>LNFM01001718.1_pt1 | contig 74845 bp, 55 predicted proteins | sample 596031 | NCBI WGS metagenome assembly LNFM01 (sample SAMN04254537, study PRJNA301005) | activated carbon metagenome | isolation source: dual media filters at the Ann Arbor, Michigan drinking water treatment plant | place: USA: Ann Arbor
GCAAGAACACGCTGCCGGGCCTGACCCTGCCGCCCTTCGACTGGGGCTTCGTCAAGCTGGCGCAGGCCACGCCGGTGGACGGCGGGCTGCTCGCCGTGGTGGCCTTCGAGAACCTCTCGGGCGGAATGGGCACGGCCGCCTTCCTGGCCTTCATGATGAGCCTGTGCAACCGGCGCTTCACGGCCACGCAGTTCGCGCTGCTCAGCGCCTTCGCGTCGGTGGGACGCGTGTGGGTGGGCCCGCTGGCCGGCGTGCTGGCCGAAAGCATCGGCTGGCCGACCTTTTTTCTGATCAGCACCGTGCTGGCAGCACCCGCGCTGGTGATGCTCTGGCGCATGCGCGACAGCGTGCGTGCGCTGGAAGCCACCGACGACCCTCCCGGGCCCGCGGCCGGGCCCCAGCCCGCGCCCGACATCGCACGATGACCAGCCCGACGAGCCGGGAGGCCGAGCCGCCCTACGCCTGGGTCGTGGTCTGGGCCACCTTCGTGGGCCTGGCGGTGATCTTCGGCGTGTCCTACTCCTTCGCCGCCTTTTTCGAATCCTTCGCCGGCCAGTTCCAGGCGCAACGCGCCGACGTCTCGCTGGTGTTCGGGGTCTCGGGCCTCGTGTACTTCCTGTTCGGTGCCGCCGGCGGCCTGCTGGCCGACCGTTTCGGGCCTCGCGCCGTCACCAGCGCCGGCATGCTGTGCATCGCCGGCGGGCTGCTGGCGAGTTCCTTCGCCGGCTCGATGACCACCATCTACCTGGCCTACGGCGTGGGCGTGGGCATCGGCATCGCGCTGGTCTACACACCGTCCATCGGCTGCGTGCAGCCCTGGTTCACGGCGCGCCGCGGCCTGGCGGCGGGGCTGGCCAGCGCTGGCATCGGCGCCGGCACGGTGGTGGTGCCGCTGATCGCCACCGCGGCCATCGCCGCCCTGCAGTGGCGTGAAGCGCTGCGCCTGCTGGCCGTGGGCGTGCTGGTGCTGGGCCTGGGCGCCACGCTGCTGCTGCGCCGGGCGCCGGCGGCCACCGCCAGCGGCGGCAAGGCGGTGGCGGGCATGACGCTCAAGCAGACGCTGGCCAGCGCCGAGTTCCGCTGGCTCTACCTGGGCACCGTGGTCGCGGCGCCGACCATGTTCATCCCCTTCGCGCACGTCTCGGCTGCCGCACGCGACCTCGGCATCGCCGACGCGCAGGCGGTGGGCCTGGTCGGCCTCATCGGCATCGGCAGCCTCACCGGCCGCTTCGCCATCGGCGCCCTGGCCGACCGCGTGGGGCGGCCGCTGACGCTGGTGCTGGCGCAGGCCGCGATGGGGGTGGCCTACCTGCTGTGGCTGGGCGCCGGCGGCTACCCGATGCTGGCGGTGTTCGCGCTGGTGTTCGGCCTCAGCTACGGCGGCATCGTCTCGCTGCTGCCGGCGCTGTGCATGGACTTCTTCGGCGCGCGCGCGGTCAGCGGCATCATCGGCACGCTGTACACCGGCGCGGCGCTGGGCAACCTGGCCGGGCCCTGGCTGGCCGGCCGCATCTTCGACCTGACGGGCGGCTACGGCAGCGTGCTGTGGGGCTGCATGGCGCTGTCGGCGCTGGCCACCTTCGCCAGCGCACGCCTGCTGCAGCGGCGCACGCTGCCGCGCTAGCCCTGGCGCCGCAGCGCCAGGGTGTGGTCAGCGGCGCACGCCGCGCGCCAGCCCCAGGGCTTCGAGGGCGCGCACCACCCACCAGCCGATGTCGGGCTGTTGCCAGCCGCGGCCGAAGCGCGCCGACGTGGGAGAGGCATGGTGGTTGTTGTGCCAGCTCTCGCCCCACGACAGCAGCGCCAGCGCCGCCACGTTGGTGCTGTGGTCCGGCGTGTCGTGCGGCCGCGCGCCCGCCAGGTGGCACCAGGAGTTGATGGCCCAGATGACGTGGTGACCCAGCGCGATGCGCATCGCGCCGCCCCAGTACGCGCCGAACACGGCACCGAACAGCAGGCCCTGCGACGGGCCCAGCGCCAGGGCGCCCACCGCCGCCGGCAGCAGCACGCCCGCGGCCACGCTGGCGTGGTACGCCCGCGCCAGGCGGCGCACCACGGGGTCGGCGATCAGCTCCCGCGCATAACGCGTCGGCTTGGGCACGTCGTGGCCCAGCACCCAGCCCAGGTGGCCCTGCCAGGCGGCCGCCAGCGCACCCTTGCCCGTGGCCCCCCAGGCCGCCACCTGGGGCGAGTGCGGATCGCCTTCGCGGTCGCTGGCCGCGTGGTGCATGCGGTGCAGCGCCACCCAGTACGTGACCGGCCCCTGGGCGGCCATCTGCCCGCACACCCCCAGCAGCAGGCGCACGCCCGCAGGCGCGTCGAAGGAGCGGTGCGAGAAGTGCCGGTGCAGGCCCACCGACACCCCGATGCCCCCGACGACGAACCACATGCCCAGCAGCAGCGCCGCGGCCCAGCCGGCGTGCGAGAAGAGCGAAGGGCCGGCAGGCATCAGCAGGGCCATTGCCGCGGGCAGGGTCAGCGCCACCAGCGTCGGCAGCGCCACAGAGCCCAGGAAGTGCAGGCGCTGGGCGCGCAGGAAGGGGGCCGCCGGCATCGCGTGCACCACGGCGGCCGGGGGGCCCGGGGCGGCCGCGCCGGCAGCGTCGAGAGGGACCTCGGTCATCACGCCGGCACCTCGTCCTGCACGCCACTCTGCACGGCCTTCTGCGCACCCAGCTCGACGTAGACGACGTTGCGGTGCGGGTCGTGGAACGACGACACGCTGCCCGCACCGGCGGCCAGCGCCATCTCGCGGAAGGCAACCTCGTTGCGCACGATCAGCGGCCAGTCCATGAACATCTCCATGTAGCCGCGGCCCGAGCCGGTGGGCACGAAGTTGGCCAGCAGCAGGCGACCGCCGGGCCGCAGCATCTGCAGCAGGCGCGCCGTGAGCCGCCGCGCCAGCACCTCGGGCAGGTAGTCGTAGAGGCCGGCCGAGTAGATGAGGTCGAAGGAGCCCAGGCCCTCGGCACCGGACACCGGCCGCGCCAGCAGGTCGCGCACGCCCTGCTGCACCACGCGCACGCGGTGCCCGGCCGTGCAGCGCGTGACCTCGGCGCAGGACTCCGCGTCCTGGTCGAGCGCCACGAACTCGCCGTGGAACAGCGGCGACATGACCAGGCTGCCTTCCAGCTCACGGCAGTGGCCCGAGGCCACCGAGAGGATGCGCCCGCCGTCGATGGAGGCCGCCACGTCGTCGATCAGGCTGCGCAGCAGCACCCGCCGGTAGAGCACGCTCAGGCCCATCGGGCTGCGCGTGGTGGCGGCCATGATCTGGCGGCCCAGCGCGGTCGTGCCCTCGGGCGGCAGGCCGCGGTAGACGTAGTCCATCATCACCGCGTCGCCGGCGTAGCCGCGCGGCTTGGTGGCGGCGCGCTCGGTGTAGGGGTCCTGGCGCACCATGGCGAACAGGCGGTGCGCACGCACCACGGCCAGCAGCTCGTCGGTACGCGCGCTGCCGCGGGCTTCGGCCCACAGCGCCGACAGCGGCGCGCCGAGCAGGCGGAAGGCCTGCACGCCCTGGCCGCGGTCGACGAAGGCTGCGGCGTCGTCCAGCAGCATCGACAGCCGCGCCGCGAGTGCGGGCAGCAGCGGCGTGGCCGCCGCGGGGGTCTCGAAAGATGTCGTCATGGTGTTCTCCCTGGGGTTGGACTGCGTTCGAGACTAGGGATGTGCCTCGGGGCGCGCGTCATGAAAACTGAGGGGTTTTGCATCTGCGCCTCATCTCGACTGACGAGACGGCGTGCACGCCGGCGTGGGAGGGCGGCTTGCCTAGAATCGGCGCGGGGCGGAACCTTCCGCTTCGCTCGGCACTCGGAATCCCCATGACACGAACCTTCTGCACCCACGCCGACGTGGCCGCGCCCGCCCTGGTGCCGGCCTGCCGCTGTGCGCTGCACGGGCGCCGCCTGTTCACGGGGGCGCTGCTCGGCACCGGTCTCGGCGCGGTGCTGCCGGCCGCTGCGGCCACCATCCCCGAGTGCAAGCGGTCGGGCTTCACGAAGGCCGTCTCGGCCGAGGAAGTGGAGCAGGGCGCGCAGCAGCAGTACCGCAAGATGCTCCAGGAGGCCAAGGGGCAGAACGCGCTGGCCCCGACCGACCAGCCGCAACTGCAGCGGCTGCGCTACATCGCCGACCGCATCATTCCCTTCACCCCCGAGTGCAACGAGCGTGCGCGGCAGTGGCAATGGGAGGTCAACCTCATCGGCAGCCGGCAGGTCAATGCCTTCTGCATGCCGGGCGGCAAGATCGCCTTCTATTACGGCATCCTGTCGGAACTGCAGCTCGACGACGACGAAGTCGCCATGATCATGGGCCACGAGGCCGCGCATGCCCTGCTGGAACATGCGCGCGAGCAGATGGGCAAGAACTTCCTGACCAACAGCGGCTTGCGCCTGGGCGCCGCGTTGCTGGGCTTGGGCAGCCTGGGCGACATGGCCGCGCAGGTGGGGGCCAACCTGCTGTCGCTGCGCTTCAGCCGCGACGACGAGAGCGAGGCCGACCGCCTGGGCCTGCTGATGGCCGCGCGCGCCGGATTCGATCCCCGCAAGGGCGTGTCGCTGTGGGAGAAGATGATGGGCACGGGCGGCGGCACGCCGCCGCAGATCCTGTCCACCCATCCGGCCGGGCCGACGCGCATCAAGGATATCCAGTCGAACCTGCCGCGCGTGCTGCCGCAGTTCGACGCGGCCCGCAAGCCCGACCGCCGGTTCCAGCCCCCGGCCCGCCAACCGGCCGCCAAGCCGGCGCCTCGCTGACGTCTGGTTACCAGCACCACGCCCCTGCGGGGGTGAGCCGCTGTCTGCAGACGTTGCAGAATGCGGAGCCCGACGAGTGCAAGAGGTCTCCCCATCGGCTCTCACGTGCGTCCCCGTCTCGTGGCCTCTGGCCTGCTCCTGCTGGCACCGTGGCTGTGGGCCAGTGCGGCCACTGCGCCGGCCCAGGACGTCGCGACCTGGGGCTACCGCATCGAGCGCGGCGACACGCTCATCGGCCTGCAGCAGCGCCTGCTGCGCCCCGGCACCCGCTGGCAGGACCTGCAGCGCCTGAACCGCATCGCCGACCCGCGCCGCCTGCGGCCGGGCAGCACGTTGCAGATTCCGCTCGACTGGCTGCTGCAGCAGGACGTCAGCGCCGAACTGCTGCACGCGCACGGCGACGTGACCGTGCAGCGCAGCGGCAGCTCACCACGAACCGCGGTGGGCGGCGACGTGCTGTCCACCGGTGACGTGCTGGTGACGGGCGCGCAGTCGTCCGCCACGCTGCGCTTCGCGGACGGCACACGGCTGCTGTTGCGTCCCGGCAGCCGGCTGCACGTGGCGAGGCATGCGCGGCACCAGGGCAGCGGCAGTGTCGATTCGCGCATCGGCCTGGACCAGGGCGGCGTCGAGGTGCGCGTGCCCACCGGGCAGCCCGCCAAGCCCCGCTTCGACGTGCGCACGCCGGTCGCCAACCTGGGCGTGCGTGGTACCGAGTTCCGTGCACGCACCGAGGGCGACCGCACGCTCACCGAGGTGCTCAGCGGCACCGTGGCGGTCGGCCCGCAGCGACTGGGCGGCGGCTTCGGCGGTGTCGCCACGGCAGCCGGCGTCACGCCGCCCCAGCCCCTGCCGCCTGCGCCGCCGCTGGACGGCGTGCCCGCCGTCGTTGAACGGGCGCCGTTGACGCTGCCCTTCACGGCGCAGGCCGGCGTGGCCGGCCCCTGGCGCGCGCAGGTGCTGCTGCCGGGAGACGACGGCCGGCTGCTGCTGGAAGGCCGCTTCGAGACGCCGACGGCCCAGTGGTCGACGCTGCCACCGGATGGGGACTACGTGCTGCGCGTGCGCCGCACCGACGCGCAAGGGCTCGAAGGCCGGGACGCCAGCGTCCCGTTCCGCGTGAAGGCGACGCCCGAGCCGCCCTTCCTGACGCAACCCGACGCCGATGCGCGCCTGTCGCAAGCCACCGTGCGCTTTGCCTGGTCACGCCATCCCGAAGCCCGGCGCTACCACCTCCAGGTGGCCGACGAACCCGGCTTCGGCACGCCGCGCGTCGACCGCAACGACATCACGGCCACCGAGTTCAGTGCCGAGCTGCCCGAAGGCCGGCACCACTGGCGCGTGCGCAGCGTGCGCGCCGACGGCGACGCCGGCCCGTGGAGCGCCCCGCAGACACTGCAGCGCATCGCGCCGCCACCACCGCCGCCGCCGCCCGCGGCGCCGGGCGCGTCGGCGCCGGAACTGGGCGCGCAGGGCGTGCATCTGCGCTGGCTGCCCGCGCCCGGCGAGGGCGTGCGCTACCGCCTGCAGGTGTCGCGTGACGCAGCCTTCGGCCAGGTGCTGCTGGACGAGACCACCGACCAGACCTCGTGGCTGCTGCCGCCCCCCGGGCCGGGCACCTACCATGTGCGTGTGCAGGCCTTGTCGGCCGGCGGCGTGGCCGGCCCGTTCGGGCCGACCCAGGTGCTGGACGTGCCGCGCGAGTGGCCGTTCTGGCTGCTGCTGCTGCCGCTGCTGTTGCTGCTGTGAACGACACCCGGCCGCCGTGGCAGCCCGCAGGCCTGTGGTGGGTGCCCGCAGTGGCCGCGCTGGCAGGCCTCGTGGTCTGGGCGACGCCGCTGAACGAGCTGCTGTCGCGCCCGACCACCGACTGGCAGCTGCGCCGGCTGGCTCCCGTCCAGCCGCCCCAGGGCGTGCTGGTGGTCGACATCGATGACGCGTCGCTTGCCGCGCTGAAACCGCTGATCGGCCCCTGGCCCTTCAAGCGCGACGTCTATGCGCTGGTGATCGACCACTTGCGCGAGCTGGGCGCACGGGCCATCGCCGTCGACCTGCTGCTGGCCGACGCCCACCCGGGCGACGCCGCGCTGTCTCGCGCGATCGCACGGCCCGGTGCGCCCGTGGTGCTGGCGGCCGCCGGCCTGCGCGTGGCCAGCGACCAGAGCCCGGCGACGGCGCAGCCCCTGGCCGCCTCGGCTGCGCGGCCCGTCCCCACCCCGGCCGACCCGTCACGGCGGCTGGCTGCCGTGCCGTGGGGCAGCATCGCGCTGCCGGCCGAGAGCCTGTGGCCTGCTGCGGGCCAGCCCCCGGCGGTGGGCATGATCACCACGCCGATCGATGACGATGGCCGCCTGCGCCGCCTGCCGCTGTGGCACGAGGCCGCCGGCCAGCGGTGGCCCACGATGCCGCTGGCGGTGTGGGCCGCGGTCGATGGTCCTGGCGCGGCGGCCGCGGGGTCGGCGCCGCCGTGGCCCGTCGACGGCAAGGGCCAGGTGCGCATCGCGTTCCCCGGTCCCGATGCCAGCGCCCCGGTGCTGCGCTTCGACCGCCTGGCGCGTGCCGCGCTGGCCGCCGCGCCCGACCCCGGCCTGGCCGAGATGGTGCGCGGCCGCGTGGTCTTCCTGGGCAGCAGTGCGCTGCTGGCCGACAGCGTGATGACCGTGACCGGCCAGAGCAGCGGCACGGCCACGCTGGCCCACAGCTACGCGGCGCTGCGCGACGGCACGCTGGTGCAGCCCACGGCGCGCTGGCCCGATGCCTTGCTGGTGCTGCTGGCGACCGTGCCGGCCCTCGTCACCTGGCGGCGCGGGCGTGCCGCCATGCGCCGCGACCTGGCCGTGGCGGCCGTGGTGACCGGGCTGGCCGGCGTCGGTGCCGCGGCGTGGATGGTGCTGGACCGCGGCACCACGCTGTGGGCCGCGCCGCTGGCCACGCTGTTGACCGGACTGCTGGCTGCGGGCGTGGCGCGCCAGTGGGCGCTGCTGCAATCACAGCGACAACTGGCCTACGAACGCGCCGTCGCAGCCGAGGCCAACCGCGCAAAGAGCGAGTTCCTGGCCAACGTCAGCCACGAGATCCGCACCCCGCTCAACGCGCTGCTGGGTGTGGCCGAGCTGCTGGGCGAAAGCCCTTTGTCCACCACGCAACGGCGCCAGGTGCAGGTCTTCCAGGACGCCGGGCAGGCGCTGCATGCGCTGATCAACGACCTGCTCGACATCTCGAAGATCGAGGCCGGCCGCTTCGAGATCGACGCGGCGCCTTTCTCCCTGCACGCGCTGCTCGACCGCGTGCAGCGCCTGATGCAGCCGCGCGCCGAGGCCAAGGGCCTGCTGCTGGAGTTCACGCGCAGCGCGGCCCTGCCGGACGGCGTGCGCGGCGACGCACAGCGACTGGAACAGGCGCTGCTGAACCTGCTGGGCAACGCCATCAAGTTCACCGAGACCGGCGCCGTGCGGCTGCGCGCGACCGCCGAGCCCGGCCTCGAGACCCTGACCTTCGCCGTGGAAGACACCGGCATCGGCATCGCACCCAGCCGGCGCGAAGCGGTGTTCGAGCCCTTCGCGCAGGGCGACGGCAGCGTCACGCGGCGCTATGGCGGCACCGGCCTGGGCCTGTCCATCACGCGCAGCCTGGCCCGGCTGATGGGGGGCGGCATCGACGTGCAGAGCACGCCGGGCATCGGCAGCACCTTCACGCTGACGGTGAAGCTGCCCCCGGCCGACCTGCCCGTGGCCACGCTGCCGCGCATGCTGCCACTGCTGGGCCGCGGCGCGGGGGCCGCCAGCGGCGGCGCGCCCCGCTTCACCCCCGAGCGGCCGCTGCACGTGCTGCTGGCCGAGGACAACCCGGTCAACGTCTTCGTCTTCCGCGGCATGCTCGAACACGACAGCGTGCAGATCGACGTCGCCGTCGACGGCCCCACGGCGCTGGAGCGTGCACGGCAGCGCGTCCGGCCCTACGACATCGCCTTCGTCGACCTGCAGATGCCCGGCATGGACGGGCTGACGGTGGCGCGCGAATTGCGCCGCCATGAAGCCGAGCAGGCGCGCGCGCGGCTGCCCCTGGTGGCGCTGACCGCCAACGCCTACGCCGAAGACGCGCGGCGCTGCGCCGAGGCCGGCTTCGACCGCCACCTGGCCAAGCCCGCGGCCAAGGCGGCCCTGCTGCAGGCCATCGCGGACATGGTGACGGTGGTGCCCGACGGCGACCCGCCCAGGCCCGCCACCGACACGGCTGCGCACGACACGGTGGACCTCGACCTGGGCAGCGGCGCCACGGCGCCGGGCTCGCCCGAAACCTCACCGAAGGGCGTCATCGACCGCGACGCCGCCCTGGCCCGCCTGGGCGGCGACGCCGCGCTGTACGACCGCATCGTGCGCCACGCCGCCGTGTTCATGGGCCGCTGGAGCAGTGACTTCGACGCCGCCGAGCACGAGGGCCGGCACGACCGCCAGCTGCGCCTGGCGCATGACCTGAAGAGCATCGCGAGGTCGGTGGGGGCGACAGGGTTGGGGGAGGCGGCGGAGCGGCTGGAGAAGTCGCTGACCACGCGTGCGCCCGGCGCGCCGATGCCCGACGCCTGGGTGGCCGTGCACGTCGGCCTGCCCCAGGTGCTGGCGGAGCTTCCGCGCGACTGACGCCGAAGCCCGGCACGGCCTCTCCACAGAATGGGGGACTCGGCTGTCGGTCAAGCCCTCACCACCGCGTTGGCAGAGCCTTCAACAACACGATCCGCAGCGCCTTGTCGGTGAGCGCGGCTTCCATCTTCAGCCACTCTCCCACCTCCAGATCTTTCAGCACCCGGCTCACCATCTCCCGCGTGCAGCCGATGCGGTTGGCGATCTCCTTGTGCGTCAACCTTTCGTCGACGCGGCGCGTGCCGTCGGCCTGCGGCACGGCCAAGGCATCGAGCAGGTACTTCAGCCGCCCATACACATCGTTCAACGCCATCTGCCGCGTCGACAGCGTCGCCGCCCGGGCCCGCCGGATGACCTTGGCCAGCAGTTCGAACGCAAAGCTCGGGCACTCCGCGATGTGCTGCTCCAGCGTGGGACGGGAAATGACGGCGCACTGCGTCGCTTCCAGCGTGATGACACTGGCCGCGCGCTGGCCCCCATCCAGGCCGAATTCGCCGACGTATTCGCCAGGGCCGTAGGTGCCGTAGGTGACCTCGCGGTCGCTGTCGTCGCTGCCGCTGTACACGCGCACGCGGCCGCTGGCGATGACGTAGAGCGTGTCGTCCACTGCCCCTTCGTGGATGATGATCGTGCCCTTGGCGTAGCGCTTGATCGTGCCGCGGCGGGCCAGCGCACGCACGCTGTCCGACATCGCTGGGTGATCGAGCGGATCGTCCGGGGGCCGGCGGCCGTTCGACGTGGTCATGCGGGCATCGTAGCCGTCCCGCACGGACCTTTGTGCGCCCCTTCGTCGCCGGCACCACAGGTCGGTGGCCCCGGGCCTGCCGGCCGCCGGGGCAGCGGCTCTTCAGCGACGCGGCGCCCGGCGGAGCCGCCGTGCCGCCGCGCCCACCCTCACGCCGCCACGCGCAGCACCCCCACCATCGGCGGCAGCACCGCCACCTGGCGCACCAGGTCGCGGATGCTCTCGGCACCCGTCTTCTGCCGGATGCTGCCGATCTGCGAGCGCACGGTGGCCAAGCCTACGCCGTGCTGCTCGGCGATCTCGCGCGGGTCGGCGCCGTTGCACAGCGCTTCCAGTACGCGCGTCTCGGCCGGCGTCAGGCCGTGGCTGCGGGCGAACCACTGCACCGACAGCGGCTCGCACACCTGGCGCTTGCCCATCACCAGCAGGGTGGCCGGCGTACCGCCGCTGCCCAGCACGCCGAGCGGCACCACGGCCACGCTCACACGCTGGCCGGGCGCCCCCATGGTGATGAGCTTGCGCAGCCCGCGGTGCGCGCCCGACAGCGCGTCGTGCAGGCGCGCCACGTCGTGCGGTTCGCGGGCGCGCAGTTCACGGCCCAGCAATTGCAATGGGTGGCCGGCATCCAGCTCGGCGCGCGCCGCGTGGTTGACGTGCAGCACCTGGGCCGTGTCGGCCAGCAGCAGCATGCCGTAATCGACCTCGTCGAGCATCAGCGACAGCCAGCGCGTGGACTGCGAGGCGGTGGAGCGGCGCTCGGGGCCGCCGTAGGCCTGGTGCAGCACCTGCAGGCCGGCGGCCGTCAGCAGCGGCGGCGTCGGCAGGGGGCGGCTGGTCTTCGAATCACCGGTGTTGCCGAAGTTCTGGAACATGGTCTTCTCCCGTGGTGGTGCCCCATGGCCAACATGGGCAAGGCACGGGTCGAAGCGTAGGAACTTGCACCCCCCTAGGGAGGTAAGTCATTCGCCGCGGCTTGGTGAGTTATTTACCTTGCCTGGCTCAAGCTCGCCGTGCGCATCGACCGGCTTGGGGACGGGCGACGTCGGCTCATGCATCGGTGGGATGTGCCCACCTGCGCCGCTGCGCACAGTCGCTCCGCCAACCACCACGGCCTGGAGCCTCCCATGTTTCAACGCCCGCTCTCCCCACTCAGCCGCCGCCAGCGTGCGGCTTGCGCCCTCGCTGCGGTGCTCGCCACCGGCGGTGTGGGCGTCAGTCTGCTGGGGGCCTTCGTGATGACCGCGCCAGAGCAGTGGCTGGCGCCCTCGCCCGAGGTGATGGATCTGGCCGCGCAGTGCGACGCGATACCCCAACGCCACCTGCGCAATGAGTGCCGCAGCGAGCTGCTGGCCTCGCGGCTGCCGGGCAGCAACGACCCGGGCCAGACCCTGCGCGTGGCCAAGGGTCCCGGCGCCTCGGCGCGCTGAGAGGTCCCGCCCTACGTGCCGCGCACGTAGGGGTTGTGCCGGCGCTCGTGCCCGAAGCTGCTCTCGGGCCCGTGGCCGGGAATGAACACCGTGTCGTCGCCCATCGGCCACAGGCGGTGGGTGATGGAGTCGATCAGGGTGTCGTGGTCGCCGCCAGGGAAGTCGGTGCGGCCGATGCTGCCGGCGAACAGCACGTCGCCGACAAAGGCGCGCTGCGCCTCGGCGCTGTGGAAGACCACGTGGCCCGGCGTGTGGCCGGGGCAGTGGCGCACGTCCAGTGTGCAGTCGCCCACCGTGACGGTGTCGCCGTTGGCCAGCCAGCGCGTGGGCGTGAAGGGCTCGGCGCGCGGAAAGCCGAACATCTGCGCCTGCTGCACCAGGCCGTCGATCCAGAACTGGTCGCCCGGGTGCGGGCCGACGATGGGCAGGCCGTCCTCGCGCGCCAGCGTGCCGGTGGCGCCGGCGTGGTCGATGTGCGCGTGCGTGAGCCAGATCTGCTTCAGCGTCACGCCCAGCTTCGCGATGGCTGCGCGCAGCCGGGGCAGGTCACCGCCTGGGTCGACGATGGCGGCGTCCATCGTGCGGGCGCACCAGAGGATGCTGCAGTTCTGCTGGAAGGGGGTGACGGGGACGGTGAGGTAGTGCAGGGGCATGGTCGTGGGTCTTTGGACCCCTTCTTTGTGTGTCGATACGCAGCCTGTAGATGCGTGTTTCGACCGCATACCGCCATTGCAGTCACCACTACGATGTCGAGGCGGCACCGAAATCGTACGCCGGTCAACAGAACAGCCCCGTCCGGGCCTACGTGGGGGCAGACTGCGCCAGCAAGGCAGTTCGGCGATGGCGTTGCGGTCGTCTATGGTGGTTGTGTTGAAGACGCAGTGGCTTGCCCGCTTGTTCCGCACAGCCTTTCGTAGAAGTCCTTGCCCGGCACAAGAAAGTAGCCCCCACCGATCAATTGCACAAAGCGCGGCAACTGGTACAGATGAACCGGCTCCGACTCATTGGGTATCGCAAATCCTTGTCGCCGGCCGCCGGGGCCGAGCAGGGGATCGACTTGGCCATCCAGGCCGTGGAAGCCGGCACCCAGCGCCCAGGTCTGCTGCAGAAACTCGAACTGCCGTTCGATGTCTGCATTCAGGCACATGAACATCAGCCCCTCCGCCCGAACTTCGTTCGGGCCTGGGCGGGTGACGGTGTAGCGCCGGCCAACACGCAGGATTCGGTGCCGGTTGCTGATTTCTAGCTGGGTGCGCGAGCCGGGGTCAAGACTGTCGCGGGGGTTCATCCGGCGTACGTGCGACCCGAGCGGGCAGCGCATGCCGGCAGGATCCTCGCGGCCGTAAAGGAAGTCGTTGTCGATTTTGCCGGGCCCCGGATCTGAGTCGGGCGCCCTGACCAGCGACGCACCGGATGGCCAGCGCCCCAGCATCTTGGCGGAAAGGCGTTGAATCAGCCCGCGATGCTCCTCATCCGGCGGCTCGCACTGCGTCCCCCCATCGCGCGGCTTGGCTTTCGGTTTCGACAACAGCCGACGCGCCTCGTCGCTCAAAAAATCGTCGAAGCCTTTGCGGTTGAACTGCAGCTGTCGAACGACCAGGAAGGTTCCGTTCCTCAGGTCGCCCTGGCCGCCATCGGGCGGTTCGACCAGGCGCTGCCTAAGGTTGTCGCGGTAGCCGAGCACGATCTCACCTGGTTCAACCACGTGGATAGCGTTCGCGGGATCTTGCGACCCGTCAAGTCCTCGGATGATCGGCTGCGAGATACCGTCCCGCGCATCGAGCACATTCCCCACCGAGCAACTGCCACTGCGCGCCGCCTGCCTTCGGCCCTCGGAGCCGGTCGGGGCCAGCCGCTGCAGGTGGACGAGGTCGAATCCGAGCTCAGGTGACAGCGCTTGTAGCTCGTCGATCCACTTCTCCAGAAGATGCTCGTCGGATTCGTACAGCAAGATGACTGCGTCCTCCGCCTTGTCGGGATACGGGCTGGTGCCCCACTGGCGCAGGCTCGGCCGTATCACCATCTGCCCATCCCCGCCCTGCGCACCCGCCGCCGACGGCAGATCGAAGTCGCCCAGCATGCGTGCCCTGTTGGGATCGGCCATGCCCTGCTTGAAGGCAGCTGGCAGCAGGTCGCGAGTGGGGCTCGAGGGGTCCAGCAGTTTGTCCAGGCCGTTGTACGACAGTCCCACGACGGCAGCCCGGGTCTTCGCGTTTCGCGATCGTCCGTACGCAATGTCGGGCTTCAAGTGGGCCAGCACGGCCTGTGCTGATGCCGTATCCCGAATTCGCACCGCCAGCAGCGCACCATGGTGCAACTTCCTCAGTCCGTCGAAGACCAGCGTCGAGATCTGTTCCTTGGCAAACCCCTCTGTTGCTGCCATGCCCAAACCCGCCAGCCAGCGCTGCGCGTCACGCTCGGTGCGGGCCGAGGCGAGGCCGAGGCGGATCGCTGCATTGGTGCGGATGGCACCGGTCGTCAGGTCCATGTATCCGGAGAACCACACGGTCGATGGCACCTGCTGCCGGCGCGCCCAGCGCTTGAACCTCGAGCCGTCGGAAGCCCCGCCCGTGGTCAGGCGGTAGGTTCGAGGAAAGCCTTCGGTGTTGCTCCACACACTGCTCAGCCCCTGGCGCAGGCGGGCGATAAAGTCTTCAAGGTAGCTCTGCCAACTGCCGTCGTAGTTCGACAAGAAGACCAGCCGCCGCGTCTTCGGTATCCGGAACCAACGAGCATGGTGGATCGTGCCGATGCGCCCAAGAAACCCGGCAGGCGACCTGACCGCGACCACCTGGGGAATCAGCCACAGTGCGATATTCAGCGACGCGCTACGGTACCACCCAGGCTTCACGATCGACTGCGCCGCGAGGTGGTTCTGCACCACGAGACGCTGGTTCTCATGCTGGAGGACCTCTTCCATGGCTGTGGTGCCAGGCTCGCGGTCGATGGGGCGGTCTGCCTCCTCCTGCTCGCGCAGCCGCCAATAACCTATCGCGGCCACGGCCGCGATGACGATTATCTCGACCGTCAGCGCCAGCCCACCCAATAGCAGAACCCAGACGAACGCAGCGGGATTCAGCGACAGGTGGGTCCCCATTATCGCCAGACCCACCAGTAGAGCCACCCGCGCAGGGCCCTGTAGCCGGGTAGCAGAAACCCTCCCTACAAGCGCCAGCAGCAGCAGCGTCAGCACGATCGAAACTGCGGCGCCGGCCAAGGTCAGCAATATGCTCAATGGCCAGGCAACGTGGCCGACCCAACCCTGCCAGACGACAGCAGCACAAAGGACCGCAAGCACGGGCACGCCCACGAGCTTAGCCTTGAGCGGCATCGGTGACGCCACAAGCAGGGCCGATCCAAAGCAGAAGCCGCAGACCACCACCACTTGCACCAACGGCCGCCACTGATGGGACGACACCAACTTCTCCCATAGCGGCCGGATCGGCAGCAGATCCCAGATCGGCACGACCATGGCTAGCGCCAACCCCACCGCTACCAGCACGGGCGCCAGCAGCCAAGCGAAGCCGAGCCTTCGCAAGCGGACCCGCTCCACGAAGGCCATGAGCGCCAGCGCCACCACGGCTGCCGCGGCCAGCGCTGCAACGTCAACGTTGCCGAGCTCTATGTCAAGCAGCGGCGACAGCCAGGCCGATGACAGTACGCCCGCCAGCACGACCAAGGCCGGGATCAGCAGCAGATACAGCAGGTAGTCGCGCACTGCGGCCCAGAGGATGGTCAGAGCGATTGCGCCTCTGGACCGGGGCTGCGCCAGCAACTGGGTCGGCTCCGTAAACAACGCCCACTTGTACGCATCATCCTTGAAGATGCGGGCACGCACCCACTGCATCCGCGCCAGTGAAGAAGCCGGCAGACTGGGGCAGCGCAGCAGGTGCCTCACCCGATCGGCCAGCCGGGCCTCCTGCCGGATGCGCGCCACAGTCATGCCGGGCGTACCGTTGAAGGCGAGCCCATGGCCCTTTCCCAGGCCGATGCCCAGCGGCAGGCGATGCGCCTCAAGCCACGCGGCGATTGCCGGCGCGTCGGTCGCTGTCGTGCCCATCGCAGCGGCTATCGGCTGAAGCACATCTTTGAGTTCGTGCGACAACAAAGTGGCAGATTCATCGTCCAGACCGTCCACGATGGCTTCGATCGACAGCCACGACGCGAGGTCCTCGTTCAATCGATCCGGCGGCAGCATGACCGCGCTGAAGAAGTGAACGCAACCGGTATGGGAGGCTTCTGGGTCAGCATGACGGACCCGGACCACCTCGAGCGCCGCGGACACGGCCGACTCGGCACCCGGCGGGATTGCCGCGACGTAGCTGACGGCCGCCGTCTTCACCGCGGTTTCAGCCGCACGCGAAGGTGCAGGGGAAAGACCTGGAATCGACGCATACGCCCGGCCGCGCCCTCCACCGGCTCCACATCGAAGCGTGTAAACAGCGCCTTGAACATCTGAGTCAACTGCGCTTTGGCAATGTAGGCCCCCAGGCACCAGTGCTGGCCAACACCGAATGACAGGTAGTCCTGATCGGGCCGGCCACTGTCGAAGACATGGGGATGCTTGATCCGCCGGCGGTCGAACATCGCCGACTGCGTCGACGCCAGCACCTTGTCGCCGCGCCGAATACACACGAGGCCACCCTCTGCCTGAAGTCTCACGTCCTGCGCGCAGACCCGTAACGGGCCGAAGTTGATGTTGCGAAAGCGCAGCGTCTCCCGCAGGCAACGCCACAGCAGATCGTCGTCGTGCACGTCTATCGCCTCGATCACCTTGGCCTTGAAACGCGGCTGGCGCAGCAGCGTCTCCAGAATGTTTCCACCGGCCAGCACATTGGTGGGGATGAAGCCCATCGCCATCCCGAACAGTTGGGCATGCACGCGGTGACGATGCGCCTCGGCAGCCTCCTTTCGGCGCTCGTCCTTGAGCAGCCGCTGCAATGGATTTACTGGCTTGCCACTAAATGGCTTCAACATCGACGCACGGATGACCCGCCGGATCTCGGGCGCCGCGTCCATCGCCAACGCCATGCCCCGGCCCGGCCGGCCGTCGGCCGGCCGGTCGAAATCAGGGCCGAAAAGGAACGAACTGACCGCTAGTGTGCATTTGGCGAAGTGGGCTGGATCGGGGATGTCCAATCCATAGTAGGACGCGCACAGAGCCGTGGGAACCGCCGTTACCAAACCCTCGATGGCGTCGAACTCGCCGCCTTGTTCCAAGCGATCCAGGATGGATGCGGTGGCAACAGCGGTCTGCTGCGGCACTATTGACTCGGCCTCCTCGTATGGAAAGGCGTCGGCCAGCATGCGATAGTCGAGCCGATAATCCTCGTCGGCCTCCTTCATTCCAAGTACGAAGTTACGCCCGTCGTCTCCGCCCTTCAGCCTGCTGGGCCGGTCGCTGGTCACGAGCTCCATTTTCCAGTCCCAAGGCACCGGAAAGGCCTTGGAATCACCCAGCACTTGGCGCACGTCGTCGTGCCGAAGGATGAAAGTAAGCCCGCCCGGCAGCTGCACCGCGGGCGTCCACCAACGAGCGGCGTCCAGCAGCATCTGCAGGAAGGGGTAGTTCGCCATGGCCATGAGCAGCCGGACCACCACCGGCTGTCGCTCAAGGCGTGCGACATCGAACCTTGGAGTTGCCGCCATCATTCGGGATTCATCCTGTTCAGGCGATGGCGGCGACGGCGTCGCCTCCTTCGTCTGTACATTCTGCGACAGGTGGCATGAATTCGTAAACGCGCCTCGGACCGGCGTCTCATCAAATTTGGGGGAACCATGAAACCGCCGGGAATCGCCGTGTGGCTTGAACGGCATGGCCTGACCGAGTTGCAGCCGGTGTTTGAGCGTCATCACGTCGATGTCGACGTGCTGACGATGTTGACGGACGAGCACTTGAAGGAAATGGGAGTTGCCGTCGGCCTGCGCCTTAAGTTGTTGGCAACTCTTCAGCGGCTGAGGTCCGAAGGCCCTGGCACCGAGGCAGTGGAACGACGGCACCTGACAGTATTGTTCGTTGACCTCGTCGGCTCGACACCCCTATCGGTAGAGCTAGATCCCGAAGAGCTGCGCGAGTTGCTGCATTCCTTTCACGGCACCGTCAACACGCAGGTCGCGGCGCTCGACGGTTATGTGGCCCAGTACAAAGGGGACGGCGCGCTCGTCTATTTCGGGTACCCGAGAGCGCACGAGGATGATCCCCAGCGGGCCATAAGCGCGGCCTTGGCGATCGTGCGTGAGCTGGCGGCCATTCGCGAGCGGTCCTCGCAGCCAATTGCCGCTCACTTGGGCATTGCGACGGGTTTAGCCGTGGTCGGAGATACCTTCGGCCAACTTGCGGCCCGAGAGCGTTCCGCGATCGGCGAGACTCCAAACCTCGCAGCAAGGCTGTCAGATTTGGCGGCCAGCGGCGAAGTCGTGGTCAGTGCGCAGACGGCGCGGCTGTGCGGGCACCAGTTCGAGTTCGAGCCCCTTGCGCCTCGTCAGCTCAAAGGCATCGAAGACCCTGTCCAGGCGTTCCGCGTTGTCCGTGAGCGCGAAAGCGACAGCCTGTTCGATGCACGTCGGGGGCCGATACGTGGCGTCATGGTGGGTCGCGACGCGGAACTGGCTAGGCTGCTGCAGCGATGGTCGGCTGCCGAGCATGGCCAAGGGCAACTGGTAGTCATTTCCGGCGAGGCTGGCATCGGCAAGTCACGGCTCGTCAAGGCCTTGTGCGAGGCACTGCAGGACCGGTCCCACGTACAGGTGCTCAACCAGTGCTCACCGCATCATGCGCGAACTGCCTTCTATCCGTTGCGCAGGCACCTCGCCCAGGCGGCCGGGCTGCGCCCCGGTGAAGCCTCCGCTGAAAGCCTGGACCGGCTGGGTGTGCTGCTGCGTGGCGCGGACCGCGAGGACGTTGCCCTCACTGCGGCGCTTCTGGACATCGACTCCCCGGAGCCTGCTGTGCAAACCCGCATGACCCCGGGCGAACTTCGCCAGCGAACGTTTGAGGCCCTGCTCGCACAACTCGCCCGCGAAGCTGCCAACACGCCGATCCTATGGTTGGTTGAAGACGCGCACTGGATTGATCCGACGACGCTTGAGCTCATGCTGCAAAGCATCCCTCGCATTGCCAAGGCGCGTGTCCTTGCCGTGGTCACCTGCCGGCCCGAGTTCGAACTACCGCTCCCCGATGCCGAGCATGTCCACGTCATCCACTTGGCACGTCTGGGTGTGGCAGCGATCCGCAGTATGGTCCAAGCCTTGTCGCGCGCCGAGGCCGTGTCCGACGAGGTGGTCGACCGCATTGCCGCGCGAACCGATGGCGTTCCGCTGTACATAGAGGAGCTGTACCGCTCGCTCGTTGAAGGCGGGGTCCTCGCTGAGCGTCAGGGCGTGGTGGTGGCGCGGTCAAACATCGACGATCGATCGATACCGTCGTCGCTGCACGACAGCCTCATGGCCCGGCTAGATCACCATCGGGCCTACCGAGAACTGGCCCAAACGGCCGCTGTGATCGGGCGCGAGTTCGACGTCGATTTGCTGGCGCTCGTCGCCGCTTTGCCAGTGCTCCAGATAGAGCCGGCTCTTCGCGGGCTGGAAGATGCCGAGATCGTGCATCCTGTCTCGAGCGGTCCGCCACGGACCTATGCGTTCAAGCACGCCTTGGTCCGCGATGCGGCCTACGAAAGCCTATTGATCCGACGGCGCGAAGAACTGCACGGCAGCATCTTCGACGTCCTTCAAGCGCTGCCCACGACACCGCCCGAGTTGCTAGCCCGTCATGCCGCCGCGGCCGGCCGGCCTACCCAGGCGATCGAATGCTGGACCCGTGCCGCTCGCAAAGCGCTGTCGAGGGCGGCATTTGCGGAAGCAGTTTCCCACCTCGGGCAAGCGCTCGAGCTCAACCTACGCCTGGGGCAGGCACCCGAGCATCGCCAGCAACGTCTGGACCTCCTGCTGGCGCTCGGACAAGCCAGCATCCCCTGGCGTGGGTACAGCCACACTGAGACCGTCCAGGCCTTCGAACAGGCAAGCCATCTCGCCAAGGAGGTCAACGACGATCAGCGGTCGTTTTGGGCCAGCTATGCTCGGTGGGTGGTTTACTACGTGCGTGGTGAACACGTCGTTGCGCACCGGATTGCCTGTGAGATGCTGGCCAACGCCGAGGCTGCCGGAAGTTCCGGCCGAACGCTGGCTGCGATGCGCTCCCGCGGCATCAGCGAAATGATTCTCGGCCAGCCGTCGTCGGCCAAGATGCTGTTCGACGAAGCCGATGTACGCGCCCTCGAACTCAGATCCAGGCCGAACGAACAGCGCATGGCCATGGCGCAGCGATTCGCCGCAGACCCCGAGATTGCTACGCAGTTTCATGTCGCGCTGACGCGCTGGTCGTTGGGCTATCCTGAAGAAGCACTGGCCATCTCCGCCCTGGCGGTGCAGGAAGCGCGTGCCTTGGGACATGTTCACACGCTGGGCCACGCGCTTGTTCACGGCGCGATCGTTGCCATCGTCGACCTTAACCCCGAGCTTGCGCTTCCCCTTTGCATCGAGGCCGGCGAGTTCGCTACTCGGCACGGCATGTCGCTCTGGTTCGGCTATGCCCTGATTCTTCGCGGTCACGCCCAGCTGCTGTCCGGCAAGACCGACGCCGGCATCGATGCGTTGGTCAACGGACTGGCCCGGATGCGCCTGATGGAGACGGGAACGATGGTGCCCCTTCACGACGCCGTCTGCGCCTGGGCGCTGGCCGCGTCTGGGCAGCGCGAACAGGCTCGCATCTACGCCGAACGTGTGTCGTTCGAACTTCGACGAGGTTGTGAGCGCTTTTTCTGGCCCGACATGCTGATCTTGCAGGCCCGGTACCTGGCCCTAACGCCGGGCGGTGCCGACGCACAGGTCGAAGCCTCCCTCCGGCAGGCGCTGGACGCAGCCGATGCCCAGGGTGCGCCTTCCATGGGCCTGAAGGCGGCAACGGCACTTGGCCACCATCTGCTGGCGCGCGGGCGGATCGCCGAAGCCGACAACAAGCTCGCGCGGGCTATGGCTCAAATGCCGACCCGCGGCCATGGGCCGGTCTGGGTTCAGGCGCTCGCCTTGCAGCAGTCAATCCAGGCTCGTCGCGCGCACTGAGCCAGTGGATGGGAGACGTTTGCCGATGACCCTTGAAGTGACAAGAACCAGCGCGCGTTGAGGTACTCCTGTCGGAGCCGCCCGTTAAAGCTCTCGACCCCCGCGTCGTCCGTTGGCATGCCGGGACGGCTGAAGTCCATCTCGATGCCGCGCTCGTACGCCCACTTGTCCATCACCTTGGAGATGAACTCGCTGCCGTTGTCAGTCTTGATCGTCCTGGGCAGCCCGCGGCCTCCCACGATCTGATTGAGCACGCGCACCACGTCTTCTCCCTTCAAGCTCTGCCCGATATCGATCGCCAGGCACTGCCGCATGCAAGGGTCCACCGCGGTCGGCATGCGCAGCTTGCGGCAGACCTCTTCAACGCTGATACCCAACTCGGCTTGCTTGAGCGCAAACGCGATCTGCTCTTCAGTGATTTGCTCTTCCTCACGACATGCTCCTGGCCCGTGCGGGCCTCCATCATGCCGGTCGTCTCTGTTACCGAACGGTCAGGAAACCTGGGACAGGGTCAGTTCACCCAAGCAGTCAACTGCACACACCGACTCCCCGGGAGCAAAAGGCGCGCCGCCGCAAGGCCACGAGCGCACCGCACCCCAAAGCGCGGCACACCGTACGTCAGCGAACAGACCCGACGCCTCCCGGCGCGCAGGCTGCGCCATGCAGTGCAAGCCGTCGCGCCTGAGCCGCTCGGTACGCGGCCCCGATCCCCCATTCCCGAAAGACATCCCGCATGGCCTACCAGAGCATCAACCCCAACGACGGCCAGCTGCTCCAGAGCTTCGAGCACCTGAGCACCTCCCAGCTCGACCAGGCATTGGCCACGGCCGACGCCTGCTTCCAGACCTGGCGCCACAAGACCTGTGCCGAGCGCGCGGCCATCGTCCAGCAGGCAGCGGTTCTGCTGCATGCCCAGGTCGACCACTTCGCCCGCCTGGCCACGCTGGAGATGGGCAAGCGCATCGACGAGGCGCGCGCCGAGGTGCGGCTCAGCGCCGACATCCTGGCCTACTACGCCCAGCACGCCGAACGCTTCCTGGCACCGGTGGCGCTGCGCCCCAGCCTGGGCAAGGCGCACATGGAAAGCTCGCCCATCGGCGTGATCTTCTGCGTGGAGCCCTGGAACTTCCCGTACTACCAGCTGGCCCGCGTGGCGGGGCCGCAGCTGATGGCGGGCAACGTGCTGGTGGTCAGGCACTCGGGTTGCGTGCCGCAATGCGCCATCGCCTTCGAGAAGCTGATGCTCGACGCGGGCGCGCCCGCGGGGGCGTACACCAACGTGCTGGTCTCGTACGAGCAGTCGGACCGCATCATCGACGACCCGCGCGTGCAGGGCGTGGCACTCACGGGCAGCCTGCCGGCCGGGCGCAGCGTGGCCGCGCGCGCCGGGCAGAACCTGAAGAAGTCGACCCTGGAGCTGGGCGGCAGCGACGCCTTCATCGTGCTGGACGACGCCGACCTCGACACCACCATTCCCTGGGCCGTCTGGGGCCGCATGTTCAATGCCGGCCAGACCTGTTGCGCAGCCAAGCGCTTCATCGTGATGGACGCCGTGGCCGACGAGTTCCTGGCACGGTTCAAGGCCGCCTTGCAGGCCCTGAAGCCGGGCGACCCGATGGACACGCAGACCACCCTGGGCCCGCTGTCCACCGAAGCGGCGCTGGTGCAACTGCTGGCGCAGGTGGCCGCTGCCGTGAAGGGCGGCGCCACGCTGGTGATGGGCGGCCAGCGCATCGACCGGCCCGGATCGTTCATGCAGGCCACCATCCTGACCGACATCGAGCCCGGCAACCCCGCCTTCCGTGACGAGTTCTTCGGCCCGGTGGCGTCGTTCTACCGCGTGAAGAGCGAGGAGGACGCCATCGCGCTGGCCAACGACTCCGACTTCGGCCTGGGCGGCTCGGTCTGGACCCGCGACGAGGCGCGCGGCCTGCGCGTGGCCAGCCGGGTGGACACGGGAATGATGTTCATCAACAACATCGACTGGACCGACGCCGAGTTGCCGTTCGGCGGCATCAAGTGCTCGGGCTACGGCCGCGAGCTCGGCGACGCCGGCATCCAGGAATTCGTCAACAAGAAACTCGTCCGCAGCGGCCTCTTCGCCGCACCGGTCTGAACAGGAAGACACGCCATGAACACCCGCTCCTCCCACGCTTCCGGCAAGCCGTCCCCCGCACCCGCCGCCAACGAGCCCCCGGTCTGGTTCATCACCGGGTGCTCCACCGGCTTCGGCCTGGAGATGGCCAGGCAGGCCATCGATCGCGGCTACCGCACGGTGATGACCGCGCGCGACCCGGCCAGCCTGCAAAGCCACGGCCAGGCCGCCAACGTGCTGGTGCTCGAGCTCGACGTGACCAGGCCCGACCAGGTGGCCGCGGCCGTGAAGGCCGCCGAGCACCGCTTCGGCCGCATCGACGTGCTGGCCAACAACGCCGGCATCGGCTACTTCTCCGCCATCGAGGAAGGCGAAGATGCCGAGGTGCGCAAGATGTTCGACGTCAACGTGTTCGGCCTGCTGGCCATGACCCAGGCGGTGCTGCCGGGCATGCGCCAGCGCCGCAGCGGCTGCATCGTCAACTTCTCTTCCATCGGCGGCCTGCGGTCCTTCGCGGCCCTGGGCCACTACAACGCCACCAAGTACGCGGTGGAAGGCCTGTCGGAAGCGCTGTGGAAGGAAGTCGAGCCGCTGGGCATCCGCGTCATGCTGGTCGAGCCGAGCGGCTTCAGAACCGACTGGGCCGGGCGCTCGGCGAACGAAAGCGCCGTGCAGATCGACGACTACCAGGCCACGGCGGGCGCCGCCCGTGCCGGCGTGCGTGCATCGTCCGGCAAGCAGCCGGGCGACCCCGTGCGGGCGGCCCGCGCGGTGCTGACCGCCGTGTCGTCCGGCCACCCGCCGCACCACCTGCTGCTGGGCAACGATGCCTTCAACGGCGCGATGGCCAAGCTCGACGAGTTGCGCAAGGACTTCGCGGCCGGCGAGACGATTGCGCGCGGGGCCGACTTCCCGCAGCCGGCCGAGGCCGTCGCGGGCTGACGGGTCGGGGCTCGGCGGGCGGACAGACTGTCTGCCCGACCGTGCAGTCCGGCAGCACCCGGACCACGTGCCGGGTGCTACACCATCAACGAGCCGGGATTGCGCACGATGCTCAGCGCCTGCGCCCCGAGCCGCAGCACGGCGTCGGAGCGCGTGCTGTAGGCCTTGTCCTGGCGGTGCTTGCTGATGGCCAGGAACAGCTTCACGAGCGCGCCGTACTTGTCCTGGTAGCCGTCCTTCCAGGTGAAGCGATGGAAGTTCGCCAGGGCCTCGTCGATCGCACGGATCGCCGGGCTGCGCATCTGGAACGTGCCCAGCGCGCTCTCGCGCTTCCAGGTGTCGACGCCCCAGATGCCGCCGACCAGGGACTGGTTGTTGGCACCGGTCTTCATCAGCCCGCTTGTCATGGCGCGGCGCACGTCGTTGTCGAAATCGGTGGTCCACTTCTCCATGCGGTCGAGCTGCATCTGCAGGTCGCGGGCCACGCTCTCCACCTGCACCGGTTCACAGTAGACGCGCACCGTGGGCAGGTCGACGAAGGCGCCTGCGGCACCCTGGCGCAGGGCCTCGAGCGCGATGGCGGCGCAGTTCTTGTCGACGCTCAGCGCCTTGTAGCTGGGCTGGGTCGACTTGAAGGTGTTCCACCACTTGGCCATGTGGCTGATGGACAGGCCCCAGACGCGGCCCCGGTTCATGAACCCGGGCAGTTCGAACTTCGCCTCGGCGCTCTGCGACCACAGCGGCAGCACGTCGAGCTGGGTGACGTCGGTCTTCGGCCGCACCTGGCCGCTGCGCGGCGCACTGATCGGCTCGTAGCCCAGGCGCTCGATCTCTTCCACCCACTCGGCGGGGTAGCTCAGGTTGTTGGCCTTGCGGTACCCGATCTCCAGCCGCAGACGGGTCATGCGGTTCATCTCGGCGCGCTGGTCGCTGCGCGTGTAGCCGTGCGTCGCGCCGGGCTTTTCACGGAAGGCATCGGGGCCCCACTTGGCCGCGCCGTCGGGCCAGAAGCTGATGTGAAGGCGCTTGCGGTCGATCTTCTTCTCGATGTCGCGCACCGTGGGAACGAAGATGCCGCTGAGCGTGACCGCGGCGTGGCCGAAGTGCCCCGAGGGCACCGGGCCGATCCACTTGACGTTGCGCCAGACGCGCACCGTGACCTGATTCGTGTAGACCTTCGCCATGTCAGCGCTCCTGTTCCGGCGGCCGATCCGGGGCAACGGGGCCCCCAGCCGATGACAGCGAATGTAGGAGCGCGACCCGGGCGGCGACATCCACTATTCACGGTGGCGAGGTGACGTCGTCACGCCGGACCGGCCCAGACCCTGCCCCGACCTACCCCCCGGGGGGGCCCGGTCCTACGTGCTGCTTCGGGGTTCAGCCTCAAGCTCGCGCCATGGCGTGGTCGTCCGACCACCCGATACAGCGATGGCTCCGGCCACGAGAGGACACGATATGAACCGATCAGCATGGTTGCTGGCCCTCGCCCTGCCCATGGCCCTGGCAGCTTGCAACCGCCCCGCGGAGCCGGCTGCGCCGCCCGTCGTCGTCACCGTTCCCGGCCCGGCCGGCGCGACGGGAGCGACCGGCGCGACGGGAAGCACGGGCAGCATGGGCACCACGGGTGACACCGGCGCCCAAGGCAACACTGGCAATACGGGCAGCACGGGCAGCATGGGCAGCACCGGGAGCACGGGCGATACAGGCGCACAGGGCAACACGGGTGCGACGGGCAGCCCGGGCACCGGCACCACGGTGATCGTGTCGCCCGCCTCGGCACCGACGCGCTGATCCAGCGGGACAGCAAGAACCGGCGGGCCGATGCCGCCGGCGCGCCGGGCTCTGCAGCCCGGCGCTCGGGCGACGGACCACGCCTGGAGTCGGCAGCAGCTAACGGCTGCGGCCTGCATCGCGCCATAAGGGGCACGATGCGGTAGCAGTCCGAGGGCCCGCGGCACCGGCCGCGCTGGACCGCGGCTGCCAGACCGGGCACCATCGCCCCACCTTGACCCGCTCCCCGCTCGCCGCCTACCTGCCGCAGGACCGCCTGCGAGCGCTGGCGCGCGCGGCCGAACTGCCCGGCGTGTGCCGCGGCGCGGCGCTGTTCTCCGACATCAGCGGCTTCACCTCGCTGACCGAAGCCCTGACCCGCCAGAGCGGGCAGCGGCGCGGCGTCGACGAACTGACGCGGCGCATCAACGCCGTGCACCAGGCGCTGACCGACGAGGTCGACCGCTGGGGCGGCAGCGTGCTCGCCCTGGCCGGCGACGGCATGACCTGCTGGTTCGACGATGGCACCGGTCCCGCGGGCGGCGCGGCACGGCGCGCCGTGGCCTGCGCCGAGGCGATGCAACGCGCGATGGCGCATTTCGACGGGCTGGCAGTCAAGATCGGCATCGCCACGGGCCCGGCACTGCGCGTGGTGCTGGGCGATCCCACGATCCAGCTGATCGACCTGCTCGGCGGCGCCACCGTCGCCGATGCGGTGCGCGCTCAAGGGGTGGCGGTCGCCGGCGAGGTGCTGGTGGACGACACGACGGCCGAGGCCCTCGGCCGCGAGCGGCTGAGCGATACGCGCCGGACCAACCAGGACCACACCTTCCACCGGGTCGTGCCCGCGCGCGGTGCCGCGCTGCCGCTGCCTGCCGCTGATGATGACGCCGACGACGGCGCCGCCAGCCCGCCGGTCGCCACCAAGCGGCTGCGCCCCTGGGTGCTGCCCGTGGTGTTCGAGCGGGAGACCGCCAGCGACGGCCTCTTCGCCATCGACCTGCGCCCGGCCACCGCCGTGTTCGTGCACGTCGCGCTCGGCATCGCGCCGCAGGTCGACGCCGATCGCGCCGCGCTGGCGTCGACGGTGGCCCGCGTGCAGCGCACGCTGTGGCAGCACGGCGGCGTGCTGCTCGAAGTCTCGGTCGACGCAGCAGGCACCTGCTGCTACGGCAACTTCGGGGCGGCCCAGGTGCACGAGGACGGCGCCCAGCGCGCGCTGCGTGCGGCACTCGAACTGCGGCAGCAGCTCGCCGACGCAGGCATCGCCGCCCGCATGGGCCTGGCCAGCGGCACCCTGTGCGTCGGCGGCTACGGCGGCAGCCGCCGGCGCTCGTTCGGCGCCCTCGGCGACGCGGTCAACGCTGCCGCGCGGCTGATGTCGCTGGCGCTGCCCGGCGAGGTGCTGGTGGCCGGCCGCGTGCGCCAGCCGCTGGCCGACGTCGAGTTCAGCCTCGAGGCACGCCCGCCGATCGGGGTGCGGGGCAAGGCCGAGCCGCTGCCGGTGTTCGCCGTCCTCGGCCTGCAGCGGCGGCGGTCGATCCGGCTGCAGGAACCGGTGACGACGCTGCCCATCGTGGGCCGAGAGACCGAGACCGCGCAGCTGGCCCGGGCGATCGACGCCGCGCGTGCGGGGCGCGGACAGGTCCTGCGCATCGTCGCAGAGGCGGGCATGGGCAAGTCGCGGCTGCTGACCGAGGCGATCCGCCTGGCGCGCCGCGGCGGACTGATCGGCTATGGCGGCGCCTGCCGCCAGAGTGGCGCCCTCACGCCCTACGCCGTGTGGCAAGGCGTCTGGACCGCCTGGTTCGACATCGACCCCACGCTGCCGCCCAGGCGCCAGCGCCAGGCGGCACAGGCCGCGCTGGCACTCCATGCGCCGGCGCACGTCGACGCCTGGCCCCTGCTCGGTGCCGTGCTCGGCCAGGAGTGGCCGGACACGCCGCTGACCGCCGCGCTGCAGCCCAAGGACCGCAAGTCGCTGCTGCATGCGATGCTGGGCTGCTGCTGGCAGGCCGCCGCGGCCGAGGCCGCCGAGGACGGCATGGGGCTGCTGCTCGCGCTGGAAGACCTGCATGCGGCCGACACGCTGTCGCTGGAGCTGCTGGCCGATCTCGCGCGCGGCATCGCATCGATGCCGGTGCTGGTGCTGGCCGCCGAGCGCCGATCGGCCGACGAGCGCGATCCGCTGCCCGGCCTGCCCGACGCGCAATTGATCGAACTGCGCAGCCTCGGCCCCGCCGAGGTCGAGCACATCGTGCGCGCGAAGCTGGCGCAGCAGTTCCCCGAGCGCCACGCGCCTCTGCCGCGCGGGCTGCTCGAGCACATCGCCGCGCGCGCCCAGGGCAACCCGTTCTATGTCGAGGAGCTGCTCGACTACCTGCACGACCGCGGCCTGGACCCCGGCCAGGCCGGCGCCCTGCAGGCGCTCGAGCTGCCGGCCAGCCTGCACAGCCTGGTGCTCAGCCGCATCGATGCCCTGAGCACCGCGCAGCAGAACGTGCTGAAGGCCGCCAGCGTGATGGGTCGCGAGGTGGCGGTGGCCGAACTGCAGGGCTACTGCCCGACCCTGGGCACCGCCGAGGTGGTGGCTGCCGCCCTGGCGGAACTGGGCCGGCTGGGCTTCATGCCGTCGCTGCCGGACGCGCCTGAGCCCCGCCACGTCTTCCGCCACCCGGTGACGCAGGAGGTGGCCTACGAGAGCATCGGGCTGGACACCCGTGCACAGCTGCACGGGCAGTACGCCCGCTACCTCGAAGCTCGGGCGCCGGAGGCCGAGGCCCAGGCCTCGCTGCTGGCGCACCACTTCATGCAGGCCGAACGGGCGCTCGGCCGCGTCAAGGCCTGCCGCTACCTGCGCCTGGCCGGCGAGCAGGCCGCGGCGCGCTTTGCCAACGAGGAGGCGCTCGCGCACTTCGAGCAGGCGCTGCAATGGCTGCCCGAGGCGGCGGTGCTCGAGCGCTTCGAGCTGCTGGTGCAGCGGCAGGCGCTCTTCGACCTGCAGGCGCAGCGCGAGCGGCAGACGCAGGACCTCGACACGCTCGATCAGCTGGCAGCGCGCCTGCCCGATGCGGCCGTACGGCGCGCCAAGGTGGCTGTCTTGCGCGCGCAGCTGGACACCGAGCTCGGCCGATACGCCAGCGCCCGGGCGCACGCCCTGCACGCGCTGGCCCTGCTCGACGGCGACACCGCCCCGAAGTCGCCGGCCTCGCAGGTCGAGGCGACGATGCAGCTGGCCCAGGTGATGCTGCTCAGCGGGGCGGCCCCCGCATCGCGCCCGCTGCTCGACGCCGCGCTGGCGCTCGCCCGCGAACACGGCCTGGTGGCCGAGCAGGCCACGGCGCTGGCGGCCATCGGCCACCTGCACTGGCAGATCGGCGACTTCGCGGCCTGCGAGCACTGGTTCTCCGAGGCGCTGCAGCTGGCCCGTCAGGGCGCGCCGTGGCGGGCCCAGCTCAATCTGCTGAACGGCCTGGGCGCGGTGGCCCAGTCACGCTCCCGCCTGGACGAAGCGGCCAGGCGCTACGAGGAGGCCTTGCAGCTCGCGCGGCGCATCGGCGACCGCTCGGGCGAAGCGATGCTGCTGAACAACCTGGGCAGCGCCGGCCTCGTCGGCGGCCGCTTCCACCAGGCCCGGCAGCACGCCGAGCAGGCCGCGCGCATCTTCGCCGAGACCGGCGAGACGGTGCTGCACGCCCAGGCGCTGGTGACGGCCGCCGAGGCCCACCGCGAACTCGGCCAGCTGCAGCCGGCGCTCGCGATGTCCGAGCACGCGCTCGAGCTGCTGCGCGCCGGCGGCTCGCGGCCGGGCGAGGCCCTGGTGCTCGAGAACCTCGGCCTCATCGAGGCGGCGGCCGGCCGCCGCGAGGCCGGCCTGGCGCGACTGCACGCGGCGGTGCAGACCTCGCGCGAGATCGGCTCCGTCGCCCGCGAGGCCAGCGCGCTGGTGCACCTGGGGCAGCTGCAGTCGGACTGCGGCGACCTGGCCGCGGCGAGACAGTCGCTGGCGGAGGCCGAAGCACTGCTGCCCTCGCTGGACAACCAGGACCTGGCGCTGGAGCTCGATGCCGCGCAGGCACAGCTGCTGGCGGCGCAGGGCACACCCGGGGCCGCCGGGCGGCTCGAGCAGCTGCTGCCGCGGCTCTTCGATCCACCCGGGCCCGACGCGCCCTGCCTGCCGATGGGGCTGTACACCACGGCGTGGCAGGTGCTGACGGCCGCCGCCGATCCGCGCGCCCAGGCCCTGGCCCGCTGCAGCCGTCGCGAGCTGCTCGCGCGGGCCGACCGCATTCCCGATGCCGCAGCGCGAAGCGTCTTCCTCGCCCTGGCCGAGCACCGATGGATCCTCCAGGAGTCGACCGATGATCGCTGAGCTCCCCTTCGAGGCCTTCCCGCAGGTCGACGCCGGCAGCCACGGCGGCCACATCGTGCAGTTGCTCGGCACGCCCGACGGGCGCTTTCTCGTCAGCGCCGGCGAGACGACGATCCGCGTCTGGGACCTGGCGGCCCCCCAGGACCGCAGCGCCAGCCGCCTGACGAGGATGCTGCTGGGGCGCGTCAACGGCCCCACCGACGACGGCGCCATCGACGGCAGGACCGGGCGCTTCGCGATCAGCCGCGACGGCCTCTGGCTGGTGGCGCTCAAGCCCTGGCGGCACGCCTTTGCCGGCGACCCTGCCGCAGGGCACGACGCCGGCCGCGTCACCGAGGTGCAGGTCTTCGCGCTCGCCACCGGCAACCTGCAGGCGCGCTTCGTCTGGCCGGGACAGCTGCTCGACCTCGACTTCAGCCCCGACGGGCGGTGGCTCGCCGCGGTGGGCAACGTGCGCTCGGGCCGCCTGCGCCGGGCCGAGGTGCAGGTGTGGGCGGTGCGCGACCTGCTGCGCCCCGGCGCCCGACCGGCGCCCCGGCCGCAGGCCCGCCTGACGCTGCCGCGCGGGCAGCGCGCGCCGACCGTGCCCGCGGCGCTGCGCTTCGTGCCCGACGCGCAGGCCCACCCACCCCGGCGCGGGCGCGCCGCCGGCCCCGCGAGCCTGGTGGTGGCCCTCGGTGACGACGCCCTCGGCCGCGGCGAGCTGGCCTGGCTCCGCTGGACACCGTCCTCGGGCCTGGCGCTCGAACGCAACACCCGCGCCGACGGTCCGATCGCCCCGGCCACGCTGGCCGTGAGCGCCACGGCCGTGGTCATCGGCGGCGCGCCGCCGGGCGGCCGCAAGCTGCGCGGCACGCTGTTCTGGTTCGGCCACCAGGACGGCAGCGGCTCGGTCGACCTCGAGGCGCCGGCCGCGTCGGCAGCGTTCTCGCCGAAGGGCCACCGCCTGGCCGTGGGGCTGATGGGCGGCGGGGGCGGCGAGCAGACGGTCCAGGTCAACGTCTACGACGGCTCGCGGCCCGGCGCCCTCACGCTGCGCAGCACCTACCTCGGCCACGACGACGCCGTGCAGGCGGTGGCCTTCTGCGGCGGCGACACGGTGGCCAGCGCCGGCGGGGACAACCACGCGATCCACTTCTGGCGCCCGACGCAGCGCATCGCCGAGACGCTCGACGCGATCCGCGGCGTGGGCCGCGTGGCGATCGAGCCCGGCATCACGGCCGACGAGCGCGTGCTGTTCGGCACCGTGCCGATGCGCCTGCTGCCGCCCAGCCTGCCGGTGCGCCAGCAGAGCTTCGACCTGCGCCGCATGCAGCTGAGCACCACCGCGACGAGCGATCTGCGCCAGCGCGACTTCGCCTCGCGCAAGTGGTGGGTCGGCTACGAGAACGACATGGTCATCCCGCTGTGGTTCATCGGCGGCGACGATGCGCCGGCCGATCCAACCGCCTTCCAGCCCGACCTCAGCCTGTTCGTGGGGTCCGACGACACCTGGGTGATCTGGACCACCAGCGGCTACTACAACGCCGGCGGCGGCGAGGGCGCGGCGCGGCGCATCGGCTACCGCATCAACCGCGCGCTGCACCAGGAAGGCCTGATCGTGCCCAGCGACCGCTTCAAGGCCTTCTACCGGCCCGACATCGTGCAGGCGGTGGTGCGCCACGGCAGCGAGTCCAGGGCGCTGGCCCGCGGCGTCGACATCCCGCCGGTGAGCGTGACCCACATCCTGCCGCCGATCGCCGAGGTGGCGCCGCAGGGCATCCGTCAGCAGCGGGGCAGCGTGAGCCTGCGCTTCAGCATCGAGTCGCCGTGCCCCGGCTACCCGGTGACGCGCGCGAGCCTGCTGCGCAACGGCCGCGTGGTGTGGATGCACAAGACCGAGGCCGAGGTGCCGGCGTCCGTCCTGGAGTACTTGCAGAAGACCGAAGCCGAAGCGCCGGCGCCCGCCCTGGCGTACTGCGAGGTGCCGCCACTGCCGCTCATGCCCGGCCGCAACCGCTTCGCGTTCCACGTCGAGAACTCGCAGGCGAAGTCTGTGCCGGTGGAGTTCGAGATCGAGGCCCCGGCGGCGGATTCCAGCCCCGACGACAGGGCGTCGTCGGCACCGGGCCGGCTGTACCTGCTGTCGGTGGGCGTGGCCGAGTTCATCGACCCCTCGGTGGCGCCGCTGCACTGCTCGGACCGCGACGCGCAGGCCGTGGTCGATGCCTTCGAACACGGCCACCTGGCGCAGCGCACGGCGCGGCGGCAGCGCGGACGCAACCGTGCCTTCGAAAAGGTCCATACCAAGCTGCTGGTCAACGACAAGGCCACCAAGCAAGCGATCCTGGACGAACTCGACCGCATGTGCACCAGCATCCGCCAGCGTCATGCCGACAGCGGCAAGGAGCGCGACGTGCTCTTCGTGTTCCTCTCGGGCCACGGCGTGCAGGTGGTCGAGAAGGGCGGTCCGAACCTGTTCTTCAGCAACCACGACATCGTGATGACCGCCGACGACGTCGACCGCACCGGCCTGTCGATGCTCGAGCTGGGCGACCGCATCACCTCGGTGCCCGCCGAGGTGGTGCTGGTGGTCGACGCCTGCCACGCGGCCCTGGCCGGGCGCAGCACGATGGCCGGGCTCGACGCCGAGGAACTGGCGCGGCGGGTGCACGCCATCTACGAGCGCGGCATGTACCTGGTGACCGCGGCGCGCGCCGAGGAGATCGCACAGGAAGATGCGGCCAGCAACCTCGGCGTGCTCACCGCGGCGATGCTGCAGGCGCTGGACCGGGCGCCTGCCGGCACGCGGTCACGCGCCCCGGGCGGGCGCGGCAGGCTCGAGGTGCTGATGGCCGAGATCGTTGCCGGCGTGCAGCGGTTCGTGCCCGAGGTCAGCGCCCGCACCGGCGTGCCGGCGCAGATACCGGTGTGCCGGATCTACGGCGACCTGCTGCCGCTGACGATGCTGAAGACCTGAACCGGCTCGACCCGACTTGACCCGCTTGCGGCCTGCTCGAACATCGCTTAGCGTGCGGCCTCACATCGGAGCGAGGACAGTCACCATGCCGGCGAAAAAATCAGCTGCGAAAACGGCACCCGTGAAGACGGCGCCTGCCAAGGCCGCCCCCGCGCGGAAACCGGCCGCGCCGAAGAAGCCGGCCGTGGCACCGTTCAAGGGCGGCAAGCCGACGGTGCCCATCATCAAGACCACCTGAGGCGCTGCGCCGGGCCGGCGCGGCGGGCGCGGCCAAGTTCAGAGGTGGTCGGCCAGCCAGTCCGCCACGATGTTGGCCCCCACCTGCCGGTTGTCTTCCTGGCAGTGCTCGCTGCCGCCGTCGTGCGCCGTCAGCACGCGCAGGGTCTTGTCCTCCGACCCCACGGCGTCGTACAGGCGCTGCGCGAAGTCGAGCTGCACGATGTTGTCGTTCTCGCCGTGGATGCAGAAGAAGGGGCAGCGCATCTTCTCGGCCACGCCGTGCAGGCGGTAGTTCTCCAGCTTCTTCATGCAGGCGTCCATGTCGGGCATGCCCAGCACCCAGGGCAGCTGGAAGCCCGGCGCCGACAGCTTGGTGCCGCCCGCCTCCTGGATCTTGCGGCGTCGCACCCAGCTCTCGTGGTAGTCGAAGTGCCCGCCCCAGGCCACGCAGGCGGCGAAGCGCGGGTCCATCGCGGCGGCGCGCGGCGCGTAGTAGCCGCCCATCGAGAAGCCCATCACCGCCACGCGCTTCGCGTCGACTTCGGCGCGCGTGGCCAGGTAGTCGTAGGCGGCGCCGGCGGGCACCTCGTAGTCGTAGCGGCTGGGAATGCCCTGCAGGCGCAGCGCCTCGCCCTGGCCGGGGCCGTCGATGGCCAGCACGTGGATGCCGCGGCGTGCGATCTCCACGCCGCCGAACAGCACGCTCATCTCCTTGGCGTTGTCCAGGCCGTCGAACATCACCACCGTGGGCGCCGGGCCGCTGGTGCCTTCGGCCTTGAGGAACCAGGCCGGCAGCGTGGTGCCCTCGTAGGGCAGGTCGACGCGCTCGATCTGCGGGTAGCGGCGCGCCACGCCTTTGGCGAAGCAGCGCAGGCAGGCGCGGTAGGTGTCCCACTTGCGCTCGGACGGCGGCACGAAGCGCTCGCCGCAGAAGTAGTAGATGGCCGCGCGCAGGTAGTAGGCGCCAGCGGTGAGGCGGTGGCCCAGGGCCTCTTCGGCGTCGCCGAAGCCCTCGATGCGCTGCGCCATCGCCGACCATTCCTGCCACCAGCGCTCGTTGTCGCCCTCGTGGCCGCGCAGCTTCTGCCCGATCTGGTCGATCTCGCCGAGCGAGGCCGCGCCCCAGGCGCTCATCTCGATGCCGAACATCATGCCCTGCGACCACATGTGGTTGCTGGGGAAGTACTCGAACCAATGGCTCATGGGGGTGCTTTCAACCGGGGAAGAAGTTCAGCTGGCGCTGGTCGATGCCGAAGACGTCGGCCAGCCAGTCGATCATCAGCTCCTGACCCAGGGTGGGGTTGTCGTGCTGGCAGTGTTCGGCGCCGGTCTCTTCGGCGCTGGTGAGCCGCAGCGTGGCCTTCACGCCGTGGCGGGTGGCGTAGTCGTGCACCTGCGTCACGGCCTCGCGGCCCAGTACGTCGTGCCCGCCGTGGATGATCAGGTAGGGGCACTTCATGTGCTCCAGCACGCCCTGCAGCGTGAACGGGCGCGCGATCTCGGTGGCCTCGGCCATGCTCTTCGCGCCGAACACCCACTTGATGTGGCCGGCCAGGCCGTGCTTGTCGTCGCGCGCCTTCCAGCGCTCGTGGATGTCCCAGATGGCGCCGTGCGAGATGCAGGCCGCCAGGCGCGGCTCCATCGCGCCGGCGCGCGCCGCGTAGTAGCCGCCCAGGCTCGATCCGCTGACGGCAATGCGCGAGGTGTCGACGTCGCCGCGCTGTTCCAGCCAGTCGATGCACTTGCCGATCGGCACCTCGTAGTCGTGCCGCGTCACCAGGCCGTGCCGGCGCAGCGCACCGCCCTGCCCCGGCCCGTCGACCAGCAGCACCGAGATGCCCCGCTGCAGGGCGCCGCGGCCGGTCATGAACCAGAGCTCGTCCTTGAAGGAATCGAGCCCGCCCACCGAGATGAGCACCGGCTGCTTGTCGCCGCCGTTGGGCGAGCGGATGAAGTAGGCCGGCAGCGGCTTGCCCGGCTCGTAGGGGATGTCGACCACCTCGCCCTTCGGGCTGAGGTGGGCCAGGAACTTGTGCGAGGCGTTCTCGCAGCGGTCGAAGGTGGCCAGGCGGCGCGGGTCGTCGGCGGCCAGCCAGAACTCGGCCTCGCGGAAGTAGTTGGCCGCGCGCAGCCAGCAGTTCATGGCGGTGCGCACGTGGCCGTGGCCGATCTCTTCGTCGCCGCGGCGGTCGTTGCGGTCGGCGACGTGCAGCCACTCGCGGTGCCAGCTCTCGAAGTCGTTGGCGACGATGCGGCTGCCGATCTGGAACACCTCGCTGACGGCGCCGCCGCCTTCCTGCGTCTCGCCCAGCCCGCGGCGGAACTGGTAGGACATCCAGAAGTCGTCGTGCCAGTGGTGCCAGCCGAAGGGTTCGTAGCTCGGCGGGCGCGCGGCCGTGCCGGCGGGGGCGGAAGTGGTCATTTGCGGTCCAGCTTGAGGTTGCGGATGAGGTTGCCCCACTTGTCGTGGTCCCTGCGCCAGACCTCGCCGAACTGCTCGGGCGTGCCCATCACGGTGTCCAGGCCCAGCGACTCGGCCTTCTGCCGCACCTCGGGCGTCTTCAGCGCGTTGTTGACGGCGGTGTTGACGGCCTGGATGCTGGCCGCCGGCATGCCCTTGGGCGCGAACAGGCCGAACCATCCCAGCGCTTCGTAGCCGGGCACCGCCTCGCCGAAGGTCGACACCGCCGGCGCGATGCCGGGCCGGTCGCGGCCGGTCACGCCCATGGCCTTCAGCCGCCCCGACTGCACGTGCCCGTAGGTGGTGGAGAAGCCCGCGATGGTGAGTTCGGCCTGGCCGCCGATGACGTCGGTCACCGGCTGCCCGCTGCCCTTGTAGGGCACGTGCAGGAAGTCGATGCCGGAGCGCTCGCGCAGCAGTTCCATCGCCAGGTGCGGGAAGCCGCCCTCGCCGTTGGTGGCCAGGCGCAGCTTGCCGGGGTTGGCCTTCGAGTAGGCGATCAGCTCCTGCAGGTTCTTCGCCGGCACCTCGGGGTTGGCCACCAGCAGCATGTAGTTGGTGTAGGCCTGGGCCACCGGCACGAACTCGGCGCGCACGTCGAAGGGCTGCTTGTTGATGTTGGGCGCCACCGCCATGGCGCCCATCTGGCCCATCACGAAGGTGTGGTCGCGCTCGCCCTGCAAGGCGGTCTGCAGCCCCAGCAGGCCCGAGGCGCCGGGCTTGTTCTCGATCACGATGGGCTGGCCCAGCGCGTCCTTCAGGGCCGGCTGCAGCAGCCGGGCGATGGTGTCGGCCAGGTCCCCGGCGGGGTACGGCACGATCACGCGAATGGGCTTGGTGAAGGTCTGCGCGGTGGCGTGCCACGCCGGCAGCAGGGCCAGGGCCGAGAAGGCCAGCGCCCTCAGAATCTTTGCCATCGATGTGCTCCAGGTCGGGAAGATCGATCGGGGACGCGCGCCGGCCCGGGGGGCCACGGGCCGGACGTCACGTTGCCTCAAGTGCCTGTCGCTTGGTTCAAGTCACTTGAATGGATCCCAGCTTAGGCCGGCAGGCACCGCCGTGTCAACCGCATCGCCCCGCGGCCGGGGCGGGCGTTCAGCGCTTGGCCGAGCGCGGTGCGGGGCGCTTGCGCTGCGCCCGGATGCGCGCCCCGGCGCGGCTGGGCGTGCTCATCCAGACGATGCGGGCCGGCGTGTCGCCCGGGTTGCGGTAGGCGTGCTCGATCTCCGAGCGGAAGTTGAAGGAGTCTCCGGCCTCGAGCGTGAACACCTCGTGGCCCACCGTCAGCTCGAGCCGTCCCGACACCACGTAGCCGACCTCCTCGCCCTCGTGCGACAGCGTGCCGCGGCTGCCGCCGCCGGGCGCCAGGATGTGCAGGTTGGCTTCCAGCAGGTGGCCGCCGTCGGGCCGCACCAGGCGCTCTACGCTGGAGCGCGGCCCGTGCAGCTGCATCACCGGGCGCTCGCCGGCGCGCGTGACGATGTGGCGGTGGTCGATCGGCGAGAACAGCGCCGCCACCGGCACCTGCAGGGTCTGGGCGATGCGCAGCAGCGTGGGCAGCGCCGGGGTGACGTGGCCGTTCTCGATCTTCGACAGCAGGCTCTCCGAGCAGCCCGCCTGCTCGGCGATGTCGCGCAGCTTCAGGCCCTTCAGCATGCGTGCGCTGCGGATGCTGGCGCCCAGCGCGGCGACCTCCAGCGCCTGCTCTCCCGCGACGGGGGCGGCAGCAGGCGCAGGCGCAGTGGTCGCGGGCTTCTTCTTCATGCGGCGGTGATCGGCGGCGCGATTATGGTCGCGCCGGACAGCGCCCCGGCGAGGCCCGCGCGCCCCGCGCCCGCGTCATGTGTCGCGCCGCCCGAAGGCCGGGTCGATGCGGATCAGCGACGCGGCGGCGAACGACGGGATCGTCGCCACGCACACCCAGACGAAGAAGTCGACATAGCCCATCTGCGTCTGCAGCCAGCCCGCGGCCATGCCGGGCAGCATCATGCCCAGCGCCATGAAGCCGGTGCACAGCGCGTAGTGCGCGGCCTTGTGCTCGCCAACGCCTGCCACCATCAGCATGTAGACCATGTAGGCGGTGAAGCCCAGGCCGTAGCCGAACTGCTCGAAGGCGATGGCCGCACTCACCACCGCCAGGCTCTGCGGCTGCCACAGCGCCAGCGCCACGTAGACGGCGTTGGGCAGGTGCATGCACAGCACCAGCGGCCACAGCAGCCTCTTCAGGCCGCCGCGCGAGATCAGCCAGCCGCCCAGCAGGCCGCCGACCGTGAGCGCGGCCACGCCGAAGCTGCCGTAGGCGATGCCCACGTCCTGCGTCTTCAGCCCCAGGCCGCCGGCCTCGCGCGGGTCGAGCATGAAGGGCGTGACCAGCTTCAGCAGCTGCGCCTCGGCAAACCGGTACAGCAGCAGGAAGGCCAGGATGCGCACGATGCCGGGCTTGCGGAAGAAGGCCGCGAAGACGGCTATGAAGTCGCGCCGGAAGCCCGCCCACGAGCGATCGACCCGCACCACCGGCACGTCGGCCGCCGGCCGCGGCAGGGCCCAGAAATGCCACACGCCGGCCAGCCCGAAGGCGACGGCCAGCCCGCCCATCACGGCGGCCCAGGCGGTGGCGGGCTGCCCCGTGCGGTCGCTCAGCAGGCCGGCCAGGTAGACCAGCCCGCCCTGGCCGGCGATCATCGCCAGCCGGTAGAAGGTGCTGCGCACGCCGACGAAGGCGGCCTGGGACTTCTGCGACAGGGCCAGCATGTAGAAGCCGTCGGCGGCGATGTCGTGCGTGGCCGAGCTGAAGGCCATCAGCCAGAACACCGCCAGGCTCAGCTGGAAGAAGTTCGAGGCCGGCAGCGTGAGCGCCACGCCGGCCAGCGCCGCCCCGACGAGGAACTGCAGGCCGACGATCCAGCGCCGCTTGCTGCCCAGCAGGTCGACCAGCGGGCCCCACAGCGGCTTGATGACCCAGGGCAGGTACAGCCAGCTGGTGTACAGCGCGATCTCGGTGTTGCCGATGCCGAGGTTCTTGTACATCACCACGGCCAGCGTCATCACCACCACGTAAGGGATGCCCTGGCTGAAGTACAGCGTGGGGATCCAGCGCCAGGGGGTGGGCGGGGGCGTCATCGGGCGCGATGTTCACACGGAAAGCCGCGCGGCCGCGCGGCCGTGGCGCACCGGTTCAGGGCTTGCCGGCGGGGCGCGCAGTCTCGCGGCGGCAACAACATTGGTTTTCACGGATGCCTGGCGCACTGCGCCGCGGCAACACTCATTACGATCTGAATCTTGTCGGCACAGCCCTTGCGCCCTGCCAGCCCGGCGACCTCGGAACCGCACGAGGGCGCCAACCCACCTCGAGGAACTCCATGAAGCTCAAGACCCTTGCCCACAGCCTGATGATGGCCGGGCTGGCCACCACGATGGCCTCGTCGCTGGCGCAGACCGACCAGCGCGTCGAGGTCACGGGCTCCAGCATCAAGCGCATTGCGGCCGAAGGCGCGGTGCCGCTGCAGACCATCACGCGGGCCGAGATCGACCGCCAGGGCATCGTCAGCGCCGAGCAGCTGGTCGCGCGCATCACGGCCAACGGCACGGGGGCCGACAACCTGTCGTCCAACGTCGGCATCCAGCTGGGCACCACCGACCGCAACAACAACGGCAACTCCAGCGCCAACCTGCGCGGCCTGGGTTCCAACAGCACGCTGGTGCTGCTGAACGGCCGCCGCGTCATGGCGCACGGCGCCAAGGGCAACTCGGCCGACCTCAGCTTCATCCCGCTGGCCGCCGTGGAGCGCGTCGAAGTGTTGAAGGACGGGGCCTCGGCCATCTACGGCACCGACGCCATCGGCGGCGTCATCAACTTCATCCTGCGCCGCGACTACAAGGGCCTGGAAGCCACCGCCTTCGTCGACGTCACCGAAGCCGGGGGCGGCAACATCTACCGCGCGTCGCTGCTGGGCGGCATGGGCGACCTGGCCAACAACGGCTACAACCTGATGGCCAGCATCACGGTCGACAAGCAGGAAAAGCTGGGCGGCGGCGAGCGCGGGTTCTCGAACGGCTTCCAGCCCGAGCGCGGCCTCTCGCCCGACACCACCGGCACGCCCTTCGCCACACAGACCGGCCTGGCGGGCACCGCGATGGGCGCCAGCTTCCGCACCCCCACCACCGGCACGCAGACCTTCAACCGCGCCAACCTGCTGAGCTTCCAGGGCCAGTGCGACAGCATCCCCGGCCAGTCGCAGTACCAGACGGCGTTGTGGGGCGCGCCGGGCTTCCGCTTCGGCTGCGCCTTCGACTACGGCGGCTCCGCAGTGCTGATCCAGCCGGTGGAACGCATCAACCTCGTGGGCCGCGGCAGCGTCGCGCTCGGCAAGGACCACACGGCCTTCGCCGAGTTCACCGGCTCGCAGACGGTGGCCACCAAGCAGTTCGAGCCCTACCAGATCACCACCACCGGCTCCATCGCCGCCGCGCAGTACCCGGTGGGTGGACCGTACTACCAGGACCTGTCGGCCTTCATCCCGACCTTCAACAAGAACCTGCCCATCGCCTACCGCTGGCGTTGCACCATCTGCGGCGGCCGCACCATCGAGACCACCACCGACGCCTACCGCATGCTGGTGGGCATGGAAGGCGTGCTGTTCGGCAGCTGGGACTACAAGGTCGGCCTGTCGGGCTCGGAAAGCAAGGCAGAGTCCATCCTGGGCCCGGGCTACCTGTTCCAGGACTCGATGGTCGCCGCCCTGCGCAGCGGCAAGGTCAACCCCTGGCTGCTGCCGGGGCAGACGCAGACGCCCGAGGCGCTGGCCCTCATCGCCGGTGCCAGTGCAGAAGGCACGAGGCTGTTCGACGGCAAGTCCAAGCTGCTGCACCTGGACGGCACGGTGTCGGGTGAGGTGATGAAGCTGCCCGCCGGTCCGCTGGCCGTGGCGCTGGGCTTCGACATCCGCCAGGAGTCCTACCAGTTCCTCGATGGCTCGACCTCGACGCGCCCCGTGTACCAGGCGCCCTTCGACGCCACGTTCCCCAAGGTCAAGCGCGACGTGACGGCCGTCTTCGGCGAAGTGGCCGTGCCCCTGCTGAAGGGCCTGGAAGCCACGCTCGCCGTGCGCAACGACAACTACAGCGACTTCGGCAACACCACCAACCCCAAGGTCACGCTGAAGTGGACGCCGGTGGAGCAGGTGCTGGTGCGCGGCTCGTACAACACCGGCTTCCGCGCCCCCAGCTTCTTCCAGCTGTACGGTGCGCAGGGCGACTCGCCGGTGCCGGGCAACATCGCCGACCCGGTGCTGTGCCCGAACGGCAACGTGACCGGCGCCGACCTGTCGGTCTGCGCCATCCGCCCGAACGCCCGCCAGGGCGGCAACAAGGACCTCAAGCCCGAGACCTCCAAGCAGTGGACCGTGGGCTTCGTGGTGTCGCCCACCAACTGGCTGAGCTTCAGTGCCGACCTGTGGGAGATCCGCCGCACCGACCTGATCTACGAACTGACGCCCCAGCAGGTCATCGCCAACTACCAGACCTTCCCCGAGGCCCTGGTGCGCGGCGCCGACGGCCGGCTGGACAGCGCCGGGGGCTACATCCGCGCCGGCTTCGTGAACGCCGACGGCGACATCACGCGCGGTGTCGACCTGAGTCTGCAGGCCAATGGCAAGATGATGAACGGCCGCTGGAACGCCAACGTCGACGGCACCTACATCGACAGCCACCGCTCGCGCATCTTCGCCAACCGGCCCTATGTCGAGACCGCCGGGCAGTGGAGCAGCCGTGACCTCTTCGTGCGCTGGAAGCACCAGGCCTCGTTCACCTACAGCGGAGGCCCGTGGAGCGGCACGCTGTACCAGAGCTACACCGCCGGCTACAAGGACGAGGTGCCGGTGGGCACCGTGCCGCCCGGCTTCAACCCCGATGTCGACAGCTACATCACCTACGGCTTGTCGGTCACCTACAGCGGCATCAAGAACCTGACGCTGACAGCCGGCGTGAAGAACCTGCTCGACACCGACCCGCCCTTCACCGCGCACAATCTCGACTTCGCGGCCGGTGCAGGCTGGGACCCCCGCGTGGCCGATCCGCGCGGCCGCGCCTACGCCCTGCGGCTGACCTACAAGTTCTTCTGAACGACGGTCGCGATCGCCTGACCCGGGGGCCTCGCGAGAGGCCCCTTTTTCTTTGGTGCCCATTGGTGCCGTCAGTCTCCCCAGGCTCGAACGACGATGACCCACGACCAACTCGCCCAGGCCCTGCTGCAGGCCGTGCGCGCGCAAGGCTTCGGCGACACGCCCGACAGCATGCGCGGCGGCGCGCCCGTGGAACACCACCCCAGCATCGACCTCGCGGTGGCCGCCTTCCCGGCGCGTGGCGCGCCGGTGTGGGCCAACGTGCTGTTCTCGCGCGAGTTCCCGCAAGGCATCGTGGCCGGCATCGACGGCCACGGCGGCCCGGTGGTCGACGTGATGTTCCTGGCCGACCAGCGCGACGAGAAGCTCGACAGCATCCTGTGGTTCCCGGGGGCCGACTGGACCGGCCGCGGCTGGAAGCTGGTGTACGGCAGCGGGCCGAACCGCTTCGTCGCACCCTACCCGGCGTCGCTGCTGAAGATGATGGTGGCCGTCGGCGTGGCGATGGCCGTCGACCAGGGCCTGGTGGCCTGGCCCGTCGACGCGATGGAGAAGATGATCACCGTCAGCGACAACGACACGACCACCGAGATGGTGGCGCTGCTGCACCGGCTGAACATGATCGAGCCGCTGCACCAGCGCCTGATGAACTGCGGCCTGCCCACGCTGCAGCTGCGCGGCACGCAGCCCGACGGCGGCTGGGGCAACGGCGCCGGCGCGGGCGTCGGCATGATCCACATGACGGCCTGGGACAGCGCGCGGCTGATGTGGCTGCTGGACGCGCAGGCGCCGCAGCCGCCCTGGCTGCCCGCCGGCATCACGCTGGTGAGCGCGGCCAGCCGCGCACGGCTGCGGCGCTGGCTCGACGGGCAGATGCTGCACGAGATCCTGTCCTCCCACTCGCTGGCGGGCGTGCCCGGCTGGGTGCCCGGCCTGCCGCCCAGCGTGCACTTCGCGCACAAGACCGGCACCACGCAGAACTACGCCAGCGACGCCGGCATCGTGCAGGCCGTCGCCCCGGCGCGGCGGCACTACGTGGTGGCGATGCTCAGCAACCTGGGCACGCGCTACGCCCCGCACGAGAAGTGCGCCACGACCTGGAAGATGCCGGCGCTGGGGGCGGCGATCGACGCCGCCCTCGCGCCCTGGCTGGAAGGCGCAGCGCGCTGACGCAGGAAGCGCCCGGGCGGGAAGCCTCGGCGCGCTGAGACAATCCGCGCCATGCACCCCAAGAACCTCACCGCCCACCTGCAGGCCCACCAGTTCGCCGGCCTGAAGCCCGGCCCGCGCCTCATCGTCACCGGCGCCGTGCACGGCAACGAGACCTGCGGCACGCGCGCCATCGAGCGCCTGGCGGGCGAGCTGCAGCGCGGCGAGCTGGAGATCACGCGCGGCGTGCTCACGCTGGTGCCGGTATGCAACCCGCTGGCCTATGCGCACGGCCGCCGCCCGGGCGACCGCAACCTCAACCGCCGCCTGCGCCCCACGGCCACGCCGCTGGAGTACGAGGACCACATCGCCAACGTGCTGTGCCCCTGGCTGGCCGCCCACGACGTGCTGCTCGACCTGCACTCCTTCCGCGGCGCGGGCAAGCCCTTCGTGCTGCGCGGCCCGGCCGACAACACCGGCACGCTCGAGCCCTTCGCGCACGAACACGCCGAGGGCCGCCTGGCCGCGCACCTGGGCGTGGACCGCGTCGTCGAAGGCTGGATGGACGCCTACGCCGGCGGCGTGGCGCGGCGCCGCGAACGCGCGCTGGCCACCGGCCTGCCGCTCGACTCGGTGGACGCCAGCTACGGCGTGGGCACGACCGAGTACATGCGCTCCGTGGGCGGCTACGGCGTGACGCTGGAATGCGGCCAGCACGAAGACCCGAAGGCGCCGGACGTCGGCTACCACGCCATCCGCCAGACCCTGGCGCTGCTGGGCCTGGCCGAGCTGCCCCTGGCGCCGCCGACCGCGCCTTTCGAGTGCCTGCGGCTGGCCACGGTGATCGACCGCCTGCACGAGGACGACCGCTTCGTGAAGACCTGGACCAGCTTCGATCCGCTGGCCGCCGGCGAGCTGATCGGCACCCGCCACGACGGCACCGAGGTGCGCGCCCCCGAGGCCGGCTACATCGTCTTCCCCGACGTCGGCGCGAAGCCCGGCAACGAGTGGTTCTACCTGGCACAGCGCAGCGACCGGCCCCTGTAGATCCGCGGGAAGCCCCGCATCGCCGAGGCCGCAACGCGGTCATGCCACGCGCCGCACAATCGCCGCATGAGCTTTCGATGGAGACGTCGATGACCCCCCGCACCGCAATCGCGGCCTTGATGGTCGCGCTGCTCGCCGGCTGTGCCGCCTTCGGCCCGCCGCCGCTCGTCGTCGGCCAGAGCGAGGCCGAGGTGGCCCGCGTGATGGGCCCGCCCACCGGCCGCTACGCGATGCCCGGCGGCGGCACGCGCCTGGAGTACGCCACCGGCCCCGCCGGCCGCACCACCTGGATGGTCGATCTCGACGGCGCCGGCAGGCTGACGGGCTTCCACCAGGCGCTGGAAGAGCCCCGCCTGCATGCCTTCCAGGAGCGCGCACCGGGCCTCACCAAGGACGAGCTGCTGCGCACGCTGGGCCGCCCGGGCGAGACGCGCGTGGCCGGCTGGCAGGGCGGCCAGCTGTGGTCGTACCGCTTCATCACCAACGAGTGCCTGTGGTACCAGGTCGAGCTGAGCGACGCCGGCATCGTGCGCAGCGCCGGCTTCGGCCTGGACTGGTCCTGCGACGCGCGCACCAGCGACCGCGGCCAGTCATGAAGAGCGTGACCCTCTATGGCATCCCGAACTGCGACACCGTCAAGCGCGCCCGCGCCTGGCTCGGCGAGCACGGCGTGGCCGTGCGCTTCCACGACTTCAAGAAGCAGGGCGTGCCCGAAGACGGCCTCGACCGCTGGCTGCAGCAGGCCGGCTGGGAGAAGCTGCTGAACCGCCAGGGCACGACCTGGCGCAAGCTGGACGACACCGTGAAGGCGGGCGTGACCGATGCCGCCAGCGCCCGCGCGCTGATGCTGGCGCAGCCCAGCGTCATCAAGCGCCCGGTGGTCGAGTGGGGCGGCGCTGCGGGCGCCTTGACCGTGGGTTTCGACGAAGCGCGCTTCGCGTCGCTCGCCGCCGGCTGAGGCTCAGTCGGCCGGCAGGGCGGCCAGCCAGTCGAGCAGCAGCGCATTGACGCGCGCCGGCTGCTCCAGCGTCAGCAGGTGCCCGCACTCGGGCAGCAGTTCGAGCCGCGCGCCGGGGACGGCCGCGGCGATCTCCACCGAGCACTCGGGCGGCGTCAGCAGGTCGCTCTGCCCGCACACCACCAGGGTGGGGCAGCGCAAGGCCGGCAGGTGCGGCCGCAGGTCCTCGCGCGCCATCACGGCGCGGTTCTGGCGGACCAGCGCCGACGCCCCGGCCCGCCGCACGAAGGCGAGGTAGGTGGCGATCAGCTCGCTGCGGCCTTCGCCGCCGGCATGGAAGGCGAAAGGCACGTTCGCTCGCAGCACCTCGTCCATGCGGCCCTGCTCGAAGAGCACGATGGCCTCGCTGCGCAGGCGGATCAGCTCCGGCGTGTCGGGCCGCGCCGTGGTGCCGAGCAAGGCCATCGCGCGCACGCGCTGCGGCGCCTGCCGCGCCGCTTCCATCGCCAGCATGCCGCCCATCGAGGTGCCCACCAGCACCGGCTGGCCCGGGTGTTCGGCCAGCAGCGCGGCCGCCATCCGGGGCAGGGTGTCGTGACGGAAGTGCACGTCGCTGACGTGCACGCGGTGCCGCGTGGCCAGTGCCGGCAGCTGGTCGCGCCAGATCGTCACGTCGCTGGCGAGGCCGGGCAGCAGGATCAGGTCTTGCATCGAAAGAGTGTGCCAGAGGTGGGGTGGACGCCTCGGTCGCGCTGGAGCGCACGACGGACGTGCCACGGCGCCGATGCATACTGGAAACACACATGACCGAACTTCTCTTCATCCGCCACGGCGAGACCGACTGGAACCGGCAGCAGCGCTTCCAGGGCCAGATCGACGTGCCGCTCAACGCCCTCGGCCACGCCCAGGCCGCCCGCCTGGCCGGCCGGCTGGGCGCCGAGCCCTGGGACCTGATGATCGCCAGCGATCTCACCCGCACGCGCGAAACGGCGGCGCCACTGGCCGAAGCCTGGCAGGCCACGCCCCTGCTCGACGCGGGCTTCCGCGAGCAGAGCTTCGGTGTGCTGGAAGGCCTGGACGTGCCGACCATCAAGCGCGAGCACCCGGCGCTGTGGACGGAGTGGCTGGAGCACCGCGCCGACTTCCAGCTGCCCGGCGGCGAGAGCCTGCGCCGCTTCCACCGCCGCGTGTTCGACGCCGTCGAGGCCACGGTGGCGCGCCATGCGGGCGCCCGCATCGCCGTGGTGACGCACGGCGGCGTGCTCGACATGCTGTGGCGCACGGCGAACGCGCTGCCGCTGGACGGGCTGCGCCGTTGCGAGATCCCCAACACGGGACTGAACCGCCTGCGCTGGGTGGACGGGCGGCTGGTCATCGACAGCTGGGCCGACGCCGCGCACCTCGCGGGGCTGCCCGACCAGCCGAGCACCGCAGCCGGCGAAAGATGACCCGGCCAAGGCGCCCCGGGCGGCGCTGAAACAGCCGGTATGCGCCTGCCGCAGGCGCGGGGTGATCCGCCACAATGACGGCATGACCTTTCCGCTCGGAACGATGCGCGCCGATGGCGCGGCCCTGGCGGCCCCCGCGGGCACCGAGGCGCCGCCACGCTGGCGCCACAAGCTGATGCTGATCGTCGGTGCCGTGGCCTGGCTGCTGCTGGTGCTGGCGATGCTCACGCACCAGGGCAGCGATTCGGCCTTCACCACCTCGGGCACCGGCGAGCCGCTGGCCAACAAGGTCGGGCTGCTCGGCGCGCGCGTGTCCGACCTGCTGTACTTCCTGTTCGGCTTCTCGGCCTGGTGGCTGGTGCCGGTGGCCGCCCGCGCGTGGCTGTCGTCCCTGGCCAACCTGCTGCGGCCCGAGACGGCCCGGGCACCGAGCCTGCCGCGCTGGACCTTCTGGGCCGGCCTGGCCCTGTTGCTGGCCGCCAGCACCGCGCTGGAATGGACGCGCCTGTACCGCTGGGAAAGCCTGCTGCCGGGCCACGCCGGCGGCATCCTGGGCCTGGGCCTGGGGCAGCTGTCGATGCGCTGGCTGGGCTTTGCCGGCTCGGGCGTGCTGTGGATCGCCGCCCTGGTGCTGGGCACGTCGCTGGCGCTGCGCTTTTCCTGGGTGCGCGTGGCCGACACCATCGGCGAGCGCATCGACGCGCTGCGCGAGAAGCGCCAGGAGCGCCGCGAGGTGGCGCAGGACCTGATCATCGGCGAGCAGGCGCTGCGCGAACGCGAGCGCGTGGTCGAGGTCGAGCTGCGCGAGGTCGAAGAGCACGTGCCCATCGTCATCGAGCCGGCGGTGGTCGACGTGCCGCGCTCCGAGCGCGTGGCCAAGGAACGCCAGAAGCCGCTGTTCGCGGAACTCGTGGACACCAAGCTGCCGCAGGTCGACCTGCTCGACGCGGCGCCGGGGCGCCAGGAATCGGTCACGCCCGAGTCGCTGGAAATGACCAGCCGCATGATCGAGAAGAAGCTGAAGGACTTCGGCGTCGAGGTGCGCGTGGTCGCGGCCTCGCCCGGCCCGGTGATCACGCGCTACGAGATCGAACCGGCGATGGGCGTGAAGGGCTCGCAGGTGGTGGGCCTGGCCAAGGACCTGGCGCGTTCGCTGTCGCTGGTCAGCATCCGCGTGGTCGAGGTCATCCCCGGCAAGAACACGATGGCGCTGGAGCTGCCCAACGCGCGCCGGCAGACCATCCGGCTGGCCGAGATCCTCGGCTCGCAGGTCTACAACGACGCGTCGTCCATGCTCACGATGGGCCTGGGCAAGGACATCGTCGGCAACCCGGTGGTGGCCGACCTCGCGAAGATGCCGCACTGCCTGGTGGCCGGCACCACCGGCTCGGGCAAGAGCGTGGGCATCAACGCGATGATCCTGAGCCTGCTCTACAAGGCCGAGGCGCGCGACGTGCGGCTCATCCTCATCGATCCCAAGATGCTGGAGATGAGCGTCTACGAGGGCATCCCGCACCTGCTGGCGCCCGTGGTCACCGACATGAAGCAGGCCGCCAACGCGCTGAACTGGTGCGTGGGCGAGATGGAGCGCCGCTACAAGCTGATGAGCAAGATGGGCGTGCGCAACCTGGGCGGCTACAACAAGAAGATCGCCGAGGCCACCGAGCGCGGCGAACTCATCGGCAACCCCTTCAGCCTGACGCCCGAGGCGCCCGAACCGCTGGAGCGCCTGCCGCACGTGGTGGTGGTGATCGACGAGCTCGCCGACCTGATGATGGTGGTCGGCAAGAAGATCGAGGAGCTGATCGCGCGGCTGGCGCAGAAGGCGCGCGCTGCCGGCATCCACCTGATCCTGGCCACGCAGCGGCCCAGCGTGGACGTCATCACCGGCCTCATCAAGGCCAACATCCCGACGCGCCTGAGCTTCCAGGTCAGCAGCAAGATCGACAGCCGCACCATCCTCGACCAGATGGGCGCCGAGGCGCTGCTGGGCCAGGGCGACATGCTCTACCTGCCGCCAGGTGGCGGCGTGCCGGTGCGCGTGCACGGCGCCTTTGTCAGCGACGACGAGGTCCACCGCGTTGTGGATTACCTGCGCCAGCAGGGCGAGCCGAACTACATCGAGGGCATTCTGGAAGGCGGCGTGCTCGAAGGCGAAGGCGGCGAGATGGGTCCGGCCGGCGAAGGCGCTGGCGGCGGCGAGTCGGACGCCATGTACGACCAGGCCGTGGCCGTCGTGCTGCAGCACCGCCGTGCCTCGATCTCGCTGGTGCAGCGCCATCTGCGCATCGGATACAACCGCGCGAGAAGTCGGGACTCGTATCGGCCATGAGCACCAACGGCAACCGGGACATCATCATCCCGAAAAGAGACGAATGATCAAGACCATCGTGGCGGCTGCGGCCCTGTCGTTGTCGGCCTGGGCGGCACACGCCGACGCGGTCGACTCGCTGCGCGATTTCGTGCGCGACGTGAAGACCGGCCAGGCGAAATTCACGCAGACGGTGACGTCGGCCGACGGCGCGCGCAAGAAGACCAGCAGCGGCAGCTTCGAGTTCCAGCGCCCCAACCGCTTTCGCTTCGCCTACGCCAAGCCCTTCGAGCAGCTCATCGTGGCCGATGGGCAGAAGGTGTGGATCTTCGACGCCGACCTGAACCAGGCCAGCTCACGCAAGCTGTCGCAGGCGCTGGGCAGCACGCCCGCGGCCCTGCTGGCCGGCGCCGCGCTGGAAGCCGAGTTCGACCTCAAGGCCGAACCCGCGCGAGACGGTCTCGACTGGGCACTGGCCACGCCGAAGGCCAAGGACAGCCCCTTCCAGAGCATGCGCGTGGGCTTCAAGGGCAAGGAACTCGCGGCGGTGGAGATCACCGACAGCTTCGGGCAGCGCTCGCGCCTGGTGTTCAGCGAGTTCGGCTCGAACGTGGCGCTGCCGGCCGACCGCTTCCGTTTCGTGCCGCCGGCGGGCGCCGACGTCATCGAGCAATAGGCCGAGTAAGCCGCGTGGGCTGAGTTAGCCGAGCAGGCCCCGTCCAGCCGTCTAGAAGACGACCTTCACGCCGAGCGAGATCTGCCGCACGCGCGGCTTGTCGAACTGCAGCGCGTAGGCCACGTTGCCGCTGAAGCCGGAAGAGAAGTTGAAGCCGGCACCGGCCGACAACGAGGGCTTGTTGCGGTCGTCGCCGAAGACGTCGGCGGCGTAGAAGACGTCGCCGGTGGTCTCCACGCCCAGCGACCACAGCGTGGTGCTCTGGCGCGCCGAGCGGCTGCGCGTCCAGCCCAGGTTGGCGTGCCCCAGCAGGCCCGAGGCCAGTTCGCGCGTGGCCACGGCCAGCACGGTGGCGTCCTCGAAACGGTAACCGCTGCCGGCGGTCTTCAGCGCACCCAGCGAGTACGCCACGCCGAAGCCGGTCTGTCCGGCTTCCACGGGCACCAGGTTGCTCTTGCCTCCCAGGCCCAGCGACTGTGCCTTGTCACCACCGCCGCTGTCGCGGCCATAGCTCAGGGCCCACTGGTGGCCACCCTTCAGTCCGCAGGAGAAGATGGCGCCCAGCGACGACAGGCTGGGGCTGCCCGAGGCGCGTGCGCGCGCCAGGGCGGCCTCGACCTGGCAGGCGCCGGCCTCGATGGCGTCGGCCGTCTCGCTGACCAGCGGGCGATCGGCCCGGGCCGGCGCGGCGAGCAGCAGCAGCGCCACGGCACCCAGGGCGGGCAGGAACTTCGAGGCGGCGTTCATTGCAGCACCGTGTCGGTCAGGCCCATCTCGGGGCTGGTCATCAACTGTTCGATGTCCATCAGGATCAGCATGCGTTCCACGTCGCCGGTCTTCGCGGTGCCCAGGCCCATGATGTAGGTGGCGTCGATGGAGCCGTTGAACTCCGGTGCGGGCTTGACATCGTCGCCGTCGAGTTCGAGCACGTCGCTCACCGAGTCGACCACCATGCCCACCGTGCGGCCGGCGATGTTCAGGATGATGGCCACCGTGAAGCCGTTGTACTGCACGTCGTCGAGGCCGAAGCGCAACCGCATGTCGACGATCGGCACGATCACGCCCCGCAGGTTGACCACGCCCTTGATGAAGTGCGGTGCGTTGGCGATGCGGGTGGGGGCTTCGTAGCCGCGGATCTCCTGGACACGCAGGATGTCGATGCCGTACTCCTCGGCGCCGAGCTTGAACGACAGGTACTCGCGAACGCCCGTGTGGGCGGGCGGCATGGCGGCGTGGTGCGCCTGGGATTCTTGGTGGGTCGCTGGCAAGGTCGATTCTCCGTCGAGGTGGGTTGCAGCAGGGCGCCAGGGGACGCTGATGCAGTGTCCGCAACCTGCCGCCGGACCATGCCACGAATAGCGGCGCCGTCACCGCCCATATCCGACCCTCGGCCGGCGCTGCACAATGCCGCCATGACGGCCCAGGAAACCCTGTTCGGCAGCGGCCCGCCCGAGCCGCCGGCAGCGGCCGGCGCCGCGACACCCGGCGCGCCCCTGGCAGAGCGGCTGCGGCCGCACACGCTGGACGAGGTCATCGGCCAGCAGCACCTGCTCGGACCCGGCAAGCCGCTGCGCGCGGCCTTCGAAGCCGGGCGCCTGCACTCGATGATCCTCTGGGGCCCGCCCGGTGTGGGCAAGACCACGCTGGCGCGCATCGTGGCCGGCGCCGTGGACGCGCACTTCGTGGTGCTGTCGGCCGTGCTGGCCGGCGTGAAGGACATCCGTGAAGCGGTCGAGCAGGCCGAGGTGCACCGACGCCGCGGCCGCGCCACGGTGGTCTTCGTCGACGAGGTGCACCGCTTCAACAAGTCGCAGCAGGACGCCTTCCTGCCGCACGTCGAGTCGGGCCTGTTCACCTTCATCGGCGCCACCACCGAGAACCCGTCGTTCGAGGTGAACTCGGCGCTGCTGTCGCGCGCCACCGTGCACGTGCTGAAGGCGCTGGAGGAGGCCGACCAGCGCGAGCTGCTCCTGCGCGCCCGGGCGCTGATGGAGGCGCCGCCGCTGTCCGAGGCCGCGGCGCAGCGCCTCGTGGCCTACGCCGACGGCGATGCGCGGCGGCTGCTCAATGCCTACGAGAACCTGGCCACGCTGAACCCGGGCGGCGGCGAACTCGACGAAGCCGCGCTGGAACGCACGCTGGGCGAGATGCTGCGCCGCTACGACAAGAGCGGTGACCAGTTCTACGACGCCATCTCGGCGCTGCACAAGAGCGTCCGGGGCTCCGACCCCGACGCCTCGCTGTACTGGCTGGCGCGCATGCTCGACGGCGGCGTGGACCCGCGATACGTGGCGCGCCGGCTCGTCCGCATGGCCAGCGAGGACATCGGCCTGGCCGACCCGCGCGCGCTGCGCCTGACGCTGGACGCCAGCGAGGTCTACGAGCGGCTGGGCAGTCCCGAGGGCGAACTCGCGCTGGCGCAGGCCGTCGTGTACCTGGCCGTGGCTCCCAAGAGCAACGCCGTCTACACCGCCTGGAACGCCGTGCGCGACACCGTCAAGCGCGAGGGCAGTCGCCCGGTGCCGCCGCACCTGCGCAACGCGCCGACGCGCCTGATGAAGGACCTGGGCCACGGCCAGGGCTACCGCTACGCACACGACGAGGCCGGCGGCTTCGCGGCGGGCGAGACCTACCTGCCCGAGGGCATGGAAGGGCGCCGCTTCTACGAGCCGGTGCCGCGCGGTCTGGAGCTGCGCATCGGTGAGCGGCTGGCTGAACTGCGCGCACTGAACGCGTCGGCGAAGAAAGCTCGCTGAAACGGTTTCAACGCCGCCGATCCTGCGGCAGCCGAGGGGGTAACTCCGGCCCTTTTCGCTGAAACCCGACACCTACAATGCGCCGGCCTGTTCAGGCGGACGCCCTGCAGCCGAGCCCGCGGCGAGCTTCTTGCTTGCCGTCGAGAAGCGTCGGCACGCGGCGTCACAACCAGGAGACCTCCCTTCATGGAAACCTTCCTCCAGCAGATCATCAACGGTCTGGTGCTGGGCAGCATGTACGCCTTGGTGGCCCTCGGCTACACGATGGTGTACGGCATCATCAACCTCATCAACTTCGCCCACGGCGAGGTGCTGATGGTGGGGGCCCTGGTGAGCTGGACCTTCGTCGGCCTGCCGGGCTGGCTGCTGATGCTGCTGTCGCTGCTGTGTGCCATCGTGGTGTGCGCGGTGCTGAACTTCGCCATCGAGAAGCTGGCCTACCGGCCGCTGCGAAACGCACCCAGACTGGCCCCCCTGATCACCGCCATGGGCATGAGTCTGCTGCTGCAGACGCTGGCGATGATCATCTGGAAGCCCAACCCGAAGCCGTACCCGATCCTGCTGCCCAACGAGCCCATCGACCTGGGCGGGCCCGTGATCAGCGTGGTGCAGTGCCTGATCCTGGGTCTCACGGCCGTGATCCTGGCCTCGCTGATGTACCTGGTGAACCGCACCAAGCTCGGCCGTGCCATGCGCGCCACCGCCGAGAACCCGCGCGTGGCCGCGCTGATGGGCGTCAAGCCCGACATGGTGATCTCGGCCACCTTCATCATCGGGGCGGCGCTGGCCGCCGTGGCCGGCGTGATGTGGGCGGCCAACTACGGCACCGTGCAGCACTCGATGGGCTTCCTGCCCGGCCTGAAGGCGTTCACCGCCGCGGTGCTGGGCGGCATCGGCAACCTGGCCGGCGCGGTGGTGGGCGGCCTGCTGCTGGGCCTGGTCGAAGCGCTGGGCGCCGGCTACCTGGGCGCCCTGACGGGTGGCGTGCTGGGCAGCCACTACGCCGACATCTTCGCCTTCGTGGCGCTGATCCTCGTGCTCACGCTGCGCCCGCAGGGCCTGCTGGGCGAACGGGTCGCCGACCGCGCCTGACGCAGGAGACACCGACATGAAGAACAAGTTCATCGTGTTCGTGATCTGCGCACTGGCGCTGATCGCGCTGCCGCTGGTCATGCAGGCGGGCGGCCTGGGTGCGGGCTGGGTGCGCATCCTGGCGCTGGCGCTGCTGTACGTGCTGCTCGCACTGGGCCTGAACATCGTGGTGGGCTATGCCGGCCTGCTCGACCTGGGATTCGTCGCCTTCTATGCCGTGGGCGCGTACATGTACGCGCTGCTGGCCAGCCCGCACCTGTTCGAGAACTTCCCGTGGATCGCCGCAGCGCTGCCCAACGGCATCCACACGCCGATCTGGATGGTGATCCCGCTGGCGGCGGGACTGGCGGCCATCGCCGGCGTGCTGCTGGGCACACCCGTGCTCAAGCTGCGCGGCGACTACCTGGCCATCGTGACGCTGGGCTTCGGCGAGATCATCCGCGTGTTCATGAACAACCTGGAGCACCCGGTCAACATCACCAACGGGCCGCGCGGGCTGGACCGCATCGACCCGATGATCATCGGCCCCATCGACGACCCCTGGATCAACTTCGGCAAGAAGCTGGTCATCACCGAGGACATCACGATCCCGTCGGTGACGCTGTACTACTACCTGTTCCTCACGCTGGTGGTGTTCAGCGTGGTGATCTGCCACCGCCTGGAGACCAGCCGCATCGGCCGCGCCTGGATGGCGATCCGCGAGGACGAGATCGCCGCCAAGGCGATGGGCATCAACACGCGCAACATGAAGCTGCTGGCCTTCGGCATGGGCGGCGGCAGCATGTTCGCCGCCTTCCAGGGCTTCGTCAGCCCCGAGTCGTTCAGCCTCATGGAAAGCGTGATGATCGTGGCCATGGTGGTGCTCGGCGGCATGGGGCACATCCCGGGCGTCATCCTCGGCGCCGTGATGCTCGCGGCGCTGCCCGAGGTGCTGCGCTACGTGGCCGGCCCGCTGCAGCAGCTGACCGGCGGACGGCTCGACGCGTCCATCCTGCGCCAGCTGCTCATCGCGCTGGCGATGATCATCATCATGCTGATGCGGCCGCGCGGCCTGTGGCCCAGCCGTGAGCACGGCAAGGCCGCGCCGGCGCCCGTCGGCGGCAACTCGGCGAGGACCTGACCATGAGCGACCCCGTTCTCAAGGTCCAGGGCGTCAGCAAGCGCTTCGGCGGCCTGCAGGCGCTGTCGGACGTCGGCGTCACCATCCTGCCCGGCCAGGTGTACGGCCTGATCGGTCCCAACGGTGCCGGCAAGACGACCTTCTTCAACGTCATCACCGGCCTGTACACGCCCGACAGCGGCAGCTTCGAGCTCGGCGGCAAGCCCTACAAGCCCACGGCGGTGCACGAGGTGGCCAAGGCCGGCATCGCGCGCACGTTCCAGAACATCCGCCTCTTCGCCGACATGACGGCGCTCGAGAACGTGATGGTGGGCCGCCACGTGCGCTCGCACTCGGGCCTGTTCGGGGCCGTCTTCCGCACCGGCAGCTTCAAGGCCGAGGAAACGGCGATCGCGCAGCGCGCCCAGGAACTGCTGGACTACGTGGGCATCGGCAAGTACGCCGAGTACAAGGCGCGCACGCTCAGCTACGGCGACCAGCGCCGGCTGGAGATCGCACGCGCGCTGGCCACCGACCCCAAGCTGATCGCGCTGGACGAGCCTGCCGCCGGCATGAACGCCACCGAGAAGGTGGTGCTGCGCGAGCTGATCGACCGCATCCGCAACGACGGCCGCACCATCCTGCTGATCGAGCACGACGTGAAACTGGTGATGGGCCTGTGCGACCGCGTGACCGTGCTCGACTACGGCAAGCAGATCGCCGAGGGCAACCCGGCCGAGGTGCAGAAGAACGAGAAAGTCATCGAAGCCTATCTGGGCGCGGGGGGTCATTGATGAGCGAGACCTTGCTGAAAGTCAGCAGCCTGAAGGTGGCCTACGGCGGCATCCAGGCCGTCAAGGGCGTCAGCTTCGAGGTGCGTCGTGGCGAGCTGGTCAGCCTCATCGGGGCCAACGGCGCCGGCAAGACGACGACGCTGAAGGCCATCACGGGCACCCAGCCGGTGGCTGACGGCGGCATCGAGTTCATGGGCAAGCCGATCAAGGGGCAGGGCGCCTGGGACCTCGTCAAGCAGGGCCTGGTGATGGTGCCCGAGGGTCGCGGCACCTTCACGCGCATGACCATCACCGAGAACCTGCAGATGGGCGCCTTCGTGCGCAACGACAACGAGATCGATGCCGACATCGACAAGGTCTTCGCCATCTTCCCGCGCCTGAAGGAACGCCGCAACCAGCTGGCCGGCACCATGAGCGGCGGCGAACAGCAAATGCTGGCGATGGGCCGCGCGCTGATGGCCCGGCCCCAGGTGCTGCTGCTCGATGAACCCTCGATGGGCCTGAGCCCCATCATGGTCGACAAGATCTTCGAGGTGGTGGCCGACATCCACGGCCGTGGCACCACCGTGCTGCTGGTCGAGCAGAACGCCAGCCGCGCGCTGGGGCTGGCCGACCGGGGCTACGTGATGGAGTCGGGCGAGATCACCATGACCGGCGAGGCCAAGGCCTTGCTGAACGACCCCAAGGTGCGCGCCGCCTATCTGGGCGAGTGAGCCGCCGGCTGCGGTAACGGCCGGGTAACGCCGCAGGCCGTAGCCTTTCTCACGTTGCTCGGGGAAACGCGGCATCCGGGGCCCCGTCTACGGGGGAGCCCGATGTTCTTGCAGGGTGCCGGCAGTATGATGAAACGGATGGTCACGGCGTCGGGCACGCCGTGACACGCCGTGCCCGAAGGCGCCCCAACGGACGCCGGGTGGTCATCGGCAACAACACCACCTTCTTTGCGGAGTATCGAGATGGACCATCACGTCAAGGCCGTTCGCACGGCGGGAACGCCCGTCCTGGGCAGCATCGCCGCAGCTTGCGCGCTGTTGCTCACGGGCTGCGTGTCCACGGCGCCCACGCTGGGCGAGAACAAGGGCACCGTGTCGGGTGCCGCCGGCGGCACCACCGCCGAGAACAACAACACCACGCTCGAGAAGTGCACCGAGACGCTGGGCACGCTGGCCGTGCAGGAAGACACCAACGCGCCCTGGTACTCGCAGCTGCGCGGCTACAACCTGGGCTCCACCATCCCGGTGCTGCGCCTGATGATCCAGCAGAGCAACTGCTTCGTCATCGTCGAACGCGGCGGTGCGATGCGCAACATGATGCAGGAACGCTCTCTGCAGCAGTCGGGCGAGATGCGCGGCGGCAGCAGCATGGGCCAGGGCCAGATGGTCGCCGCCGACTACACGCTGAGCCCGGAGATCCAGTTCTCGGGCAAGACGGGCGGCGCCGGCATCGGCGCTTTCCTGCCGGGCGTGCTGGGCGCCGCGGCCGCCGTGGCCGGCACGATGGGGCGCAACGAAGCCAGCACCACGCTGCTGCTCATCGACAACCGCTCGGGCGTGCAGATCTCGGCCTCTGAAGGCACGGGCAAGAACTTCGACTTCGGCATCTTCGGCGCCGCCTGGGGCGGCATCGGTGCCGGCGGCGGCGGCTACTCCAGCACGCCGCAGGGCAAGGTCATCGTGGCCGCCTTTGCCGATTCCTACAACCAGATGGTGAAGTCGCTGCGCAGCTACAAGGCGCAGACGGTCAAGGGCGGTCTGGGCACCGGCGGCCGACTCGGTGTCGACGGCGGCAGCACGCCGGCGTCGCAGGCCGTGTCCGCTCCCGCGCCGGCAGCGCGTCCTGCCGCTTCGCCGGCCCCGGCACCGGCCGCCAGAACCACGGCCCCGGCGCCCGCGCCCCGTCCGGCACCCCGCCCGGCACCCAGGCCCGCCCCCAAGCCCGCGGGCGGCTGATCCCGGGCTCCGGGACCGGAGTCCGAGGGTCGCTGCGGCGGCCCTTTTTCTTGGGCAGGTCCAGAAGGGCCCGGATGCAGGGCCGGTAACGAGCGGGTAACGTCGCCCTGGCTAGCCTGCATCCCATGCCCGTCGCGTCCCCCGCCCCTCCATCGCCGGCCGTGCAGGCCCCGTCCACGGCGGCCGGGCTGCGGCTGCACCTGCTGCACAACCCCCGGCTGGAGCGGTCCGATGGCGCCCTGTTGTCGCTGGCCGACAAGGACGCCGCCCTGCTTGCGCTGGTGGTGCTCGACGCGCCGGTGCCCCGCGGCTTCGTCGCCCACCTGCTCTGGCCCGGCGACGGCAGCGCCCAGGCCGCGCGCAAGGCCCTCAACAACTTGCGGCAGCGCATCTTCCGCCTGGGCCGCTGGGCCGGACGCGAGGTCGTCACCCAGGGGCAGACGCTCGAGCTGGCCCCCGGCACCGTGCACGACCTGGCGCTCGCCGATCCGCTGCCCGCCCCCGGTCCCCTGCTGGGCAGCCACGACTACGGCGACAACGAGGCGCTGGCGGCCTGGGTCGACGCGGCCAGGCAGCGTCGGCGCAGCCAGCGTGCCGAGGCCCTGATCGGCCTGGTGCTGAAGCTGGAGGACGAGGGCCGGCTTGGCGAGGCCGTGCATCTGGCGCAGCAGCTGGTGGCCGACGAACCCCTGATGGAGCACGCCTGCCGCATCCTGATGCGGCTGCACCACCGCCGCGGCGACCGCGGCGCTTCGCTGGCGGAGTTCGAACGCTGCCGGCGTGCGCTCTACGAAGCCCACGGTGAAGCGCCGTCCACCGAGACCATCGAGCTGTCGCTGGCGGTGGGCCGCGCCGATGCCCGCGCGACACCGAGGCATGCACCGCTGCCGCTGGCGCTTCGCCACCCGCCGCGCACGGTGGGCCGCGAGGCGGCGCTCGCACAGGCGGAGCTGCGCTGGCAGATCGGCGGCGTGGTGCTGCTGCAGGGGGTTGCCGGCATCGGCAAGTCGCGCCTGATGGCCGATCTGCTGCAGCGCTGGAGCGTGCCGCTGGTGCTGACCTGCCGCGCCGACGGCGGCGATTCGAGCTTCGGGCTGCTGGCGCTGCTGGCTGCTGCGCTGGCGCCGCGGGTGCGCGGCCGAGTGCCGGCAGAATTGTCGGCCTGGCTCGACTGGCTGTCGGAGCCGCAGGCGCGCGTGGCGCCGGCACAGCCGGTGCAGGCGCCACGGCTGGTCGGGGTGCTGCGCAGCGCGCTGGCGGTCGCGGCCGAAGGCGGACTCGAGTCGCTGGCGATCGAAGACCTGCACCACGCCGATCCGGCCAGCGTCGAGGCGTTGTGCGGGCTGCTGCCCCAGGCCCGGGCCGATGGCGACGGGCCCTCGCCGCGCCCGCGCTGGCTGATGAGCACCCGCGATGCGGCCCAGTCGGTCGCCTTGCAGACCTGGGTGGACAGCCAGCCCGCCGGCGCCGCACCTTTGGTCAGGCTGGAGCCGCTGGACGCCGGCGCCGTGGGCGAATTCATGGCCAGCCTGGGCGTGGCGGCGGGCCATGCCGACGCCGCCCAGCGCCTGCATGCGCACTGCGGGGGCCACCCGCTTTTCATGCTGCAGGTGCTGCGCCAGCTGCAGCTGGGCGGACAGCTCGACGAAGGCCGCTGGCCGAGCCAGCTGCCACTGCCGGACGACGCCATGGCCAGCGCCTCGCAGCGCCTCACGCGCGCCGAGCCTCTGGCGCAGCAGATGGCCTACCTCGCCGCCCTGTGCGGCCCCGACTTCACGGCGCGCCTGCTGTGCCGGCTGATGGGCCTCAGCGCGTCGCAGCTGCTGTCGCCCTGGCGCCGGCTGGAAGAGCTGCACATCTTCGGGCCGCACGGCTTTGCCCACGACCTCGTGCGCGAAGCCGTGCTGTCCGTCGTGCCGCAGGCCCTGGCGCCGCTGCTGCACCGCGACATCGCGTTGGCGCTGCAGGAGGAGGCCGGCGACCCGCTGCGCCGCGCCATGCACTGGCAGGCCGCCGGCGAAGCAGCCCACGCCGCAGCCGACCTGCGCACTGCCGCTGCGCTGGCCCGCAGCTGCGGGTTGATGTTGCCCGCCATCGAACGCCTGGGCCAGGCCGCCACCCTGCTGCGGCAGGCCGGCCAGCCCGCAGCGGGCTTCGAGTGCGACTGGGAGGCGGGCCACCTGATGGTGGCCTACAGCTCTTTGCAAGGCGCGCTCGACGTCGCCCGGCGGCTGGGCCGCGAGGCCTCGTCGCCGCGCGAAAAGGCCCTGGCAGCCGAACTGCTGGCGCGCGTGAAGACCGAACAGCACGACACCAGCGGTCTGACCGATGCCGAGGCCGCGCTGGCCCAGGCCGAGGCGCTCGGCGACGAGGCGCTGGTGCAGCGCTGTCGCCTGCGCCTGGGCGAGGCCAACAGCATGATGGGTCGGCATGCCAGGGCGCTGGACGACCTGGACGCCGCCGGTGCACGCCCGGAGCTGCTGGACGCCGAGCTGCGCTTCGTGCTGGCCACGCAACGGGCTTCGGTGCTGGCCTCGCTCGGGCGGCGCGAGCAGGCCGTGTCGGTGCAGCGGCTGTTCCTGCAACAGTCGCTGGCCGAGCGCAACCTGGCCCATGCCGCCTCGGCGGCCGGCTTCTGCGCCACGCACCTGAGCTACCTGTGCCGTGTGCACGAGTCGATCGCCATGGCCGAGCAGAGCCTGGCGCTGGCGAGGCAGGCCGGGACCGGGCAGGGGCTGATCCTGGTCGACGAGATGGGGCTGGCCGGCAACCTGGGCGACCTGGGCCTGTTCGACCGCGCGCTGGACATCGGCGAGCGCGTCATCGCCGGCCTGGGCGCCGCGGGCCTGGACGTGTGGGCCATCAACGCGAGCAACGACCGCGCCGTGATCTTCCTTCGCCTCGGACGTGCCGACCTGGCGCTGCAGCTGCTCCACCAGCCCATCCCCGACGCGCCGCTGTGGGCCCGCGCGGCGCGCCGCTTCGTGCTGGCCCGCGTGGACGCCTGGCTCGGCCGGCCTTCGCGCGAAGGCATCGAGGAAGCCCTGGCGATGTTCAGCGAAGGCGGCGTCACGCTGGACGACTTCCCGCTCCACAAGATCGGACTCGAGGCGGCCCGCGCAGCGGGCGCTGCACAGGCGGCCGAGGCCGCGGCGCGCACGATCGCCTGGGCGCAGGGTCGCGAACACGTGGCGCTCGCGCGCTACGCCAGCATGGTCGAGATCGACGCGCTGCGCCGCCTGGGCGAGCACGCCGCCGCCGCGACACGGGCCGCCACGCTGGCCACCGCACCGGGCCTGACGCATGACGCCTATGGCTACTACCTGCCCGAGATGCTGAGCGTGCTGAGCGATGCCCTGTGGGCCGACGGCCGCCAGGCCGAGGGCGACGCGCTGGCCACCACCGCCGTGGCCTGGATCGAGGACTGCGCCACGCGTCATGTGCCGCCGGTCTTCGCCGACAGCTTCCGCCAGAAGAACCCGGTCAACGCCGAGCTGCTGCGCTGGCACCGCGAACGCGCGCTCCGGTAACGCCCGGGTAACGGGGTCGGGCCTAGCCTGACCCCCTCGTTCAAGGGTGTTGTCGGGGCGTCCCGCTGCGCAGCACACTGATCGGCTGCTCTTCCTCAGGAGGTCCCATGCCCTACATCTCATCCCGGCCCGTGGTGGTCAGCGAAGGGGCGGCGTACGCCGAGTTCATCGTCCGGCTCGACGCGCCGGCGGCCAGCGAGATCCGGGTCAGCGTGCAGACCAACAACGAGACGGCCGAGTACACGCGGGACCACACCTTCGTCCGTGAGACCCTGGTCTTCGCCGCCGGCGAGGTCAGCAAGACGTTGCGCGTGCCGATCCTCGACGACACCCGGGCAGAAGGCACCGAACTCTTCTGGCTGCAGCTCTACAGCCCGGTGGGCGCCAGCATCGAGCAGCCCAACGTGCCCGGCGTGATCTTCGACAACGATGGCGCCACCGGCGGCGGCGCGTTGTCGGTCAGCGACGTGCTGGTCGACGAAGCCGCGGGCACGGCGCAGTTCTGGGTCTCGCTGTCCCGTCCCGCCACCGGCAGCGTCTCGGTGAGCTACGCCACGGCCGACGACGACGCCAGTGCCGGCAGCGACTACACGGCCACCTCGGGCACGCTGAACTTCGCCGCCGGCGAGATGGTCAAGACGGTCACCGTGCCGCTGATCGACGACGGCGCCACCGAAGGCGACGAGTTCTTCTTCCTGCGCCTGGCCAACCCCGTCAACGCTGCGGTGGCCGACGCCGAAGGCCTGGCGATGATCGGCCGCAACGACGGCGGCGTGACGAGCAACCCGCAGGTCTTCGTCACGCCGATGGCCTTCGACGAGTCGTCGCTGTTCGCGCAGTTCGCCATCCAGCTCAGCGCGCCCTCGGCCAACACCGTCACGCTGAGCTACCAGACCGACAACGCGAGCGCCGAATACAACCGCGACCACCTCTACCTGCGCGAGGCGCTGGTCTTCCTGCCCGGCCAGACGCTGAAGACGATCCAGGTGCCGATGCTCAACGACGCCGTCACCGAAGGCGTGGAGCACTTCGATGTCACGCTCTACAACGCCAACGGCGCGGTGATTCCCCGCGCCGGTACGCCGATCTTCCTGTTCGACAACGACGGCACGGCCGGCACGCCGGCGGTCAGTGTCAGTGACCCCGTGGTCGACGAGAGTGCCCAGACGGCGCGCTTCTTCGTGTCGCTGTCGCGGCCGTCGGGCAGCACCGTGACCCTGTCCTATGCCACCGCAGACGACACCGCGGTGGCCGGTGCCGACTACCAGGCCGCCAGCGGCACCCTGAGCTTCGCGCCGGGCGAGACCGTCAAGACGGTGATCGTCAAGCTCACCGACGATGTCGACGCCGAGCGCGACGAGTTCTTCAAGCTCGCCCTGTCGAACGCCAGCGGCGCGACGCTCGCCGAGTCGGCCGGCGTGGCCACCATCGGCAGCAACGACGCGCCGGCGGCCAGCATGCCGCAGGTCACCGTGCAGGCGCTGACCGTGGGCGAGGGCGACGGCTACATGCCGGTGGTGATCCAGCTCAGCGCGCCCTCGACGAACGAGGTGCGCATCTCCTACCAGACCGACAACGTCAGCGCGGAGTACAACCGCGACCACCTCTACATGCGCGAGACCCTGCTCTTCGCGCCGGGCGAGACGACCAAGCTGGTGCAGGTCCCGCTCATCAACGACACGGCGGCCGAGCCCACCGAGCTGCTGTACATCAATCTCTACAACCCGCTGAACGCCACGGTGCCGCGGCAGTTCACACCGGTGCTCATCGTCGACAACGACGGCACCAGCGGCACGCCGGCCCTGAGCGTGGGCGACGTCGTGGTGGACGAGACCGCGCAGTCGGCACGCTTCGCGGTGACTCTCAACAAGCCCTCGACCGGGACGGTGACCGTGGGCTACACCACGGCCGACGACAGTGCCACGGCCGGGGCCGACTTCCGCGCCGCCAGCGGCGTGCTGAGCTTCGCCCCCGGCGAGGTGACGAAGACCGTGGTGGTCGACCTCGTCGACGACGTCGACGCCGAAACCGACGAGTCCTTCCACCTGCTGCTGACGCCGCCCACCGGCGCCACGCTGGCCGACCCCACCGGCACCGCGATGATCGGGCGCAGCGACGCACAGCCCGACAGCCGGCCATACATCACGGTGACCCCGTCGGCGGCAGCAGAAGGCCAGACCTTCCTGAGCTTCGTGGCCCAGCTGAGTGCGCCGTCGGACAACACGGTCACCTTCTCCTACCAGACCGACAACCTCACGGCCACCTACAACCAGGACCATTTCTACACCCGCGAGACCCAGAGCTTCGCGCCCGGCGAGACGACCAAGCTGATCCAGGTACCCCTGCTCGACGGCAGCGTCGCGGAGCCCACCGAGACCTTCTGGCTGAACCTGTACAGCCCCGTCAACGCGCTCGTCTCTGCGCAGTTCGTGCCGGGCCTGATCTTCGACAACGACGGCACCGCCGGCACGCCGGCGGTGTCGGTGAGCGACGTGGTGGTCGACGAGAACGCCCAGCTCGCGAGCTTCTTCGTCTCGCTGAGCCGGGTCTCCACGCAGACCGTCACCGTGGGCTACGCGACTGCCGACGACACCGCCACGGCCGGCAGCGACTACCTGGCCACCAACGGCACGCTGAGCTTCGCGCCGGGCGAGATCGTCAAGAGCGTCACCGTCAAGTTGGTGGACGACGCGCTCACCGAGGGCGTCGAAGCCTTCCAGCTGAAGCTGCAGTCACCGGTGAACGCGACGCTGGGCGATGCGGTGGGTGCCGCCCTCATCGGCCGCAGCGACGGCCCGCCGGTGGCCCAGCCGCAGATCACCGCCAACGTCGTCACCGCGTCGGAAGGCGACACCTTCATGACCTTCCTGCTGCAGTTGAGCGCGCCGTCGAGCAACGCAGTCTCGGTGAGCTGGCAGACCGACAACGCCAGCGCCGTCTACAACCAGGACTTCCTCTACGAGCGCCAGGTGGCCACCTTCGCCCCAGGAGAGACCGTGCGCGCGCTGCGCATCCCGCTGCTCGACGGCACGGTGGCCGAAAGCGCCGAGGCGCTCACGCTGCGGCTCTTCTCGCCGGCCAACGCGACGCTGCCGGCCACGCTGCTCAACGGCGCCATCATCGACAACGACAGCGGCTTCACGGTGCTGAGCCAGGGCCTGAGCAACGACGTCTACACCGTGAGCAGCTCGCTGGCCCGCATTGCCGAAAGCGCGGGCGGCGGCGTCGACACGGTGCGCGCCAGCGCCACCTACACGCTGCCCGAGAACGTCGAGCACCTGGTGCTGACCGGCAGCGCGGTGAACGCCATCGGCAACGGCGGCAACAACATCCTGCGCGGCAACGCGGGCAACAACACGCTCGACGGCCGCGACGGCATCGACACCGCCGTGTTCGGCTCGCCGCTGGCGGCGTACACGGTCACCGGCACGCCCGCTTCGCGCACCGTGACCGGCGGCGCCGATGGCAGCGACACCGTACTGGCCGTCGAACGCCTGCAGTTCGCCGACACGGTGCTGGCCTCGGACACCCTGCCGGGCCAGAACACCTACCTGGCCTACGCGATGTTCAACGCCGCCTTCGACCGCGGTCCCGGCCCCACCGAGCTGGCGATGTGGACGAGCCAGCTCGACCGCCTGGGCAGCACCCGCGACCTCGCGCAGTCGATGATCAACACCTACGCGCCGGGCGTGTCCGACGAGACGCTGGTGGCCTATCTGTGGGGCACCATCGTCGAGACACCGATCCCGATCGAAGCGCTGGAGCAGTACGTGGGCCTGGTGGGCAACGGCACCTTCACGCAGGCCTCGCTGCTGGAGCTGGTGGCCACGCTCAGCTTCAACACGGCGGAGATCGTGGGCGTGGCAGGCCAGACCCTGAACCTGGACCCGGCGTACTTCCCGCCGATCTCCTGATCAGTCGATCTTCGCGCCCGAGGCCTTCACCACCCCTTCGTACTTGGCCAGCTCGGCCTTGACGAAGGCGGCGAACTGCTCAGGCGTCTGCGGCACGGGCTCGGCCAGCAGCGAGGCCATGCGGGCCTTCAGCTCGGGCGAGCCCAGCGCGTCGACGAAGGCCTTGTTCAGACGCGCCGTCACGTCGGCCGGCAGCCGCGCCGGGCCGAAGAGGCCGAACCAGGTGTTGACGTCGAAGCGGCCCAGGCCCAGGTCGGCGCCGCTCTCGGCGATGGTCGGCACGTCGGGCATCGCGGCGCTGCGCCGCGCCGTGGTGACGGCCAGCGCCTTGAGCTTGCCGCTCTTGATGTTGGCCGAGGCCGCTGCGAGGTTGTCGATGTTGAAGTCGACCTGCCCGGACACCAGCGCCAGCTGCGCCGGCGGTCCGCCGGCATAGGGGATGTGGACGATGAAGAGCCCCGCCTGGCTCTTGAACATCTCGCCGGCGAGATGGCCTGCGCTGCCGTTGCCGCCCGAGCCGTAGTTCAACCGGCCCGGGTGGGCGCGGGCGTAGAGCACCAGGTCGCGCAGCGTGTTGATGCGCAGGCGTGCCGCCGTCTCGGCGTTCATCACCACCACGTTGGGCACCTGGGCCACCAGGGTGATGGGCGTGAAGTCGCGGAGGGGGTCGTAGGGGATCTTCGCGTAGAGCCAGGGATTGATGGCGTGCGTGGCCACGGCGCCCATCACCAGCGTGTTGCCGTCGGGCGCGGACTTGGCCACCAGATCGGCACCCAGGTTGCCGCCGGCACCCGGGCGGTTCTCGACGACCACCGTGCCCAGGCTGTCCTTCACGCGCTCGGCCAGCGCGCGCGCCACGATGTCCAGCGGCCCGCCCGGCGGGTAGGGCACCACCAGCCGCACCGTGCGCGGCTGGGCGAAGGCGGCGGGCGTCAAGGCGGCGGCCAGCGAGGCCACGATGAGGGTGCGTCGAACGAGGCTCACTGGACAACCCTCCGCACTGCCTGCTCCGGGATGAGCGCTTGGGAGCGGCCCGGCGCGCTCATGCGGCGGCTCCCTGCTTGTCGGCCTCGGACGTGAAGCTGTCGGCGTAGAACTCGTCGGCCGGCAGCCCGTGGTGCGCAATGAAGTCGGCCTGCGCGGAGTCGACCACGATGGGCGCGCCGCAGGCATAGACCTGGTGGCCCGACAGGTCGGGGAAGTCCTGCATCACGGCGCGGTGCACGAAGCCGGTGCGGCCGCTCCAGCCGTCTTCGGGCAGGGCGTCGCTGACCACCGGCACGTAGCGCAGGCTGGGCATCTCGGCGGCGGTGCGCACGCACCACTCGTGCATGTAGAGGTCGCGCGGGCGGCGGCCGCCCCAGTACAGCGTCGCGGGGCGCTGTATGCCCTTGTGCTGCAGGTGCTCGATGAGGGCCTTGATGGGCGCGAAGCCCGTGCCGCTGGCCAGCAGCACCATCGGCTTGGGGCTGTCCTCGCGCAGGAAGAAGCTGCCGAAGGGGCCCTCCATGCGCAGGATCTCCTTCTCCTTCATGGCACCGAAGACGTGGTCGGTGAAACGCCCGCCCGGCATGTGGCGCAGGTGCAGCTCGATGGCCGGCGGGCTGCCCAGGAGGTGCGGCGCATTGGCCATGCTGTAGCTGCGGCGGGCGCCATCGCGCAGGATGAACTCGACGTACTGGCCGGCGCGGTACTGCAGGTTCTGGTTGGCCGGCAGCTGCAACTTCAGCGCCACCACGTCGGGCGCCAGGCGCTCGATGCTCAGCACGCGGCTGGGCATCTTCAGCACCGGGAACTCGCCGGCGCCGGGCACGCTGCGCGCTTCGATGACGCAGTCGGTCTGCGGCGTGGCGCAGCAGGCCAGGATGAAGCCGGCTTCCTCCTCTTCCACCGACAGCGCCTTCAGCTGGTGCGCGCCGTGGATCACCCGGCCTTCGAGCAGCTTGCTCTTGCACGAGCCGCAGGCGCCGTCGCGGCAGCCGTAGGGCAGACCGATGCCCTGGCGGATGGCCGCGGCGAGCACGGCTTCCTCGCGTTCGACCACGAAGGCGCGGTTGGCGGGCTGAACGACGACGTTGAAGCTCATGGCGGCGACGGAGGCTGAAGCGGTGAAAGGGCGAGCGGCCCGCGGTCGGGCACGTAAACTCGTCCGCCATTGTGCCCGGGCCTCACGATCTGCCCCGACCCGCCCCGACCCCGGTCCGCCCAGCCCCACCATGCCCGCTCCCGGCACCCCCCTTCGCCGTCCCACCCTGCTGATCGTCGGCTGCGGCGACATCGGCCTGCGCGTCCTGCGCCTGCTGCGGGGCCGCTGGCGGCTGCTGGCGCTGACATCCACCCCCGCACGCTGCGCCGAGCTGCGCGCCGCCGGCGCCGTGCCGCTGCTGGGCAACCTCGACGACCCTGCCACGCTGGGCCGGCTGGGCGGCCTGGCCGACGCCGTCCTGCACCTGGCCCCACCGCCCACGCAGGTCGGGCACGACCCGGGCACCGACCCGCGCACGCGGCACCTGGTGCGCGCGCTGGCGCGCGGCGGGCGCGTGCAGCGCCTCGTCTACGGCAGCACCACCGGTGTCTATGGCGACTGCCAGGGTGCCCGCTTCGACGAGACGCGCGCGGTGGCGCCGTCCACGCCGCGCGCCATGCGCCGCGTGGACGCCGAGTCGCAGCTGCGCTGGTACGGCCGGCGCAGCGGGGTGCGCGTGACGATCCTGCGCATCCCCGGCATCTACGCGGCCGACCGTGCCGGCGGCCACCCGCGCGAGCGCCTGGCGCGCGGCACGCCGGTGCTGGCGGCCGAGGACGACGTCTACACCAACCACATCCACGCCGACGACCTGGCGCGCGCCTGCGTCGCCGCCCTGCACCGCGGCCTGCCCCAGCGCGTGCTGCACGCCTGCGACGACACCGAGATGAAGATGGGCGACTACTTCGACCTCGCCGCCGCCCTGTGCGGGCTGCCGAAGCCGCCGCGCATCACGCGCGAGGCCGCACGCAGCGAACTGCCGCCGATGATGCTGAGCTTCATGAGCGAGTCGCGCCGGCTGCTCAACCGCCGCCTGCACGACGAGCTGCGCCTGAAGCTGCGCTACCCCACCGTGCACGAAGGACTGACGGCCCGGCCCGTCGACGGCTGACTCAGATCCCCTGCGGCCGCTTCAAGGTGGCGGCGCGGTCGACCGACCGCACCTTCAGCGTCTGCGGCTGCTCACCGCGCACGATGTCGAGCACGACCTCGCGCTCCGGCGACGCGCCGGCCCACAGCGTCTTCCACAGCTGCTCCAGACCGGTGACGGCCACGCCGTCGATGCGCACGATGCGGTCGCCGACCTCCAGGCCCGCCACGTCGGCCGGGCTGTCGTCGTTGACACGCACCACGCGCACGGCACCGGCCTGCTCGACGCAGTTGATGCCGATCCAGGGCCGCTGGCTCAGGCTCGACGAACCGCGTTGCAGCAGTTCGGCCAGGATGGGCTTGAGCAGGTCGACCGGCACGAACATGTTGCCGGGCTGGCGCGGCGCGTCAGCGCCCATCACGTCGCCGACCACCAGCGAGCCGATGCCCACCAGTTCACCGCGCTCGTTGAACAGCCCGGCGCCGCTGTGGTCGCGCCGCGGCGGGGCCGTGAAGAGCGCACCGTCGACGTGGTACTCCCAGTACCCCGAAAAACCGCGGCGGGACATCAGCCGCGCGGCACTGATCGCGCCGCCTTCGCCACCGCTGGTGATCATCAGGTTCTCGTCGCCGCGCACCGCCGAGGCCTCTCCCAGCGGGGCGGGCGCGAGCCTCAGCGGCACCAGCGCGCGCACCAGACCGAAGCCGCTGGCCAGGTCGTAGGCGACGACGCGGGCCGGCACGATGCGGTCGTCGTCCATGCGCAGCTGCACCTGCTCGGCCTCGAGGATCAGGTAGCCGATGGTCAGCACCAGGCCGTCCTCGGAGATCACGACGCCCGAGCCCTGGCGGGCGCGGCCCAGCGTGCTGGCCGATCGCGCATCCTCCACCGACACCGCCTGCACGCCCACCACCGCGTCGCTGGCACGCGCCAGGGCGCGTGACCGGGCTTCGAGCGAATTCGAGGCCTCCTGGGCCATCAGGGGCATCAGGGGGAGAGCGGACAGCCAGCCGAGAAGCAGGATGATCAGCGTGCGCACGTCAGGCCCCCGGTCGATGTGATGACCGGAGCATGATCGCGCAGAGTGCCCCTCGCGTGCGAGGGGAATTGTGTCGCGCGCCGTTTGGCGTGAGGCTTCAGCGTCGCCGGGAGCCGAAGGGGGGCTGCTTGCGCCAGTAGCGGATCATCAGGAAGCCGCCGACCATGCCGCCCAGGTGCGCGAAGTGCGCCACGCCGCTGCGGTCGAGGTAGCCCAGGAACAGCTCCAGCGCACCGAACACGATGACGAAGGTGCGCGCCTTCATCGGGATGGGCGGGAACAGCGGCATGATGACGCGGTCGGGGAACAGCATGCCGAAGGCCAGCAGCAGGGCGAACAGCGCACCTGAGGCGCCCACCGTCGGATTGTTGGAGTTCGTCAACGCCGTCACCAGCAGCTGGGCGACCGCGGCGGCAAGAAGCCCCGCCAGCAGGAAGTTGCGATAGCGCGTGGGGCCCCACAGGCGTTCGAGCTCGGAGCCGAACATGTACAGGCCCAGCATGTTGAAGAACAGGTGGAACATGCCGCCATGCAGGAAGCCGTAGCTCACCACCTGCCAGGGCCAGAAGCGGCCGCTGCCCACCGGCCACAGCGCGAACCAGGCCTCTAGCGGCACGAACTGCTGCAGGCAGAAGACCGCGACGCAGATGTACATCAGCGCCTTGGTGATGGGTGGGATCGGCGGCATGGACGCTAGACGATGGAAGTGATGATCAGCGGGTGTGCCGCCCGATGGTGCCCGGGGCCGGACTCGAACCGGCACGCCTTGCGGCGGGGGATTTTGAGTCCCCTGCGTCTACCGATTTCGCCACCCGGGATGGCACGCATGAGCCGCGGATTATGCACGCTGCCCCCAGGCCGGGGACGCAGCGCTGCCACAATCCCGGCCTCATGAAGGAGTCGCCCATGGCGGATGCCAGCCCCCACTACAAGACCCTCGAGGACGTCATCGGCGGAACGCCGCTGGTGCGCCTGCAGCGCCTGCCCGGCGCCGACGCGCAGCGGCGCGGCAACGTCATCCTGGGCAAGCTGGAAGGCAACAACCCGGCCGGCTCGGTGAAGGACCGGCCGGCCATGAACATGATCCGCCGCGCCGAGGAGCGCGGCGAGATCCGTCGCGGCGACACGCTGATCGAGGCCACCTCGGGCAACACCGGCATCGCGCTGGCGATGGCGGCGGCGATCCGCGGCTACCGCATGGTGCTGATCATGCCGGAGGACCTGTCCATCGAGCGTGCGCAGACCATGAAGGCGTTCGGCGCCGAACTGATCCTCACGCCGCGTTCCGGCGGCATGGAACACGCCCGTGACCTGGCCGAGCAGATGCAGCGCGACGGCAAGGGACGCGTGCTCGACCAGTTCGCCAACCACGACAACCCGCAGGTGCACGAAGAGACCACCGGCCCCGAGATCTGGCAGGACACCGCCGGCCGCGTGACCCACTTCGTCAGCGCCATGGGCACCACCGGCACCATCACCGGCGTGTCCCGCCACCTGAAGAAGCAGAACCCGGCGGTGCGCATCGTGGGCGCGCAGCCGAGCGAGGGGTCGCGCATCCCGGGCATCCGCAAGTGGCCCGAGGCCTACCTGCCGAAGATCCACGACCCCAAGGCGGTGGACGAGCTGGTGCTGGTCAGCCAGGCCGACGCCGAGGACATGGCGCGCCGCCTGGCGCGGGACGAAGGCCTGTTTGCCGGCATCTCGGCCGCAGGCGCCTGCTGGGTGGCGCTGCAGCTGTCGAAGACGGTCGAGAACGCCACCATCGTGTTCATCGTCTGCGACCGCGGCGACCGTTACCTCTCGACCGGCGTCTTCCCCGCCTGACGCCATGGCCGCGCCCCATGCTTTCCGTTTCTGCCCCAGCTGCGCCACGCCGCTGGAACTGCTGACCCAGGACGAGGACGGCGGCCCGAAGCAGCGGCTGCGCTGCCCGGCCTGCCAGTGGACGCACTGGAACAACCCGACGCCGGTGCTGGCGGCCATCATCGAATGCACCGACCAGGGCGGGCAGATCCTGCTGGCGCGCAACGCCGCCTGGACGCACCGCATGTTCGCGCTGATCACCGGCTTCATGGAGGCCGGCGGCGAGGTGGCCGAAGAAACCTCGCTGACCGTCGACGCGCTGAAGCTGATCGGCGTCTATGACTTCCAGCGCATGAACCAGGTCATCATCGCCTACCACGCCCAGGCGCGCGGCGAGGTGAAGCTGTCGCCCGAACTGGCCGAGTACCGGCTCTACAAGCCCGAAGACGTGCGCTGCTGGCGCGCCGGCACCGGCTTCGCGCTGGCCGAGTTCCTGCGCAGCCGGGGCCACGAGCCGCAATTCATCGAGTTGCCGCCGCGTTCGTAGAATCGCGGCTCAACGAGGAACAAGATGGACACCAACAAGGAACTCGACACCCGGGGCCTGAACTGCCCGCTGCCGATCCTGAAGGCCAAGAAGGCCCTGGCCGACATGGTCTCGGGTCAGCTGCTGAAGGTGATCTCGACCGACCCCGGTTCGGTGCGCGATTTCCAGGCCTTCGCCCGGCAGACCGGCAACGACCTGGTCGAGCAGACCGACGGCGCCGGCGAATTCGTGCACGTGCTCAAGCGCCGCTGAAGGCGGCCGGCACCGGCCGCGCTACAGCTCCAGGCCCTTGAGGTAGTCGCGGAAGCCGGGGCCGAGTTGCGGGTGCGCCAGGGCGAGTTCGACGTTGGCCTGCAGGAAGCCTTCCTTGCTGCCGCAGTCGTAGCGCTTGCCCTCGTAGCGGTAGGCGAAGACCTTCTCGCGGCGCAGCAACGAGGCGATGCCGTCGGTGAGCTGGATCTCGCCGCCCACGCCGCGCGGTTGCGTGGCGATTTCGTGGAACACGCCGGGCGTCAGGATGTAGCGGCCCGCCACGCCCAGGCGTGACGGCGCCACTTCCGGGGCCGGCTTCTCGACGATGCGCTGCACATCCATCATGCGGTCGCTGACCGGGGTGCCGGCCACGATGCCGTAGCGCCGGGTGTGCTCGGCAGGCACTTCCTGCACGGCGAGGATGGAAGCCCGCCACTCCTCGTACTGCTCGACCATCTGCGCCAGCACGGGCGGCGAGCCGACCATCAGGTCGTCGGCCAGCAGCACCGCGAAGGGTTGGTTGCCCACCAGGCGCTGACCGCACAGCACGGCGTGGCCCAGGCCCAGGGCCTGCGCCTGGCGCACGTAGATGCATTCCATGTCGTCGGGCTTGACGCTGCGCACCACGGCGAGCAGGTCGTGCTTGTTCGACTGTTCCAGCGCCACCTCGAGCTCGTAGGTCATGTCGAAGTGGTCTTCGATGGGGCGCTTGTGGCGGCCCGTGACGAAGATCATCTCGCGCACCCCGGCGGCGTAGGCTTCCTCGACCGCGTACTGGATGAGCGGCTTGTCGACGACAGGCAGCATTTCCTTGGGCTGCGCCTTGGTCGCAGGGAGGAAGCGGGTACCCAAGCCCGCGACGGGAAAAATCGCCTTCTGGATCAACATTGGCTTACAGTGTCAAAGCTGCGGGATTCGTTTTCATTCTGTCATGTCGCCATCAGCGGGCCTCGGGCAAAGTTCCTGTAATTCATGGATGTCCTGATCGTCGAACCGCTGGACCCCGAGGTGCTGGACTGGTTGTCGTCCCGGCACCCGGTGCGCTACGCGCCCGACCTGGCGAACGATCCGCTGCGGTTGCGGCAAGCGCTGTACCCGGTCCGCGCGCTGGTCATACCGCCTTCGGTCACGCTCGACAGTTTTGCGCTGCAGTCCGCGCCCCTGCTGCGCGCCGTGGGCAGGCTCTCGGCAGGCGCCGAGAACGTCGACCTGGAAGCCTGTGCCCGCGCCCGCATCGAGGTCGTGCGCCCGCAGGATGCGAGCGCCACCGCCGAAGCCGAGTTCGTCATCGGCGCCTTGCTGCAACTGCTGCGCCGCGTGCCGGTCGAAAACGCCGAAGGCCTGCTCGTCGGGCGAGAACTGGGCGCCTGCACGGTGGGTCTGGTCGGCATGCCTTCGTCGGCGGCGCCCCTGGCGCGGCTGCTGGGCGCGTTCGGCGCACGCGTCATCGGCTACGACCCGGCGCTGCACGCCTCGGACGGCGCCTGGACGGCGAACGACGTCGAGCCGGTGTCTCTGCGCCAGCTGTTCGCGCGCGCCGACGGCGTCTGCGTGCTGCTGTCCTACTTCACCCGTTACCGCGGCCTGCTGGGCGAACGCTTCCTGGAAGCCTGCAAGCCCAACCAGGTGATGGTGAGCGTGGCCCACTCGAGCCTGTTCGACGAAGAAGCGCTGGCCTTCGCGCTGGGCGCCGGCCGCATGGCCGCCGCCTGGTTCGACAGCATGGAGCCCGGCATGCTGGCGCCAGGCCGGCCCCTGCACCGCATCGACACCCTGCAGGTGACGCCCCGTGTGGCGGGTACCACGCGCGAATCGCGGATCCGCGGCGCCTGGAGCGTGGCGCGGCGCATCGACGAACTGCTGACGATCCCGACGACGCGCGTGGCGGTCAGGGAGCCGCGGCCAGGCGACCTCGCTGATCTCGCAGGCGGTGCAGCGCCTGCTTGAAGTCGGCCAGGCGCTGCTGCTCCTGCTGCACCACCGCGGCCGGCGCGCGCGCCACGAAGCTCTGGTTGGCAAGCTTGCCTTCAGCCTTGACCACCTCGCCCTCCAGGCGGGTGATCTCCTTGCCCAGGCGCTCCATTTCGGCCGGCACGTCGATCTCGATGTGCAGCGCCAAGCGCGCGTCGCCCTGCACCACCACCGGCGCGGCCTGGGTCGCGGCAGCGAAGGCCGCCTCGTCGGCGATGACGCGCACCTCGGACAGGCGGGCCAGGGACTTCAGCAGCGGCGTCGCCTGCTCGACGAAGGCGGCGTCGCCGTGCGTCAGCAGCGGCACGCGCTCGCCGGGTGACAGCTGCATCTCGCTGCGCAGGTTGCGGCAGGCGCCGGCCATCGCCTTCAGGCGGGCCACCCAGGCGTCGGCCGCCGGGTCGACCTTCTCGAGCTGGGCCTGCGGGTAGGCCGCGGTGACGATGGTGTCGGGGCTGCCGGGCTGCTTGCGACCGGCGACCACGGCCACGGTCTCCCAGAGCTCGGCCGTGATGAAGGGTGCCAGCGGGTGCAGCAGGCGCAGCGCGGTTTCCAGCGTGCGGATGAGCGTGCGGCGCGTGGCGCGCTGCTCGGCTTCGCTGCCCTGGGTGATCTGCACCTTGGCGATCTCGATGTACCAGTCGCAGTACTCGTCCCACACGAAGGTGTAGACGGCGTTGGCGACGTTGTCCAGGCGGTACTCGGCGAAGCCCTGGGCCACCGCGGCTTCCACCCGCTGCAGTTCGCCGCTGATCCAGCGGTCGGCCGCGCTGAAGCGCAGGTAGCCGTGGAACGGCCCGGCGGCCTGCACGGTACGGCCTTCGGCGTCGAGCACGGGCGCGGCGCACTCGGCCTTGGTGTGCTCCTTCAGGCCGCAGTCCTTGTCCTGGCAGTTCATCAGCACGAACTTGGTGGCGTTCCAGAGCTTGTTGCAGAAGTTGCGGTAGCCCTCGCAGCGCTTGGCGTCGAAGTTGATGTTGCGGCCCAGGCTGGCGTAGCTGGCCATCGTCAGGCGCAACGCGTCGGCACCGTAGCCGGGGATGCCTTCGGGGAATTCCTTCTCGGTCTCCTTGCGCACGCGCGGCGCGGTCTCGGGCTTGCGCAGGCCGGTGGTGCGCTTGTCCAGCAGCGGGCCCAGCTCGATGCCGTCGATGAGGTCGACGGGGTCGAGCACGTTGCCTTCGCTCTTGCTCATCTTCTTGCCCTGCGCGTCGCGCACCAGGCCGTGGATGTACTTGCCGGTGAAGTGCGTCGTCATCATGATCATCCGGGCGACCCAGAAGAAGATGATGTCGAAGCCGGTGACGAGCACGGTGGATGGCAGGAAGAGCTGCTGCTCGAGCGTCTTCGCGGGCCAGCCCAGGGTGGAGAAAGGCACCAGGGCCGACGAGTACCAGGTGTCGAGCACGTCCTCGTCGCGCACCAGCGGGCCGCTGTAGCCGGCGGCGGCGGCGCGCGTGCGCGCCTCTTCCTCGCTGCGCGCAACGAACAACTCGCCCCCCGTGCCGTACCAGGCCGGGATCTGGTGGCCCCACCAGAGCTGGCGGCTGATGCACCAGTCCTGGATGTTGTTCATCCAGTGGTCGTAGGTGTTGACCCACTGCTCGGGCACGAAGCGCACCTCGCCGCTCTTCACGACGTCGATGGCCTTGGCGGCGATGCTCTTGCCGTCGGCACCCGGCTTGTTCATGGCCACGAACCACTGGTCGGTGAGCATGGGCTCGATGACCTGGCCGGTGCGCGCGCAGCGCGGCACCATCAGCTTGTGCTTCTT
>LNFM01000800.1_pt1 | contig 74840 bp, 56 predicted proteins | sample 596031 | NCBI WGS metagenome assembly LNFM01 (sample SAMN04254537, study PRJNA301005) | activated carbon metagenome | isolation source: dual media filters at the Ann Arbor, Michigan drinking water treatment plant | place: USA: Ann Arbor
CCCTTGGCCCGCCTTTTTCAGGAGAGTCTGTTACGGCGTTACCGGCGTCCGGACAGAGGGAGTGACCGGGGTTTCGGCGTGGGACCGTTCGGTACGCGAGCTCCTTGGGCGCAGAAGCGCACGAGAGGCTGCCGCTGGCTCGTGCGATGCAATGCATTAAAGTCGTGCGATAGAATGCGCTTTACTCGTGTCATGAAACCCGTCTGGCTCGTGCGATGGCTACACCCAACGAACTCCTCGCCAAGTCACTGACGGTCCTCGCGCAGTTGCAGCGAGGCGGCAAGCGCGTCCTCCTGGGTGCCGACCTGCCCCGCATGGACCGGCAGCGCCTGCTTCGCGCTGGTTTCCTCCTGGAGGTTGTCCGCGGTTGGTACCTCCCCTCACGCCCGGACGAGCCCGCCGGGAGCACGGCGCCATGGTTCGCAGGCATGCGGGAGTTCATCGCCGGCTATTGCCAGGAGCGCTTCGCGTCGCAATGGCACATCTCGCCGGACCAGTCCCTCATGCTCCGAAGCGGCGAGCGCACGTTGCCGCAGCACGTGCAGGTCTGGGCAGCGGGGGCGACGAACCAGGCCGTGAAGCTGCCACACGGCTGCACCCTGTTCCTCTACAAGGCGCCGCGCCTGTGCGAGGCCTCGGAGTCATCCGAAGCCGGCGGTCTGCGCCTGGCGGAAGTCTCGGCTGCGCTGTTGGTTGTCGGGCCTGGCTTCTTCGTTCAGCAACCGCTCGCCGCCCGCATCGCCTTGGCCAGCGTCCAGGACACCTCGGAGTTGCTGCGGCCTTTGCTCGACGGCGGTCACGTGACCATCGCCGGCCGTCTGGCGGGTGGCATGCGCGCCATCGGTCGGGGCGCCGTGGCGGACGAAATCCTGAGCACGATGGAAGCGGCTGGCTTGACGGTCCGGGAAACGCAGCCGTTCGAAGTGCCCCAAACCCTGCTCCCCGCCGGGCGGCCGGAGTCGCCCTATGTTCAGCGTTTGCGACTGATGTGGGACGAGATGCGGCAGACGGTCATCGATACGTTCCCCCCGCCGGGTGCCGTGCCCACGGATGTCCAGGCCACGCTGGACCTGGTCGAAGAGCGCTACGTGACCGATGCCTACCACTCGCTGTCCATCGAGGGCTACCAGGTGACGGCCGAGCTCATCGAGCGGGTGAGGAATGGTCAGTGGGAACCCGATGCACAGGATTCCAAGGCGCGCGACGCCATGGCCGCCAAGGGCTACTTCGAGGCGCATCTCAAGGTCAAGGACTACATCGCCGAGGTGCTGCGCGCACAACCCGAGCGCTGGCCGCTGTACGACGCCCTGACCGCTTGGTACCGAGCGCTTTTCGGGCCCAGCGTGACCGTCGGCATCCTGCGGCCCTCAGACCTCGCCGGTTGGCGCAACGACCAGGTGTTCATCCGCGGCGCGTTGCACGTGCCGCTGTCCAAGGAAGCGGTGCGCGAGTGCATGCCGGTCTTCTTCGAGCTGCTCGCTGCCGAGCCGCATGCCGCGGTGCGCGCCGTGCTCGGGCACTTCTTCTTCGTCTACATCCATCCGTACATGGACGGCAACGGCCGCCTGGCACGGTACATCTTCAATGCGATGCTCGTGACCGGGGGCTATGTCTGGACGGTCGTGCCCGTGCAACAGCGCAAGCCCTACATGGAGGCGCTCGAGCAGGAGAGTTCGTACCACGACATCAGGCCGTTGGCGACGTTCTTCGCCACCTTGGTCCGCGAGCAGACGCTGGAACCTATGCCCTATCCGGCACGTTGACCAGGGAACCCAGGCGAGTGCCAGACCTGAATAGGACGGGCGGACATCCGTGTACGAAAGTCCGCGTGTCGGTGGTTCGATTCCGCCCCAGTCACCAGTCATCCCCGCCGAAGCCCGTCCATCGTGATGGGCTTCGTCGTTTCTGGGCGCGGCTTCATAGCGGCCGCCGCGGGCTGCTGCGGGTCGGTCGGGGTTCGGTGGAGGGCTTGGTCGGCAGATCCTTATTTGGATCAACTGGACCCGGACTCAAGTAGGCGGCCAACGACAAAAAGGCGGCGCGTTGTCTGACCTCCGGTGGCGGTCTTCGCTGTGTCTGCCAGCGTTGGTTGTTGATAGGCTTGTTTTCCCGATACGACTTCTTGGAGACTGTCATGGGAAAGTATGCGTTGGCTTGGTTGCTCGGCGTCCCGGGTGTAGTTGTCTTGCTTGCCTATTTCATCTTTCGCTGAGGTGACCGGGCGGACGTGCATCAACGGCGTGCGAACGCCAATTCAATGACTTGGTCGTCTCGTGGCCCGCAACTGACGTGCTGGAGGCGCAGACTGACAACAGTATTGCCCCGACCGGGGCGAAGGAGTACAGCATGACCGTAGGCCGCATTACCGAGATCAGCAGTGTGTCAGCGGTGAGCTTTCAAGACGCCATCGTTCAAGGTGTCGAGCGCGCAAACAAGACGCTGAAGAACGTCAAGGGTGCCTGGGTCAAGGACCAGGAAGTGACCATCGACGAGGGGAAGGTGACCGGATACAAGGTTATCCTCAAGGTCACGTTCATCCTGGAGGATTGAGGCGACGTCGAGTCCACCCCCTGGCCACCCGTCACCACCGCCGAAGCCCATCCATCGTGATGGGCTTCGGCGCTTCTGGGGTGAACCAAGCGCGTCGGTGGCGTCCTGCGGCCTCAAGTCCGTAGCTTGAAGGCCGAGATACCAGAAGACATCCCGTCGGCAGGTTGAGGGCGCCGACCCATGCGAGCCCGTTCGTGCGGGCCCGCCGACGGGGCGCGGCACAGGCGCCCTGAACACTTGAGAGGTCGCGTCATGAACGCCTTGGGCAACTTGAAGATCAGCGTGCGCTTGTGGCTGGCGTTCTCGGCCCTCATCACGCTCAGCATCGTTGTCGGCATCGTCGGCATCAACCGGCTGGCGGTCCAGCACGAGGAGCTGGAATACATCAACGAAGACCGCGTACCCAAGCTGGTGTGGCTGAACCAGATCGCTGGCAACGTGCATCTGGCCGCGCGCGAGATGCGCAACGCCGTGATCTGGCAGGACCCGGCCAAGGTCGAGCAATCGCTGCAGACCGTGCTGCAGACGCGCGAGCGCATCGGCGCCGTGCTGGAAGAGCTGTCGCCCGAGGTGCGGGGCGAGCGCGGCCGTGGCCATCTGGCCGACGTGATCGAGCAGCGCAATGCCTTTGTCCAGTTGCAGCAGGCCTTCATCGACGCGCAGCGCGCCGGTGACCGCGCCGGGGCCGTGAAGCTGCTGGAGGAGCAGCTGAACGCCCAGCAGAACGCCTACATCCAGGCGGTCAGCGACTTTCGCGACTTCATCATGGAGTTGATCGATGAGAGTGCTCTGGCCGGCGAGGAGACGTCCAACCAGGCCACACTCGTCATGGTCTCGCTGCTGGCTGCCCTGGTTGCTCTTGGCACGCTGCTGGCCTGGTGGATCACACGCTCGATCACGGTGCCCATCAACGAAGCGGTGGCCGTGGCCGAGCGTGTGGCGCAGGGCGACCTGGCCTCGTGCATCGTGGTGCGCAACCGCGACGAGACCGGGCGCTTGATGGCCGCACTGAAGGCCATGAACGAGTCGCTGGTGGGCATCGTGCACACCGTGCGCAGCAGCAGCGACAGCATCGCCACCGGGTCGGCGCAGATCGCCAGCGGCAACGCCGACCTGAGCCAGCGCACCGAGGAGCAGGCCAGCGCGCTGCAGCAGACGGCGGCGTCGATGGAACAGCTGGGCAGCACCGTGCGCCAGAACGCCGACAACGCGCGCCAGGCCAACCAGCTGGCCCTGAGCGCCAGCACCGTCGCCGTCAAGGGCGGCGAGGTGGTGGGTCAGGTGGTAGGCACCATGAAGGGCATCAACGACAGCAGCCGCAAGATTGTCGACATCATCAGCGTCATCGATGGCATTGCCTTCCAGACCAACATCCTGGCGCTGAATGCGGCGGTGGAAGCGGCGCGCGCAGGGGAGCAGGGCCGTGGTTTTGCGGTGGTGGCCAGCGAGGTGCGCAACCTGGCACAGCGCAGCGCCGAAGCGGCCAAGCAGATCAAGAGCATGATCACGGCAAGCGTGGAGCGTGTGGAGCAGGGCAGCGCGCTGGCGGACCAGGCGGGCGCGACCATGGAAGAGGTGGTGAGTGCGATCCGACGCGTGACGGACATCATGGGCGAGATCAGCAGTGCCAGCACCGAGCAGAGCCAGGGGGTGTCGCAGGTGGGCGAGGCGGTGAGCCAGATGGACCAGGTGACGCAGCAGAACGCGGCACTGGTGGAGCAGAGCGCGGCGGCGGCCGACAGTCTGAAGCAGCAGGCGCAGCAGCTTGTCAGTGCCGTGGCGGTGTTCAAGCTGGGGGCGGGCGCACAAGCTCTTGTAACCGCAGCCGCCCCGGTGGTCGCCTCTGCGGCCGTGTCGGCACCGAAAGGGCCGGCGCCGATTTAGCGGCGCAGCCCGCAGAGGGCCACGGCGGCATCCGCCAGCGATGTCAGCCGCGACGCCTGACCGACGATGAAGTCGCGAAGTTGCCCTGTGAAGGCCCGCTCTTCGTCCACGTAGTCGTCCACCAGAGCCTGTGGCGGTGCGTGCTCGGTCGCGAGCTTGGCCAGCCGCGTGGCCTCGCGCTTCAGCAGTCGTCGGTCTATGTTGCATCGCATCGCGAAGGCCGCCAACTCGAACGCATTCACGTCGCTGAGCGAGAAGGCGTCGCCATACGCCATCGCCAGTTCGTGGTCGATGGCGGGGTACTGCAGCACGCTGACCAGGTCGTACCAAGGCGCCGGCTCCAGTCCCTGGCGGCGAACGAAGAACGAGAAGTTCTTGCCGTGCGCGTCGCTGTTGCCAATCAGGAACTGGAACAGTGCCCATCTGAGCAGGGTCAGGCGCGCGGCGGCCTTGTTGACCGTCTGCGCCACGCGGTCGAACACGACGGCGAAGCTGATGCCCTCGCGGATGTTGCGAACGTGCTCGCCGCTTCCGAAATTCCGCTCGTACTTGTAGGTCGCAGGCAGGTCCGCGGCCTGGCAGGCGTCGATGATGTGCAGGCGCTTCACGACGGGCCCTGTCGCCTCGTCCCGCACGACCCGGTCGAAGCGGCTGACGACCAGCACCGGCCTTGGCGTTCTATAGATGCCGACGTCGGCGACCGGAAGGCCCATGCGCCTGGCGAGCGACATGCAGTAGTGCTCGTTGACCACAAGATGGGGAGTCGCCGTCCGGCCCGGGTCGGGCTTGAGGATGTGGGTCGACGCCAACGGGGGCTCGACCAGGAACATGCGACCGCCCTCGTCGAGCGGACGGTCGAGGTAGACCATCAGCTTGTCCTGGACGCCAGCGATGGACATGCGGACCTTGCCATCCCAGACGGCCAGCGGAATCGCATCACGCTCGCTCAGCCGTTGATTCAGCTCGTCGCGTGTCACTTCCCTCGCTGGCATGGCGACGATGGAGGGTGGTGCCTCCCCCGGTCGCCAGAACCGGAACGCCCCGGTGGTTTCGCTTCCGAGCGCGTTGATGAGGGCGAAGATGTTCGACTTGGAAACGCGGTAGGTCGTGGCGGTGATGTCGAGCGCGCGTCCTTCGGGCAGCAGGTTCTCCACGAAGCGCTTTACCGCCCCGGCAGCGTAGCCGCCTGCTGGCGGCTGCAGCGGCAGGGCGGGCGACAGCGGGAACGCTTCCAGCGTACGGGCCCAGTCGTGGTCGTAGTCGAGGGACCACTGGTCTTTCAGCGGCTCGTAGCCCAGCGTGGCGACCGCCTGGCCGTCGGCCCAGAGGGTGAGAGAGTGCGGGGAGGTGGTCGCCGGCGTCATGACGACCCCGGGTCCCCGGAGTGGGGTCTCGACACCGACTGCATCCAGGGGTGGTCCTTGGGGCCCAGCACCAGTGCCAGTCCCAGCCCGTCCAGCACGGTCAGGAGCTTGTCGACCCGTACCGAGCCCTTGCCGTTTTCGAGGCGGGAGAGCAGATCGACCGAGACGCCACTGAGTGAAGCTGCATCGTCTATGCGAAGTGACTGCTCGCGTCGGCGCGCCCGCACGGCCGGGCCAAGGTCGGCTGCGGTTTCGATGCGCAGCGGGGCCAGCAGGGCGGACGGTTCTGTTGCCATTTCGGAGTTCCAGAGGTGAGGAGTCCTTGCAGCTTCAGGGCGCGAGTCTTCCTTGAAGTCCGAAACTATGCCACACATGAGGGTTCGCAACGAGACTATTCCTCGAACTCCGAAATTCAGGCGCTCAATGGCTACTCAGCGGCAGAATAAACTTAAACTCCGAAACTGGAGCGCGAGTGGCGGGTGTACTTCGAGGGCTTCGACGTCCCCGGCGCCCAGATCGACAAGATCGCGCCCGCCTTCCGCCACATCGACAATGTCGCTACGCCGGCCTTGCGCGAGCGGTTGCCCTGACCTGCGGCCCGCAGCGGCGACGCTCAGCCAGCCGCCGCGCTGTCTTCGCCGCCACCCGGCTCACCCCGCATCGGCGGCGCCAGGCTCCTTGATCTCGGCGAACTTGGCTGCCATCGTGGGGTTGCCCCGCGTCAGCTTCTTGATCGTCACGTCCTGCGCCTTGTCGTTGGCCAGGCGCAGGTTGCGGTCGGTGCCGAGCAGGGCTTCCTTGGTCTTCTGCAGGTGGTCGATGGACTTGTCGATCTCGTCGATCGCCGTCTGGAAGCGCCTGGACGCAAGCTCGTAGTTCTTGCCGAACGCGGCCTTGAAGGTTTCGAGCTCGTTTTCGAAGTTCGTGATGTCGATGTTCTGCGCCCGCACCAGCGCCAGCTCGGTCTTGTACTTGAGCGCGTTCATCGCCGCATTGCGCAGCAGCGTGATGATGGGGATGAAGAACTGAGGCCGCACCACGTACATCTTGGGGTGGCGGTGGAAGACATCGACGATGCCGGTGTTGTAGAGCTCGCTGTCGGGCTCCAGCAGCGACACCAGCACGGCGTATTCGCAGCCCTTCTCGGCGCGATCCTTGTCGAGCTCCTTCAGGAAGTCCTCGTTGCGGTTCCTGGTGGCGGTGCGGTCGCTCTCGTTCTTCATCTCGAACATGATCGAGACGATCTCGGTGCCGGCCTCGTCGGTGTCGCGGAAGATGAAGTCGCCCTTGCTGCCGCTGCGCGCGTCGTTGTCCTTCTCGAAATAGGCCCGCGGGAAGGCCGTGGCGCGGATGCGGTTGAACTCGGTCTCGCAGTGCTGCTCCAGCGTCTCGCCCACCATCTTGGTCGACAGGCGCGCCTTCATGTCGCGCAGGCGCTCGATCGCGTCGTCGCGGTCCTTGATCTGCGTCTCGTACTTGTCCTTGAGCGCACTCTCGGCCAGCTGCTTTTCGAGCTGCGCGCGCTGCAGGCCGCTCTTGAGTTCGTCGCGCTGCTTCTCGACCGCGGTCACGGCTTCGTTGATGGCCAGCTTCTGCGCCGCTTCGATGGCGTTCAGCCGGGCGTTCAGGCCCTGGATCTCGGCGTCCTTGGCAGCGGCGGTGCGCTGCAGCTCGCTGGCGAGCTTCACCTCCACCAACCTGGCCGCAGCCTGCTTGTCCTGCCGGGCTTGCTCGAGTTCGTTGACGAGCTTGTCACGCTCTTTCTCGACCGCGCTCAAGGCCTCGGTCACCGCATGCTGGCGCGCCAGCTCTGCGGCAACCAGCCTGGCCTGCAGCGCCTGAATCTCGGAGTCCTTGGCCGCGGCGGCCTTCTGCGACTCACTGACGGCCTTGACGTGGGCCAGCTCGACCGCATTGCGCTTGTCCTGTTCGGCCAGCTCCAGCCGCTCGTGCAACTGCTGCTCGAACGCGCCGTCGCGCACCTGCTTCAGGATGTCAGCGTAGCCGGCCTCATCGATCTTGAAGGCCTTGCCGCAATGCGGGCAAATGATCTCGTGCACCTGGTCGCTCCCCCGCCCTCGACTGCAATCTGCGCGGCACCGTTCAGTAGGACCGGCGCAGTTCCTCGGCCACCAGCTGTTCCAGCTGGTCCAGCCCGAAGCGCGGCAGCGGCCGGCCGTTGACGAAGTACTCGGGCGTCTTGGTCACCTTCAGCGCGGCCGCGTCCTGGCGGTCCTGCTCGACGTTCTTCATCACGGCGGGCGACATCATGTCGGCCTCCAGCCGCTTGAGGTCGACGTCCAGCCCCTCGACCACGCGCCAGGCCTGCGCCGGCTGCACCACGTGGCGAATCACCCATTGATCTTGCGCCGCCAGCAGGCCTTCGAGCACCACCCAGTACTTGCCCTGCAGCTTGGCCGCCTCGAGCACGGCCACGACCTCGGCCGAGCCCTGGTGCAGCGGCACGTGGCGCAGGCTCAGGCGCAGGCGGTCGGGCTCGGCCGCGAGCATGCGCTTGAGCTCGGGGTAGAAGGCGCGGCAGGTCTCGCAGGCCGGGTCCAGGAACTCGACGATGTGCACCTTGGCCTCGGGCTTGCCCAGCATGGGCGCGTAGGCGCGGTTCAGGCCGGCCTGCTGGCTGGCGGCGCTGAGCTCGGCCTCGCGGTGCTTGTTGTTGGTGTAGACGATGGCAGCCACGGCAAAGCCAATCAGCAGCAGCGCGGCGGCGGCGGTAAAGACGAACTTGCGGTTCATGGTTGACTCCGTTTGCGCGCCACCAGCAGCAGCGCGGCGATGGCCACGAAGGCCAGAAGGGACAGCAGCGGGATATCGATGAAGCCGAACCACTGCACCTGCACTTCGGAGCAGGGCACGCCCTGGGTGCAGGGCTGCAGGCGTTCGGGCACCCAGCCGGCCACCACCGCCACGTGGAAGGCCGCGATGGCCAGACCCACCCCCGCCAGCGGCAGGGCGTAGCGCAGCACCTGCCGGTCCCAGGGGAACAGGCCCAGCGGCAGCAGCAGCGCCAGCGGGAACATGAAGATGCGCTGCCACCAGCACAGCACGCAGGGCGGCAGCTCCATCACCTCGCTGAAGAACAGCGCGCCCAGCACCGCGCTGGCGGCCACCAGCCAGGCGGCGAAGACCAGGCTCCAGGCGGTGTCGGACGAAGGGGTTGCGGATTGCATCGGCGGCGATTGTCCCGCAGCGCGCATGGCCCTCCGCGCGGTGGAGGCTGGCGTGTATGCTGCCCGCGATGAGCGAACCCGACACCGACGCAGTGGTCATCGGCGCCGGCGTGGTGGGCCTGGCGGTGGCGCGCGCGCTGGCGCAGGCCGGGCACGCGGTGGTGATACTCGAGGCCGCCACCGCCTACGGCACCGGCATCTCGGCGCGCAACAGCGAGGTCATCCACGCCGGCCTGTACTACGCGCCCGGCTCGCTCAAGGCACGGCTGTGCGTGCGCGGGCGCGCGCTCCTGTACGAGTTCTGCACCAGCCGCGGCATCGCCCACCGCCGCTGCGGCAAGCTGCTGGTGGCCACACGGGCGCAGGATGTTGACCAGCTCGACGCCATCGCCGCGCGCGCCGCGGCCTGCGGGGTGGACAGCCTGCGCCGCCTGACGCGCGACGAAGCACTGCAGATGGAACCCGCCCTGGTCTGCGAAGCCACGCTGTGGTCACCCGACAGCGGCATCGTCGACAGCCACGGCCTGATGACGCAGCTGCTGGCCGAGGCCGAAGCTGCCGGCGCCAGCCTGGCCGTGGCCAGCCCCTTTGCCGGCGCGCGGCGCGCGGGCGATGCCTGGGTGCTGCAGACCGGCGGCGCCGAGCCCTACGAGATGAGCACGCGCTGGCTGGTCAACTGCGCCGGCCTGGGCGCGCAGGCCGCGGCGCGCCAGATGCAGAGCTTTCCCGCCGCGGCCATCCCGCCGCTGCACCTGGCCAAGGGACACTACTTCGCGCTGGCGGCGCGTGCGCCCTTCACGCACCTGGTCTACCCCACGCCGGTGGACGGCGGCCTGGGCGTGCACCTGACGCTGGACCTGGGCGGCCAGGCGCGCTTCGGCCCCGATGTGCAGTGGCTGCCGGACGCCACGCCCGAAACCCTGGACTACCGCGTGGACCCGTCACGCCAGGCCGGCTTCGAAGCCGACATCCGCCGCTACTGGCCCGGCCTGCCCGCAGGCGCGCTGCAGCCCGACTACGCCGGCGTCCGGCCCAAGCTCAGCGGCCCGGGCCAGCCGGCGCGCGACTTCCACATCGCCGGCCCGCAAGACCATGGTTGTGCCGGCGTGGTGCAGCTGTTCGGCATCGAATCGCCCGGGCTCACGTCCTGCTTGGCCATTGCCGAACACGTGGCCGCGCTGATGCCGCGCTGAGCGGAAAACTACTGCGCCAGGTGCGCCGTGGCCGCGTCGATGCGTGCCAGCACTTCGGGCGTCAGCCTGTCCACCAGGTCCAGCGCACCCAGGTTGGTCTGCAACTGCTCCAGACGCGAGGCGCCGGTGATCACGCTGCTGACATGCGGGTTGCGCGCCGCCCAGGCGATGGCCAGCTGCGCCAGCGTGCAGCCCAGATCGGCGGCGATGGGCTCCAGCAGGCCGACGGCGGCGTTCTTGGCCGGGTCGATGAGACCGTCGCGCAGGAAGGCCATGTTCTCCAGCGCGCCGCGGCTGCTGGCGGGCACACCCTGGCGGTACTTGCCGCTGAGCAGGCCACTGGCCAGCGGGCTCCAGGTGGTCAGGCCCAGGCCGATGTCCTCGTACAGGCGCGCGTACTGCTGCTCGACGCGCTGACGGTGGAACAGGTGGTACTGCGGCTGCTCGACCACCGGCTTGTGCAGGTGGTGGCGCTCGGCAATCTCCCAGGCGGCGCGGATGTCGCCCGCGCTCCATTCGCTGGTGCCCCAGTACAGCGCCTTGCCCTGGGTGATGAGGTCGCTCATCGCGCGCACGGTTTCCTCGATCGGCGTGTGCGGGTCGGGGCGGTGGCAGTAGACCAGGTCGATGTGCTCCAGCCCGAAGCGGCGCAGGCTGCCGTCCATGGCCTGCATCAGATACTTGCGGTTGAGCGTGTCCTTGCGGTTGATGGCGTCACCGGCGCGGTCCAGCCCCCAGAAGAACTTGGTGCTGACGATGTAGTTCAGGCGCGGCCAGGCCAGCTGCTTGAGCGCCGCGCCCATGATCTCTTCGCTGCGGCCGCCGGCGTAGACCTCGGCGTTGTCGAAGAAGTTGACGCCGGCATCAAAGGCCGCGGCCATCATCTCCACCGCGCCCCCGGTGTCGACCTGGTTGTTGTAGGTGACCCAGGACCCCAGCGAGAGCTGGCTGACCTGCAGGCCGGCACGGCCGAGTCGGCGATAGCGCATGGACGATCTCCCGGGCTGGCGCCCTGCAGTGGAACGCTAGGGTAGCGCATGGCCGGCGGTCACGCAGGCGACAAGCGCGGCCGCAGCGCCGCACCACAATGGCCGCGATGGGAACCCTCTACCTCGTGCGCCACGGCCAGGCCAGCTTCGGCGCCGCCGACTACGACCAGCTCAGCGAACTGGGCCAGCGCCAGTGCCACGCCCTGGGCGAATGGCTGCGCGGCCGCGGCATCGCCTTCGAGGCCGTGCTGCGCGGCACGCTGCGGCGCCATCAGCAGTCGCTGGCGGCGCTGGCCGAAGGCCACGGCGCGCTGCCCGAGGCCCTGGCCTGGCCCGGGCTGAACGAGTACGACAGCGAGGCGCTGATCCGCGCCGTGCACCCCCACCCCCTGGAAGTGCCGCGCACGCCCGAGGCCTACCGCGCGCATTTCCGGCTGCTGCGCCAGGGCCTGGAAGCCTGGATCGCCGGCCGCAGTGCGCCGCAGGGCATGCCCAGCCACGCCGCGTTCGTGGCCGGTGTGGTGGCGGCGCTGGACCACGTGCGCACGCAGTGCAGCGGCGACGTGCTGCTGGTGTCCAGCGGCGGGCCCATCGCCACCGCGGTGGCCCAGGTGCTGGGCACACCGGCCGACACCATGATCGACCTGAACATGCGCATCCGCAACAGCGCGCTCACCGAGTTCGCCTACACGCCGCGGCGCCACATGCTGTTCAGCTACAACCACCTGCCGCACCTGGATGCACCCGAGCGGCGCGACTGGGTGACCTACAGCTAGGCCAATAATCACCTTCGGCAACAGCAGGAGGCCGCATGGGCTTGACGGCATGGAACATCGCGGTGGTGGGCGCGGGCCCGGTGGGCTTGAGCCTGGCCTTGCACGCCAGCCGGCTGTTGCCGCAGGCGGCGATCACGCTGTACGACGCGCGACCGGCGGATCGCGATGTCTCGGGCGACCCGCGCACGCTGGCGCTGTCGCTGGGCAGCGTGCAGCTGATGCAGCGCCTGGGCTGCTGGCCGGCCGCGCTGGCCCAGCCCATCACCGAGGTGCATGTCTCGCAGACCCCGGCCTCGGGCGCGCTGCCCTTTGCCGCCGACCCCGAGGTGCGCATCTGCGCGGCCGACCTGGGCGTGGCCCAGCTGGGCGCGGTGCTGGCCTATGGCCAGCTGGTGGCGCCGCTGCAGCGCGCCTGGGAAGCCGCCGCCGCGGCCGAGCCCGAGCGCCTGAGCACGCGCTTCGGCACGGCGGTGAGGGCCATGAAGCCCCTGTCCAGCGGCGTGGAGATCGACGCCGGCATTGCCGAGACCTATGACCTGGCGGTGGTGGCCGAGGGCGGCGTCTTTGCCGAGCAGTCGCGCAAGGCGGTGGCGCGCGACTACCGCCAGACCGCCTGGGTGGGCACGGTCACGCTGGAAGGCGCCACGCCGGGGCTGGCCTTCGAGCGCTTCACGCGCCACGGCCCGGCGGCGCTGCTGCCGCTGCCCCCCGGGCCCGACGGCCGCGCGCGCGGCTCGCTGGTGTGGTGCGTGCCCGATGACGACGACACCGTGCGCACGCTGTCACCGGCGCAGCGCCTGGCGGTGCTGGGCAGCATCTTCCCGGCCGCGGCCGGGCGCTTCGTCGAGCTGACGCCGCTGAAGGAATTTGCGCTGGGCCTGAACGCCGAGCGCTCGCTGGTCAGCGGCCGCACGGTGCGCATCGGCAATGCCGCGCAGACACTGCACCCTGTCGCCGGCCAGGGCCTGAACCTGGGCCTGCGCGACGTGCACGAACTGGTGAGCCTGCTGCGCTGGACCGAGGACATCGACAGCGCACTGCGCCGTGCCGACTGGGCGCGCGCCGCCGACCGCTGGAGCATGATCGCCGCCACCGACTTTCTGGCACGCAGCTTCACCTGGAAGCTGCCCGGCGCGGCACTGGCACGCGGGCTGGGGCTGGCGGCGCTGCAGGGCTTTGGGCCGGGGCGCCGCTTCCTGGCGCGGCAGATGATGTTCGGGTCGCGCTAGGCCGCCGCCGCGGCAGCGGCGGCCGCCGGCTGCACCGGGGCGTCGCAGCCCCATTCCTGCCAGTCGTCGCCGAACATCTCCACCGGATGCTGGGTGCGTTCGCTGCCGTTGCCGCAGATCAGCTCATCGGCCGCGCAATAGCGGTCGCAGCCCCAGCAAATGCGCTCGGGGTGTGCGGGATGGGCGGGGAATTTCTTGGCCAAAGGGTCACGCAGGCGCCGGTATGGCGTAAACCCTTAATTCTGCATCCGCCCGGCCCACCCGCGGCGCCCCTCTGTGGCGTCAATGGCCGAGTGCAGCGCCAACTTTGATGCAGATCAAGCGCGCCCATTCTTCCAGGGGCACACACCACCTATAGTGCCCCGACCCGCGAAACACACTACATCTAGTGTCCCACCCATGAACCACCCGCAAGACCCGCAGCAGCCCGCCGACCCCGCCTGGCCCGTGGCCGTGATCAAGCGCGAGGGCCGAACGGTGAGCTTCGACGCCGGCAAGATCTGCTCGGCGCTGGCCCGCGCCGGTGCCGCCACCGGCGAGTTTGCCGACCCCCATGCGCTGGAGCTGACGGCGCGCGTGGTCGAGCGGCTGCGCGGCCGCGTCACCGGCATCGAGCAGATCCAGGACCTGGCCGAGCGCGTGCTGCAGGAGGCCGGGCATTTCGACACCGCGCGCGCCTACATCGTCTACCGCGAACAGCGGCGCACGGCGCGCATCGACCAGTCGGTGGCCATCGACGTGGGCCGTTCCGTCAATGAATACCTGGGGCGGCAGGACTGGCGCGTGCAGGCCAATGCCAACCAGGGTTACTCGCTCGGCGGGCTGATCCTCAATGTCTCGGGCAAGGTCATCGCCAACTACTGGCTTGAGCACATCTACCCGCGCGAGGTGGGCGTGGCCCACCGCGAGGGCGACTTCCACATCCACGACCTGGACATGCTGGCCGGCTACTGCGCCGGCTGGTCGCTGCGCACGCTGCTGCACGAAGGCCTGAACGGCGTGCCGGGCAAGGTGGAATCGGGCCCGCCCAAGCACCTGAGCAGCGCCGTCGGCCAGATCGTCAACTTCCTGGGCACGCTGCAGAACGAATGGGCCGGCGCGCAGGCCTTCAGCAGCTTCGACACCTACCTGGCGCCCTACGTGCGCAAGGACGCGCTGAGCTACGAGCAGGTGCGCCAATGCCTGCAAGAGCTGATCTACAACCTCAACGTGCCCTCGCGCTGGGGCACGCAGACGCCGTTCACCAACCTGACCTTCGACTGGGCCTGCCCGGCCGACCTGCGCGAGCAGGTGCCGGTGATCGGCGGCGTGGAAATGCCCTTCATGTACGGCGAACTGCAGGCCGAGATGGACATGATCAACCGCGCCTACATCGACGTGATGATGCAGGGCGACGCCAAGGGCCGCGCCTTCACCTTCCCCATCCCCACCTACAACATCACGCGCGATTTCGACTGGGAGCACCCGAACACCGAGCGCCTGTTCGAGATGACGGCCAAGTACGGCCTGCCCTACTTCCAGAACTTCCTCAACTCCGACCTCGAGCCGCACATGGTGCGCTCGATGTGCTGCCGGCTGCAACTGGATCTGCGCGAGCTGCTCAAGCGCGGCAACGGCCTGTTCGGCTCGGCCGAGCAGACCGGCTCGCTGGGCGTGGTGACCATCAACTGCGCGCGCCTGGGCTACCTGTACGCGGGCGATGAGGCCGCGCTGCTGGCGCGCACCGACGCGCTGATCGAACTGGCGCGCACCAGCCTGGAGATCAAGCGCAAGGTCATCCAGGGCCACATGGACAACGGCCTGTTCCCCTACACCAAGCGCTACCTGGGCACGCTGCGCAACCACTTCTCGACGCTGGGCGTGAACGGCATCAACGAGATGATCCGCAACTTCACGACCGACCGCCACGACATCACCACGCGCTGGGGCGAAGACTTCGCGCTGCGCTACCTTGACCACATCCGCGAGCGCATCGTGGTGCTGCAAGAGCAGACCGGCCACCTGTACAACCTCGAAGCCACGCCGGCCGAGGGCACGACCTACCGCTTCGCCAGGGAAGACCGCAAGCGCCTGCCCGGCATCCTGCAGGCGGGCACGGCCGAGCAGCCCTACTACACCAACTCGTCGCAGCTGCCGGTGGGCTTTACCGCCGATCCCTTCGAAGCGCTCGAGCGCCAAGAAGCGCTGCAGCGCAAGTACACCGGCGGCACCGTGCTGCACCTGTACCTGGGCGAGCGCGTGTCCTCGGCCACGGCCTGCCGCGAGCTGGTGCGGCGCGCGCTGCAGCGCTTCCGCCTGCCCTACATCACGATCACGCCCACGTTCTCGATCTGCCCCACGCACGGCTACCTGGCCGGCGAGCACGCGTTCTGCCCCAAGTGCGACGACGAAGCGCTGGTGCGCAAGGCCGCCGCCGCCGCCAAGGCCACGGCCGCCGCGCTGCGATAGACACCCCCGACAACACCCCCAGGAGGACCCACAAGATGAACAGCTGCCACACCCTGCAAGCCCACCCGCTGCTGGCCGAACACGAACGCCAGCGCTGCGAAGTCTGGACGCGCGTCATGGGCTACCACCGGCCGATGGGCTCGTTCAACGTCGGCAAGCAGGGCGAGTTCAACGAGCGCCGCTATTTCGCCGAACCGCTTCCGGCCGTGACCCAGGGCAGCGCCGTCTGTGCTTGAGGTCGGCGGCTTCACGCCGCTGAGCACCACCGACTGGCCCGGCCGCCTGGCCGCGGTGGTCTTCGTCCAGGGCTGCCCCTGGCGCTGCGTGTACTGCCACAACCCTTCGCTGCAGCTGCGCGGCCGCTCGCGCGGCCCGGGCTGGGCCGACGTGATCGAGACGCTGGATCGGCGCATCGGCCTGCTCGACGGCGTGGTCTTCAGCGGCGGCGAGCCCACGCTGGACCCGTGCCTGCCGGCCGCCATCGAAGAAGTGCGCGGCCTGGGCTTCCAGGTCGGGCTGCACACCGCGGGCATCTACCCCGAGCGCCTGGCCGCGCTGCTGCCGCAGCTGGACTGGGTGGCGCTGGACCTGAAGACCGCGTTCGAAGCCTACGACGCCCTCACCTGCCGCCGTGGCAGCGCCGATGCGGCGCGGCGCGCGCTGGAACTGCTGCTGGCCAGCGGCGTGGCGCACGAGCTGCGCACCACCTACGACCCGCGCCTGATCAACGACCAGGCGCTGCGCGCGCTGGCGCGACTGCTGCGCGCGGCCGGCGCCAGCGAATGGGTGCTGCAACGCTGCCGCCAACCCGCCGGCGAGGTGGCCCCGCCGCCCAGCCCGAAGCTGCTGCAGCGCCTGCAGGACGAAGGCCCGCGCGTGCTGCTGCGCGAGGCCTGAACCAGGGTTCCGCCCCGGCACCCGCCGGCACTGCGGGTTTACCCGCCATGAAGAAAGCTCGTCGGGCGCGCTGAAGAACATTCGCTTGTGAGCCTGCCCGCGCGGCCCGACCATCCAGCCCCATCGGCGGCAAGGTGGCGGCGCAGCGTTCGAGCGCCGCGCGCACCGTCGCCGTCACTGCAACTGGTTCGGAGACAGCACCCGGCATGGCAACAGGCGCACGACCCCTCAGGCAGCAGGCTGCCGTGCACCCCGCGGGCCGCTCAGGCGCAGACGGCGGCCAGCCACTCGACGAAGGCCGCCACCTCGGGGCGCTGGGCCGCTTCGCGCTCGACCAGCACGTGGTAGGTGCTGGCGGCCGGCACGGCCAGGCCGAACAGCGGCAGCAGCTGGCCGGTGGTGGTCCAGTTGGTGGCCACACGCCGCGGGCAGGTGGCCACGCCCAGGCCGCTGGCCGCGGCTTCCAGCAGGATGCCCAGGTCGGTGAAGCCCATGCCGCGCGTCGGCTCGGGCCAGTCCAGCCCGGCCGCCGCGAACCAGGGGCGCCAGGGCACCAGCGGGCTGCGCAGCAGCTCGGCCCGCGCCAGATCGGCCGGCTGCGCCAGCGGCAGCGCCTGCAGGTAGGCCGGGGCGGCCAGCACCAGCACCTCGTCGTCGTACAGCCTGGTGGCCGGGCGCTCGTCGAAGGGCGCGCGGCCGAAGCGGATGTCCACGTCGTGGCGCTCGGGCCGCTCGGCCATGGGCAGCACCAGCGCCACCTCGATCTCGATCTCGGGCCACTGGCGATAGAACACCGGCAGGCGCGGAATCAGCACGTTGCGCGCAAAGGTGGGCGGCGCGCCCACGCTCAGCCGCAGCGGTGCGGCCGTGGGGCTGCAGGACAGGTGCGCAAGGCTGTCGAAGGCCTCGCGCACGCCCGCCAGGTAGCGCTGCCCGGCAGGGCTGAGGCGCACACCGGTGTGGCTGCGCTCGAACAGTTGTTCGCCCAATTGCGCCTCGAGCAGCCGGATGCGGTGGCTCACGGCGCTGGGCGTGATGCACAGCTCGGCCGCCGCGGGCGCAAAGCCGCCCAGCCGCGCCGCGCTTTCAAAGGCCGTGAGCGCGTGGATGGGGGGCAGGCGTGGGGGTCTGGCCATGCGGGTGTGCGACATTGACGCCGCGGCGAAGGCCGACGATTCTAGGGCGCCGGCCCGGCCCCAACCCGGGCAGCGGCGCCGCCATCAGGAGACCAGCGACTTGAACAGCAACAGCAGCAGCACCCGCACCAGCACACGCCCGGCGCGCGTCTATTTCTTCTCGACCTGCCTGGTCGACCTGATGGCCCCGCAGGCCGGAATCGACGCCATCGAACTGATGCGCGGCGCCGGCATCGCGGTCGACTTCCCCGCGGCCCAGACCTGCTGCGGCCAGCCGGCCCACACCAGCGGCTTCTTCGACGAGGCGCGCGCCGTGGCGCGCACGCAGCTGGCGCTGTTTCCCCAGCCCTGGCCCATCGTCGTGCCCTCGGGTTCCTGCGCGTCGATGATGGCGCACCAATGGCCCCGCCTGTTCGAGGGCGACGCCGCATTGCTGGCACAGGCGCGCGAGGTCGGCGCACGCATCGTCGAGTTCGCCGCCTTCGCCCATCAGCACCTGGGGCTGGACCGGCCCGCGCCGGCGCAGAAGACGACGCCGGTCAAGGTGGCGCTGCACACCTCTTGCCACGCGCGGCGCGAGATGGGCACGCACGTGCCGGGTGAAGCTTTGCTGCGCGCCCTGCCCGGCGTGGAGCTGGTGCAACCGGTGCGCGTGGCCGAATGCTGCGGCTTCGGCGGCACCTTCTCGGCGCGGCACCCGGCGATCTCGGGCGCCATGGTGCACGACAAGCTCGACGCGGTGCGCGACACCGGCGCCGAGGTGCTGGTCAGCGCCGATTGCGGCTGCCTGCTCAACCTGCACCATGCGGCCGACAAGCGCCGCGAACAAGGCCAGGCGGCCCCGCGCTTCGTGCACCTGGCGAGCTTCCTGCGCGAACGCCAGGGCGCCGCGGATGCCGGACAGCAGGTCACCGATTGACGCACAGCCAGACGCCACCGAAAGCCACCCCCATGCCCTTGCCCGACACCCGCCCCGCCCGCGCCAAGGTGCTGGCCGCCCTGCGCGGCGGCGACCAACCCGTGCCGCTGCCCGCGCCCGACCTGGCGCCCTACTACACCGGCCCCTTCGGCCGCGGCAGCCAGGGCGCGCGCATCGCGCCTGGCACGCTGATCGAACCCTTCGAGGCCGCCGCCCGCGGCTGGCGCGCCGAAGTCCTGCGCGCCACACCTGCCAACTGGCCGGGCGCCGTGCGCGCGGCGCTGGATGTGCGCGGCTGCCAGCGCATCGCCATCGGCGCGGCCAGCCCGCTGCAGCCGGCACTCGACGACGCGCTGCAAGGCCTGCAGGTCACCCGCTTCGACCGCGCGCTGGAAGAGTGGAAGTCCGATCTCTTCGACAGCATCGACGCCTCGGTCACCGCCACCCTGGCCGGCATCGCCGACACCGGCACGCTGGTGCTGCGCCCCGGCGCGCAAGAGCCGCGCACGCTGTCGCTGGTGCCGCCGGTGCACATCGCGGTGCTGCGCGCCAGCACGCTGTACGCCGGGCTGCCGGCGGCCATGCAGGCGCTGTCGCCGCAGGCCGACATGCCCACCAACCTGCTGCTGGTCACCGGCCCGTCCAAGACCGCCGACATCCAGCAGGTGCTGGCCTTTGGCGCACACGGCCCCAAGGAACTGCTTATCGTGCTGATCGACGACCTCGCCGTCCAGGGAGAGTGCTGATGATCGAAGCCCCGCTGCAATTCGTCGACCCGCGCCGCTTCAAGGCCAATTCGCAGGTGTCGGTGGACGACCCGCAACTGCGGCGCAGTTTCCGCAGTGCGATGGATTTCCTGCAGACCAAGCGCGCCGTGCACTTCGGCGAGCCGGCCACCTTCGAGCCGCTGCGCGGCCTGGGCGAAGCCATCCGTCAGTACAGCCTGTCGCGTCTGCCGGAGTTGCTTGAGCAACTGGAAGCGCGCCTCACCGAGCGCGGCGTGCAGGTGCACTGGGCGGCCACCGCCGAAGAGGCCAACGCCATCTTCCTGGCGCTGGCGCGATCGGTGGACGCCAAGGGCATGATCAAGGGCAAGTCGATGGTCAGCGAAGAGATCGAGCTGAACCACCGCATGGCCGAGCACGACATCGCCTGCCTCGAATCCGACATGGGCGAGTACATCGTGCAGCTGGCCGGCGAGCGCCCCAGCCACATCATCATGCCGGCCATCCACAAGACCAAGCAGCAGATCGGCGAGCTGTTTGCCAAGCACATCAAGGACACCGGCTACACCGACGACGTGGACGCGCTCATCGCCATCGGCCGCAGGGTGCTGCGCAGCGAGTTCCGCGACGCCACGGTGGGCGTGTCGGGCGTGAACTTCATGGTGGCCGAGACCGGCTCGCTGGTGCTGGTAGAGAACGAAGGCAACGGCCGCATGTGCACCACGGTGCCGCCGGTGCACATCGCCATCACCGGCATCGAGAAAGTGGTCGAGCGCTTCGAGCACATGCTGCCGCTGTTCAGCCTGCTCACGCGTTCGGCCACCGGCCAGGCCGTGACCACCTACCTCAACGTCATCACCGGCCCGCGCCGCGCCGGTGAGCTCGACGGACCGCAGCAGGTGCACCTGATCCTGCTGGACAACGGCCGCAGCCAGGCCTACCGCGACGCCACGCTGCGCCCCACGCTGCAGTGCATACGCTGCGGCGCCTGCATGAACCACTGCCCGGTGTACGCGCGCATCGGCGGCCTGGCCTATGGCACCACCTACCCGGGGCCCATCGGCTCGATCATCTCGCCGCACCTGATGGGCCTGGACCCGACACAAGACCTGCCCACCGCCAGCAGCCTGTGCGGCGCCTGCGTCGAGGTCTGCCCGGTGGGCATCCCCATCACCGAGCTGCTGATGCAGCTGCGCCGCGCCGCCAAGCACCAGGCCGCCGACGGCCGCGCCGCACTCATCGGCCAGGCCAGCGCCGCCGACTGGAAAGAGGCCTGGGCCTGGAAGGCCTGGGCCTGGCTCAACGCGCGGCCGGCGCTGTACCGCGTGGCCATGCGCCTGGGCCGCCACGTGCGCGGCCTGACCCCCGCCTGGCAGGGCGGCTGGACGGCACACCGCACGCCCATGCGCCTGGCCGCGCGCGGGCTGCGCGAAAGGCTGGCCGAGCGCAAGCCCGGCGGCTGAAGCGCCGCTACAGCCGCCGGTGCGCCAGCGCCGGCAGCTGCGCGCGCACCTGGGCGATGCGTCGGGCATCGACGTCGGCGCTGACGAAGCCTTCGCCCTCGGGCAGCACGTCCACCACAACGCCCCAGGGGTCGATGACCAGGCTGTGGCCCCAGGTGCGGCGCCCGTTGGGGTGCAGGCCGCCCTGGGCTGCGGCCAGCACGTAGCACTGGTTTTCCACGGCGCGGGCGCGCAGCAGCAGCTCCCAGTGCGCCTGCCCCGTGGTGTGGGTGAAGGCCGCGGGCAGCACCAGCAGATCGCAAGGCGCTTGCATCAGCGCGCGGTACAGCTCGGGAAAGCGCAGGTCGTAGCAGATGCTCAGGCCCACGCGCAGCGGGCCGGCCTGCACGGCCACCGGCTGGCTGCCGGCGCGCAGCGTGCGGCCTTCGTCGTAGCTCTCGCGGCCGTTGTCGAAGGCGAACAGGTGGATCTTGTCGTAGTGCGCCGCCTCGCTGCCGTCGGGCGCGTAGACGCAGCAGCGGTTGAGCACCTGGCCGGCGTGGCCGCTGGCCAGCGGCAGCGTGCCGCCCACCAGCCAGATGCCGTGCGCGCGCGCCAGGCCCGACAGGAAGCGCTGGATGGGGCCGTCGCCCGCGGGCTCGGCCAGCGCCAGCTTGTCGCCGTCGCGCCGGCCCATGGTGCAGAAGTATTCGGGCAGCGCCACCAGCTGCGCGCCGGCGGCGGCGGCCTGGCCCACCAGGCGCTCGGCTGTGGCGCGGTTGGTGTCCCATTCGGGTGCTGAAACCATCTGCACGGCGGCGATCTTCATGCCCGCATGCTAGCGATATCCCCCTGCCGTTGTCGGTCATGCGTTCGCGCTAACCTCGCGCGCACAAACCGCCCGGGCAAGCCGACCGCCGGCTGGAGCGGGGTACAAACGAGATGCGCACCGAGGGTTCCCCATGACGATCAGCGCGGCCGCCAAGGCCGAGGCGTCCCACAGCCGCTTCGTGCAGCGCGTGCGCCGTCGTTACGCCGCCGAGCTGCCGCTGCTGCCCCCCGGCGCCCCCGGGTTCGACGACATCACCAACCTGGTGGCGCGGTTGCGGCAAGGTGGGCGCGAGCTGCCATCGGCGCTGCGCGTCGCGCGCCACCTGGTGCTGGAGCGCCTGGCGGTGCTGGACATCGAGCAGGGCGCGCCGCTGGCCACCATCACCGGCGCCATGACCGATCTGGCCGAGGCCACGCTCGAGCTGGCCCTGGCCCAGGCCCAGGTCGAGGCCGATGAGCGCCACGGCCCGCCCATCGACGCGCAGGGCCAGCGCGCCGAGCTGTGGATCGTGGGCATGGGCAAGCTGGGCGCGCACGAGCTCAACGTGTCCTCGGACATCGACCTGATCTACGTCTACGACAACGACGGCCGCACCGCCGGCCCGCGCGCGGTCAGCTTCCACGAGTACTTCATCCACGTCTCCAAGCGCCTGTTCGCGCTGATCGGCGAGACCACCGACGACGGCTGCGTCTTCCGCGTCGACCTGATGCTGCGCCCCAATGGCAGCTCGGGCCCGCCGGTGGTGAGCCTGGCCATGCTCGAGGACTACCTGCTGGTGCAGGGCCGCGAATGGGAGCGCTTTGCCTGGCTCAAGAGCCGCGTGGTGGCGCCACGCGCGGCGCGCGACAGCGGCAGCGCGCGCGCGCTGCGCTCGCTGGTCACGCCCTTCGTCTACCGCAAGTACCTGGACTACGGCGTGTTCGAGGGCCTGCGCCAGCTGCACCAGAAGATCCGCGACGAGGCCCAGCGCCGCGCCGCCGGCCGGCCCGAGCGCGCCAACGACGTGAAGCTCTCGCGCGGCGGCATCCGCGAGATCGAGTTCATCGTGCAGCTGATACAGGTGGTGCGCGGCGGCCAGTTCCCCGAGATCCGCACCCGCAGCACCTTGCGCGCGCTGCAACGCCTGGCCGCCAAGGGCCTGATGACGCCCGAGGCCGCCGACAAGCTGGCCGCGGGCTACGAGTTCCTGCGCCGTGTCGAGCACCGCATCCAGTTCCTCGACGACCAGCAGACGCACCTGCTGCCCGGCAACGACGAAGACCTGCGCTGGATCGCGCTCAGCCTGGGCCTGGCCTGCCAGCCCGAGGCCTGCGAACTGCTGCAGCGCCTGGGCGAGGTGCGCGAGACGGTGATCGCCGAGTTCGACGCGCTGCTGCGCGACGGCCGCACGCCCGATGCGGCGGCGCGCGGCGGCTGCACCAAGTGCGGCCAGGTGCCGCTGCCGGTGGACAGCGAGGCACTGCTCGAACGCATGCCGCCGGCGCTGGGCGCGCGCCTGCAGACCATGGTGGCGCACCCGCGCGTGCGCGCGCTGCGCGACGAGAGCCGGCTGCGCCTGGGCCGGCTGATGCTGAGCACGGCCAAAGCCATGAAAGCCGGCGAATGCACCGAACAGAGCGCACTGCGCTTCGTCGACTGGGTCGAGCCGCTGCTGCGCCGCGAAAGCTACCTGGCGCTGCTGGTCGAGCGGCCCGAGGTGCAGCGCCGCCTGCTGCGCCTGCTGGGGCAGGCGCGCTGGCCCATGCAGTACCTGATGCGCCACCCGGGCGTGATCGACGAACTCGCCGACGAGCGCCTGCTGCACCTGCGCTTCGACGCCACGGCGCTGGCCACCGAGCTGGGCGAACGCCAGGGCGGCTGGCAGCGCAGCGGCGAGATCAGCGAAGAGACGCTGCTGGACACGCTGCGCCACGCGCACCACGCCGAGATCTTCCGCACCCTGGTGCGCGACCTCGAGGGTGAGCTCACGGTCGAGCAGGTGGCCGACGAACTGTCGCTGCTGGCCGACACCATGCTCGACATCGCCGTGCGCTGGGCCTGGGGCCATCTGCGCCAGCGCCACCGCGAGCACCCCGGCCTGGCCGTCATCGCCTACGGCAAGCTGGGCGGCAAGGAGCTGGGCTACGGCAGCGACCTGGACGTGGTCTTCGTCTACGACGACGCCGACGAGCCCGACAAGGCCGCGGTGCAGGAGATCTACGCCGCCTTCGTGCGCAAGCTCATCACCTGGCTCACGCTGCGCACCTCGGCCGGCGAGCTGTTCGACATCGACACCGCGCTGCGGCCCAACGGCAATTCGGGGCTGCTGGTGACGTCGATCGATTCCTTCGAGCGCTACCAGTCGGGCCGTGGCAGCAACACCGCCTGGACCTGGGAACACCAGGCGCTGACGCGCGCGCGCTTTGCCGCCGGTGCGCGCAGCGTGGCCGCGCGCTTCGAGGCCACGCGCCGCGCCGTGCTGGGCGCCGCGCGCGACCGCGACGCGCTGCGATCTGAGATCCGCGGCATGCGCGAGAAGGTGCGCGCCGCACGCCCGGTGCCGGCCGGGCGCTTCGACGTCAAGCACAGCGCCGGCGGCATGATGGACGTCGAGTTCGCGGTGCAGTACCTGGTGCTGGCGCACGCCGCCGATCACCCAACCCTGTTCGACAACGCTGGCAACATCGCCCTGCTGCAGCGTGCCGAAGCCGCCGGCCTGCTGCCCGCGGGCGTGGGCCATGCCGCCGCCGACGCCTACCGCGAACTGCGCCGCGCCCAGCACCAGGCGCGGCTGGACGAGCAGCCCACGCACTTCGAGGCCGAGGCCCTGGCGGCCGCGCGCGACGCCGTGCTGGCGCTGTGGCGGGCGGTGTTCGGTTGAACGCTGGCGGCCTGCGCGCGCCCGGCGTCGCCTGGGTCGCGCTGGCCGGGCTGCTGGGCGCGGGCAGCCTGCTGGCGCTGTGGCTGCCGGCAGCGGCCATAGCCTGGCAACCGGGCCTGGCCGCGCGGGAACCCTGGCGCGCCCTCAGCGCCGCCTTCGTGCACTGGAGCGGCCTGCACCTGGGCGCCAACCTGCTGGCCGCGGCGGTGGTGGCGGCCTACGGCTGGACGGCGCGCGCGCCGGCCGCCTGGGCGCTGGCCTGGTGCGCCGCCTGGCCGCTGACGCAGGCCGGCCTGTGGCTGCAGCCGGCGCTGGCGCACTACGGCGGCGCCTCGGGCGTGCTGCACGCCGGTGTGGCGGTGACCTCGCTGGGCCTGCTGGTGGCGCGGCGCGGCCGGCCGCGCGCCGTGGGTGCGCTGGTGCTGCTGGGGCTGGCCATCAAGGTGGCGCTTGAAGAGCCCTGGGGCGCGCCGCTGCAGCACAGCGCCGCCTGGGACATCGCACTGGCGCCGCTGGCCCACGCCAGCGGCGCCATCAGCGGCCTGCTGTGCGGCGGCGTGGCGCTGGCGTTCGATCGCGGGGCGGCGGCGTGAACAGAACAGGCCCCGACGGCCGCCGCGAACACCTGGACACGCGCGCCGTGCTGCTGCTGTTGGTGTGCAGCGCGCTCTGGGGCCTGGCCCAGGTGGCGGCCAAGGTCACGCTGGTGGACGTGCCGCCGCTGCTGCAGGGCGGGCTGCGCTCGCTGGGTGCGGCGCTGCTGCTGCTGGCCTGGTCGCGCTGGCGCGGCCTGGCGCTGTTCGCGGCCGACGGCACCGGCCGCGCAGGGCTGCTGGCCGGCGCGCTGTTCGCCGCCGAATTTGCCTGCATCTACACCGGCCTGCAGTACACCAGCGCCTCGCGCATGGCGGTGTTCATCTACCTGGCGCCCTTCGTGGTGGCGCTGGGCATGCCGCTCATCGCCCCGGGCGAGCGCCTGGGCCGGCTGCAGACGGCCGGCCTGCTGCTGGCCTTCGGCGGCGTGGTCTGGGCCTTTGCCGAAGGCTTCACGCGCCCGGCCGTGGGGCCGCTGCAGTGGCTGGGCGACGCGCTGGGCCTGGCCGCGGCGCTGCTGTGGGGCCTGACCACGCTGACGCTGCGCGCCACCCGCCTAGCCAGCGCCACGCCCGAAAAGGCGCTGTTCTACCAGTTGGCGGTGTCGGGCCTGGCGCTCACCCTGGCCGGCCTGGCCAGCGGCGAGCCCTGGCCGCAGCGCATCGGCGGCGTGGGCTTGAGCGCGCTGCTGTTCCAGATCGTCGTGGTCAGCTTCGCCAGCTACCTGGCCTGGTTCTGGCTGGTGCGCCACTACCCGGCCACGCGCATCTCGGCCTTCACGTTGCTCACGCCGATGTTCGGCCTGCTGGCCGGCGTGCTGCTGCTGAACGAGCCGCTCACCTTGCGCCTGGTCGTGGCCCTGGCGGCGGTGTGCGTGGGCATCGCGCTGGTCAGCCGGCCGGCGCGGCGGTAACGCGCCGAAGCAGCTGCTTCGGCGCACGAGCGTCGACTCCCCCGGTTGGCGTCCCGGCGCCTGCAGCTCAGCGCTCACCCCACAGCGCCACGAACAAGGCACGGTCGGCATCGCGCCGGGCCGCCCACTCGGGCCGGTGCACGAGTGTCGCTTCGTTGAGGTGGTCGCAGGGCAGGCCTTCGACGGCATGCACCTGGTAGCCGGCGCGTTCGATGCGAAAGGCAAAGTCGTCGTCGCCATACCACCAGTGGAAGCGGGTGTCGAACATCGCCAGGCCGCCCAGCGTGTGGATGCCGCCCTTGATGACGAAGCAGTGGCCGGTGAGCCCGCCGTGGCGCTTGCTGCCGTGGGTGGTGATGCTGCGGCCGCTCAGCCGTACCCCGTCGACCACGCGGGCGCTGTTGTCGGGATGGGTGGCCCAGACCTCGTTCTTCAGCAAGGCCCGCGCCAGCACCTCCAAGGTACCGGGACGGAAGTGGATGTCGTTGTTGACGAAGGCGATCAGCACCTGATCGCCAAAGTCCTGCAGCGCGGCGGCCCAGCCCATATTCCACATCTGATGGATGTTGAAGTCCTCGGCTGCGATGCGCTGCAGGCGGCCGCCATGGGCCTGGGCCTGGGCCAGCGCCATCTGCTGCGCGCGCGCGGCCTGCGCGTGCACGGCATCGCCGCCGTTGTCCAGCAGGTAGACGCGGGCCGTGGGTTCACGCAGCAAGCGCTGCAGCACGGCCTGCGTCATCTGCACATGCGCAGCCGTCGGGTAGTAGGCCGGCACCACGGCCACCAGCGGGTGGCCGCTCAGCGGGTGTCGCTGCAAGGCCGTGTCGCCCGGGCGGCGCTCGAAAGGCACGAGCGGCGGATGGTGGCCCACCACGTCGTGGCGCACATGCTGCTCGACACCCGTGAGCTGCAGCACCAGGCGGTGCGTGGCGGGGTCGTCGGTGAGCCCGTCATCGAGATCCCACAACCAGCGAAAGCGCCGCAGCAGCGAACGGTGCACGAACCACGCGCCGGCGCTGGCCCAGTGCGCCTGCACCGGATACGGGTACCGCGCCACGGTCGGCCCGTCCAGGCCGTAGCCCCGCACCATGAAGCCGCAGAACGGGTGCTGCATCTCCAGCAGTCGCGGCAGCACGTCGACGGGCGGCGTGACGTCGCTGTCCAGGAACAGCACCCACTCGGCCCCCGAGCGCAGCGCGTATTCGCACACCAGGTTGCGACCGGTGCAGATGCGGGTCAGGCGGTTGCCGCCGTCGATGCGTTCGGCGCCGTCGTCGAGCATGAAGCGCCAGACCGTGCCGCCAAGCTGGCGCACCCGCGCCTCGGCCGCCTCCAGGCGGGGCTCGCGGCCGTCGGCTTGCATCTCGGCGGCGAGAAAGAAGTCCACTTCGTGTGGCGTGGCGGCAGCGCGCACGGCTTCGGCCGGCCCCAGCCAGGGCTGAGCGTGTGCGGCCTTGTGGCCGGCAGCGGTGCTGCCGACGAGGATCTTCACCGCAGGCCCCGGGCGTAGAGGTCGCCGCGTGGATGGCCGGCCACTTGCACGTCGCGCAGCAGCAACTGCATCGGTGCGCGCAACGCATCGGCGCCGACGTTGGCGTACCACTCACCTGCCGGCGGCGGCACGACGCCGATGATGGAATGCGCCGGCCTGGGCGGGCAGGCGCAGGTCACCAGGCACAGCCCGCCGGGCCGCAGCAACAGCCACTGGTTGTAGAGCATGGCGCGCCAGTGCTGCACGTGTTCGAACACCTCGGTGCACAAGGCCACGTCGAAGCGCCCCAGCCAGTCGTCGGGCGGACACCAGGTGGTGGCGTCGGTGACCAGGCCGACGCCGGGACCGGCACGGTTGTCGATCGCCACGTATTCGGTGGCGGCAGAGAACAGCGCGCGCGGCGAGCCATTGACGTCGGCCCCGCCGAGGTCGACCACACGCCCGGCGTCCTGCCACAGCGGTTGAATCTGCGCCTGCAGCCAGCGCCAGGCCTCGGGGTGCATGGCTTCAGCGCTCGAGATGGAGCAGGCCGACACCGGCCCAGTCGCTGCCGGCCACGCTTTCCAGCCGAGTGCCGGCCTTGCCGAGATCGACCTGCCCGCCGAGCAGTTCAGTCCACAGGCGGCTGACGCAGCAGCCCATGGCCGCGTGCCAGTCCGAGTCGACGGTGTCGTGCAGCGCCACCAGCCGTGGCTGCAGCGCCAGCGCCGTCATCAGGTCGCGCCGGCAGCTGGCGTAACCGTGGTCGCCGTCGATCAACACCGCGTCGGGCTGCAGCCCGGGCGCGGGCGCCGAGCCGCCGGCCAGGGTGCTGACCTGCAGCGCCAGGCCGGCAGCGGCGAAATGACGTCGGGCATGCCATGCGGCGGCGTCTTCGGCGGCGGCGCCCGTGCGCTGGCCCTGCGGTCCGCTGGCGCTGGGCGTGATCACCAGCAGGTGTTGCGTGCCGGCGGCGCGCAGTCGCTGCATCAGCCAGGCAAACTCTTCGGGCTTGTGCTCCAGGCGCGGCAGGGCCTGGCCTTCGAAGCCCGGCGGATGCGCCAGATCGGGCGGCACCGGCAGCGGGCGCTGGCTGCGCCGCCACTGCGCCAACGCCGGGTCGCCACGCTGCGACCAGAAGCGCGGGTGGTAGGGCAGCTCACGCAACTGATCCAGCAGCAGGCAGGCCGCTTCCTGGCGCGTGAACATCAGGCCGGGCCAGGCTTCGACGGCGCCATAGAAGGCCGGAACCTGTTGCCAGGGCCGGGCAAACACGGCGTCGTGGCGCATCCAGAAGAACGTGCCGCTGTAGTGCCAGTCACCCAGGTGCTGGTGGTTGGCGAAACGGCCGACGCGGCGCAGCAGGCCGGTCATGGCGTGGGTCTGCAGCTGCGCGCGCACGGCGCCCCAGTGGTCGAGCATGACCGCGTACTGCACCTCGGCCCAGCGGCGCACGGCTGGCGGAAACTGCGGCTCGTACTTCACGCCCTTGGCGTGGGCGTAGAAGGCCACGTCCTGGCGGCTTTCCGTCTGCAGCATCTGCAGCATCAGCGGGAAGGTGGCCGCCTCGCCGGCCGGTCCGTTGGGCTGCACCACGAACTCGCAGCCGTGGCCGGCCAGGAGTTCCATCACGGCTGCAGCCGATTCAGAGCGCTCGTCGGTGACGATGCCGATCAGTCGGCGCCCGTTGAAGAGTTCGATGCGCTGCAGCAGCTGCTGCACGTTCCAGCGCCAGGTGCTGCCGCGCACCGGCCACAGGTGGTACATCAGGTGGCGGCGCGGTGCGGCGGGCAGCGGCGGCAGGTGCAGGGGCTGGCGTTCGCTGTGACTGGCAGGCCCGGGCGGGCTGTGGTTGGCCGCTGGACGCGCCAGCGCCGCCGGCGGCAGGGCCAGGAGCGTGGCCTGGGGCTGCGCGGCATCGAGTTGGGGCGCGGTCGCCTGCGTGGTCGCGCTCGTGGTCGCGCTCGCAAGGGCCGCCGGCGCTGGCGCCATCACCGCCAACGCCTGTTGCAGCCGGTCTGCGTAGCGGTGCGGCGCGACCGCCGCCAGGCCCTGGGCGCGCAGCCTGGCCATCGCGGCCGGGTCGTCCAGCAGCGCCCGCACCTGCTGCAGCAGCGAAGCCGCGTCTTCGAAACAGGGCAGGTGTGGAAACACCGTGTGCAGCTCGGGCCGCGGCTCGCTGACCAGCACTGCGCCGCAGGCCATGGCTTCGTAGATGCGCGGGTTCATGGCCGTGGCGGGCAGCGCGCCGCGGTTCCACTGGTGCTGGTCGCGGAAGACGTTGACGACGATCTGCGTGCGCTGGTACAGCGCGGCGGTCTCGGCCGGCGAGATGCGCGCGGCCAGCGTCAGGCGTTTCAGGCGCGGATCGGACCAGGGGCCGCCCACCAGGTAGGACAGCAGCCCGGCCTCGGCCAGCGCCAGCAAGAGCCGCTCGCGGCTGGGGTTGGCGCCGCCGATGAAGCCGACGCGGTGCACCCGTTCGTGGCCGGGGTCGAGGTGCAGCCTGGGGTCGAAGGCCAGGGGCAGCACCCGCGCCTGCGGGTGGCGCGCCAGCGTGCTGGCGTCGTTGACGAAGACGGCATCGAAGCGGCTTGACCAGGCGGCCGTGTCGTCCACCTCGTAGGGTTCGTCCATCAGCCACACGGCGCGGCGCCAACCGTCCAGGCATTGGCGCCAGCGCTGCACGAAGCGGCGCCCATGCACCACCAGCAGCCAGTCGGGCCTGAAGGCTTCCACCTTCTGCGGCAGGGCGGGGTCGTCCCACTCGGCGCGCGCGTGGGGCAGATTCAGCGCCTGTGCGGCGTGTTGCAGGCCGTCGCTGACGACGTCGCCGCAGGTCAGGAAGCGAAAGCCGACGATGAAGAGCCGGCTGGGCGATGGGTCTGGTGGTGGTGCCGGGATGGCGGGCGCAGGCACGAGGTCGAGCTTGACGCGAGGGTGGCCTGCGGCAGCAGGCTGCTGGGCGCCCGCCAGCCAGTCCGCGAGCGGCTGCTTGCGCAGGCTCTGCAAGCGACTCTGTGCGCTGAGGTTGACCAGCTCGACCCCCTGTGCCGCCAGCCCGGCGGCCAGCGCCGCGTATTCGCGGTCGATCTGCGCCAGCCGCGGCGTGAGCGGGTGGCGGCCGGTGGCGGCGAAGAAGTGGTGATCGGTGAAGTCGACGCCGATCAGGCCGATGCGCCTGGCGCCCATGTAGGCCGCCAGGCAGACCGCGACGTAGGGCGAGTTCTGCGTGTAGTGCAGCGCCGGGCCGATCTCGGTGCCGCCGTGGCGACCGAGCGCGAAGCGCACCACCGGCGGCTGCACCGGGCCGAGGTCGAGCTGGGTGAACAGGGCCTGGGCGCGTGAGCGACGTACGTACTCGAAGCGGTCGCCGCGGAACTGGCGTGGCGGGTTGACGACGACGAGGTAGGTGGGGTCGAAGAGGCGGCCGACGTCGTTGACGCCGATGGTGGGCAAGCCCTGGTCGTGTGGCAGCTGGTTCAGGGAGTTGCCGCAGCCACAGACCAGCAGCGAGTCGCCTGCGTGGCGCTCGCTCCATGCACCGAAAGGGTCAACCGATGTCCGCGGAGCTTGAACTGTGGCCGAACTCATGGGGGTGTGTTGATGACGATGTATGGGTTCTGGCTGGGTACGTTCAACGGCTTCTGTGCATCGGGGTACAAGCGATTTGCCACCACTCTGATTTGCGTCGGTGGTACCTGCAGCGCAGGATCGAAATCGGTGTAAACACGGTAGTCGTAAACGGCGCCCGCTTCGATGTCGCGCAGGACCGGGCCTTCAATGCCTGGCATGCCCGAGCCCAGAGCGTTGGCGCGGTGTGTCATTGCTACGATGTTGCCGCTCCCTGCGCCACCCGGGCCACCCAGCGCTCGCCCCACCAGGTGCCCACGATAGGGCCATGTCCCTGCGCTGTCCCAACCGGGTGGATTGCCCGATGCAGACGTACCGGAGCGTACGTTTGCGCGATCGATGACCACGCGCGCGGGGTTCGGCATGAATGGCACGTGCGGAGGCACCGGTGGCGCGGTCCATGTGGTGGTGCCACTCCAGGTCGGGCCAAATCCGCTGTAGGGCACCCAGGCGTTGTCCCATTCCAGGCGTGCACCTATGAGGCTGACACCTCCAACGGTCATGGTCACGTCGATGGCGGTTACTCGCGTGGCGACCATGCGGCCGCTGCGTAGCTTGTGAACAATGGGCGTGCTCACCGGCACGGGTGCAGCCGTTGCGCCGGCTTCGGCCTGTTTCATGGTCGCTTCGTCGCCTTCAGGATTCACCCGCCCACGCACCCGCCACAAGCCGTTCACAGCCACCGCTTCCAGCGACTGCATCGCATGACGTGCTCGCACGACGGCCAACACAGGCCTTATCAGGGCTTGTCCGATCCGCGTTCCAGTCAGTCGATTCACGGCCGCCACGCCCTCGCGCAGCCCGTTGCTCAAGCGCTGCTGCGGCGTCGCGCTCGCATTCCCCCCCAGCGCCCGGCTCATCAAACTCCGCGCCTGCGTCCGTATCCACTCCACCGCCCGATCCAGCATCCGGTCCACGCTGGCCTGCAGGTTGCGGATCGTGCGCTGCACCTGCGCGCCGACGTCGCCCAGGCCGATGAAGCGGGCCAGGAAGTCCAGCACGACGGGGATCGTGCGCGCCATCGTGCGTTCGACGAAGCCGGCCGCCGCGCCGATGGCGCCCGAGGCGATGGCGCCGATGGAGTTCACCACCGACTCCACCAGGTCCAGGATCTGGTTGATGCGCTGGATGAAGAACTGGATCGTGGTGTAGGTCTTGATGATGGCCTGGATGATCGCGCCCACCGGGTTGAGCATGCTCAGCAGCTGCGTGATGCCGGCCATCACCAGGCGCTGCTGGATGAAGCTGCGGATGGCACCCAGCGCCGCTTCGCGCAGGCTGCCGAAGAACTCTGTCACGCGTTCGCGCAGCGCGGCGACGAGGCCGCGGTCGCGGATGTCCAGCAGCAGCTGGAAGCCCGCCTCCAGCCCCGCCACCACGCGGTCGCCCAGCAGGCGCACCAGCTTCTCGCGCACCCGCGCCCAGCTCAGGCCCAGGATCTGCAGCACGAAGCCGATGATGCCGCGCAGGTCCCAGCGCTCGGGCATCTGGATACCGGCCGCCGCCACCGGGCCGGTCAACCACGCGATGACGCCGTCGCGCAGGTGCGTGAGGATGTTGCTCATGAACTGGCGCACACCCTGGCCGACGGCCCCCAGCAGATTGCGCAGGAAGCCCACCGGGTCGCGGATGATGACGTTGAAGGTGCCGCGCGCCCGCGTCAGGATGTCCAGGATGCGGCGCCCGCCGGCGCCCATCGCCGCTTCGTAGATCAGCTCCAGCAGCTTCATCAGCGCCGCGCCGGCAAAGCCGATGAGGTCGCTCATCAGCGGCCTGAACATGCCCACGATGCGCTGCAGCGTGGCGATGGGTTGCAGCACGTCCGACAGCTGCAGCGTGGCCCAGGCGGCGGCAAAGGTGCCGGTGACACGCGTCCAGGTCAGGTTGCGCGACGTGGTCTCGGCCACGAACCACCGGTAGGCCCGGTCCAGCGCGCCGGACTGCACCAGCTGGTCGACCTTTTCGCTGCCACCGGGGATGAACTCGGCAAAGGCGCGCACGATGGCCAGCGGCGTGCGCGCCACCGGCGCGTCGGTGAAGGGATCGCGGCCCAGCATCACCGTCACCAGGCCGTAGCCGGGGACTTGGCGGCAGAAGTCCGACAAGGGCGGCATCAGCGCGGCCTTCACGGCGGCCACGGCCTGAGTGATCAGCCGTTCGACGAAGGCCGTGATGCGCGCCACGATGGGGCCGAAGATGGCCCGCGCGCGGTCCCACACGCCGCCGGGGTCGAACACATCCAGCACGCCCAGCGTGTCGACAAAGCGCGTGAACGCACCGCGCACCATGTCGAAGCTCAGGCCCAGCGCACCCACCGCCTGCTGCGCCCAGCCCCCCAGCGTGGCGATGCCGCCATAACGCTGCAGCACCTGCCACAGCGCCTCGCCGCCCGGTATCAGGCCGATGAAGCCGCGCAGCAGGTTGACGATGCTGCGATCCACCGCCGCGCCGTTGATCGGGTTGCGGCCCAGCACCACGGTCAGCAGCGTGAAGCCGGGCAGATTGGCAGCCCAGCCGGCCAGCGTGTTGAGCACGGCGCCGGGCAGCGCCACGCGCATGACGCGCGTCAGGCTGTCGCCGGGCGCCCGGCTCAGACCGGCGGCCACGCTGCGCTGGATGCGCGGCGTGCGCGCCGTGCCGGTGGTGGTTGAACCCGCTGCCGCCGCCGCTTCGACCACCGGCGCCGCACCCTGTTGCACCGTGTGCGCCAGTTCGTGCGCCAGCAGCTCGCGGCCGCTGGCGCTGTCGGGCTGGAACTGGCCGTCGCCGAAGAACACATCGCCGCCGGTGGTGAAGGCGCGCGCCTGCAGACCGCGGCTCAGCGTGGCCGCCTCGCCGCCGGTGTGCACGCGCACGCCGTCGAAACGGGCGCCGAAGCGGCCTTCCATGTCGCGCCGCAAGCGGGGTGGCAGGGCCTGCCCCTGGCCCCGCTGGCCGGCCAGGCGTGAAGGCAGGCGGGCGCTGGCAGCATCGGCCAGACCCGCTGCGCTGCCAGCGTGCGCCTGGCGCTGGATGCGCGCTGAGGCGCTGGCCGCTGTGGGCAGCCCGGCGACGCCGGGCGCGGCGCTGGCTGTTGCCGGCATCTGCACCACACGCCGCGCCGCCGAGCTGGCTTCGGTCTCGAGCGCGTCACCAGGTTGCGAGACCTCGAGCCCCTGGCGCTGCAGCAGCCCACCGCGGAACGCCGCCGCAGCCGGCTCGGCGGCGCGTTCAGGCTGCGCGCTGCTGACCAGCTTCACGCCAGTTCGTCCTCGTCCAGCGTCGGGCAATGCTGGCCGGCCTTGCGGTATTCCTGCTCCAGCGCCGCCAGCAGTTGGGCGTCGCCGACCGTGCCCCCCTGCTCCAGGGCCAGCAGCGTGGCGTGCAGCGCGGCGTTGCGGATCTGGCCACCGCTGAGCGCACAGCGCCAGCTCACCAGGTCCAGCCGCGCCGCGCTGACCTGGTGTCCGGGGTCCAGGTGTGCCAGCCACAGCGCAAAGCGGCTGTCGACGTCGGGCGGCGGGAACTCCAGCGTCACGTCGATGCGCCGGGCAAAGGCGGTGTCGATGCGCTCGGGTGCGTTGCTGGTCACCACCAGCACGCCGTCGTAGGCCTCCAGGCGCTGCAGCAGGTAGTTGGTCTCGAGGTTGGCATAACGGTCGACTGCATTGGACACCTGGGTGCGGCCGGCCAGCAAGGCGTCGCCTTCGTCCAGCAGCAGCACGATGTCCAGCGCTTCGGCGGCTTCGAACACGCGCTCGAGGTTGCGTTCGGTCTCGCCGATGTACTTGCTCACCGCCGCTGCCAGATCGACGCGGTACAGCGGCCGCTGCAGCGCTGCGGCCAGCGCGCGTGCGGCCAGGGTCTTGCCGGCGCCGCTGCCGCCTTTGAACAGCGCCCGCACACCGGCGCCATGGCCCATGGCGGCACGTTCGGCCAGTGCCTCGCGGTGGCGGCAACGCGCCACCAGGGTGTCGAAGTCCTGCTGCGTGGCCTGGGGCAGCACCAGCCTCTCGCGCGCGGCCAGTGCGGGCAGCTCGCGCGCCACGCCTTCCAGCGGCAGGTGCGCGCGCGCCAGGCGCTCGGCCAAGACCGCGGCGTCGATCGGCCGGGCGCGGGCGTGGGCGGCGGCGCGGTGCAGGGTGCCGCGCGGCAGGCGCAGCGCCAGCAGCGCCTGCGCCGGTTCCAGGCCGCCCAGCGCGTGTTGCCAGTGCAGACGGCGCTCATCGCGGTCGGGTGCGTCGAGGTCGATCACCGTGGCGTCGCGGCCGTCCAGCTCGACCCCCCCTTGGCGCGGCAGGCGCAGCGCAATGCCGCCGGGCGCCGCTGCGGGCAGGGGCCAGGGCAGACCCTCGCCGGGTGCGGGGTTGGCGCTCAGGAGCGGCAGCGCGCCCATCAGGACCGCCAGCGCACCCGTCAGCGGTGCGGCCTGGGCCGCGGCCGCGCTGCCCCAGGGCGCGCGGCATTCCAGCAGCCCCAGCCCATGCCCCTGCGCCACGGCGGCGGCCAGCGTGCGCCGGCCGCTGCCGGCCGGTCCGCGCAGCAGCCAGGTGCCAGGGGGTGACTGCAGACTGTCCTGCAGCGTGGCCATCAGCCGCCGCGGCAGGATCAGCTGTTGCAGCGCCGGCAGCGCGTCCAGCGCCGTACGGCGCCAGATGCCGGCCGTCGCCAGCGGCGGCAGGCCGGCGGCCGCCTCGGCCAGCGCCTGGGGCACGGCCAGCGCGCGCCGCCGCGCGCCGGGCGCGTCGACCAGGAAGCCGGCCTCGGCCAAGGCGGGCAGCGCGGCAGCGGTGGCTGCAGCGCCGAAGGTGGCCAGCAAGGTGGACCGCGTGGGCCGGCCGCTGTCGCCGTGCACTTCATCGAGCAGCGGCGCCAGGGCCGGGTCCAGATCGGCCAGCGCAGCCAGCACGAAGCAGCCGACGCCGCCCGGGCACAGGCCCAAGGCGACTTGCAGGCGCGACAGCGGATCCTGCTGCGCGGTGGCGGGCAACGCGGCGCCCTGCAAGCGCAGGTCCAGGCGGGCGACGGCTTCGGGCAGCGTGAGTTCGTCCAGGCCGGCGTCGGCGGCTTCGTCCAGCCGCTGGCGCAGCACCGGGTGACGCGCCGTCAGCTCGTCGAGCAAAGCACCGCCGGCCAGCGCGGCCTGCACCAGCGCGAGTGTGGTGCGCAGCAGCCAGGCAGAAGACTCGGGGTGCGCGTGCGGCACGGCTGTCGCGCCTTGGGCGGGTGTGGGCTGCTGCATGGTTCGAGCACCTCTCATTCGAAGTCGAACACCAGTTCGCAGCCGGCGGCAGGAATCCAGCCGGGGTTGCGGTCCAGTCCCGCCAGGCGCAGCGCCAGCGGCCACTGCCCCAGCGTGTAGACGGCGCGCACCCGGGTCGCCGAGATCTCCACCCGTCCGGCTTGGGCCGTGGCCCAGCGCGCCAGGGCCTTGGCGTGCCGGGCAGGCGCCGCGCCGTCGTGCAATGCCAGGGCCAGGCGGGCCCACAGGCAGGGCCACAGGTCGTGCAGTGGATCGCGTGGCCGATCTTGCGGCGCATGCCAGCGCGAGCGCGACCGCTGCAGCAGCGGTGGCGGCGGCAGCCCCAGCTGTGTCCACAACACCGGCAGTTCGTCGGCCGAAGCCAGCCGGGCGACGGTGAAGCCGGCAGGGTGCAGGAGCACGACCTCGGGCTGCTGGGCGCCGTGCAGCAACACCCAGGGACGGGTGTCCTGCGACCAGGGCTCGAGCGTCTGTGCGTCGGGCCGCCAGGCGGCGAAGGCCGGTGCCGACGCTTGCGGCCCGCCGGCGGCGCGCAGCCAACGCGTCAGCGGGTCTTCTTTGGCAGCCGGCCCGTGCAGTTGGCGCGCGGCCAGCCACAACCAGCGCCAGGGGTGCAGCGGCAAGCCGGGCCGGCGCGGCTGCGAGAAGTCGCCATACAGGCCCATGGCCAGCGCGGCGTTCAGCAGCAGCAGCAGACCGGCGCAGCGGCTGTGCAGGGTGCCCGAAGCAGGCGGCGGGCACCGCGGCACAGGGGCTGGGTGCGGCGGCCTGCCGGGGGCCGATGCCGGCGTCGAAGGCCCAGGGGCAGGCGCTGGCTCGCGCTGGAAGGTCGCGCCCGGTGCTGGATCGAGCGCCGGCGCGGGCAAGGCCTCGCGCCCGACGCCCTGGCCCGTGCCGTCGTGGCGGACACCGGTGGCCGGCCCTGGCCGCAGCGCAGGCCCTGCGCCGATGGCGCGCGGCGCATCGGCGATGTGCTGATGGGCGTTGCGGGACGCCGCTTGGCGCTCACGCACCCGGCGCGGGGCGGGTCTGCTGCCGGGGCCAGCCGATGCGGCAGCCGCCAAGGCTTGAGCCGCAGTGTCGTCCGCAGGGAAGCGCATGCGTTCGACAGGGGTGGGCTGATCAAGCCCCGTTCGCTCGACAGCGTCGGGTGTGCGCAGAAGGTCGGCGCTGCTGGCTGGCGCTGCCGCCGGCGCGCGCCGCAAGGGCGTGGGATCGATGGCGATCTGCCGGCACAGGGCCACCCCGTCGGCGGCTGCGACGCAGGCGTCGCCAGCGTCCAGCGCCGCTGGCGCCTGCAGCCGGTCGAACCAGGCGCCGTGCAAGCCGAAGTGCTGCACCAGCGCCTGCGCCAGCCCTTGCTGCTGCGCGCGGCTGCCAGTGGCCCAGGCCGCTTGCGCCTGCGCCAAGGGCAGCTGCAGCAGCGCCTGGGGCAGCTGGCGCGCATGGCGCTGCAGGTGCTGCCAGGCGCCATCGGTCAGCGATCCCGCCCCGCTGCCGCAGCGCAAGGCCAGCGGCCACCACCAAGCCTGCGCCAGGGTGCCCTGGGCCAGGTCGTGCAACAGGTTCAAGAGCAGCTCGAAGGGGTCGGCAAACCACACGGCGGTGGTCGCAGCCGGCACGGCCTGGCCCGGCATCACATGCGCAGCACCGGCCAGCGTGTGCGCCCAGGCCTTGTCGGCCCCTGCGCGCCAGGCCTGGCCGCGGGGGCCCGGGCCGGCCGCGTTGTGCACGTGCAGTTTGCGCACCAGCACGATGGCGTCGTGCGGCAGGCCGTGGTCTTGCGGCTGCAGCTGCGCCAGCCAGCCGGTGGCCAGCTGGCGCAGCGCTGCGTGGTCGGCGGCCCCGCCGGCGCGGGCGCGCAGGTGCAGCACTTCGGTGTTCATGGTCCGTGCCGATTCCGGCGCCCCGTGAAGGGGGGGCGGGCTGGAGCGGCCCGCCCCTGCGTGCCCGGGATTCGAACCCGGTGACAGCCAACGACGGCTCTCAGTTCATGGAGAAGACTCGACGATGGGTAACCCAACAACAAGCCACCACGTTCTTCAGCGCCGGAGCGCGGTGCAGCACCTACCGAGGTTTGATGCACGCTGCGGCCACTGTGCGGCTGCGAGGCGGTGCTTGTCAACATGGCGGCGGCTTCGAACTGGGGGCAAGCGGGCTTCAGGACTTCTGCGCGGGCACGTTGAACTGCTCCACCACACCGTGCTGCGAACGCGCGTTGAAGACCGGCCCCGCGCCGTTCTGCAGGACATTGAACTCGAAGGCCCACATGACCTGGTCCTCGACCCCGTCCGTGCTGCCGACGGGCTGGAACTCGATGCCCGTTTCAGCGCCGATGAACAGATTGCCCTGCACCAGGATCTGGTTGCCGTACACGCCATGCAGGCGCAGGCCATGCAGACGCAAGCGGGACGCGTCGCTGCGGTTGGCTCGGACCCGGTTGCCCTTGGCATGCACCTGCTCGGCGTTGCCCACGAAGAGCCCGTAGCGGCCGTCAGGCACTGCGCCGACGAGATTCAACTCGACGTCGTTGCATTCGAGGTGCACGCTGCCGGCCTGCAGCGCGGGTTCGTCCTTGGCGCCGGCGTCGGACAAGCCCACGCCCATTCCCCGCTGGGCCGAGCGCACCTGGTTGCGCGCCAGCACCACGTGCTGGGCCGTACGACCCGCCACCAGGATGCCGTCGGCGTAAGGTTTGCCCGCAATGGCCGGCAGCACGCGGTTGTCGTGCAGCCGGGCCTGGCTGACGTCGAGACACAGGATGCCCACCTGCCCCTGGCCGACCTCGGCCTCGCAGTCGCTGATCTGCACGTCGACGGTGGCGGTGGCACCGAAGCCCTTGCTGCCGGAGCCACCCCGCACGACGATGGCCGCCGCGCTCAGGGTCGACTGCGGCGCGCAGCGGGCGCGCACCCCGTGCAGCCGCACCTTTGCCGTGCCGCTGATGTCCAGCGCGCCGTTGATGCCGCTGGTCGCCCTCTCGAAGCCGAAAGTGCGCCCGGCTTCGAAGGCCAGGCCGCTGATGTGCACGCTGTCGCAGTCCGCCACCCGCAGGACCGACTCGCCGCCGGGCAGCACCAGCACGGCGCCCGCACCCTCGATGCTCAGTTCAGACAGGCCTTCGATGTCCAGTGGCTTTTCGAGGGTGTAGCGGCCGGGTTCGAAACACAGCCGGGTGGGCCGGCCCTTGGACAAACCCTGCAGGATGCCGACGACGTCGGCGCCCTCCCACAGTACCACCTGCGCGCAACTGCGCCGGCGCAGCGTGTCGATGGCGGTCTGCACATCGTTCACGCCGGGCAGCGTGGCGCGGGCGCCGTCGAGCCACACTTCCTCGGCATGGGCGCGCTGGCGGCGGTCGCGCACGAACAGTCGCATGCCGCTGGCGCCGCCGATGCGGTACACGCGCAGGCTGCGCGCCGCCGCCGGCAACATCAGGGCATCGCAGCGCAGCGCCTCGTCCAGCAGCGCGGCAGCCTGCGCGCCGTCGGTGGTCACCTCGCTGACGGGCGCCAGCGCGCCCAGGAAGGCCGCGGCGTTGACCGCACGCGGCCCGCTGGCCGCCAGGAAGCCCGCCGGCGGCAGCCAGTGCAGCCACTGCCCCACCGGATCGGCCAGCGCACTGGCAGGCAACTCGGCCAGATGCTCCTGGAACTGCACCAGCATGGCCTCGGCCAGGGCCGTGCGCGATTCGCCCAGCCAAGGCTGCCAGGGCGGCTGCGCACCCGGGGTGGCGACGCGCCGGCGCACGGCCCAGCGGTCCACCCACACGATCTGGTTGGAGCCCTTGACGAACACCAGCGCCAGCGGCACGTCGCAGTCGCCCAGGCCCGACAGCCGCATGCGCTGCAGCAGGTTGTCTGCGGGCGTTGCCCCGGCTTGCGTGCGCACGGCGGCCAGCGCGCCGTGACCGAAGCAGGCGGCAGCGGCGGCGCTGCGCAAGAGCGACTCCGAGCGCGCACCCAGCACGTTGGTGTCCATGCCCGGCTCGAGCGCACTGCCGTCCACGCGCAGCAGCCGCAGCTGCACGCCTTCGACCATCAGGTCGTCGTTGCAGCGCACGTTGCTGCCGGCCAGCGCCAGCACCGGCGCCTTGCCCACCGCCTGCGTGGCCGGTGACAACAGCAGCAGATACAGGCCGTCGCCGGCCACATAGACACCGCCGGCCAGCACCTTGCAGGGGCCGAAGCCACCGCTGCTGTTCGGCGTGCCGCCTGCGGGCGGCGCCACCAGCGTGACCACTTGATCGTTGGCCAGGCGCAGCACCTGGCCGGCGCTGGTGACGGCCACGCCGGCGGCCACCTTGACCACGCTGCTGCCGGCGCCGCCGTCACGCGTGACTTCCAGGCCGACGGCGACGCCGCCCCCCGCGGCCTGACCCAGCCGGGCGTCGGCGTCGCGCCGGGCCTGCTGTTCGCGCTGCAGGTCGCCGCTGGTGAGCAGCCGGCCATTGAAGAAGTTGACGTGGCCGATGCCGCCATCGGTGATGGCCGTGCCCAGCGCCACCGGCACGCTGGCGGCGGGGGTGCTCACGTCAGCACCTCGAAGCGGCTGACCTCGGCCTGGAACTCGAAGCGGCCTGCCTCGACCCCGCCATCGACGCGCAGCCGGACGCGGAAGAACAGCAGGTCGGCGCCCTCGGTGAAGACCCGATCCAGCAGGTAGGGCATGAACTCCTGCTTGGAGTTCTCCAGCCACACCGGCGTGAGCTTGACGATGTAGCGTGCGCTGGGAGCCGCGGCCTTGCTCAAGGGCAGCCGCATCTGCACCACGATGCTGTTGCCCGACACATCGGCGTTGGGCTCCGGCGCCAGGCCGCCGTAGCTGCTGCCGTCGCGCACACCGGCGCGGCCCGCGGGTCCGCCGCCGGGCGTGCCCTCCACTTCGACGAAGCAGTGGCCGGCACCGACCAGATCAAAAGACTCCGCGCGCCGGCCGACGAAGGTGCCGCTCGGCCCGGGCGTGCCGCCGCTGGGCAGGGGTTCGAACGTCCACTGGCGCACGCCACCCGCATTGCGCAGCACGAGCACGTCGCCCAGGTTGCCGGGGCCGGGGGCGATGGGCACCCGGCGCAGGCCTTCGATGCGCACGCGCTGGATGCCGCCTTCGGTGACCACGACGGCGTCACCGCGCAGATCGGGCGTGCCGTGCTGATGGTCGGCGCGCGCAAAGTTGAGGCTGGTGCCGGGCAGCGTGGGCAGCGCGAAGCTGAGCGCCGCGGTCGGCGCGGCGCCGGCCGTGGGCACCGCGGGCAGGGACTGCGGTGTCCAAGTGCGTGCGCTGCCGGCTCCAACCAGCGTCAGCACGTCACCGGCGTTGCCGGCCGCGGCCGCGATCGGCACCCGGCGCAGGCCTTCGATGCGCACGCGCTGGATGCCGCCTTCGGTGACCACGACGGCGTCACCGCTCAGATCGGGCGTGCCGTGCTGATGGTCGGCGCGCGCGAAGTTGAGGCTGGTGCCGGGCAGCGTGGGCAGCGCGAAGCTGAGCGCCGCGGTCGGCGCGGCGCCGGCCGTGGGCACCGCCGGCAAGGGCTGCGGCGTCCAGGCGCTTGTTCTACCGCTGCCGACCAGCCTGAGCACATCGCCGGCATTGCCGGGCGCAGCCGCGATCGGCACCTGGCGCAGGCGGTCAACGCGCACATCGCCGGTCGCCGCGCTCAGCAGCGTGACATCGCCGATCAGCGTGGGCGTGCCATGGCTGTGGTCGGCGCGCGCATAGGCCGTGGCAGTACCCACGGCGACTGCCTGACCGTGGCTTCGTTCGGACACGACCGTGGTGCCCGGCACCAGCGGCAGCGGCATGGGCTCGGGTGTCCACACCCGGCTGGTGCCGGACGCGCGCAGCACCAGGGCATCGCCCAGGTTGGCCGCGGTGCTGGCAATCGGCACCCGGCGCAGGCCTTCGACACGCACCCGCTGCACACCGGCTTCGTCGAGCACCGTGGCATCGCCACTGAGCGTGGGGGTGCCGTGGGTATGGTCGGCACGGGCGTAGCCCAGGCCACTGCCGGCGTTCGCGGCCTGGCCGAGCCGCACTTCGGTTTGCACCGTGAAGGCCGGCTCGGGCGCCGGGTTGCGGGTGATCAGCTCCTGCACCATGCGCAGGCTCAGCAGCACCGGGCGCCGGCTTTCGTCCAGCGTGCTGTCGCGGGCGTCGTCGACCTGCCAGCCCGCGCTGGTGCCTTCCAGCGCCAGTGCCACTTCGGCCAGCAGCACGGCGTCGTCGGGCGTGCCCGGCGGCAACGGGCCCGGGCCGCAGCCGTAACGTGCGCGCCACACCGGGCGCAGTTCGGTCACCCAGAGCATGAAGGCGGCATGCAGCAGCTGCCCACCGGCCACCAGTGACGCGGGTGGCGAGCCGAACATGAAGTCCGACGGCGACAGCGCCGGCGACGACGGCACCAGCCAGGCCTGCGCCGCCGCGCGCAGCTGGGCCATGAAGTCGGCCTCGCTCATCGGCGGCGAGGCGCTGTCCACGGGCACGGCGCTGAGCCAGTCGGCAAAGTCGCGGATGGCTTCTTCCTCGCGCTGCGGCGGCGCGCTCAGGCGCAGCTCCAGGCGGAAGCCGTCGGTGATGCGCGATGCGGCCGTGAGCTTGTCGTCGCTGCGGCAGGGCTCGCCCGGGATCGGCACCAGGTCGGTCAGGCATTCGGCAAAGGACAGCACCACGAACAGCGGCAGCACCGGGTTCGCGCCCGCGCCCTGCACGGCCTTGCTGATCGGGGTGGCTTCCTGCAGCAGCCAGGCGTTGAGGTCGCAGCATTGTTCGCTGCCCACGCACACGGCGCGGCCCGAGGGCATCCAGGCCATGCCGGGGGTCACGCGCACGCGCGGCCCGCTGCCGCTGCCTTCCAGCAGCACCTGCAGGCCGCGTGCCGTGCCGTAGCCCAGCAGCTCGCGCGGCAGTTCGTGGCGGCGGGCGTTCTGGTACGCGGCCTCCTGCAGGAAGTCGTCGACGCCCAGCAGCATGCCCAGCGTGTAGTTGACGCGCTTGCCGTCGTCCAGCGCGGTGGTGCCGGCGCCGGTGGGGGTGGGTCCGCAGCATCCCATGATCAGGTCCTCCGCACCGCGGCGCAGGCTGCGGTGGTGTTGTTGGCCCGGTGCCCGCAACGCGCACCTGGCAGTGCGCGCCGCGGGTCCCGCAGCAGGGGTTTCAGCATTCGAGCCTCACGCGATCGGTCGGTGTCGGTGGTTGGTAGGACAGGGGCGCGATGCGGCCGGCACCGACCTGGCCGCGGCCCAGCAGCAGCGCCGGGGCCAGCGCCGGGTCGCGGCTGCCGCGGCCGAGCAAGGTGTCCAGGCCCAGCCGCGCCTGGCCGACGCGGAACAGCGCCCAGTAGGGTTTGATGTCGAAGCGGGTGTGGGCCGGCTTTTCCAGCGCCACGACGCGCTGCGCCAGGTCGGTGGCCGCGGCCAGCGCGGCCGGGTCGGCCAGCGGGCCGTTGGTGGGCAGCAGCACGCTGAAGCTGTGGGCATGCGCGGCGATCGGCTCGACCGTGGTCTCGAACAGCACCCAGTCGGCCAGCGCCTGGTCGCCCTGGGGCAGCACGGCCGGGGCCGGTATCCATTCGAAGCCGGGCCAGCCTTGTGCGGTGCGCGCCTGGTAGTCGGTCACCCGCAGATAGCGGCGCGCCAGGAACGCCTGCCAGCGCCGCAGCCAGCGCAACAGCGGGCCGGGCAGGCCGTTGACGAAGGCGCGCCACGCGTCCTGGCGCGCGCGGGTGGCCGGCAGCGGCTCGGGCAGGCCATCGTCGGGCCAGGTGGCGGGCAGCTGCGGCCCCAGGCCGCCGTCGGCGCCGCGCGCCACGGTGTCCTGCCAGGCGGCGTGCAGCGCCTGCGCCAGGGCCGGCACGGCGCCCAATTGCTGCTGGCAGAAATCGGCCCACAAGCTCGCGTCGCCGGCTTGGGTGGCATCCGGGGGGACGGGCGCAAAACGTGCAGCCGCGGCGGCGCTGGCGTTCACGCCCGAGGCCTGCAGCGTGTCCTGCCAGCGCCGATGCAGGCCGGCCGCGCCTTCGGCCAGCGACCAGCGCGCCTGCGCCACCACGGCGCGCGGCTGGGCGTCGACCACGGTTTCGCCCAACAGCACCACGGGCAGGCGGCGGGCCAGGAAGCGTTCCACCAGACGCACGCCGCCCGGCCCCTGGCGCGACGGCGCGGGCAGGCGGAACAGGCTGTCGTCGAGCAGACAGCTGGACAGCGCCAGCTCCAGCGCCAGGCTCAGCGCGCGCGGTGTGCCGCGGTACTGGAACAGCGGCACCGCGTGGCGGATCAGCTGGCGCCGGCGCGCGTCGTCCAGCGCCGGGTCCAGCACCAGGCCCAGCCAGCCGGCCAGCCAGTCCAGGGTTTCGCCCGGCGCGCTGCGCACGTCGAACAAGGCGCCGGCGGCGGTGATGCGGTCTTCGATGGCGGTGAACTGGCCTTCGAAGTTGGCCAGGAAGCGCTCCAGGAAGTCGGCCGCGGCGTCGCTGCCGTCGTCGCCTTCGGCCAGCGTGTTGTTGCGGCGGTAGATCGACGGCAGGTACTGCTGCGCGTAGCTGAAGCGGGGTGACCAGGCGCGCAGCGCCACCAGGCGCGGCGTGGCCAGTTCGTTGCCGCGCAGCTGCAGCCGCAGCTGCAGGTGCTGGCCGCGTGCGGCCTGCAGCAGCAGCTCGAAGCTGCCGTGGCCGTGGTCGGTCTGCAGGGCCGCGGCGCCGGGCGCGTCGCGCAGCCAGGGCAGTTCGCTGCCGCCGGGGCGGCGCAGCAGCGTCGGCTCGCGGCGCCAGGGCAGGCGGGACAGGCGCGTGACGTCGTCGTCGGCGCGGCTTTCGACCACCGCTTCGCAACCGGGCGGCAGGCAGCCGTCGATGACGACGCGGTGCCAGTTGCAACCGATTTCGCGGCTGTCCAGGGCGGGTGTGATCAGGGCCGCTTCGGCGGCGAAGCGCGGGCGGCGCTGCGCCACCAGCGGCACCCAGCGGCCGGCGCTCCCGGCCGCATCGACGGCACTGCTGTGGTAGGCCACGCCGGTGTCGCCCGCCATGCGCGCCGGACCGCGCCGCACCAGGTTGCGCCCGCCATAGCGCTTGAGGGGCAGCACCTCCTTGCCGGGCACCAGCACCAGCGCCGGGGCTTCTGGCGGGCTGCTGAAGTGGAGCTCGAACGCGTAGGCCTGGTTGCCCTCGGCCGCCGCCACCACGACCCGGGGTGGCGGCGGCGTTGCGGGAGCCGCGACGGCGACGCTGCCGAAGCTGTCGGCCAGCGCGATGTCGAAACCCACCAGCGTGAAGCGCGCCCGGTCGGCTTCGTCGATCAGCGTCGCCGCGATCGCCGTGCTGTCATGGCCGGCGGCCTGGCCGCGCACGTAGCGCGACAGGCGCGCAAAGCCGTCGCTGCCGCGGGCGTCGAGCACGAGCACGCTGCCGTCGGGCAGCACCAGGATGGCGATCGGGTCGTCGCCGCCGCTGGCATCGACCGCCAGGTCGAAGCACGGTGGCTGCAGCGCCGGCACGACGGCCACGGCCGGGCGGGTATGGCCGGGGTGGGCGACGAAGCCGCTGGCGCCGTCGCCCCCTTCGCTGGGCGCCAGGGTCTGCATGCCCAACTGCCGACTCAGGCACCAGACGCGGCCGTGCTCGCGGTCCAGCACCGCCAGGCCGCCGCACGGGCGCGCGGCCAGGGCCTGCGGCGCAAACGGCCAGGCGGCCGGCCAGGCCAGCTGCAAGGGCGGGCCGCCGGCAGCCAGGTCGAACACCAGCAGGCCGCCGGGCAGCGCGGGGCCGGGCGCGCGGCCGGTGGCACCGGGCTCGGGTTCGATGCCCACGATCAGGTACTGCTCGCCGGTCACGGCCAGCCCGCGCCAGCGCCGTGGCCGGGGGGGCGTGGCCGCGGCCACGGGGCCGAAGCTGCCAGGTTTTGGTGCCGTGCCGGCGGCGCCCGCAGCGCCGCCGTCCGCGCCCGCAGGCAGCGGCCAGAACGTGGTGGCCCGGCCATCACCCACCGACACGACCTCGATGCGCCGCCCGCCATCGACCACCGCGTACAGGTTGCCGTGGGCGTCGGTGGCCGCGCCGCGGCGCGCGTCGGCAGCCGGGGCCAGGTCACCGCGGCCGGCGCGGAACGGGCGCACGCGCTCGGCCAGCGCCACGGCGGCGTTGTCGGGTTCCCAGGCCAGCGGCACGGTGACGTCCGCGCCCGCTGCGGCGGCGTGCCACAGCGTGGCCAGCAGCGGCGCGCCGGCGGCGTCCAGCCGGCACTGGCCCCAGTCGGACAGGCCGAGCACGAGCGCGAAGCGGGAGCCGTTGGCGTCGAACATCAGCACTCCCGGGGCACGATGGGCACGGGCACGGTGCGCCGCGGCGTGCTGCCCGGCGCCGGCGCCGGTGCCGCCTGGCCGCGCAGCGCGTCCAGCGGCAAGGCGCTGCCCAGTTCCACGGCCAGGCCGGCGATGCGGGGCAGTTGCAGTGCGGCCAGCGGCAGCTCGGTGTCCACCGCGCCCGCGCTGCCCTGGGCCAGGAACAGCTCGTTGATGCGCTGAACGCCGGGCACCCGCGCCACCTCGGCCATCAGCTCCAGCCGGTTGACCGCGCGCTGCAGCGGCCAGCCCTGTTCCAGCCCCGGCAGCGTGGCGGCGACCGCGCTGCTTTCATCGGCCAGGCCCCGCGCCGGTGCCAGCACCTGGCGCAGCCGCTGCTGCACGCGGTCGCGCACATCGGGCACGGCAAAGCCACCGGCCACCGTGATGCCCAGGCTGAGCCAGAGGTCGACGTAGCTCGGCCCGCGCAGCACCAGTTCGGTGGTGACGAGGCGGCGCGGGTCGAGGTGGCGGCACAGCGCGTCGATGAAGGCGCGGTCGGGTGATGGCGCGCGCGGGTCGCGGGCGTCGTGGCGCGGCACCAGCATCAGCGTGACGACGCCGGGCGCGTCGCCAGGCTGGCTGTCGCCCAGGTCGGGGTGCCATGCCGCCAGCACTTCGACCCGCGCCACCGCCAGGCCCGGGGTGCCGCGGGCGATGTCGGCAAAGTCTTCGGCCGTGACCAGCCGGTCACGGTGGCGCACGAAGCCGGCCACCCGCTTTTCGCCGGTGTCGGCGGCTTCGGCATCGGCGCCCCCCCAGGTGGGCAGCGGGTTCAGCGGCTTCACGCCGGGCGGCAGCGCGGCGCCGCCGTTGATGGCGCCGACGGCGACGTTGCCACGCGCGCCGTCGCTGATGTCGTAATGCGCCAGCAGCCGCGCGCCGGCCGGCGGGCGGCGGCCGCGCAGGCCGTCGCCGAAGCGCACGGTGCCGGCTTCGGCGTCGACGATGAAGACCTCGTTCGGCCGTTCGTCCACCCACTGCTGGCCCGGCGCGCGCTGGCGGCTGGCGATCTGGATCTCGGGGCCGGCGGCCAGCAGGTCGTCGATCGGCAGCCAGCGGCGCGTCGTGCCCGCGCTGCCGCTGGCGCCGGCCGCGCCGGCCTCGGCCACGTCGATGACCAGGGAGCCGGGCACCACGCCGCGGCGCGACAGCGTGTAGACCTGGTCGGGCTGGCCGTCGCCCACGCCCAGCGTTTCGTTGCGCACCGCCACGCGCTGTTCGACGCGTGCGGCGTTGATGCCGGCCCACAGGAAACGCGCCTGCGCGGCGCTGGACGGCGTGATGCGCACCCAGCTCAGCACGCGCGTGGCCAGCGCCGAGTCGTCCAGCGCCGGCGGAAAGTCGCCGACACCGGCTTCCAGCGGGTCGAGCTCGCGCCAGGTGTCGATGGCCGCGGCGGGCGGCAGTGGAAGCTCGACGATGCCGGGGCCGGCCAGCACGTCGTCGCCGCTGCGCGCCGACAGCGTCTGCCAGCGCGCCTGCGGCATCTGCCCGGCGGCCACCGCCACCACCTGCGGCATGGCATAGGTCACCAGGGATGCAGCCTCGCTGGCGCTGGCGGCCATGCCCTGGCCGGGTGCGTAGCCGGCGCCCACCGGGGGCAAGCTGCGCGGCTGGTCGTCGACCTGCGGCACCAGGCCCAGGCTGAGCGTGCGCCCGCCGACGGCGTCGGCCACTTCGCGCAGCGCCTCGGGCGCGGTGCCGGGCGGCGCCAGCAGGGCCAGCCAGAGCGCGCCGTCGACGGTGCTGCTGGCGGCCAGCGCGCTGCGGCCGTCGAGCTCGCGGGTCTCGTACATCACGAGTTCGGCGCCGGGCTCGGCGGCGGCTTCGTACAGCAGCCGCCAGTACTCGGTGTCGGCCGGGTCGGCGTTCTCGGGTAGCACCGCGACCTTGGCGAACAGGCGCGATTCCAGCGGCAGCACGTCCAGCGCGGCCACGGTGCGAAAGGCCAGCTCACCGGCACGCAGCTCGGTGCCCGCGGGCAGGGTCGGCGCCAGGCTGGACAGGCGCGCGCCGCTGAAGGCCACCACCCCCTGCGCCGCGGTGACGGCGGCCAAGGGTACGCCCAGCAGCCGCAGGAAGCGGTGGCGGCTGGCCTCGGGCACGCGGTTGGCGCGGTACAGCAGGCTTTCGGTGAGGAAGGCGAACAGCTCGACCAGCGTGACACCGGGGTCGCTTTCGCCCAGGTGCGTCCACTCGGGCGTGTGCACCGGCACACGGGCCAGCGTGTCGCGCACCAGCTCGGGGTAGCGGCGGTCGTCGATGACGGGTGGGGTGATGGGCATGATCGGTCAGCTCCTGGTGCCGCCCACCGAGACCGCCAGCGACACACGCTCCTGCGCCTGCGTGGCGACCAGCCGGTAGGTGATGGTGGCGATGGCGGCCTGCGGGTCGACGCTGTCGGGCTGCACCTCGACCGCTTCGACGCGCACCCGCGGCTCCCAGCGCGCCAGCGCGTCGGCGATGCGCTGGCGCATCAGCGTGTGCGTGGCCAGCGTGTTGGGCTCGAACAGGAAGCGCGCCAGACCGGTGCCGAAGGCCGGCAGGCGCAGCCGCTCGCCGGGCTCGGTCATGAGGATGACGCGGATGCTCTGGCGGATGTTGTCTTCGCCGGCCGACCAGGCCAGGCGGCCGTCGCTGCCCACCCGCGGCGGGAAGGCCAGGCCTTGGCCGTAGAGCTTGGCACTGTCCATCTAGGCCCCGTCCTTCTTGCCCTTCAGGCCGGGCAGCGGGAAGCAGACGATGAACCACGGGATCCAGCGGAAGACGAAGTCCAGCAGGCTGATGATGATCATCAGCAGGATCAGCGCGCAGATGGTGACGATCGGGATCGACAGCGAACACATCACGCCCAGCGACATCTCTGGGTCGCCGGTCTTGCAGGCACCCTTGGACGGCACCGGCAGGTCCTTGTGGAAAGGCCAGGGCAGCACGCTCAGCACCAGGTCGGCTAGCGTCATGCCCTTGAAGCGGTCGATATGGCCGCACAACATGTCCGACAGCACGAACACCGCGTTCTTGTCGAACTTGCGCAGGCCCGCGGGGCTGACGTCCAGCGGCAGACCGATGCGCACCGGGCGCGCCGGCGCGTCGGGATCGAAGAAGCCGGCCATCTGGAAGGGCTCGGTGGCGGCGCTGATCACACTGCCGTGGAAGGGCGCGCAGCCGGGCCGCTGGTGCACCAGCCGCATCACGTACCAGGCTTCGCGCAGGTCGGTCGGCACCAGGGTGGCCAGCGTCGGCTCGGGCACGTCGGGGCTGGCCGGCGTGGCCGGCAGCGCGGCGGCCAGCGTGGCGGCCAGGCTGTCGATGAGGGCGACGATCTTTTCGCTCAGGTAGTCGCCATCGGGCGGGCTGAAGCCGACGGGCGCCGGGGGCTGCAGCACGCCGAACCAGGGGTCGGCGAAGAGGAACAGGAAGTCGGGCCAGCCGGCGCGGTCAGTCGCCGAGCCGGCAAACGAAAACTCGCTGGCCTGGGCTTCGAGCGCTTCTTCGAAGGTCTGGGTCTGCACCCGCCTCTCGTCCGCCCAGCGCAGCGCCTGCAGCAGGTTGACGGTGATCAGGTTGCCGTAGCTGGGCGCCTGGTCGCGCAGCGTGATGCTGGGCGGCAGCACCGGGTTGGCGGCCCCGGCGGTGGCCGTGGCCAGCGAGACACCGGGGCCCACCAGGTTGGCCGGCATCGCGCAGTCGTTCAAGCGGTCGTACAGCTCGCGCAGCGGCCCGGCTGCGGGGCGTGCCGACGGCAGCACATGGTCGTCCCAGAACGGCCGCAAGTGCTGCCGCAGGAACTTCATCAGGTCCAGCAGCACGTACCAGCTGGCGGTCTGCAGCGACGAGCGCAGCGTGCGCAGCGCGGCCAGGTCGGCCACATTGAACAGCGTGCCCGGTGGTGGCGGAAACCCAGTGCCGCTCAAGGGCTGCAACACGCTGTCGGGGCGTGCCAGCAGCAGCGCGGCGTTGACCGCAGCGGCGTTGTTGATGTCGACGTTTGGCGCCCCCGGCCGCATCACCATGCCGACCAGGTTCTTCCAGGGTGCCAGCACGTCAATCTGGAACTGCACCACACGCGCATCCATCGGCGGCAGACCGGCGCCGGCGGCGTCGAACGCGACCGTGCCCTTGCGCGCCTGGCCCCCTTGGTAGGTCTCGCGTCGTCCCACCGGCACGCTGCCGACAAACAAGCGCCGAGGCAGCCCGCTGTCCTGCACGTAGCGGGCCGGGAACACCGGCAGCCGTTCTTCACCCACTGCCAGCGCCGTGAGCCGGGTTTCGTCGTCCGCGCCGGCCACCTGTTGCCAGTGGCCGGCCTTGCCTTCGGGCACCCAGGCGAACTCATCCCAGGCGCTGCGGTCGGTGATGGCGGGCAGCGCCGTGCCGGGTGCGCTGGCCACGCGCGGCAGCAGGCGGCGCAGCACGAAGCCCACGCCCTGCTTGGCGGCATCGAGCTGGCGGTCGGGCAGCCCCGGCGTTTCGCACACCAGCGTGCCGGCCACCAGGTAGTGGCGCAGGTGGGCGGGCTGGTACAGCTTGAGCGGCCGGCTTGCAGCGCCGCTGCCGGCGCGGCTGGGCAGTGCCGGCCGTGCCAGTTGCCCGCTTTGGCGGGCACGCGCCAGCGCAAAGCGCCGCAGGCCGGCAAAGCGCTCGGCAGCGGGCGGCTCGCTGGCCTGTGCCGGCGCCGGCAGTACTGCCACGGCGGTGGGCGCGGCCGCTGCGAGCGGCGTCGCACCGGCCGGTTCGCGCCAGGTCTCGGGCAGCGCGCGCAGCGTCACCAGGCTGGCCGGATCGGCCTGCAACATGGCCAGCAGATCGTCCATGAACTCGTCGCTGGCAAAGCGCAGGATCTGCGGCTGCTTCAGCGCCACGCCGCCGCTGCCCCAGAAGGGCGTGGGCGCGGCCCAGGCCAGCGGGTGATGGGCTTGCGCCAGGGCGGGCGGTTTGCGCGTGGCCATGTGCGCTGCCCTACCAGATGTTGCCGGCGCCCGGCGTGTACGAGGCGCTGATGATGCTGTTGGCGATCACCGTGTCGGCCTTCACCACGCCCGAGAACTTGCTCATGCCGGCGTCCACCTTCACCAGGCTGGCCGACACTTCCACCATGCTGGCGTTGACCGTGACCTTGGCCGACGCGTTGACGGTGATGCCGGCGCTCTCGAGCTTGATCGAGTTGCCGTTGCTGTCCTCGATCTCGATCGCGCCCGGACCGTCCTTGAGCGTGACGATCTGGCCGCCGGGTGTTTCCAGCACCAGCTGTTCCTGCCCGTCCTGGTCGTCCAGCGTCACCTTGACGCCGTTGCGGGAACACAGCACCTTCTTGTAGTTGTTGCCGGCGCCATCCATCTGCTCGGGCGGCGCGTCCTGGCCGTTCCAGAGCATGCCGATGACGAAGGGCCGGCGCAGGTCGCCGCCTTCGAAGGCCACCAGCACCTCGTCGTCGACGTCGGGCACGAACCAGCTGCCGCGGTCGGGGCCGGCCATCAGCGTGGCCAGCCGCGCCCAGACCTGGCAGTCGGCGCCGGCGGTGTCGGGCAGCCAGGGCAGGCCGATCTTGACGCGGCCCTGGCCGTCGGGGTCCTTGTTGTCGACCACCAGCGCCGTGTGCACGCCGTGGAACAGGCCGCCCCAGCCTTGGCTGGTGCGCGCCTGCTGCAGCGTGTCGACGAGGTTGCGCAGACCCAGCTCGCCCATCACGGCCTCCCGATCCAGGCGCGTTCGACGGCGAAGCTGGTGCGCAGGCCCAGCGCCGCGTCGAAGCGGTGCGTGACTTCGGTGACGCCGTAGGCACCCGAGAACAAGGGCCCCAGGCCCAGCAGTTCGACCTGGTGGCCGGGCAGCAGGCCGGGCTCGGGGTCGCACTCGCCGCGGCCGCGCAGGAAGCGGCGTGCCAGCAGGCGCATCTGCGCTTCGGCCAGTTCGCGGGCGCTGCCGTCGTCGCCCGGGTGGGCGTGGGCGAAGCTGTCCTTGCGCTCGCCCAGGGCGCGCTGCAGCACCGCCGGGCCGCTGTCGCCGGCGCTGGCCTCACTGGCCACGGCGCTGGCCGTGGCCTGCACCGACACCTGCTGCTTGTTGGCCACGTCCCAGCCGCTGCAGGTGATGGCCGTGCGCTGGTGCGCCAGGTCGGCTGCCACGTGCAGGTGGTGCAGCCGCGCGCCATGGGTCAGCGACAGGCGGTCGTTGATGCGCGAGCCGCGTCGGCGCACGGCCAGCGTGGTGCCGCTCAGGCGCAGGTCGGCGTCGGCGGCCAGGGCGCGGCGGCGCAGCAGCGCGAGGTCGCTTTCGTTGGCCTGGACGATGAGCGTCTGCGCCGCGCCGGGCAGGTCGACCTCGGCCTGCAGGCCGTGGTCCTGGGCGATGCGGCGCACCAGGTCGGCGTCGGACAGGTTGTCGAAGTGGCGCGTGCGGCGCGTCATGCGCAGGTCCTGCAGCCGGTCTTCGGCACGCACCAGCACGCTGCCCGGAGCAAGCGCCGGAAACTGCGCTTCCAGCGCCGTGATGCGGCCCTTGAACAGGGTGGCGTCGCCCAGCCGCACTTCGATCTCGGCGCCGAAGTCCAGGGTGCGGCGGTCGAACCACAGGTAGCCGATGCCGCTGCCGCCACCGGCCGGCTGGCCCCAGTTGCCGAACTCGGCCTCGCAGGCGGCCAGGCCTTCGACGTGCTCGCTGACCACCAGGCGCAGCAGCGAGGCGCTGAGCGCGGGGGTGTCCTGGCCGGCCACGACAAAGGTCGGGCGGGCGGAGTTGATGGCCTGGATGTTGGCGTCCATCGGGCTTTCAGGGCGTGTTCAATGCGTCTTCAATGCGCCGCCAGGCGCAACTGGGCTTCCTGCAGTTCGGCCAGCAGCCGCTGCAGCTCTTCGGGTGTCAGCGGCGCCGCCGCCGCCGCAGGCGCGGGCGTGTTGGCGGCGGCAGGCGCTGCTGGCTCCAGCACGGTTTCGAATTCGTTGATGACCACGGGCATGGCGCGCTGCCTTTCAGATCGGCGGGCGCGGTGCGCGCGCGCCCAGGTTGATCAGCTGCCCGGCGGCCAGCGCGCGCGGGTTGTCGATGCCGTTGGCGGCAGCGATGGCCTGCCAGTTGCCGCCCGCACCCGCGGCTGCGGCCAGGCCCTGCAGCGTGCTGCCGGCGGCGGCCAGCGTCATCGGCGTGGTGCCGGCGCCGCCCGCTACACCGGGCGGGCGCGAGGCGGCGCCGAAGTCGGCCACCAGGATGGTCTGCTGCGACAGCGACAGGTTGATGCTGGCGCGCAGCGGGTGTCCTTCGGCAGAGAAGTAGTCGATGCTTTCCTCGATGCCGTCGACCAGTCCGTCGAACACGAACGAGCCCCACGAAAAGCGTACGCCCGGCGGCGCAAAGCGTGTGGCGTCCGACTGCGTGGGCTTGGCCGTGATGAAGTAGACGACCTCCTGCGTCAGCCGGCGCACGTCGTCCACCGCCGGGCTGGCCGTGGCAGCGTCGAACCACAGCGTGACCGACAGCTTGGTGGTGCCGGCGCCCAGGAACTGACGCCCCGAAGTGCCCTGCGACTGGTCGCCGCCGCCCGCGCCACCGCCGCCGCCTGCAGGGGACGCCCCTGCGCCCGCGCCCGAGCCCGAGCCCGAACCGCTGGCGCTGGGATTGCCGTTCTGGATCTGGTTGGAGAACTGCAGCTTCAACGTGTCGGGGTTGAACTGCACGGTCACGGTCTTGCCGCCGCTCTTTTCGTTCTTGAGCGTCTCGTCCAGTTCGATCAGGCGCGCCTTCTTGGGGTCGGAGTTGCCGGCCATGTGGGTTCAGCCCTTCTTGACGGTGATGCGCTCGTAGGCGAGCTGCAGTTCTTCGATCGCGACCGCGCCTTCGCGGCCGTTCAGCGGGGGCGCCTTGAGCTTGACCGGCAGGCAGCGCGCCAGCACGAAGCGCGCGCGCGGCGTGCGGCCGTCGGCGGCCATCAGCACCACCTCGGCCTCGGCGCGCTGGCCGGGGTTGGCCAGGCTGTCGCTCATCCATTGCCAGAGTTCGAAGCTGTCGCCACTCATGCCGCGCTTGAGCGTGAGCTGGCCCACGGTGGCCGGCCCCGCCAGGCGCACCTGGCGGTCGTTGAAGCCGCCTTCGCGCAGCGTCTTCACTTCCATGCCCAGCTCCAGGCCGTCGCATTCGGAGAAGGCCGCCGAGACCAGCGGCGCACTGGCGCCGGCCGGGACGATCTCGACCCTGAAGTTGAAGGCCGTGAAGGGCTGGCCCGGCGGGCCGCCCGCATTGCCGGGGCCGAAGCCGACGCTGAGGCCGATGTCGAGGGCCATCAGCGCTGCTCCTGCGCCACCAGGCGTTCACCAGCGCGCACCAGGCGCACGGTCAGAAAGCTCAGCGGCAAGGACGGCGCCACTTTCAGCTCGCACCAGAACTGGCCGGCGTCGCGCCGCTCGGGCGTGTTCAGCGCCGGGCCCACTTCGACGCGCCAGGCCTGCTCGGCGCTGCGCCCGGCCAGGGCCCCGCGGCGGAAGAGTTCATCCAGCAGCGCGCCGAAGCCGCGCTCCACGGTGCGCGCCAGCACCGCACCGTTGGGTTCGAAGACCCAGGCGGCGCCGCGCTGCAAGGCGGCACGGCGCAGCAGCGACAGCAGCCGGCGCACGTTGACCGGGCGCAGGTCGGGGTCCAGCGCCAGCGTCTCGGCGGTGCCGAAGACAAAGCCTGCGGGCGACCGCTGCGCCGGGTTGACCTGCGCGTCTAGCAGGGCCTGGCGCGTGCCGCGGTCGGCGTCCAGGGTCAGCGCGGCAACGTCGCGCAGCGGCCGGTTGGCCACGGCGATCCAGGCGCCGCGGTCCAGTGCAGCGGCGGCCAACTGGCCACACAGCGCGCCGTCGGGTGGGCTGTACTGCAGCGCGTCGACCCGGCGGGTCAACAGCCAGGGGTGCACCAGCGCGCCGTGCGACAGCGCCAGCGACTCGTCGGCGCCCAGGGGGCGAACCAGCCCGACGGCTTCGGCCGGCTGCAAGCCGCGCAGCGCGTCGGCGTGGTCGCGCGCCGCGTCCCAGCGCCAGGACTGGGGCAGCGCCAGCACGGCCAGCAGGTCGCCGCGGGCGGCGGCGGTGCGCAGCATCAGGCGGTGCAGCGCGCGCAGGTGGCTGCCGTCGTCGGCATCGTGGGCGACGTAAGCGCTGGCGCCGATGCGCACCTCGACCGGCCGCGACCAGGGGCTGACACGGCGGCCGACCCGGGCGCGGACGCGGTAGGCATGCGTGCCGAGGCCGCGGCCGGCGATGTCCAGCCGGTCGGCGGGGCCTTCGTAGATCGTGGTGACCGGGTCGAAGCGCCAGGCGCCACCGCCCGGCCGGTCCGGCAGCCGCGAGTTGTCGGCTTCCTGCAATTGCACCCGCGCGCCGGGCTCGGGCAGCGTCCAGCGCAGCGTGTAGCGGCCCTGTGCGTCGGGTGCGGCGTCGCGCACGAAACGCGGCGCGGCCAGCGGCGTGAGTTCGCAGTCGGCAAAGGGTGCTCGATCAGCGGGCGCGGGTGGCGCCGGGGGCGGCGGCCCTTCTTGCCACCATGGCTGGTTGCGCGGCAGGCGTTGCCAGCCGGGGTGGATGGCGTCGGGCACGGCCAGCAGCGTGGGCTCGTCGGCATAGGCGGCCACCGGCGCGCCGAACACGGCGTGCATGCCCCGCAGCGCCGGGGGCTGGCCGCCGAAGGTGGTGCCCGCGGCGTTGGTGGTGCCGGCACGCAGCAGGCGCAGCGCTTCGGCGTGCCCGGCCAGCGTGTCGGTGTGGTCGTCGGCCAGCAGTTCGTCGGCAAACAGCCGCCAGCTGAACTGGTCCAGCCCGTCGCGCAGCAGGGCCGGCGCTTCGATGCCCCGCGCTGGCAAGCCGCGTGCATAGCCCGCTGCCTCGGCCAGCGGCAGCAGCATGGCCTGGCCCTGCAGCGGCAGTGAAGCCAGCGCCAGGCGCCCGCCAGGCGCCCCCGGCGCGGGCACGCCCGGGCCCTGCAAGGGCGTGAGTTCGAAGGCGCGCACCACACGCTGCGCCGGGCTCACCGGCGCGCTGCGCGTGAAGTAGCGCGTGTCGTCGGGCAGGTCGAAGAGACTGGTGCCGGAGGTCTGTTCATCGGCCCTGCCGTCGGCGCCCGTGGCCGTGCTGCCCAGGCTCAAGCCGGCCAGCGCCTGGGCCGCAACGGCGGGCGACAGTGCGGGGCCATCGCCCACGATCGCCAGTGTGCCCTGCAGCCACAGCGCGCGGCGCGGCCGGGGTGCGCCGCCGGGCCCGGCCAGCCAACGGTTGACGTCAGCGGCATCCAGGCTCGCCACGTGCCGCCAGGCCGTGCCTTGCACGACGCAGCCGATCAGGTTGTCGCGGTCGCGGGCCTGCGTGATGTCGAGCTGCTCGACCAGGAACCAGGCCGAACGGGCGTCGCCTTCGAAGCGCAGGCGCAGCACCTGGCCGGGCTCGGGCACGGCGTCGGCCGGGAACCGGCTGTCGATCCGCAGGCGGCCGTTGCTGCCGGGAACGAAGCCGCTGGCCAGGCAGGCCGGGCTGGCGCGCCAGGCAAAGCCGCTGGCGTCATCGCGCGGCTCGCTGCGCGCCAGGCCCCGCACCACGGGCACGGCGGCGCGCAGCCGGCGCAGGCCGATGACGCCGGCCAGCTGCAGGCGCCGGCGCAGGCCCGGGCCGGCGGCGCCGAGCAGGGCAACGCGGCCCTGCGCGGTCACGCCCGCGCCCGGCGCGAAGCGCAACACGTCGCCCACCCGCAGCGCCAGCGCGGCCGCGCCCAGCACGTCCAGCTGCAGCTGCTCGCCGTCGAAGGGCGCGCCGGCTACCGGCAGCACGTCCAGGGTCTGGGTGTTGACGCCGCAGCCCACGCGCACGCCGTCGGCCCACGAACCCGGCGCGCGTGCAGCGATCCAGGCCGGGCCGAAGCGCCAGGCCTGACCCGGCCCGTCGCGCTGCGCCAGCACCATCTGCTGCAGGCCGAACTGCGCCGTGCGCGCGTGCTCGCCGGCCACGCGCACGACCCACAGGCGCTGGCCGCCCTGGGCAAAGAAGCCGCGCACGGCGCCGTGCAGCGCGCCGTAGGTGGGCCGGCCGTCGGGCTGCGGCGCCAGCGTGACGGCGCCACCGAAGATGGCCTCGAACTCGGGCACCGATTGCACCACCACCGGCAGGTTCAGCGGCCCGCTTTGGGCGAAGCCGACGAACAGCGCGATGTCCATGCGCGGCAGCGTTTCGTCCAGTGCCGGCGCCGGCACTTCGAAGCGCACGCCGGGCAGTCGGCGTTGCAGCGTGGTGGTCATGGGGGTCGATGGGTCCGGGCGGTGTGCGGGATGCGGGTGCGGGTCGGCTGCGCGCGCGCGCCGCTCACTCCATCTCGAGCCGTTCGTAGGACAGCGTCAGCTCTTCCATCGCCACGTCGGTGCCCTTGGCGTTGAGCGGGCCGCTGACGTGCTTCATGATGCGGGCGTTGATCAGGCGCCAGGTCTGCACGGTGTTGGCGCGGTCTTCGCTCTTGAGCTCGATCGTGACGGTGCGCAGCCCGTTGTTGGAGCCGTTGCGCACGTCGTCGAGCCAGCGGTAGAGATCGAGCGAGCCGATCACGCCGCGCTTCATCGTCACGTCGGTGGCCTTGTTCAGGCCCGCGGTCTTGATGACGTTGTTGAAGGCGTAATTGCCGGGGCGGTACTCGGCGATGGTCACCTCCATGCCGATGCCGCTGATCTCTTGAAAGCCGGCTTGCGGCGTGTTGGTCACGCCATCGCCGAGGTTGACGAGGAAGTTGAACTGCACATAAGGGCGGTCTCGCAGCACGGCCATGGCGGGCTCCTGGCGTTGGGTATGAAGATGCGGGGCGGGGGCGGCGGGCGCTGCGGCCTCAGACGTTGCGGTCGGCCGTCCACTGGCCGATGCGGAAGATCACGAACTCGGCGGGCTTGAGCGGTGCGATGCCGATCAGGCACACCAGCCGGCCGTTGTCGAGGTCGTTCTGCGTCATCGTCGAGCGGTCGCAGCGCACGAAGAAGGCCTTCTCGGGCTTGTCGCCCAGCAGCGCGCCGCTGGCCCACTCGTTGATCAGGAAGTCGCGGATGGTGGCGCGCACGTTGGCCCACAGGGCGTCGCCGTTGGGCTCGAACACGGCCCACTGCGTGCCCTTGTCGATGCTGCGTTCGACATAGGCGAAGTAGCGCCGCACGTTCAAGTACTTCCACTCGGGGTCGGAGCTGATCGTGCGGGCGCCCCACAGGCGCAGGCCGCGGCCTTCGAAGAAGCGGAAGCAGTTGATGCCCTCGGGGTTGAGCACCTCCTGCTGGCCCTTGTTGAGCAGCGTCTCGAAGCCGATGGCCAAGCGCACGACTTCGTTGGCCGGCGCTTTCCACACGCCGCGGTCGACGTCGTTGCGGGCGCAGATGCCGGCCACGAAGCCGCTGGGCGGCAGGTTCAGTTCCTGGCGCGTCACCGGGTCGAGCACCGTCACCCAGGGGTAGTACAGCGCCGCGTGCTTGCTGTCGATCTTGGCGCGCAGGCCGCGCACTTCGCTGATCGTCAGCCGGTCGCCGGCGTCGAGCAGCGCCACGCGGTAGCGCATCAGCTCGGCATGGGCGATGAGGTGGCCCATGGTGGCGTTGGCTTCGGTGCGCACCAGCACGTTGCTGTAGTTCCAGGTGCTGCCGGGCGCGGCGACCATCGAGATGTCTTCGATGTCCTCGAACTGGCGCAGGCCCAGCGCATAGCCCTTGGCCAGGTCGGCCTCGCCGCGCACTTCGCTGGCGCCCGGGCGCTGGCCGTCGTTGCCGCCGTCGAGCAGGTGGCTCACGGACACGCCCAGTGTCAGCTTGTCGGTGACGGTGACGTTGCGCGCGGCCTCGGCGGCGTTGGGTTCCAGCGCCGCGCTGGGGTCGGCGCCGAAGAGGGTGGTCAGCAGGTCGAAAGCGTCGGACAGCTGCGTCTTGTCGCGCGCCACCACCAGCGGCAGGTTGCGGGCGTCGGCCAACGATGCCGGCTCGGTGGCGAAGCGGTCGAACACCGAGTCGGGCGCGCCGCTGCTGCGGTGCTGCGGGTCCAGCGGCAGGCCGCTCCAGGTGGCCAGCTCGCGCGTGCCGTCGCGGCTGAGCAGCGAGACCGTCAGGGTGACGATGCGCACCGAGTCGCCCTGGTCGGGTACCGGGTCGGGGTTGAGCGAGGCAACGTCGAACCAGTCGCCGGCTTCCACCGGCGAGCTCACCTGCAGCGGCTCCAGCCGCCAGGTGGCGCGCTCCTCGTCGCGGTGCAGCAGGGCGAAGGCGCCGCTGTCCATCATCGAAGGCGAACTGGTGCGGTCGCGCACCCAGACCAGGTCACGGTCGGTGGCCGACTTCAAGGTGGCGACGGTGGCGCCGCTGGCCGGGTCGAGCTGCCCCACCAGCACATTGGGCCCGGCCTTGAGCGTGATGCGCAGGCGCAGGTTGCCGGCAGCGCCGGGATGGCGCGCGCGCAGGCGCAGGCCGCCGGTGCCGCTGGCGGCGACCCGCGCAATGCCGTCGTGGTACAGGCCGGCGCCGGTGGCGGGCGCGGCGGCGGCTTCAGCGTCGGCCGTCAGCGGCGCAAAACGCCATGCCGCGTCGACAGAGCGGAACACGCGCGACACATACAGGCGCTTGCCGCCTTCGGTGAAGAAGGCGCGCACCGCATGCCACAGGTGGTTGGGCGTGCGGTCGCTGCCGAACATCAGCTCGTCGCCCAGGCTGCCCGGCGTCTCGTAGGTGCGCTGGTAGTCCTCCAGGCTGGTCAGGATGTCCGGCTCCAGGTGCACCGGGCCGAAGCGCGCCGCGCCGACAAAGCCGGTGGTGGTGGTCGATACACCTTCGATGGTCTTGGCGCGGAAGGAGACTTCCTCGACGAACACGCCTGGGGCCAGGTACTCGGGCATGGTGGGCTCCTTGGTTGCCGGTGATGCGGGCGGGGGTTGGATGCGGTGAGGTCAGACCGCGGCGATGAGGTGCGAGACACCATCGCTGCGCACGATGAGCGCGGCGTCGGCGAGCAGGGTTTGCGCGGGCAGCGGCAGCGGCGGGCTGCCCCGCTGCAGCAGCGCCACTTCGGGCTGTTGCGCCAGCGTGCTCAGGTCGGGGGGCACGGCGGCGCTTTGTGCGGCGCTCCAGAAGGCGCGCAGCGTGACGCTCCACTGCCCGCGATCGGTGGCCATCGCGGGTGAGGCGCGGCGGCTGCCTTCGCGGGTGCGCGGCAAGGGTGCCAGCAGCAGCACACGGCCGGCGGCGTCGGCCGGCGCCGCGGCCAGGCGCTGGCCGCCCAGCCACAGCTCGCACCAGGCCCAGGGCAGCGGGCGGGCGGGCATGGTGGACGTGGCGAGCGACTGCAGCTCGGCGCGCACGATGGCATGTGCCGCCGGCAGCGGCGCGCTGGGCGCGGCAAACAGCGGCAGCGCCGGCTCGCCCAGCGGGCCCGGCGACAGCGGCTCCAGCGGCGAAGGCAGCAGGCCGTCACCGGGCAGCTCGACCGGGCAACGCCAGGGCAGATAACGGCCCAGGCTGTCGGCGGCGTGCAAGGTGTAGCGGCCGTCGGCGGGCGGTGAGCTCAGCGCCGGTGACACGGGCGGGCTGTCGATGCCCGTGAAGCCGCTGAAGTCTTCGCCGAAACGCGGCCAGCCGAGCAGGCCGTGCAGCACGAACACCCCCGAGCCGTTGCGCAGCAGGGGCTGGCGCAGCGCCGGGCGCAGCGCGTCGCTCAGCTCGAGTTGCAGGCCTTCGTTGACGATGCGGCCGCCGACGGCGTCGCGGCACAACACGCCCAGCAGCGCACGGCGCACCACGGTGTCGAAGCCCGGACGCAGCAAGGTCGTCATGGCGTCTGCGCGGAGCCCAGACGCAGATCCCGCACCTGCACGCGTTCGGCCTCCTGGACCGTGATGTCCGACTCCAGCCGAACCATGCGCGCGGTGTACGTCAGCGAGGTCTGCCAGCGGTTGCGGAACTTGTCCCACAGGCCCAGGTAGTCGGGCAATGCCGGGGCTTCGAAGAACACCTCCACGGCCTCGTCGGCGTCGAAGGCCGGGCGCTCACGGCGCGACAACGACTGGTTCAGCAGCTCGGCCGGCAAGACCGCGTGGTCGTCGATGAAACGCATCACCCAGCCCAGCAGGCGCAGCTGGCGTTCGGCTTCGGTGGCCCAGGGGGTGATCAGCAGCTGCAGGTCCACCGGCAGCGGCGGCCGGCGCAAGGAGCCGTCGGCGGCGCGCCGCTGCGGCTGGTTGCGCTGCGTGGTGTTGACGGTCACGCGCCACAGCAGGATCGAGATGCCTTCGCTGACGCTGTCGGCGCTGAAGTCCTGGCCGGCGTACAGCACGAAGCGGGGTGTGCCGGTGAATTCGCTGCGCGGGCAGCCTTCTTCCATCAGCCGCAACAGCGTGCGGGCGACAGCGGCAAGGGCAAGCGTGCTGGCCATCGTGTCAGTGCGCGGTCTCGTCGCTCTTGGTAGCGCTGGCGGGGCCTGCTGCCAGTGCATACACGGCGTCAGACCAAGGTGAGGTGCGACGCTCGATCAGGCCTTCGGCCAGCATCTGGTCGAGCGCCACCTGCACGGTGGCCAGCGCGACTTCGCCGAAGCTGGGCGCCAGCCACCAGCGCTGGATGCCTTTGGCCGTGTCGGCCGCCTGAGGCCGCTGGGCCAGGTAGCGGCACAGCGCTTCCTGGACCGCGTGCACGTCGGCGTCTGGGAAGGGGTGGTCCATCGCAAGCGTTGGGGCAGGCAGCACCGCCACTGCAACGCAAGCGTCGGGCCAGCGTGCTGGGCCGGCGCGCCGATGCCCGCCTGTGCCGGGCAGCCGGGCCTGTTCGAGCCGGTTCGGGACTGTGGCAGGGCACGGATCGGATCGGTCCACAGGGTCTGCGGCGACCCTGCACAGGGTCTGCAGCGACCCTGTGCAGGGTCCGGCACGACCCGCGCGCGGCACGCGCTGCGCACCGGGTCAGGGTCTGATGCGCAGGTGTGCGATGAACGACGAAGCCGCGCGGGCCAGCGCTGCCGCGCGGCAGCATTCGTGGGCGGACACCCGAGCCGGGCTCAGCGGCTGTCGGCCGTGCGCTGCAGGCCGTGCTTGCGCACCAGCTTGCCGAAGTGGCTGCGTTCCTTGCCTGCCCAGCGCGCGGCCAGGGTCAGGTTGCCGCCACTGCGCTGCATCATGTCGATGAGGTAGCGGCGTTCGAACTCGCACAGGACCTCGGCCCGTGCGCAGTCGTAGCTGGGCGGCGGCGGGGCAGGCCCCTGGCTTTCGATCGCCGGTGGCTGCAGCCCCGGCGGCGAACCCGGGGACTCGCAGGAGGCGCCGGGAAAGTAGTCCTGCAGATCCAGGTCAATCGAATCGCCCTGGGCCAGCAGAAAGCCGCGGTGCACGCAGTGTTCCAGCTCGCGCACATTGCCCGGCCAGGGCAAAGGCAAGGCCAGCAGCCGCCGACCGCTGGCCGACAGCGGCCGCGGGCCGGCGCCGTACTGGCGCGCCAGCCGCTGCACAAAGGCCTCGGCCAGCAACAGCGCGTCGCCGGCGCGTTCGCGCAGCGGCGGCAGCAGCAGGCTCAGCAGGTTGATGCGGTACAGCAGGTCCTGCCTGAAGCGCCCGCAGGCCACCAAGGCGGCCAGGTCGGCGTTGGTGGCCGCGACCACCCGCACACTGGGCTGCTCTTGCCGCGTGCCGCCCAGCGGCCGGTAGCAGTGGTCCTGCATGAAACGCAGGATGGCGGCCTGGGCCCGTGGGCTGAGCGAGTCGATTTCGTCCAGGAACAAGGTGCCGCCATCGGCCTGCGCAATGAGGCCGGGGCGGTCGACACGGGCATCGGTGAAGGCGCCCTTGGCGTGGCCGAACAGTTCGGCCTCGAGAAGGCTGTCGGGCAGGGCGGCGCAGTTCACCGGCACGAAGGGACCTTGCCCGCGCGGGCTGAGGTAGTGGATGGCGTGCGCGGCCAGTTCCTTGCCCGTGCCCGTCTCGCCCACCAGCAACACCGTGGCATCCACCTGGGCCCATTGTTCGAGCAGGTGCAGCGAGCGCTGGAAGCTCGGAGACCGACCGATCAAGTTGAGCGCAGACCAGTTCGTCAAGGAACACGCCTTCGACAGGGGGAAGGTCATGCTACACAGCGCGTGCGCCAGCCGAATCCCTAACTCCGTAGCTGCCGCTGCTGGCGCCTGAGGTCGCGCGCGCGCTCAGCCGGTCCTGAACCGGGTGGCGCCCTGAAGGCCGTGCGCCCCTGCGGCCCTTCAGCGAAGGCAGGACCTGGCTGCCTGTCTCGGGCTTGTTCGCCGCGATAGCCGCGCCCACGGGCCCCGAGGGGTGCCGGGACTCTTGGAGCGCGCCAGCCTAGTTCAGGTACATGCCCAGGTAGCGGCGCCCACGGCTCACGGCGGCGGGGTCGGGGCAGGCCTCGAACCACTCGACCAGCTGCTTGCGCGCGCGCTCGCGCAGCTCGGCCTTGTCGCGCATCACCACCTCGAGCAACTGGTCGAAGGCGGCGTTGAAGTCGCCTTCGTAGACCCGCAGTGCGGCCAGCTGGAAACGGGCCTCATGGTCGCGCGGGTTGGCCGCGATCTGCGCCGCCAGCGCCGCGGCGTCGCCGGGCGGGCGGTTGGTGGCCAGCTCCAGGCGCTTGAGCAGCGCCGCGTGGCGATCATCGCGGGCCTCGGGCGCCAGGCTGTCGAGCACGGCGCGGGCATCGGTCAGCTCGCCCAGGGCCAGCAGGCGCTCGGCCACGTCCAGCAGCACCTCGGGGTGGCCAGGCTCGATCTGCAGCGCCTCTTGCAGGAAGGCCAGCGCGGCCTCGTCGTCGGGCGCCTGCGCCGCTTCGGCACGCAGCTGGTCCAGCGGCGAAGCCTGCGGCTGCAGGTGCTTGTCGAGGAAAGCGCGGATCTGGCCTTCGGGCAGCGCGCCGACGAACTGGTCCACCGGCCGGCCGCCCACGAACAGCACCACCAGCGGGATGCTGCGCATGCGCAGCGCGGCGCTGATCTGCGGCGCCTCGTCGGTGTTGATCTTGGCCAGCACGAAGCTGCCGCCGTAGTCCTGCGCCAGCTTCTCGAGCACGGGCCCCAGGGCGCGGCAGGGGGCGCACCAGGGCGCCCAGCAGTCCAGCAGCACCGGCACCTTCATCGACAGCTCGAGCACCTGGTGCTGGAAGTCGGCCTCGGTCACGTCGAAGACCAGCGCCGGCGCGGCCGGTGCGGGCGCAGGGGCCGGTGCCGCCGCGGGCAGGCCGTAGCTGCCCTGTTGTCGGAAGTCAGCCATCGCCTGCGCTCAGCGGTCTTGGCGGATCACGCCCTGCGGGAGGGTGTTGCCGTCGAGCATGAACACGGTGTAGACGGCCTGGCCCTTGAGGTTGAAGGTCGTCTGGGTGAACAGCGGCGCGGCGGCCGAGGCCGAGGTCACGTCCACCGTCACGCTGCTGTTGCTGGCAGCGGTGGCATAGCTCGAGACGCTGCCGCTGGCCTGGTCGCTGACCAGGGCCAGTGCGTCGATGGACAGCGTCACCGGGTCCAGCCCGGCGACGCCGTGCACCAGGCGGATCTTGGCGCGGGTGTTGATGCTGGGCAGGCGGTTGTCGTCGGCGATCTGCTGCACCTGGCCGGCGCCCACGGCGCCGAAGACCAGCAGCGTGTAGTCGTTGCCGGCGGCGAAGGTGCGTGCCTGGCTTTGCAGCACGCTGCCATTGACGCGCACCTCGGTGGTGGGCGCGCCGGCATCGACCAGGGTGTAGGGCCCTGCCGAGGGCGAACGCAGCCCGCCCGCCAGCGTGCGGCCGCCGATGCTGACGCCCACCACGCCGGCGCTGGCCATGCTGGCCACCATGCGCACGCGCGCCTGGGTGTTGCGCATGCTGGTGGCCGAGCCTTGCTGCTCGATCAGGGTGCCGTTGACGAGCACGCCGCCGGCGCCGGCCGTCAGCACCAGGGTGGCGTGCTGCTGCGCGCTGAGCGCCAGCACCGGCACATCCAGGCGCAGGTCGTTGGGGTCGCCGGCGCCGGTGACGCGCAGCCGATAGCTGCCGGCCGAAAGGTCGCGGAAACCGCCCAGGATGCCCGCCGCCAGGTTGGACTGCGTGGCCGCGGCGTCGGCCAGGTTGGCGGTGGGGGTGGTCAGGTAGATGTCCAGCGCGCCGGTGTCGGTGGTGGCGTTGAACACGCGCAGGCGCGAATTGCCGGTGGCAATGTTGCTGCCGCTTTCGTCTTCGGGCAGGGTGGACAGGCGCAGCGCCGTCTCGCGCCCCCACACCACGGCGGTGTAGTGCTGGTCCTTGCTGAGCGTGTAGCTGCCCGTGAGCAGCGAAGCGCCGTCGCCGGCGCGCTTGACGTTGAGCGTGTAGGTGGCCGATGTCAGCCCGATGTAGCCCGACAGCGCGTCGCTGGCCTGGGCGTCGAAGCGCTTGTCGCCGTCGACGAACAGGTCGACGCTGGCCAGGTCGCTGCTCAGGTTGAGGGCCCGGATCGAGCTCGTGCCGGTGTCGTTGTCGTCGTTGCCACCGCAGGCGGCGATGAACAGCGACGTGGCCAGCGTTGCCAGCAGGGCCAGGCGGCGCGAAAGAAAGGCAGATGTCATCGAGAGTCCTTGGAGGATGCCTGTGCGGGGCGGCCGGCCGCCGGCAGCAGATGCCGCGGGGCGCTGACCTGCAACGATTATGGGCCCGTGCCTGCGCAGGGCCGGCCGCGGCCGCGTCAGCCTGCTTCCACCCCGTCGAACACCTCGGCCATCGCCAAGCGAAGCCCCACGCTGTCCAGCACCAGCTCAGCGTGGCCGCTCTGATCCACCAGCTCGAAGTTGCCGCGCTCGTTGCGGCGGAAGACTTCGACGCTGCGGTTGTCGGGGTCGATCAGCAGGTATTCCTGCAGGCTGTCCAGCCGCCGGTAGGTGGCGAACTTGAGGCCGCGGTCGTAGGCCTGGGTGCTGTCGGACAGCACCTCGACCACCAGCTTGGGATGCCGGAAGATCATCTCGGTCTGCAGGTCCTGTGCGTCGCAGGTGACGAAGACGTCGGGGTAGAAGAGCGCGTCATCAGCCACCTGGACCTTCATGCCCTCGATGAAGGCGCGGCAGGGGCTGCCCTTGAGGTGCAGCTTCAGTGCGGCGAACATGTTGCCGGACACCAGCCCGTGCACGCGCCGCGCGCCCACCATCGCAAACACCTCACCGCGCCAGAACTCGTGGCGCGCGTCCTGGGCGTTCTCCCAGGCCAGGTATTCGACCAGCGTTGTCTTCTGTGCGGGCACCGCCATGGCGCAGAACTCCGGAAGAGCTGTTGGCGCCAGTGTAGTCGGCGCCCACATGCTCAGGGGTACAGCCCGCGTTCCTGCCGCGCCGTGAGGATGCGCTCGCAGGCCACGGCAAAGGTGGCGGTGCGCAGCGTGATGCGGTGGCGGTCGGCGGTGTCCCAGATCTTCTTGAGCGCGCCGATCATGATCTTGTCCAGGCGCAGGTTGATCTCGTCCTCGGTCCAGAAGAAGCTGCTGAAGTCCTGCACCCACTCGAAGTAGCTCACGGTCACGCCACCGGCGTTGCAGATGACGTCGGGCACCACCAGGATGCCGCGCTCGGCCATGATGTCGTCGGCGCTGGGCACGGTGGGGCCGTTGGCGCCTTCCAGCACCAGCTTCGCCTTGATGCGGTTGGCGCGCGCCGCGGTGATCTGGCCCTCGAGCGCGGCCGGGATCAGGATGTCGCAGTCGACGTCCCAGAAGTCCTCGGTGGCCATGGGTTCGGCACCCTTGAAGCCGCCCACGCCGCCGGTGGCGCGCACGTGCGCGGTGATGTCCGCCAGGTCGAAGCCCTTGCTGTTGCAGATGGTGCCGGTGTGGTCTTGCGCGGCCACGATCCTGGCGCCGGCCTGGCCGAACAGTTCGGCCGCGGCCGAGCCCACGTTGCCGAAGCCCTGCACGGCCACGCGCGCGCCGTCGAGCTCGAGGTTGATGCGCCGGGCGGCCTCACGCCCGGTGACGAACACGCCGCGGCCGGTGGCCTTGACGCGGCCCAGGCTGCCGCCCAGATGGATGGGCTTGCCGGTCACCACCCCGGTGGCGGCCGAGCCGGTGTTCATGGAATAGGTGTCCATCATCCACGCCATCACCTGCGGGTTGGTGTTGACGTCGGGCGCGGGGATGTCGCGCTGCGGCCCGATGATGATGCCGATCTCGCTGGTGTAGCGCCGCGTCATGCGCTCCAGTTCCTTGTGCGACAGCTTGCTCGGGTCGACGCGGATGCCGCCCTTGGCGCCACCGTAGGGCAGGTTGACGGCAGCGTTCTTGATGCTCATCCAGGCGGCCAGCGCCATCACCTCTTCGAGGTTGACGTCGGGGTGGTAGCGCACGCCGCCCTTGCCCGGGCCGCGGCTCAGGTTGTGCTGCACGCGATAACCCTCGAAGTGCGCCACCTCGCCGTTGTCCAGCTCGATCGGGATGTCGACGATGAGCGCGCGCTTGGGCCGCTTGAGCGTCTCGACCCAGCGCGCCAGCGGGCCCAGGTAGGGCACCACGCGGTCCACCTGCATCAGGTAGGTGCCCCAGGGGCTGTCGGCGGTGGGGGTGACGTAGGACAGGGTGGAACTCATCTGGGTTTCCTTCTGGGGCAGAGGGGGGAGCGGCGGGCCGCTCCCTCGTGGGGCGCGCGGGCCGCGGCGCATGGCTGGGCACTGTAGGCGCGGCGTCGCCGAATGTGTCACCGTCTGCCATGCGCCTTTTGCATGATGTCTGGACCCTGGCCTCATGGCGAGGGCGGGTTTCCCCGCCCGGCTGGGTGTGACCCGGGTCACATACCCTTGGCGGGCGTACGCCTATGGTCGCGCCATCCGTCATCGGCCAGCCGCGCGCACCGGCCCTGGCGTCCATCCCCACCACCACCAAACAGGATCCACACCATGAACCTCCGCCCCCGCAGCCTTGCCCTGACCCTCACGGCCTTGGCCGTCAGTGCCCTGTTCTCGGCCTGCTCAGACGACGACGCCGCGCTGCTGCGCACCCAGGTCAGCGCCAGCGCCGGCGGCAGCTTCAGCGCGGGCAGCGATGTCAGCGTGGTCGTGCCCGCGGGTGCGCTGTCTTCCGACGCCGAACTCACCGTCTACCGCGTCGACGACAGTGATCTGCCCACGGCCGGCACCTTCGGCACGGCCGACTTCCGCGGCGCCGCCTACCGCGTGGCCTTCACCGTGGCCGGCGTCCCGGTCACGCTCAACGCCCCGGTCAAGCTGGTGCTGCGCGCCAGCGCCCTGCCCACGCACCCGGTGCTGGGCGAAGTGGCGCGCCTGGGCAACGGGCGCTGGGAGCGCGCCGGCGCCAGCTTCTTCCGCAACGCCAGCCAGAGCGCGGTGACGCTGACCAGCGCCGCCACCGGCACCTACCGCGTGGCCTTCCGCGCGCTGCAGGCCACCAGCGGCCCGGCCGTGGCGCGCGGCGCCACGGTGATGATGGACGAGACCTTCGGCAACGAGGCCTTCTTCGGCGGCACCCTGGGCCTGCACACGCTGCTCAACGGCGTCAGCCCGGCAGCGGCCGTGGGTCTGGGCGTGCAGGTCGACATCAACAAGGTGCCGGCGGGCGTGGTGGCGGTGATGACCGGCGCCGACCTGGCGGCCAAGGACGCCGCGCTGCAGGACCCGGCCATCACCAAGCTGCTGCTGCAGGCCGACGCGGTGATCGGCGTGCGCGCGCGCTTCGACGGTGCCGGCAACATGACCAGCGCCGGCATCACCTGCGCGCTGTGCCACGTCAACGTCACGCCCACCACCTTCCAGATGACGGCCGGCCCCACCGCGCTGCCCATCGGCCAGCCGCGCATGGACGGCGTGCCCAACCTGAAGATGGACGCCGGCACGATCCTGTCGCTGACGCCCTTCGTGGCCGGCCTGCCCGATGCCGGTGCCACGGCCGCGGTGCTGCGCAGCTGGGGCCCGGGCCGCTTCGACGTCCGCGCCCTGCCCGACAACGTGCTGGAAGACAACGTCGTCAACCCGACCAAGAACCCGCCGATCTGGAACTTCGTCGACCTCGAGGCCCAGGGCTACCTGTTCGGCTGGGACGGCCTGTTCAAGAACAACGGCACCAGCAACAACGCCCTGGCCAGCCAGGCCGAGGCGGTGTTCGACCTGGTGATGCACGGCAACGGCGCCTTCGGCACGGCCCAGGGCACGCTGCCGCCCGAGCTCAGCATCACGCCCCCGCAGGCGCTGCTGGACGCCCTGGCCTTGGCCGAAACCGGCCAGCCGGGCAACGACATCACCCGGGACAAGCTGCTGGACCTGCAGGCCTGGATGCGCAGCATCACCAGCCCGGCGCCGGTGGCACACGACGCGGCCAAGGCCGAGCTGGGCTTCGAGCTGTTCAACGGCAAGGCCGGCTGCAGCGGCTGCCACAGCACGCCCGACCTCACCGGCCCGGGAACCTTCACCGCCATCACACGACCGGGCGGCGACCTGGCCGGCGGCATCAAGGTGCCCAGCCTGCGCGGCGTGGCGCACACCGCGCCCTACCTCAGCAACGGCAGCGTGGCCACGCTGCCCGAGGCGGTGGATGGCGTGCTGGGCGTGCTGCGCTCGCTCAACCCGGCCATGCCGGCCTTCACCGCGGCCGAGAAGGAAGCGCTGGTGGAGTACCTGAAGAGCCTGTGATGTAGCAAGGCTGCCGTGGCGCCGGTCTTAGACTGGCGCCATGAGCAGCAACAGCATCGCATTCATCGGCGGGGGCAACATGGCCTCGGCCCTCATCGGCGGACTGGTGCGCGGCGGCCGTCCGCCGCAGCACATCCTGGTGGTCGAGCCCTTCGAACCACAGCGCGACAAGCTGGTGCAGGCCTTCGGCCTGGCGCCGCTGGCGGCGGCCGATGCCCGGCTGGCGGCGGCGTCCACCGTGGTCTGGGCGGTCAAGCCGCAGCTGTTTGCCGAGGCCGCCGCGCCCTGCGCCCCCTACGTGGGCGGGGCGCTGCAGCTCAGCGTGATGGCCGGCATCCGCAGCAGCGCCGTGCAGCTGGCCAGCGGCAGCGCGCGCGTGGTGCGCGCCATGCCCAACACGCCGGCACTCATCGGCCAGGGCATCGCCGGGCTGCACGCGCGCGACGCCGTCACGGCGGCCGAGCGCGCCGAGGTCGAGGCCTTGTTCGCGCCCACCGGGCAAAGCCTGTGGGTGGCGCACGAGGACGACCTGGACGCCGTGACGGCGCTGTCGGGCTCGGGCCCGGCCTACGTCTTCTACTTCATCGAGGCCATGGTGCAGGCCGGCGCCGAGATGGGCCTGGACGCGGCCCAGGCGCGGCGCCTGGCGCAGGCCACCTTTGCCGGCGCCGCGGCGTTGGCGCAGGCGTCACCGCTGACACCGGCTGAACTGCGCGCGCAGGTCACCAGCAAGGGCGGCACCACGCACGCGGCGATCACGTCGCTGGAAGCGCAGGACGTCAAGGCCGCCTTCGTGCGCGCGCTGCACGCGGCGCGGGACCGGGCGGCAGAACTGGGCCGCGGCTGATCAGCGCAGCGCCAGGTCCAGCGCCACGCCGGCAAAGACCGAAAAGCCCAGCCAGTGGTTGAGCCTGAAGGCCTTGAAGCAGCCTTCGCGCGTGCGCTCGCGGATCAGCCCGAAGTGCCACAGCGCCTGCGCCGCGGCCAGCGCGATGCCCAGCAGGAACACGCGCCCCAGCCCCAGTGACAGGCCTAAAGCGGCCCAGCTGGCCAGGTAGGTGGCGTAGAACAGCATCACCGCCGGGACATCGAGGCGGCCGAGCGTGATGGCGCTGGTCTTCATGCCGATCTTGAGGTCGTCGTCGCGGTCGACCATCGCGTACTCGGTGTCGTAGGCCAGCACCCAGAACAGGTTGCCGGCCATCAGCCACCAGGCCTGCGGCGGCACTGCCGCGGCAATGGCGCCCGGGCCCCAGTCGGTGCCGCCCAGGGCCGCGGCAAAGGCCATGGGGATGCCGAAGCTGAAGGCCACGCCCAGCACCGTCTGCGGCATGGCCACGTAGCGCTTGGCATAGGGATAGGCCAGCGTCACCGCCAATCCGCCAAACGACAGCAGCACGGCGGCCGGCGTGGTGGTCAGCACCAGGCAGAAGGCCGCGAAGGCCAACGCCGCGCCCAGCGCCAGCGCCTCGCGCACCGAGACCGCGCCGCGCGTCACCGGCCGCTGCGCGGTGCGCTTGACGTGGCGGTCGAAGTCGCGATCGGCCACGTCGTTGACGCAGCAGCCGGCGCTGCGCATGAGCACCGTGCCGGCGACGAACACGATCAACAGATGCCAGCCCGGCCAGCCGTCGGCGGCGATCCACAGCGCCGACAGCGTGGGCCACAACAGCAGCAGCCAGCCGGCCGGGCGGCTGAAGCGGATCAGGTCCAGGTACAGCGGCAGGCGCGGCGGCGGGCTGGCGGTGGCGTGCATGGCGGCATTATGGGCAGGGTGCCGCAGGGGGCGACGCTGGCGGGGTACGGTTCGCCTTGACTACACTGCAGCATCGCCGTTAGCCCCCGGGAGGCCCCCATGCGCCGACTGCTGCACACCACGCCCGGCAGCTGCTGGCTGCGCGCCCTGCTGGCCGGGCTGCTCGCCCTGGCCGCCGGGCTGGCCCAGGCCCAGGCCACCGCGGCCATGGACTACGCGCGGTCCCCCCAGCTCTCCGGCTTTGTGGTCTCGCCGTCCAACCAGCATGCAGCCTTTCTGATGATCGCCGACAACGGCCGCAGCGTGGCCGCGGTGATCGCGCTCGAGCGGCCCGGTGCGGTCCAGGTGGTCGGCTCCATCCAGGACGCCGACGTCACCCGCGTGGCCTGGGTCAACGACCGCCGCCTGGTGTACGAGGCCTACGAGCCCGGCGCCATGATCGACCCCAACGGCGCTGGCACCTTTGCCGTCGACATCGACGGCAAACGCTCGCGCCAGCTCATCACCTGGCGCAGCGACAACGAGGCCACCGGCTCCCGGCTGCGCACGCGCATGCTGACCTACGGCTGGTTCTTCTGGCGGCCCTGGGATGGGCGTGGCGACGAGGTACTGGTCTATCGCCGCGTCGCATCGGGGTCGGACGGAATGGAAGGCCGGGCGATCTCGCGCCTGGACACCGTCACCCAGGCGATGACCAACCTGAGCTTCGACCTGCCGCCCCACGCCAGTTCGTGGACCTTCGACGCCCAGGGCGACCTGCGCCTGGTGGGCAGCACGCGCAATGGTCTGAGCAAGCTCTTCATGCGCGCCAGTGGGCAGGATCGCTGGGTCGAGATCGAGTCGAATCCCGCGCTCGGCGACCGCGTCCTGCAACCGCTGTACATCGAAGGCGACGACACGGTCATCGTGCTGTCGCAGCGCGGGCGCGACACCGCCGCGCTGTACACCTATGAACCGCGCACGCAGACCTTGAGCGCGGACCCGCTGGCCGCGGTGGGCGGCTTCGACATCGGCGGCAGCATCGAGTTCGACAGGCAGGCCCGGCAGGTGGTCGGCGTGCACCTGCAGACCGACCGCGAGCTCAGCGTCTGGTTCGATCCCGCGCTGGTGGCCATTCAGCGGGCCATCGACGCCGCGCTGCCAGAGGGCCGCGTCAACCGGCTCGTGTGCGGCAACTGCCTGAGCGCCGAACGCCTGGTGGTGCGTTCCGGCAGCGACCGCGTGCCGGCCGAGTACTTCGTCTACGACCGCAAGCTGAGCCGCCTGACCCGCCTGGGCGCGTCGCACCCCTGGCTGCCCGAGGCCAGCCAGGGCCGGCGCAGTTTCCACCGCGTGGCCGCGCGCGACGGCCTGAGCCTGCCGGTGGTGCTGACCCACCCTGCCGGCAAGGAAGCGGCGCGTGACCTCCCGGCCGTGGTGCTGGTGCACGGCGGGCCCTGGGTGCGGGGCACCGACCTGGCGTGGTCGGCCGAGGCGCAGTTCCTGGCCAGCCGCGGTTACCGCGTGATCCAGGTCGACTATCGCGGCAGCACCGGCCTGGGCCAGAAGCATTTCGAAGCCGGCTGGAAGCAGTGGGGCCTGGCCATGCAGGACGACCTGGCCGACGTGGTGGACTGGGCCGTGCGCGAAGGCCGCGTCGATGCCAAGCGGGTGTGCATCGCCGGCAGCAGCTACGGCGGTTACGCGGCCCTGATGGGCCCGGTGCGCCACCCGGGCCTGTACCGCTGCGCGGCCAGCTACGCCGGGGTGACCGAGCTGGCGCTGCAGTTCAGCGGCGAAGGCACCGACATCTCGCTGCAGCACCGGCGCTACGTGATGCCCACCCTCATCGGCGACCCCGTGGCCGATGCCGAGCGCCTGCGCCAGACCTCACCGCTGCACCGTGTGGCCGAGATCAAGGTGCCGGTGCTGCTCGCGCAGGGCGCGTTGGACCGGCGCGTGACCCCGGCGCACGCCGACCGCTTCGAGGCCGCGGCGCGCGCCGCGGGCCTGCCGGTCGAGCGCGTGGACTACGCGCAAGAGGCGCATTCGTGGTTCTCGGCCGAGAACCACGCGGACTACCTGCAGCGGCTGGAAAAGCTGCTGGCGCGCACACTGGCCCCGTGAGGCCAGGCTCGGCCTGCCCTGGCGCCGATCAGCCGTCCAGCTGCTTCTGGAACACCAGCCCCGCGTGCTCGCGCAGCGCGTGGAACTTGATCTTGGGCCAGTTCTCCTGCATGGCGCGCAGTTCGCCGGCGTATTCGAGCAGGACGCAGGGCGCGTCCACCGCGTCCAGGGCCACGCGGTGGCTGTTGCCGTCGATGAAGCGCTTGAGCTCCTTCTCGCCGCCGTCGGCGGCGTCGCAGGTGACCCAGCGCGCCACGTTGTAGCGCGCGGCCATGATGCGCGCCTTGCAGCCGTATTCGTGCTCCAGGCGGTGCGCCACCACCTCGAACTGCAACTGGCCCACGGCGCCCAGCAGCAGCACGCTGCCGGCCAGGGGGCGGAAGACCTGGATCGCGCCCTCTTCGCCCAGCTGCGTCAGGCCGGCGCGCAGCTGCTTGGTCCGGAGCGGGTCGGCCACTTCCACGCTGCGGAACATCTCGGGCGCGAAGAAGGGCAGGCCGGTGAACTGCAGCGCCTCGCCCTCGCTCAGCGTGTCGCCCAGCTGCAGCACGCCGTGGTTGGGGATGCCGATGATGTCGCCGGCAAAGGCCTCGTCCAGCAGCTCGCGCCGCTGGCTCAGGAAGCTCACCACCGTGTTGGGTCGCAGCTCCTTGCCGCTGCGCGTGACCTTCAGGCGCATGCCGCGCTCGAAGTGGCCGCTGGCCACGCGCAGGAAGGCGATGCGGTCGCGGTGCGCCGGGTCCATGTTGGCCTGGATCTTGAACACCACGCCGCTGA
>LNFM01000809.1_pt1 | contig 74798 bp, 70 predicted proteins | sample 596031 | NCBI WGS metagenome assembly LNFM01 (sample SAMN04254537, study PRJNA301005) | activated carbon metagenome | isolation source: dual media filters at the Ann Arbor, Michigan drinking water treatment plant | place: USA: Ann Arbor
GGTGCGTTTGATGATGAAGGTAATTTGGTTGGTGTCATCACTTTAAAAAGTCGTGGTCAACAAGCGCATTACTTCTATATGCCTGTAGAGTGGGTGCAAGCACTCATGACCAAACCTGCTAAATCATTGGGTGTGGAAAGTGCAAAACCGTTCTGGGCAATGGATGTTCAGCAACGTCCTTACTTTATGCGTGTGGTACAACCATACGTGTCGCAAGAGTGGAAAACATTGCTTAAAGTGGCAACGCAATGGGTGCAATCTGAGCCAAACACTGCGGAATCATGGTTTTATTTGGCAACCGCTGAGTATGCGACTAAAGATTATGTGAGTGCAGAAGAGCACTTTAGGAAGGTGCTGGCATTGAACAGTCAGCATGCACAAGCGCTGGAGTATCTGAGCAAAATATCAGAAAAAACTGCTAACTCAGGTAACACAGCAGGACACTTGGCCTTATTAAATTAGTGTGTTGATTAGGCTCAGTTCTCAGATTGGGCTACTCAGACGATGGCAGTATATGTTGCATGGGCTTAATTTCAGTGTTGAGCGCTTTCAACTGACGATACAGCATACGTGTTTCTAGTAAGTTCCAAACGCGCAACATCGCGCAAGTGCTTTTCTTTTCGCAGCAATTGTAGCGTCCGCCGTGAGTACTAGCACTGGCAAGTATTCATCTTTGGAAATATGACGCGAGAGCATCTCCAACACTGCATAGCCATCAAGTTCCGGCATCATCAAATCCAGCAATATTAAGTCAGGCTCAAATGCTTTAAATAAATCTAAAGCGCGCGTGGACTCCGCAGTGCTGATGACTTGATGAAATCCTTCTCTTGCTAGTAAGTCTTCTAGCAATCTTAAGTTGGCCTCTGCGTCATCAATCACTAAAATCTTGGCATTTAAAATGTCAGCTTCATTCATCTTTACTTGTTTTCTAAGGTTGCTTTGTTAACGTTGTATCGTAATTCACTTCCTGACTCTATAGGTTAGCACTTATTTCGTGCTAGCTTTCATCTATCAGCTCTCTAATTTTCTTGGTAAATAGCGCTACATCAAGTGGCTTTGTCATATAGTGTTCTGCGCCGGCATCTTTCAGTCGGAGAATCGTTTCTGGCAATGCGTCTGCACTTAAAATCATGATAGGAATATGCTGGTATTTAGCCTCTGATTTGATAAAGATGACTAGTTCTTCACCAGAGCCATCTGGCAAATTGAGATCAATTAACAATAGTGATGGTGAGATTTCGCTGATGTACTGTTTAGCATCTTTGATGGTTTTTACGCTGTGAATCCTTAAATCTTGCTGGCGCTGGATAATAGCCTCTACCAGAGCACGATTGCTCATGTTGTCTTCTACATAAAGTATTGAACGCTTGTTGTTGAGTGAGACGCGCTTTTTGTGTGTTGTGGGCTCAATGGAAGCATTGGATTGCACGCTAGGCTCACACGCATTGAGTTCTATCCAGAACATGCTTTGCTGCGTTGCGACATGGATGCTGCCATGCATCGCTTGCATCATCTGCTTAGATAAAGCGAGCCCTAACCCGGTACCCTCTACTTTTGTTTGCTCCGCGCCTAGACGGTCAAACGGCGTAAATAAGCGTTCTCTTAGGTTGTCGGGGATGCCAGCGCCTTCATCTTGCACTTCAATAATCACAAGGTTGCCTTTACGGTAAGCTTGTAGTGTGACCACGGAACTCACTGGGCCATACTTCAGTGCATTTGAGAGTAAATTGAGGACAACCTGCAATAATTTTTGCCGGTTTGCCATGGCCCACAAATCGGGCGCAATCGTACTTTTAATTTCAATATCTCGAATTTTCCCAATCGGAGCAATGTAATGTGTGGCCTCATCTAGTAGGTTTTGCACAGCAGTTGGGCTTAGCTCAAGAGAGATTTCTCCAGACTCGACTCTGGCAATCTCCAGCACTTCATTAATCAGTTTGAGTAAGTGTTGCCCTGCACCCAATATCAGCGAGACGCTATCACGTTGCTTACCAGGCGCTAAATCTTGCTCTAGTAGCTGTGCAAAGCCCAAAATGGCATTGAGTGGTGTTCTGAGTTCATGACTAGTTCTGGATAAGAACATACTTTTGGAGGCGCTGGCTTCTTCTGCCTCGCGTTTGGCTTGAATCGAATCGCTGATGTTTTTGGCTAGCAATTGTGATGCATGGTCAAGCTCGTTTGATAGTTGTCCAAGCTCATCTCTGCTACTCGATGGCAGGTCTAATTTCTCCGCTTTAGCTAAATGCGCGGCTGAATCTCTAAGTAAACGCACACGCTTAACAATCGTGCGTGAGAAAATCCATACAGCAACTAGTGAGCCTATGATGCCTGAGATGGCGGCAATCAGCGTGATGATGATGTGGCGTTGTCGCTGGTCAATCACATCTTGCTGATCCTTGGCGACCAGTATCGCTTCCTCAGCATTCAATTGCTCAATTTCATAGCGAAGTTTATCCAGTGTACTGACCTGTGATTTAAATTTGGCAATCAAGTCATCCGATGCAATGTCGGATTCATACTCAGAAAGTATCCGTAAATCATGCAGATTTTGTTGCACAAGTGGATTGATTTTGACTAGTCGGCTCTTCTGTTCTTGATTATCAAGCTGTACTTCTAGCTCTTGTAGAATAGTGGGTAACTTACTCTCAACTTGAAAGAAAATATCGAGGAAGTGTTTATCCCCTGTAAGTAAATAATCTCTCACACCGGTGGAGGCTTCGATAAGTAAGGTATGTACTTTTTGAATGTCGCGTTGGTTTTGCAGTGCAAGCCGGAGTTTGTTTTCAAGCATGGTCGACTCTTGCTCTCTTACGTATAAAGAGCCTAGAGATGCCAATAGCACCATGAGAGGTAAGGCAATTACATAGACGCCTTTAACCCCTAATGGCAAATCTTGCCAGGATTGCGCAATCCATGCGATAGGGCCTAGTGTAGTTGTCTTTGAGGTTTGTTTATTTGTGTTAATCATGCGTGCTTATTGCGATCTATGATTTATAGCCAAGTTCAACAGCTTTTACTGCAGCCTGTGTTCTATCCTTAACCCCCAGCTTATTCAAAATACGCTCCACATGAATTTTGGCTGTGCCCGGCGCAATGCCAAGTTTTTCACCCAGTTGAATATTGCTTAGGCCGGCGGGTAGTAATGCAAAAATTTCACGTTCTCTGGGGGTGAGTGATTCTAAAATGGATTGATCCACCTCACTACGCACAGGGCCTTGATGTTGTGATATGGCTAAACCGAGCAACCCAGCCAGTGTCTGTAGCGTTTCTACCTCTGCAGATTCCAACGTAAGCTTTTTGCCAGACACGCCGATGATGCCTTTGCCATGTTGACCCAAAGCGATTGGTATCAAGCATTCATGGTGCTGTGTGTCGCCATGCGTCCACAGTTGTGTATTTTTATGATCATATAATACAAAGCGCACAGGATTTTTTAGCATTTGCGCCAATATCCCCATCATCGGAATCCTTGCACCGATGGGCAAGGTTTGCCCCACTTGATTAAACACTACGAGCTTTCCTGATTGCTCTATCGCTAATAGCGCATGCTGCGCTGAAAGTAGGCTGCATAGTGAGTGTAGCAAGCTGGTGCATGCGCCTACGCTCCATCCATGCTCAAACAAATTTTGACCTAAACTTAAGTAAAGGCGCAAATGTGCATCATTGGCCTGTGTGAGTTTTAGGCTTTCTCTTAGCGCACGTGCGCTAGTAGGTTGATTCGGTGCTTGAGATAGGTCATTTGGCATATGCCGAATAGTATATACCGTTCTACCTATTTTGGTAGATTTTTACTTGATAGTTGCCATGCATAATGCATCCCATCGAGAGAGCAATTAAAACTCGAATGTAACAGCAGTAATATTAATGACTATATAAAGGATGAATAAAATGAAAAGTTTAAATTTAGCAGTGATTGTTTCAGCAGTGGCTTTAATGGTGTCAGGTTTGGCAAGTGCACAAGATACATCTAGCAAAAATGTGCATAACCAAAACTTCTCAAAACGCCCATACGCACAACCATTACCTGAGAGTGCTTACCAAAAAGCGAATGAGTTTGAAGGTGCTACTTTGGTACGTGGTGAAGTGAGCGAAGACGGTAATGTTGCAGACCATAAACAACAAGCACAGCGTCTAAACAATTTGTCTAAACGCCCATACTAACTTGAGTTGGTGATAATAATTTGATTAAGGAGATAATGATGAAAACTTTAAATTTAGCAGTGATTGTATCTACAGCAGCTTTGTTAGTATCTGGTTTTGCACACGCAGAAGATGCGTACCAAAAAAGCGTGCGTAATCAAAACTTAGTGTCTAAACGCCCATATGCACAACCATTACCTGAGAGCGCTTACCAAAAAGCCAATGAGTTTGAAGGTGCTACTTTGGTGCGCGGTGAAGTGAGCGAAGATGGCAACGTTGCAGACCATAAGCAACAAGCACAGCGTCTTAACAACTTGTCTAAACGCCCATACTAACTGATATAAATTAAGGAGATGATAATGAAGAGCACAAACCTTATTGCAGCTGTATTGACAGCGCTGTTCTTGGCAACAGGTGTTGCACAAGCTGGGGATGGTGACAATCAAAATATCATCCAACAAAATTTATCAAAGCGCCCATACCAAGAAGCGGTGCCTAGTGATGCACAGTCCAATAAAGCAGATGAATGGGATGGTGCTACACTTGTTAAAGAGCATGAAGGTGAGAAAAAAGCTGCTCCAACGCAATATCAGCAATTACGTATTCGTATGCTAGGGCAGCGTCCTTATATGGATGGTAATAAGTAGATTGCGTACAGATATGCTAATCGCATAGGTATTGAATCATGCTAAACCATGATGATTTAAGTGCAAATTTCACAAAGCTGGCATTGCCAGCTTTGTGCGTATACTTTTTTGGTATAAATGATGTATCAAATATTCTATGAATCAGAAACTAAAATTTAATATTTAGAATCTATAATAATAATCGTCGTCATTAATCATGGAGTTACTATACTGTGATTATTCTTTTGATTTCAACGTTTTAGGATAACAATAAATGTCAACAAGCATGTCGCTGCAATCAAAGTTTTCAAATATTTTCAAAGACATTAATAGCGATTTCCCCGCGAGTATTGTCGTATTTTTTGTGGCATTACCACTGTGTTTAGGTATTGCATTAGCCTCAGGTGCACCGCTATTTTCTGGCGTTATTGCAGGTATTGTGGGTGGTATTGTGGTGGGTATTGCTAGTGGGTCGCAGTTAGGTGTCAGTGGCCCAGCTGCAGGTTTAGCGGTGATCGTGCTAACGGCTATTGGAACCTTGGGTTCATTTGAAGCCTTTTTATTATCTGTAGTGATAGCGGGTGTCATCCAGTTTATGTTAGGTTTCTTTAAAGCAGGGTTTATCGCTTACTTTGTCCCATCCTCAGTGATTAAGGGCATGCTCACCGGCATTGGCCTGCTGATTATCCTCAAGCAAATTCCACATGCGCTAGGCTACGATTTTGATTACGAAGGCAGTGAGTCATTTTTCCAAGCGGATGGAGGCAATACGTTTTCATCCTTAATGGATGCTTGGAATTTGCTGACACCGGGGGCTCTGTTTATTGCAGCAATCTCGATGGCAATATTAATTTTGTGGGATACCGTGCTGACTAAAAAACACCGTTTTTTTCAGATACTGCAAGGTCCAATCGTAGTCGTATTATTGGGTATTCTTTTCAATAATTTATTTCAGTCTGGTGTGCTAAATTTTAGTTTGTCACCAGAACAAATCGTCGATTTACCAGTTTCCAATAACTTGGCTGAGTTCGTTGGCCATTTTACTTTTCCTGATTTCTCGCAGCTTTCTAATATTGCAATATATAAAGTTGCCCTAGTCATGGCGATTGTCGCAAGTTTAGAAACGCTACTTTGCGTAGAAGCAACGGACAAGCTTGATCCGATCAAACGCGTGACCCCCACCAATCAAGAGTTAAAAGCACAAGGGTTAGGTAATTTTGTATCAGGCATGATTGGTGGCTTACCAGTGACACAAGTGATTGTGCGTAGCTCCGCCAATATTACATTTGGCGCTCAGTCTAAGTTGTCGGCTATTTTGCATGGTATTTGGTTGCTCTTAAGCGCTATCACCATTGCCAAGTTTTTAAACATGATCCCACTCGCCAGTTTAGCTACCATTTTGATTATGGTTGGCTATAAATTGGCCAAGCCTTCATTATTCACCAGCATGTATAAGCTGGGCTGGGAGCAGTTTGCACCCTTTATTGTGACGATTGTGGCTATTCTGTTGACAGACTTGCTCACCGGTATTGGGCTAGGTTTAGCTGTTGGTGTGATATTCACTTTGCACCATAGCTACAGAAACTCACACTATATGAAGAGAACGGAGTCTGATGAAGCTGGCCGTAAGGTATATCACATCGAGCTTGCGCAAGAAGTCTCATTTTTTAACAAAGCGAGCATTATAGCTGCGTTAGAGGAAATCCCTAAAAACGCTAAAGTGATTATTGATTGCTCTAACAGCAAGTCTATTTCCTACGATGTGGTTGAGTTTATTCGTGATTATCATCTGCACGCAAAACTCAAAAACATTGATGTTGAAACCATCGCATTTATTGAGCCCAAAGCTTAGTAAACGCAAGTATCTGCTAACAACTAGAAAGTGTAACTATGTATAAACATCCATTATTAGACCGTGACAAAATGACGCCTGCAGAGGCATTAGATATTTTGATTGAGGGGAACCATCGTTTTATCAATAATTACTCCGTTGAAAAAGACTTTCAAAGCTTGCTACGCATTACGCGTGACAAGCAACATCCGTTTGCTTCGTTCTTAAGCTGCAGCGATTCACGCGCACCGGTAGAACTGGTATTTGACCAAGCCTTGGGTGATGTATTTAGCGTACGTTTGGCCGGTAATATTGCTTCAGATAAAGCGGTAGGTAGCTTGGAGTTCAGCAGCAAGTATCTAGGTAGTAAATTGGTGGTAGTCATGGGTCACTCCAGTTGTGGTGCGGTTAAAGCAGCCTGTGACGATTTTAAAGATGGCCATATCGGTGAGATTATCAACTTAATTAAACCATCCATCCGTCATGAAAAAACAGTGACTAATCCAGAGCAGCGCTGCTCCAAAAATGCGGATTTCGTGGAAAAAATCAATGCGCTCAACGTGCAATACCAAATTGATTCTATCTTGCGTATGAGTGACATTATTGCCGACATGGTAGAAGCGCGCCAAATCGGTATTGTGGGTGGTATCTACGATTTAAATACAGGTAAGGTAAATTTTTTAGAAAATACTCTGCGTATTTAATTGCCCCTTCATATTTAATTGATTTGGCAATAAAAAAACCACCGAAAGGTGGTTTTTTTTAGATTTCTGGCTTAGCGATGACCTTCTTTTGCCATATTGATACTGTATTTAGGAATCTCCACCACTAAGTCTGTATCACCTACAATGGCTTGGCAAGATAGACGTGATAACGGTTCCAAGCCCCAAGCTTTATCCAATAGATCCTCTTCATTTTCCTGCTGGCTATTCAGTGAGTGATAACCCTCGCGCACAATCACATGGCAAGTGGTGCACGCGCATACCTTGTCACAAGCATGGTCGATATCGATATTGTTATCGAGTAGAGAGTCACAGATAGATTCGCCTTTATTGGCCTTTATCACGGCACCATCCGGACAGAGTTCAACATGGGGCAGTACGATAATTTGTGGCATGGTTCAGTTTCCGCTTAAAGTTCTAATGAGTTTAAATCTTGGCCAGCCAATGCCTGTTTAACCGACGCATCCATTCTGCGAGCAGCAAATGTTTCAGTGGCATGGTTAAGTGCCTCGCTGGCTTGGTGAATAGCCTGGCTATCCTGACCTTTGCATAGTACTTGTAGGGCTTGGATATTGGCTTGAATCGCTTGTTGTTCTGGTGCAGACAGTAATTGCTCCCCATCTTGCGTCAGCGCCATTTGAATGGCTTCTATCAGACGTTCAGCATCCACAATCGCTTCACGCAGTGCACGAGCCTGTTTGTCACTTTCAGCCGCGTTAAATGAGGATTGCAGCATACCGGTAATGGTCTCTTCGCTAAGTCCATATGAAGGTTTGACCACCACATTGGCCTCAACACCGCTGGTTTGTTCACGCGCGCTGACAGAAAGCAAACCGTCTGCATCAATCTGGAAGGTGACACGGATACGTGCACCGCCAGCTGCCATAGGTGGAATACCACGTAACTCAAAGCGAGCGAGTGAGCGACAGTCTGAGACTAGCTCGCGTTCACCTTGTACCACGTGAATACTCATGGCGGTTTGGCCATCTTTAAATGTGGTAAATTCTTGCGCGCGGGCAATCGGTAACGTCGCATTGCGTGGAATGATTTTCTCTACCAATCCACCCATGGTTTCAAGGCCGAGAGAAAGCGGTGTTACGTCCAGTAACAATAAGTCATCATCACTGCGATTGCCTGCCAACACATTGGCTTGAATCGCTGCACCTAAGGCAACCACTTTGTCTGGATCCAGATTAGTCAGGGGCTCTTGTTTAAAATAATCTTCTACCGCATGGCGAATATGAGGCATACGGGTCGCACCACCCACCAACACCACACCGTTAATCTCATCTATGTTTAGATTGGCATCGCGCATGGCTTTGCGTGTTGGGCTGAGCGTTTTGGTGACTAGATTTTGAGTGAGCTCAACAAACTTATCCACGGTGAGGGTGACATCGACAAAGCTGCCATCACTTAATTTACAAACAATTTGCGCTTCATGGTTGTCTGTCAGCCACTCCTTGGCTTGACGCGCTTTGGTTAGCAACAAGCGGGTGTCTTCTTCATTTAAAGGGTTAAAGTGCTGTTGGTTGCTGCGCACTTGGTCAAGCACCCAACAGTAAATTCGATGATCAAAATCATCGCCACCTAAAGCGGAATCACCATTGGTAGCTAATACTTCGAATACGCCTTTGGATAAACGCAAGATGCTGATATCGAAGGTGCCGCCGCCCAAGTCGTAAATTACATAGACGCCTTCAGCAGCATTGTCCAGACCATAAGCTACAGCTGCTGCAGTAGGTTCATTTAACAGGCGCAATACATGCAGCCCAGCTAAACGCGCAGCATCTTTGGTGGCTTGGCGCTGAGCATCATCAAAATAGGCGGGTACAGTAATCACTGCACCTGTCAGCTCACCACCCAGAGCCTTTTCTGCACGTAATTTAAGTGTCTTTAGAATTTCAGCAGAGATTTCTACCGGGCTTTTCAAGCCAGCACGTGTGTCAATCTGTAGCATGCTTTGCGCACCGTCACCTGCCACAAAGCGGTAAGGAATATGTGCGCGGTCGGCAATGTCTTGCAGGCTTCTCCCCATAAACCGTTTGACCGATGCGATGGTGTTTATCGGGTCTTTACTTTGCTGCGCCAACGCTACATGGCCAACGATTATTTCTTGCTCGGATAAATAACGTACCACGGACGGTAACAGCGCGTGACCATGTTCATCTTGCAATACTGTACTCATGCCGCTACGTACGGTAGCTACCAGTGAGTTGGTGGTGCCTAAATCAATACCCACCGCCAATCGGTGCTGGTGTGGAGCGGCGCTCATGCCGGGTTCGGATATTTGCAGTAATGCCATGGGGGTTCTTTAATATTAGGTGTTTCTTAATCTTCAAGTCGGCTGATCATGTCGTGTATATCAGCGCTGATTTTATCGATGAAGCTGAGTTTTCTGACCAATTGTGAGGCTGCTTGCGCATCATTAGCCAGTGCTTGAGCAAATGCAGCTTGTAACGATTTTCCAGCGTTCTGTATGGTACTTAACAAGGCCTCTAATGCACCAACATCTTTTGCATATTGCGCCTCTTCCATCGCTTCACGCCATTCCATTTGCGACATTAGAAAATCAGCAGGCATGGCAGTGTTGCTGTCTTGCAATGTTTCAACCCCTTGCAACTGCAATAAATAGCGTGCACGGGCAGTTGGGTGCTTAAGTGTTTGATATGCCTCATTGGTCAGGGTGGCGGTTTGCATAGACTGCAGGCGCTCGCTGGACGATGCCGTCACAAACTTGTCCGGATGCACCTCGGCCTGAATTTTGCGGTAGTTGCCTTGCAAAGCTTGCAAATCAATATCGTATTGAACGGGCAAGTCAAACAAGCGGAAATAATTCTGAGTATCCATGCGAAGTGGGTGATTTGTGCTAACGCTACTTAAGCTTACTTATACGGTGAACGACTCACCACAGCCACACTCATCTTTCACATTCGGATTGTTGAACTTAAAGCCTTCGTTTAAGCCCTCTTTTGTGAAATCCAGCTCTGTGCCATCGATGTAAACCAAACTTTTTGGGTCAACAATCACTTTCACGCCATGGCTTTCAAAAGACGTGTCTTCTGCTTGCATTTCATCTACAAACTCAAGCGTATAAGCCATTCCGGAACAGCCGGTAGTTTTAACGCCCAAGCGTAGTCCAATGCCTTTGCCGCGATTTTCCAAAAACTTTTCAACACGCTTTGCTGCAGTTTCTGTCAGTGTAATGGCCATACTTAAGCTGCTTCTTTCGAGCCGTGTTGTTTAGATTTCAAATCCGCTACCGCTGCCTTAATCGCATCCTCTGCTAGCACTGAGCAATGGATTTTTACTGGTGGCAAAGCCAACTCTTCCGCAATTGCAGAATTCTTGATTTCAGCCGCTTGATCCAATGTCTTGCCTTTCAGCCACTCCGTTACCAAAGAGCTAGAGGCTATAGCAGAGCCACATCCATAGGTCTTGAATTTAGCATCTTCGATAATGCCTGCTTCATTCACCTGAATCTGCAATTTCATCACGTCACCACACGCAGGCGCGCCGACCATACCGGTGCCCACGTTGGATGCATTTTTGTCTAGAGAGCCCACGTTACGCGGATTCTCGTAGTGGTCTAAAACTTTGTCTGAATATGCCATACCGTTCTCCTTAAAATTAAAATGCTTCACAACTTCTGTGTTAGCTCGGCTTGCCGTACTAATCGTACTGTCTTCGCCTCGCTGCCTTGAACTTGTTTTGCCTTTTAATTCTTACTTATAAAATTTTTATACTTTTACTACTAAATGCGAACTATTTTTCTGTCTGGCAAGCTTTTCGACAACGCCGCTAGGCGGAAAAAGAGAAGCATTTTAGTGCGCTGCCCATTGCACTTTGGATAAATCAATGCCGTCTTTGAACATTTCCCACAATGGCGATAACTCACGTAATTTGCCAATCTTACTTTTCAGCAAATCAATCGTGTAATCCACATCGGCTTGCGTAGTAAAACGGCCAATCGAGAAGCGAATTGAGCTATGCGCCAACTCATCTGAACGGCCTAAGGCACGTAGTACATAGCTAGGCTCTAAGCTGGCAGAGGTACAAGCAGAACCCGAAGACACCGCAATGTCTTTCACTGCCATAATCAATGATTCACCCTCTACAAAGTTAAAGCTAATGTTCAAGTTGTGCGGCACACGGTGATCCAAATCACCATTCACATAAGTCTCTTCAATTTCCTGCAAGCCGTGTAATAAACGGTCGCGCAACATGCGGATACGTTCGTTCTCAGCCGCCATTTCTTCACGGGCGATTCTAAATGCTTCACCCATTGCAACGATTTGATGTGTTGCCAAAGTGCCGGAACGCATCCCACGCTCGTGACCACCGCCATGCATTTGCGCCTCAATACGGATACGTGGTTTGCGGCGTACGTAAAGTGCACCAATGCCTTTAGGGCCATATGTCTTATGCGCAGAAAAGCTCATTAAATCAACAGGTAATGTTTCCAAATCAATCACCACTTTACCTGTGGCTTGCGCTGCATCCACATGAAAAATGATGTTGTTAGCACGGCAGATGTTGCCGATCGCAGTAATGTCCTGAATCACGCCAATCTCATTGTTAACAAACATTACAGATGCCAATACTGTGTCTGGACGAATTGCAGCTTTAAATTTTTCTAAATCAATCAAACCATTAGGTTCTGGATCTAGGTATGTCGCTTCAAAGCCTTGGCGCTCCAGTTCACGCACGGTGTCAATCACGGCTTTGTGCTCGGTCGATACCGTGATGATATGTTTGCCTTTAGTTGCCGCATAAAAATTAGCTGCGCCTTTAATGGCCAGATTATTAGACTCGGTTGCACCGGAAGTCCATACAATTTCACGTGGGTCAGCATTCACCAGTCTGGCTACTTCTTCGCGCGCATTTTCAACCGCTTTTTCTGCAGTCCAACCATATGGGTGGCTACGTGACGCAGGGTTGCCATAATGCTCCGTAATGTACGGAATCATTTTTTCCGCCACGCGCGGGTCTACCGGTGTGGTTGCAGAATAATCTAAATAAATCGGTTCTCTGTCTGACATTGTCTACTTTCCAATCACTTCAATTTAAATAATCAGTCAACTAGCTAAGCCGCAATTGCGGTCATCGCTTTTAATCGTTTCACTTCTTGCGCCAGCGTGGTTAAGAAGGCCTCTATTTGTTGCGCAGTATTTTGCATATTCAAACTAACGCGCACTGCGCCTCTCGCCAGATCTTCTTCTATCCCCATCGCCAATAGCACATGGCTAGGTTCGGTGCTATCGCTGGAGCAGGCCGAGCCACTGGCTACAGCAAATCTAGCTTTATCTAATGCGGTCACCAAAGTTTCTCCCTCAATATGGGTAAAAGCGAAAAAGCTAGTATTAGGCAGACGATGATGACTGTTTGCGCCAAATAAAGTAGCTTTAAGCTGGTGTAAGCCGACCTCTAGCTGGTTGCGTAATTGCGACGTGTGCCCTTGGTAAGCCACTAACTGTTGTTGTGCAATAACGCATGCAGCACCAAACCCTACAATAGCCGCCACATTCTCTGTGCCGCTGCGCAACCCTTTTTCTTGCCCGCCACCCAGCAACAATGGCTGAATATCAACACGCTTATCTAATACCAATGCCCCTGCACCCAGCGGGCCGCCAATTTTGTGGCTAGATAAAGTCATGGCGTGTACACCTAGTGCATTAAAATCCACATCTACTTTGCCCAAAGCTTGCACAGCATCCGTATGGACGTAGGCTTTATGCTGTTTAGCCATGGCTGTAATTGTTTCCAGCGGTTGCACGCTACCTGTTTCATTGTTAGCCAGCATCACAGAAATCAAACCAGTCGGCTGTTGCAGTAATTGGCTCAGATGCTCCAAATCCACTTGACCATGCTGATCCACCTTGATTGTTTTGACTTGCCATCCGCTGGTCTGTAATGCCAAAGCAGGGCGCGTCACACATGGGTGCTCAATACTACTCACCAATAACTGGCTGGGCGTTAAATTGCCTGTAATGCCGCGAATTGCAAAGTTATTCGCTTCTGTACCGCTGGCTGTAAATACCACTTGCGATGCCTGCACGCCTACACAGTTTGCCACTTGCGTTCTTGCAAGCTCAATTGCCTCACGTGCGTTACGGCCAAATACATGGCGACTAGTAGGATTGCCATGCTGTGCGGTCATGAACGGCAACATTGCTTCCAGCACTTGCGGATGCAGTGCGGTCGTACTGTTGTGATCAAAATACACAGTGTTCATTAAGCGTTTAGTGCCTCTGCTGTTGTACATTTGCGTGGTGCAAATACCACCGCATTTTCACATTTTCCATTTTTGCGTTGGATTTCTACCATATCTGCCAGTGTGACACCGGATAGGTATTCTAAAATCTTGCCATTCAATGCAGTCCATAAATCATGGGTCATACAACGGCCTTCGTCATGGCAGTTTTCATTACCACCGCATTGTGTTGCATCAATCAGTTCATCTACTGCGGTAATGATGTTAGATACTGAAATCTCGTGATGCGGTTTGGCTAAGCGATAGCCTCCACCAGGGCCTCGTACGCTGGTCACCAATCCTTGGCGACGTAAGCGGCTAAAAAGCTGCTCCAAATATGAAAGAGAAATGCTTTGACGCTCACTAATGCCGGCCAATGTGACAGGTTTGTCTGCCTCGTATAACGCAATGTCCAGCATAGCCGTCACTGCAAATCGTCCTTTGGTTGTTAATCGCATAATGTTATTTCTACCGTTCTGATTAACCCGAATTTTATAATAACCTACTGTTTTAGTCAATTATTATGGTAATTAGTTGCACTGTTTCCAATAAGTGCAACTATTATTTATTAGGACGCTTTGGGTTTTTTTGCGAAAGCCTGACCTACTTCGGTTTCAGACTGTGTGTCGCTGAGCTTGGCTAGCTCAGCCTTCAGCGCGGTAAGTTCTGCATCTTGCTTATTGGCATGGTCAAGCAAGCTATGTATGGCTTTGGTAATTGGATCGTTCTCATCGTTGCCCACTGCATAAGCACTAAAGCCGATTTTTTGAGCCGTGTCATCACGTTTTTTCTGCTTTTCCTCTTCCAAAATCCTTGCTGGAATGCCAACTGCGGTAGCATTATCAGGCACATCTTTGACAACTACCGCGTTAGAGCCGATTTTTGCGTTTTTACCAATAGTAATCGGCCCTAGCACTTTGGCGCCTGCACCAATCACCACACCGTTTTCTAATGTTGGATGGCGTTTGCCCTTGTTCCAAGAAGTGCCGCCTAATGTGACACCGTGATACAAAGTGCAGTCGTCGCCGACCACCGCTGTTTCACCAATCACCACACCCATGCCGTGGTCGATGAAAACGCGGCGACCAATCGTGGCACCCGGATGAATCTCAATGCCGGTCAACCATCTGCCAATATGTGAAAGCATGCGGCCTAACCAGAAAAAACGCTTGTTCCAAAACCAGTGACTAAAGCGATGCATAATTAACGCATGTACACCGGGGTAGGTGGTCAAAATCTCAAAGTGAGTTCGTGCCGCCGGGTCGCGGTCGAATACAATGGAGACATCTTCTTTTATATGGTTAAACATACGAGGGCTTGAAAAAGCAAACATGCATTATGCCATGAATGGATACCTGAGTAAATTACTCAGTTAATTATTGAGGCTGTTCTAGCTACTAATATTTGGTGTGTTTTTTGGGCTGCTGCGTTAGGGTGAGAATACCACGCAGTAGGTTTACTTCTTCTTTTTCCAAGCGAGTGCGCCCATACAAGCGGCGCAAACGCTCAAACAGTTTTTTGGGTGCACGTGGGTTGATATAACCAATCTGTTCCAGCACCTCACGCATATGCTCGTAAAAGCGCTCTAAATCATCTTGCGAAGCGAGTTCTGCTGACTTTTCTTGATAATGCAGCTCGCCAGTAGTAATGGCCATGCGCAGCTCGTAACACATAATCTGCACGGCTTGGGCCAAATTTAGCGAAGTGTATTCAGGGTTGGCTGGAATCGTTGCCAACATATGGCAGCGGTCAGCTTCTTCATTAGATAATCCACTCATTTCAGTGCCGAATACCAATGCAACTTCTTGATGAGTAGCAATGTTTTTCACTTCGCCGGCGGCTTCACGTACGGTGATGACTTGTTGCGATAATGAGCGTTGCTTACCGCTTACACCAATCACAAATTGGCAGTCAGCAAGCGCCTCTTCCAATGTTTGCGTAACGACTGCGCTATCGAGTAAATCTGCCGCATTGACTGCCAAAGCCTTGGCCTCACCATCTGGGAAGTGCTTGGGACGTACCAAGTAAAGGCGGCTTAAGCCCATGGTTTTCATGGCGCGTGCAGTAGAGCCGATATTGCCGGGATGGCTGGTTTGGCAAAGCACAATACGGATGTGATTAAAAATCTGGTCAGTCATAGGTTTTTGCTTAAGTTGGCTTTGAGGCAACTTGATATTTGGATAAGTGGGCTTAAATGCTAAAATGCTATTTTACAGTACATCACGCAAAGACCACCCATAATGCATCCGATATTAAACGTTGCGACCAAAGCAGCACGCGAAGCCGGCAAAATCATCAACAGAGCCTCACAAGACGTTGGCGCACTTAAAGTTCAAACCAAAGATTACAATGATTTTGTGAGTGAAGTGGATCGTTCCGCTGAAGAAGCCATCATTAATATCTTAAAAGAGGCTTACCCAACGCATGGTTTTTACGGTGAAGAAAGCGGTAAAACCAATGTGGAAGCTGAAAGCATTTGGATTATTGACCCGTTGGATGGCACTACTAACTTTTTGCATAACTTTCCTTGCTACTGCGTTTCTATTGCATTGCAAGAAAGAGGTGTGCTCACACAAGCAGTGATTTATGACCCGGTACACAATGATTTGTTTACCGCGACTAAAGGCCGTGGCGCTTTCTTAAATGATAAGCGTATCCGCGTCACCAACCGTAGCAAGTTGCAAGATAGCCTGATTTCAACAGGTTTCCCATTCAAAGATTTTAGTTATTTAGAGACGTACCTTGAAATTTTCAAAGACATGGCAAAGAAAACATCAGGTTTACGTCGCCCCGGATCTGCCGCCCTAGATTTGGGCTATGTGGCTGCAGGCTACACGGATGGTTTTTTTGAAATTAACTTATCCCCTTGGGACATCGCTGCGGGTGCCTTATTGGTACAAGAAGCGGGCGGTATTGTGGGTGATTTTGAAGGTAACGAGAGCTGGTTAAGAACTGGTAACATTGTAGCAGGCAACCCCAAAGTGTTTGGGCAAATGCTGCAAGTCATCAACCCACATCTCACTGAACGTATTAAAACACCAACGCTTGAGTAGCTCATACCCTAGTGACTATCGTTACTGAACCATTAGAGCCATCAGCCCAGGCCCAGCACACCCCCATGATGCGCCAGTATTTGGCGCTGAAGGCACAGCATCCGGATATGCTGCTGTTTTATCGCATGGGGGATTTTTACGAGCTTTTCTTTGATGATGCAGAAAAAGCCTCACGTCTGTTAGGCATTACCTTGACGCGCCGTGGTACTAGCAACGGCGAGCCTATCAAAATGGCAGGTGTGCCTTACCATGCTGCAGAACAATACCTTGCCAAATTAGCCAAGTTGGGCGAGGCCGTAGCGATTTGTGAACAAGTGGGCGATCCAGCCACCAGCAAAGGCCCGGTCGCGCGCGAAGTCGCACGTATTCTCACCCCGGGTACGCTCACGGATGCCGCGTTATTAGACGAAACGCGCGATCAACCATTGCTCAGTCTGTATGCCAGTGAAGGTCTTGTAGGTCTGGCTAGACTGAACTTAGCCTCTGGCGAATTTGTGTTGAGTGAAATTGCCATTGGTCAATTGTCGCAAGAACTAGAGCGCATCCACCCAGCCGAAATTGTATGTGAAGAAACCTTTCAACATGCTGCGTTGACCAGTTATAAAGCGATGAAAAAACGCTTGGCGCCTTGGCAGTTTGATTTAGACGCCGCACAACGTGCCCTCACACAACAATTCAACACCTTAGATTTAGCTGGATTTGGCTGCCACGATATGCCAGCCGCTATTGCTGCTGCTGGTGCATTACTCGATTACGTCAAGCACACACAGCGCACAGCTTTACCGCATATTGTGGGCTTGTCAGTGGAGCAGACCAGCCAATACATTCAACTAGATGCGGCCACTCGCCGTAATCTCGAAATCGATACCACGATTCGTGGCGAAGCCTCACCTACATTATATTCTTTGCTCAACACCACGCAGACCGCTATGGGCGCCAGATTGCTGCGCCACTGGTTGCACCATCCTCTGCGCGATAAACAGCATGTTTATCAACGCCATCAGGCCGTGGCGGAATTATTGCAGAGTAATATTTGGCAGCCATTGCAAACTAACCTAAAGCTGGTTGGTGATATTGAGCGCATCACTGCACGTATTGCATTAAAAACAGCAAGGCCACGTGATTTATCTGGTCTACGCGATAGCTTATTGCAATTACCTTTGTTGCAAGCTGTGTTGACCAATACAAAATGTGCAATGTTACAAACACTAATGGCTAGTGTGCAGGCGCCGCAAGCGGCTATTGCAATACTAAAGGGCGCGATTCGTGAAGCGCCATCTGTGGTGTTGCGTGAAGGTGGTGTGATTGCGGATGGCTATGACGCAGAGCTTGATGAATTGCGGCATATTCAAACCAATCACGGTGATTTTTTATTGCAATATGAGGCCGCAGAAAAAGCGCGGACTGGTCTGCAAAATCTCAAAGTTGAATTTAATAGCGTGCATGGTTTTTACATTGAAATCGGCCGTGCTCAAGCTGAAAATGCGCCGCCGGAATATCGTAGACGTCAAACGCTTAAAAATGTAGAACGTTTTATCACCCCGGAGCTTAAAGCCTTTGAAGACAAGGTGTTGAGTGCCAATGACAGGGCGCTTGCGCGTGAAAAAATGCTGTATGAGCAAGTGTTGGACTCGCTATTGCCACATATACGGGACTTGCACATGAACGCAGGGGCTGTGGCCAGCTTAGATGTGTTGAGTTGCTTTGCCGAGCGTGCGGAAGCCTTGCATTACATACAGCCAGCGTTTATAACTGAACCAGGGTTGAGTATTGCGTCTGGCCGTCATCCAGTCGTCGAGAGCATCACGCAGCCATATGTATCTAATGATGTATCGCTTAATCCTTATCGACAATTGCTGTTGATTACAGGCCCCAATATGGGCGGTAAATCCACATTTATGCGACAGACTGCGCTCATTGTGTTGATGGCTTATTGTGGTTGTTTTGTTCCAGCCAGTGTTGCCAATATTGGCGAGATAGACCGTATTTTTACCCGCATTGGCGCTTCGGATGACTTGGCGGGGGGGCGTTCAACCTTTATGGTGGAAATGACTGAGACCGCCAATATTCTGCACAACGCAACCGATAAAAGCTTGGTGCTGCTTGATGAAATTGGCCGTGGTACCAGCACATTTGATGGCTTGAGTTTGGCATGGGCAGTAGCGAAACAATTACTAGATAAAAATAAATCACTCACTTTATTCGCCACCCATTATTTTGAGCTGACGCGCATTGTGGATGACGCTAAACATGCTGCCAATGTACATCTGGATGCGGTGGAGCATGGGCAGGGGATTGTGTTCTTACATAAAGTGGAAGAAGGCGCAGCCAACCAAAGCTATGGTATTCAAGTGGCACAGCTGGCTGGCATGCCTAAAACAGTGGTGCAATTGGCAAAACGAAAATTATTGCAATTGGAGCATAGCCAAGTTGCGCTAAACACACAGCAATCAGATATGTTTGCTGTGGTTGAGGAACCAGTTGCAGTAGCTGTACATCCAATAGTTGCCGAGTTAGAAGCGATTCAGCCTGACGATTTAACCCCTAAGCAAGCATTAGAACTGCTTTACCAACTAAAAAAAACACTCAACGAGTAATACAGAGAATAGGATATTTTCATGAAAAACCCAGCCATCACACAAACCACTATTCACGATATTATTGCGCAGCGCTGGAGTCCGCGTGCCTATGATGCCACCAAACCGGTAAGTCAAACGCAGGTGATTAGCCTGCTGGAAGCAGCGCGTTGGGCACCTTCTTGTTTTGGTGACCAGCCTTGGCGATTGGTGGTGTGTGATAAAACCACTAACCCGCAAGCTTGGCAAACGGCTTTTGAGTGCTTGGTACCGGGTAATCAGGTGTGGGCGCAGCATGCGCCAGTGTTGATCTTAATCTGCGCCAGTAATTTATTTACGCACAATCAAAAGCCAAACCGTTGGGCGCCTTACGATACAGGCGCTGCTGCAGAAAACATATGTTTACAAGCCACTGCGCTTGGGTTATCCGCACACCAAATGGGTGGCTTTGATGCCGCCAAAGCACAAGCTGCATTTGCGGTACCTGAGCAGTTTACGTTGATGGCAATGATGACGGTGGGCTATGCCGCGCCTGCAGATACTTTGCCAGACGACTTGCGTGAGCGTGAAGAAGCGCCTAGAACACGTCGCCCATTGGGTGAGCTGTTTTTTGATGGTGTGTGGGATAAAGCTATCATCTGATAGAATGTGAGCTAAATTTTTAATCAAAAGAGATGTTAGGGGTTTGGTATGGCCGTGGTTGCACTAAATAAAGCAAATTTTAAAGAGACAATTGAAAAAAATCCTTTTGTTATCGTAGATTTTTGGGCGCCTTGGTGTGATCCATGTGTGGCATTTACGCCAACATTTGAAGCAGCTGCAGAAAAGAATCCAGATATTGTGTTTGGTATGGTAAATACGGAAACTGACCCTGAGATTTCAGAGTATTTTGAAGTAAATCAAATCCCAGGTATTTTGGTGATTCGTGAGCAGGCCGGTATTCATGCGCAAGTGGGAGAAATCGGCGCGCCAGCCTTTGATGAAATCATCAAATGGGCGCGCGAGTTTGATATGACACCAGTGCGTGAGTATTACGCAGCCAGCCCAAAGTAATTAAGAAACAAACACTTAAAAGCCACGCAATTGCGTGGCTTTTTTAATGGATAGCTATTTAGAATTCACCAGTGGTGATGAGGCGTATCAGATAAAACGCGCCAATCGCCATCATGATGTACATCGGAATATCGCCTGCTTTCGATTTTTCGGTCTTGGAAGGCGAGGATGTCCATCGGTTAAACATCCAGGCGGCAAAAATGATGACCGGAATCATCAGCATGCCAGTGGTGGATTCAAATAATCGCCCAAACATAGATTTAAGCCAACCACCATCTTTAAAAAACTCAATTCCAAGACCAATCAAACCAATCAGTATTAATAAGAAAGATACAATGGAAATAAGGGTGCTTAGTTTACTGTTGGGATCTATCTTGGCATTCTTGGCATACTTATTTGGATCCATCAATGCTCCTCCTCGTCAGTGCAAATTTATGAGTTGGGCGTTAGGTATTTTGCTGGGTCAACTGATTTACCTTGCTGCCTAATCTCAAAATGTAGCTTAACAGAGTTAGTGTCTGTGTTGCCCATTTCTGCAATCTTTTGTCCAGCAGCCACAATTTGGCCTTCTTTAACTAGCAATTTACTATTGTGTGCATATACTGACAAAAAAGTTTTGTTGTGCTTGATAATCACTAAGTTGCCGTAGCCTCGCAAGTCCGAACCGCTGTATATCACTTTGCCGCTACTTGCTGCATTCACTGCCTGCCCAGAGGCGCCCGCAATATCAATACCTTTGTTTGACGCTTCGTTAAAACTAGCGATGACTTTACCATTGGTGGGCCAAATCCAATTGATGCTGTCATCACTAGCAACTTTGGCTTCTGCAGGTTTCGCAGTTGTTTCCGGGCTGGTGGTAGGTTTAGTGGCCGCAACCTCGGTGGGTTTGGCTGTGCCGCGATTCAGTGCTTCTAAGCTATAAGGTTCACGTACTGCTTTAGGTTGTGAAAGTATGGGTGTTACTGCAGGTGTGATGGTTTTGGTTTCGCTAGCTATTGGCTCAGATTTTATAGGTGTAACAACAACACCGTCCTCGGTCGTTGATGCTGGTGCTGACTTCTCCGTATTACCATTTGCCGGCAAGTTAAGCTTTTGGCCAATCTTGATTGCGTAAGGTGGGCTTAAATTGTTGACGCTGGCAATTTCTTTATAGTCATAGCCAAACTCTAAGCCAATGGCATATAGCGTATCGCCTTTTTTAACGGTGTAACTATTAGGGCGCCAGTCTGTACCTGATTTATCAGCTGCGCTAGTTTCAGGCGCGTTTGGTTTGTTGACGGACGCATTTCGATCAATCACTGGCGCAGGCGGACTACTTGCACATGCGGCTAAACCAATATAAATTACGACGAGAAATAGTTTTTGTAAAATCATACAGCTATGCGGTTGTGCCACCCAATAGAGGCACAAATTTAACGGTTTCCAATTTAGTTTGTTTGAACTCTGAAGTGGTACGTTCTATTAGATATAACGTTTGTGAAGTAGTCCCCACCGGAATCACCAACCTACCACCAACTGCTAATTGCGCAAGTAGCTCTTCCGGAATGTGGCTGGCAGCAGCAGTCACGATAATGCCATGAAATGGGGCATACGCGGATAAACCAATACTGCCGTCGGCATGATCAAGCTTGATGTTGCTGCATTTGAGTGTGCGCAAATGGCTACGTGCTTTCATTACTAAGGGACGTATGCGCTCAAGTGAAAATACTTCATCGGCTATTTTAGATAACACTGCCGTTTGATAACCACAGCCGGTGCCAATTTCCAGCACTTTACCTAATGCGCCGCCGTTACGTAACACTTCTGTCATACGGGCAACAATGTATGGTTGCGAAATAGTTTGACCAAAGCCAATTGGCAGAGAGACATCTTCGTAAGCACGAATAGACAGCGCTTCATCCACAAAAATATGGCGCGGAATCTCACCCATGGCAGACAGCACCAACTCATCTTTAATGCCTTGTTCGCGCAAGCGTGTGAGCATGCGGTCACGCGTGCGTGATGAGGTCATGCCAATGCCGGATTTAGAAGAGGGTCTGAGTAGTGCCATGGTGTTTACTTACTAATCCAATCTTTCAGTTCCGACAGTTGACTGTGTTTGGTTAGATCTACCTGAATGGGTGAAATCGAGACATGGTTGTGTGCGATTGCATAAAAGTCGGTACCAATACCACCATCATTAGGTTGTCCTGCTGCGCCCACCCAATACACGGTCTCGCCACGAGGCGTTTGCAGCTGAATCACAGGTTCGGCCTTGTGTCTTTTGCCTAAGCGAGTGATAGAACGCCCTTGAATGGCTTCATACGGTACATCGGGCACATTGATATTAAGTAGTGTGGGCGACTTTAACGCGCTTTGAGCATAGTGCTGCACAAGTTCAACCGCAATTCGCGCAGCCGTTTCAAAATGCGTGGCATTGTGTTGCGACATAGAAACGGCAAAAGAAGGAATGTCGAGCAGATAACCTTCCATCGCTGCGGCCACGGTGCCAGAATAAATGGTGTCATCCCCCATGTTGGCGCCGTCATTAATGCCGCTGACGACCATGTCTGGCATTTCGTCCATTAAGCCAGTGAGTGCAATGTGTACACAATCGGTTGGCGTGCCATTCACGTAGTAAAAGCCATTACTCGCCTTTCGCACGCTCAATGGGCGGTCTAAGGTAAGTGAGTTGCTGGCGCCGCTCCGGTTTCGTTCAGGAGCCACTACGGTGATGTCGGCAATTTTGGCTAAATGTGTCGCAAGGATGTTGAGGCCAGGAGCAAAATAGCCATCGTCGTTAGAAATTAAAATTCGCATGCTTTAATTATAATGGTTTTAGTAGTCTTGTCAGCGCGCATATAGCCTAAGTTTTCTGGTTAGGACGAGATTTTATCCATTTTGCATAAAAAATCGCACAGCCAAAAAAAATAAGACTCAGCAAGACTTCTAAAAGCGCCAATCCTGATGACATCCCATGTTCGGACCATGCGCGCACCACCCCTTCGGTGAAGTAGAACAAAATGAGCATCGATGCCCATTGATAGGTGTAGCGTTTGCCGCGCAGAATACCAAACAGTGGTAGCAGTAATGGCAACACTTTGAGTACTAGCATACTCCCGCCCGATTTTAACGGCGCTAACCAGAGTTCCCATGCCACGCACAGCATAATAAGCGCAATCAGGCTAACGCTTGCTCCTATGTGTAAGGTGCGTATCATGCTCGACACGCTTTTGCCATGTTTACCAATGCTGCACGTGCTTCCTCAGCGTTGGTAATGGGCGTTTCGAAATCAAAACGCAGACGCTGTGCGGATTTGGTATGGGCGCGTACATCAAAGCCAAAGGTATCAATGCCTATCATTTCTGCCGCGTTGGCATCTACCCCATGATAATGTTGGCAATACGCTAGCAAGTTGTGCGCGTGGTCGTGATTCATATGTTCAATAATGCTGGGTTCTTCGATAAAAAGTGGGTGGGTCGGCAATTGCATATCTGTACCTGGTACCCAGCCCATTTTGCCGAACCCAGCAATATAGCGAGCTTGCGTGATGTACAGAGTGTAGAAGGTAAAGTCGTGCATATCAAAATACTGCTCGGCTTGTGGCAAATAGCGCAAATAACGTTCACGCATCAGTATGTTTTGCTTATCGGTTTGTTCCGCTTTGGCAAGCAGGGTCAATCTGGCATTGGCTTGCAAATCCTCTTCACCGGCAAATACCACCAACGAGACATGCGCATTATGCGCGATGTTTTTGGTATGCTCAGCAATGGTGCTAATCAGTATGGTAGGCATGCCCTGATGGTTCAACACAAAAGGTGCTACCGAGCCAAACGGATAGCCGGTAAATTTGGCCGAGTGGGTAGACAGAATGCCGGAATGCGTGCTGAATAAAAACCGTTGTGCTTCTTGCGTGAGTGACATGATGTTATTGCCCCAACTTTAATGCAGTTTCTGCCAAGCGTTTGCCCAGCGCAATGCATAATTTACGCTCATCTTCGGTAATGGCTTGATCATCCATTGCGCCGCCAATGTGGCTGGCGCCATAAGGGGTGCCACCAGATTTGGTGCTACTTAATATGGGCTCGGAGTAGGGCAGGCCAACGATTAACATACCGTGATGCATCAGCGGTAACATCATGGTAAGGAGGGTGCTTTCATTGCCGCCATGCATAGAGCCACTAGACGTAAATACCGCTGCGGGCTTGCCGATGAGTACACCTTTTAGCCACAAACCCGCTGTACCATCTAAAAAGTATTTCATGGGGGCGGCCATGTTGCCAAATCTGGTTGGGCTACCTAAAGCAATGCCAGCACAGGCCTCTAAATCGGCCAGTTCTGCATAAGGCGCGCCAGTACTGGGGATGTCCGGTTCTGTTGCCTCGCAGTTGGCAGAGACTTTAGGTACAGTGCGGATTCGCGCCTTTGCACCTGGTACACTTTCCACGCCACGCGCTATCAGTTGTGCCATGTCACGCACGGCACCCCCTTGGGAATAATACAGCACTAAAATTTCGGTCATGGCATGGCCTTAAAAGATTGAATTAATCAAAACTGAAACTATACACAACATCGAGCGCATTCTCTGAACCTGCCTTGGTTTCAATGGCAATTCTTCTGGTAAATTGATAGGTCAGCTTAGCCACATTCAATAAGCCAAAAATACTTTTTTCGTAGCCTATCGTCAATTGACGGTTGATGCGCTTGCCCACATTCACACTGTAGTTAGTAGCGTTGGTCCCCTTGATATCCAGACTATCCAGCCCTGCGATATTGGCAATGCGTGATTGTAATGGCACAGAATCACCTTGCGACAGCAATGCTCCAGCAGCAACAGAAAGTAAGGCTAATTCACTGTTGCCAGCCTCGGACATCGGGCGCCCCAGCACCAATAGAGACAATTTGTCGTCGTTGGTGGTTTCCGGCTCGGAGACTAATTTAAGTTGAGGTGTTTTGATATCACCGCTGAGTTTTACCCCTACCTTAGTCGGCTCTAGGTTACGCATGGCCACCACATTAAGCCCTGCGTTAGAGACTGGGCCACTCAGGTTGATTTGACCAGTTTCAATGTTCAATAATTGTCCATAAGCTAGGTAGGTGCCATTGACATCTAATGCCCCAAACGCCTCTAACTGCGAGATGGGACCTGTCAACCTTACTTGCCCACTTAGTGCGGCATTCAGGCCTTGTCCGCGCAGCATAAATTGACGGCTTTCATCAAAAGGCATGGTCGGTTTTTTGCCAAAATCAATATTCAGTGTGCCCAATGCCAGCCCCAGCTTGCTGGCGGTTTGCTGGTCTTCTTTGCCTAAAATAATAACATCGTCGTCCAAGGTAGGGCGGCCAGCTTTGGGTAGCTCGAACAAACCGCGGTGCACTTTAAACTGACCATTAATCAGTGCGCGTTGGCCATTGACTTGCATGTCACCATCTCCACTGAGCACTACAAAACGATCGGTGCGTGAGAGTGCCGTTAATCGATTGGCCTGCACTTTCAAGGCGAGTTGGACTGGGCGTTGAATAAGATTTGCCTTGCCTTGTGCGCTCAGCGTGCCGGTTTTGCCAGCAAAATCCAGTTGTTTGACGGTAAATGTCTCCTCAGCAAAAGTCGCATCCAGTCCGCCTTGATTCAGGACAACGCCTTGGCTGGGAATGAGTATAGACAGGTTAGAACCACGCATATAACCATTGAGTTTTGGTGCGGCTAGGGTGCCGTTACCATCCACCATCAAGGATAATGCACCTTCAAGATGAGTATCCGCATCGTGTAGTGTTAACCAGTTTAAATGTTGCAGATTGGCCTCAGCGTGCAAGGATAAAGGCGCTTGCTGGCTCAGGATAAAGCCGCTGTTGGTGCTGGTGATGGACGTGCTTAAATTAGCTTGTGCGGTGCCAGCATAGCTAGATTGCAGTTGGGTCTCTGCCATGATTTGGTTATTCATGGCCTTTACGCGCAATGCCAAGGTGCTTAGCCCCATGGGTTGTTTGGTTTGTTGCACGGCATCAAGCAGCACAATATCGCCATCCGCGCGCGTCAGTGCAATCTCCGCATTGATTTGCTCTGCTATTGCAACTTGCCAATCGCCATTTAAAGTTAAGTTATGTTCAAGATGTGGTGTGTTAAAGCCCAAGTATGTTTGCAGTGCCTGTAGCGGTAATTGTTGTATACGACCTTGGGTTTTGATGATGGGTTTACTCGTTGTTTGATTGTTGGAAGCCTGATACGAGAACGTATCCATTTGCACTTGTCCCTGCGCGACCTGCAATTGTAGGTCTTTTAATAAAAAGCCGTGGTGGGTGCTAAACGACATGGGAGCCGGTTGTGATAAGCGTATTGTTTCTTTATCTGCACTGGTCAGGCTTTGAATCGTCCCTTGCCAACCTTGTGCATCAAGCCCCCCAGTAATCACACCGCTCAAACCAAAACTTGCGTCTTGCTTATCGGCATTCTCGATATTGAGCGTCAGCTGATGTTGAGCGAGACTACCTGTTAAATCAAGCTTGGCATTGATCGGTTTGGCATCCGCATCATTGGTATCACCTTTGCGTAGACCTTGAATGACGATTGAATTTTCTAAACTTGCAGTATCTATGGATGAAAACTGGCCTTTGGCTTGCACTTGTTTCATGCTGAGTTGGTTGGGTAAACGCAGTGCTGCTCCATCCAGTTGATATTGATATCGGTAGCTATTGTCAGCATGTGTAATCTCACCATTGCCTGTTATCGTGCCCGCAAAACCTGCCATGAGTTGATCTAAAGCTGGAAAATCAGCCACCCAGCGCAACGTGTTGCGTTGGCTATCGTTAGGGTTGAGGCCGCCATTTAATTTAAATTGATTGCCCGCCAGTTGCGCAGTTAAATCCAAATCAGATAACACAAAGTCTATCAATGTTGCTTTTGCATTGAGCGTGAGTGGGTGTTGGTTGATTTCACTTTGACTAGATTGCACAAGCACTTGCATGGGCTGTTGGCCACTGAGTGCGCCTTGCGCATCAAGCGATATATTGAGCGCACCTTTGAGTTGAGGGTGTATGTAGGCACTATTCAACGCTTTTAGTTGTACTTGCAAGGTCGCAGGCATTTGGTCTTGCAAGCTCACCGTGGCATCCAGTGCAATCAAGTTGGTTTGCTCTGCTTCAGTCGCTGGGGCAATGAAAAAGTCGCTGGCCGCTGGCTGATAGTGGTGTAAAGCATGCAGTTTCATTTCGGCCAAGTCGCCGCTGATATCGGCTTTCAATTGGTACGGGGTAGTACCCGTGGTTTGTTCTGCCTGCAACATGCCATTGAGGGCAAACGGCTTTTTATTGGTCATGTCTACGCTGGTCTGTAATTGTCCCCAAGGGCTTTCTGCTACTTGCAATGCAAGCTGTAAGGTTTGCGGGTTAGCGCTAAGATTAAAGGTGATAGCCTTTAGGGTTTGTGTTTCATTGGCTTGCTCAATCACCAGTTCATCAATGAGCCCTTGTTTTAATAAGATGGGCAAAGGTAAATCAAGGCGTTCTGGCAGTGTATTAGATGTTGTGTCTGCAGGTGGGTTGGCTTGAGGCTTAAACGTAAGTTTGGCCTGCTTGGCGTGAAAGCGGGAAACTGTCAGTTCGCCAGAGGCATTAAGACTCAACGCGAGGTTTGAGTCGATGCGGTCAACGCGCAAAACAGCGTTACCCAAATCCATCTCAAATTGCTTGATATTGGAATACACCAGCAAGTTGGCCGCGAGCACGATTTGCGGTGTCACAATCATGCTGATGCATAAACTCACAACCAAGCAGATACGCGCCATCAGCCAACAGGCGCTTATCAACCACTTGCGAAATAGGATTGAAGTTATCAATTAAAAACTCACTCCCAAATTAAAATGTAAGCGATATTCTTTGGTTTCTTCACCATAGGCAATGTCCGCACCCACCGGTCCGACCGGGCTCTTCCAGCGAACGCCTAAGCCGTAACCATAGGCTGGCTCATAATCACGCCAACTGTTGGCTGCATTCCCAAAATCCACAAATGCCGCCGCCCCCCATGATGAGGTGAACCATTGCACAATCTCTGTGCTGCCTGTCAGCAACACGCGTCCACCAAGAATGGCATCACCTTCTTGTACCCCCAACGATTGAAAACTATAGCCACGCACAGATTGATCACCACCCGCACGGAACAAGTATGTAGCAGGCACGCTCATGGAGCCAGAGACCAGGCCGACTTCCAAGCGACCAAGAAATTGGGTTTTTTCACCTAAAGGGTAAAACCCTTGTACTTTTGCTTGAGATTGTAAAAATCGACCATCGGACAAACGCTCGAGAGGGGCTGCCTGAAACTGAGATGAAAAGATGATGCCTTTGGTAGGAATTAAATCGTTATCTAATTTACGTAGGTTTAAACCATAAGCCAGCGTTGCCGCTTTATTAAATTCAGTAGATTCACCATCAATAGTCAAAAACTCATATAGCAAGTTTGCGCCCACAAATTGCTCAAAGTTGCGGGTGCCCCAAGTGCGCTTTACGCCGTTGTTGATGGCGGTAGTAATTTGCCCTTCCACATTGGTGCGCACCACACTGTTATTAATGCTATCGCGGTAGCCTTTGGCATCGGTCATAAAAGCAATATTAGAGGTAGCCGCTTGCAAACGCTGTTCTAAACGTAATGAGGTATCCCATAATAAGCCGCGTTGAAACAAATTACGGTCGGTATAGTTTAAGACCACGCGTGCACCGGTATTGGTGCTTGCACCCACCCCAATGCTTACGCTTTTTTGCTCACGTTCTTGTATGTCTACAATCACGTCAGCTAGACCGTCTTCCGATAACTGTTGTGTTGCAGCGCTCACAGACACACGATTGAATTTTCCGGTTTCCTGCAAGGTGTTTTGAAACTGCAATAAGGTACTTTGTTGATAGACATCTCCCGGTTTGATGGGGTTAATATTGTCAACCAATGCTGGTGGGTAGTGGTTTAAGCCTTTAAGTTGTAGTTTGCCAAAGCGCACACTGTTGCCGCTATTAAAAATAAGCGAGAGTGCCGCCTGATGCGTTTTAGGGTCAATGATTGCCTGACTTTGCTCGAGTTTGGCATTGGGGTAGCGCTCTGACAATAGTGTAGTGAGCATATTGCCCTTGGCCTCAGACCAAGCTTGTTGCGTAAAAGGTTTGCCGGCAGGTAACTGCCAACTGCGTTGCAATGACTCCATTGTGGGTGGTTGATCTTCACTGGCGCTGGCGCTGTTTACATCCCCCTTAAATGTCAGATTGGCAATGCTTACAGTGGTTTGAGGATTGAGCGTGATGATAAACACCGCTTCATTCTGCGAGGAAGACATAACGTCAACATCGGCAGAGAAATAGCCTTCTGTCGCCAATAAATCCTGTGCATCTTGTGGGGTTTTCTGGATAAGACGTAACCACTCGGCTTGGTCTAATCTCGGATTATCCAATGCTTCGTGAATGGTTAAGTGGGATTTCAGCAGTGCTTCAATGCGCTCTGTGTCTGTGTCTTGTGGCGTTTCAGCGAGTTTGAAAACCGTTTGGTAAGGAGACGATTTTTTTACTTTTAAAAGTGTGCTGGGCTCAGCCAAGCACCAAGCTGGTAAGCACATGCAACACAAGCACAGCATCCATCGGATACAAATTCGCAGAGATACTTGTAAGCGCAGGATGCTAAAAGCCGCAATATGTGCATGTAAAACGATAGGCAAACTACCTTAATTTAGATTGGATTGTGTCAGTGCAACCGCTTTACCAATATAGTTAGCTGGGGTTAGGGCTAACAGTGCAGTTTTTGCATCTTCAGGAATAGCCAGCGTAGCAATAAATGCATGTAACGAGGCTTGGTTGATGCCACCCTTCCCACGCGTGAGTTCTTTTAGTTGCTCGTAAGGGTTTTCAATGCCGTAGCGACGCATTACAGTTTGAATCGGTTCGGCCAACACTTCCCAGCTGTTGTTCAAATCCTCAGCTAGACGCTGTGCGTTGATTTCTAGTTTGTTTAAACCGCGTAAGCATGAATCAAAGCCTAACAAGGTATAACCAAAACCCACGCCCATATTTCTTAATACAGTTGAGTCGGTCAAATCGCGCTGCCAACGTGAAATAGGCAATTTTTCAGCCATGTGGCGCAAAATTGCATTGGCCATCCCCAGATTACCTTCTGAATTCTCAAAGTCAATCGGATTCACTTTGTGTGGCATGGTGGACGAACCAATTTCGCCTGCTTTGACTTTTTGTTTGAAATAACCAACGGAGATATAACCCCAAATATCACGGTTGAGGTCAATCAAAATGGTATTGATGCGCGCCAGCGTATCGTATAACTCCGCCATGTAATCATGCGGTTCAATTTGAATGGTCATGGGGTTGTAAGTCAATCCCAATGAGGTTACAAAAGATTTGGCAAAGCTTTCCCAGTCAAAGCTAGGGTAGGCCGATAAATGCGCATTGAAGTTACCCACAGCGCCATTGATTTTGCCCAAAATTTCGCCATTAGCAAGCTGGGTTTGCTGACGTTTTAAACGGTAAACCACGTTAGCCAACTCTTTGCCCATGGTGGTAGGGCTGGCAGTTTGACCATGCGTACGAGACAACATGGGTTGATCCGCCAATTGGCTTGCTAGCTCAGATAAGCGTGCAATTAAATTCTTTAAATAGGGCAACATCACCGTGTCGCGTGCGGCTTTTAACATCAAGCCATGTGACAAGTTGTTGATGTCTTCGGATGTGCAAGCAAAGTGGATAAACTCACTGGCTTTTTTAATTTCAGGATTGCCGTCAAACTTCTCTTTAAGCCAATATTCCAGCGCTTTTACGTCATGATTGGTGCGCATTTCAATGGCTTTTACTTGGGCAGCATCTGCCTCGCTAAAGTGAGCAATTGCTGAGTCTAGCTCCCGAATCGTGTCTACACTAAATGGCGCAATTTCTTTTAATGCTTCAGCAGCTGCAAGCGCTTTAAGCCACTCTACCTCTACCCAAGCACGATGCTTGATAAGGGCATATTCACTAAAAAATGGACGCAAAGCGTCGAGTTTGGATTGATAACGGCCATCAAGAGGGGAGAGTGCATTTAGGGTAGTTAGTGACATAACAAAAGAAAAATAGCGTTTTGGAAAAAACGCTATTTTACGCTGATTATGAGGCTTAAGCTACGAAAACTGCTGTTTACGCAAAGCTCATCATGTCAACAAATTGATTCACAGGCGTTGCTTCTAGCTTGGCTTGGTCTAGGCAGAGATTCAAAATTTCTGCCTGTTTGTTGGCATCAAAACGGCGTGCCAAATTCACTTTAAATTTTTTCACCAATTCTGGAATGCCTTCACCTCGACGGCGGCGATGACCAATCGGGTACTCTACTGCAATATTGCTAGAGCTTGTGCCATCTTTAAAGAACACTTGGATGGCGTTGGCAATCGAGCGTTTTTCTGGATCATGGTAATCCTTGGTATATTCAGCTTTTTCAACACACACCATTTTCTCGCGGATGGCATCAATCCGTGGTTCAGCGGCGGCGGTATCTTCGTAATCTTGCGCGGTTAAACTGCCTTTGAGTAAACCAACGGCGGCCATGTATTGAATACAGTGATCGCGGTCTGCAGGGTTGTCGAGCGGCCCCGTTTTATCAATAATGCGAATGGCTGACTCGTGCGTGGTAATCACGATTTTTTCAATTTGTGCGATTTTTTCTAGCGTTTGCAATTTGCTACCCACTTCTGCATTCAATTGAAATGCACATTCCACTGCAGTTTGCGCATGGAACTCGGCCGGGAAGCTAATTTTGAACAACACTTGTTCCATCACATAACTGCCATATGGGCGTTGGAATTGAAAGGTATTGCCTTTAAACAATACATCATAAAAGCCCCAAGTTTTGGCGGTGAGTGCAGAAGGGTAGCCCATTTCACCTTGCAAGGTCATCCAAGCTAAACGCACAGCGCGACTAGTCGCATCGCCCGCTGCCCATGATTTACGTGAGCCAGTGTTGGGCGAGTGGCGATAAGTGCGCAAGCTTTGCCCATCCACAAAGGCATTAGACACGGCATTGATGATGTCTTCTTTATTGCCACCCAACAGTTTGGTGACTACGGCGGTGGAAGCGATTTTGACTAGAATCACATGGTCCAAGCCCACACGGTTAAAGCTGTTCTCTAATGCCAGTACGCCTTGAATTTCGTGTGCTTTAATCATGGCAGTGAGTACGTCTTTGATGGTCAATGGTGCTTTGCCCTCAGTGATATTTTTGCGAGACATATAGTCTGCCACCGCTAAAATACCCCCTAAGTTATCCGATGGGTGACCCCATTCAGCGGCTAACCAAGTATCGTTAAAGTCTAACCAGCGTATCATCGCGCCAATATTGAATGCGGCCAAAATGGGATCAAGTTGATAATTTGTTCCTGGTACTTTGGCACCATTGGGCACCACTGTGCCAGCAACGACTGGGCCTAATAATTTGGTGCAAGCTGGGTAGTCCAAGGCCTCAAAACCGCAACCTAAGGTATCCATTAAGCAATTACGGGCAGTATCAAATGCTTCGTCCGATTTGATTTCGTAATCGGCAACGTAGTTGGCAATGTCCACAATCACTTGATCGGGCGCGGGGCGAACGTTAGAAATGTGTGCACTCATGTTTTAAGCCTTTTAATTTAAAATTTTGCGAATTAACTTTAATTTTCTGAAAGAAATGATTGGTAAGCGATGCAGTTCATGGCGCGCGGAGCGCGGAAATCGGAGTGTACAAATAAGTTCATCAGGATTTCGAGCACCGCGTAACGCAGTAATGCGCGCTTAACAAATCATTTACCGGTCTTTCAATGCTACAAAAGGACGGTTATCTGGCCCCGTATACTCAGCATTCGGCCGAATAATCTTGTTATCAATGCGCTGTTCAATCGCGTGGGCAATCCAACCTGTGGTGCGGGAAATCACAAATATCGGGGTGAACATGCCAGTGGGGATGCCCATCATGTGGTAGCTGGATGCGCTGTACCAATCGAGATTGGGGAACATTTTTTTCTCACGCCACATGGTTTCCTCAATACGAGCAGAGATGTCATATAGCTTCATATTGCCAGCCTCCTCACACAATGCTCGACTAACCGCTTTAATGGATTCATTTCGTGGGTCGGCAATGGTATACACAGGATGACCAAAGCCAATAATAATCTCCTTGCGCGCCATGCGTGCCATGATGTCGGCTTCCGCTTCATCTGCGTTCTCATAGCGTTCAATAATTTCCATGGCTGCCTCGTTGGCGCCACCATGTTTGGGACCACGCAAAGCGCCAATCGCACCAGTGATGCAAGAATACATATCAGACAAAGTGCCCGAAATAACGCGTGCCGTGAAGGTTGAGGCATTAAATTCATGCTCGGCATACAATACCAGTGAGGTGTTCATTGCCTTGACGTGAAGCGCAGATGGCTTTTTGCTATGCAAGATATGCAGGAAATGCGCAGCAATCGAGTCATCATCGGTTTCAACTTCAATGCGCACGCCTTTGTGGCTATAGTGATACCAGTAAATCAAGATTGAACCAAAGCAGGCAATCAGGCGATCGCCCAAGGTTTTAGCCGCTTCGGTATTTCGGTCAAGCGCCTCTGGCTCGAGTGTCCCCAGCATAGAGCAACCGGTGCGCATCACATCCATCGGATGCGCATTGGCTGGAATCTGTTCCAATACGGTTTTAAGGGCATTGGGCAGGCCGCGTAGCTTTTTGAGCTTTTGATGATACGCAGTGAGTTGTGCTTGATTGGGCAACTCGCCGTGTATCAACAAATGAGCGACTTCTTCAAACGTAGCCTGTTTGGCCAGTTCGATGATATCGTAACCACGGTAATGCAAATCATTACCGGTGTGACCTACCGTGCAAATAGCGGTGCTTCCTGCGGAAACGCCCGCTAAGGCTACCCCTTTTTTCTTTTTCGGGGCTTCGGTCACAATGTCTGTCGTCGTGTTCATCACATTCTCCATGAAACGCTATTTTTTAAATAATGAATCGAGTTTTTGTTCGTAGGCGTGATACCCCAAATGATCGTAGAGCGCCATCCGTGTTTGCATGGTGTCCAGTACGTTTTTCTGCGTACCGTCTTTTTTCACCACTTGATACACATTTAAGGCAGCCTGATTCATGGCGCGGAACGCAGACAGAGGGTACAGCACCATGCTGACATCAGCTGTGGCTAACTCTTCCACCGTAAATAAGGGCGTAGAGCCAAATTCGGTGATGTTGGCCAGCACGGGCACGTTGACTGCATCTACAAATTGTTTGTACATACTGAGTTCAGTCATGGCTTCTGGGAAAATCATGTCAGCGCCTGCTTCCACACAGGCACAGGCACGATCAATGGCTGATTGCAAACCTTCAACCGCCAACGCATCAGTGCGTGCCATCACCACAAAGTCATCATACGGTTTGGCATCTACCGCTGCTTTTACGCGGTCCACCATTTCTTCCAAACTCACAATCGCTTTATTGGGGCGGTGACCACAACGTTTTGCACTGACTTGGTCTTCAATATGGACAGCGGCCGCACCGGCTTTAGAGACACTTTTGATGGTGCGGGCGATGTTGAAAGCACCACCAAACCCAGTATCAATATCAACTAGCAGAGGCGTATCCACGGCATCGGTAATGCGGCGTACATCCACCAGCACATCTTCTAAAGTAGAAATGCCTAAATCTGGCAAACCGAGCGAGCCAGCCGCCACACCACCACCTGATAAATAAATAGCTTTAAAACCAGATTGTGTGGCCAGCATGGCGTGATAGGCATTAATCGCGCCAATAATTTGTAACGGTTTTTCTGCCGCTATTGCGGCTCTGAAGCGGGCGCCTGCTGATAGTGAAGTTGTCATGATATTTACTTAATCCGTACTTAATTAAAAAAGGCGAGGTTAGCCTCTTCAGAAATCGCCACGTTGGTGAGTTTGGCTTTTTGCAAAATCTCCCAGAAATAGCGATAGGTCGCTCGGTCATGCAGTTCGCCAGCGTATTGAATCGGTCCCCAATCGGCGGCTTGGGCAGCCAGTAAAATATTGGCGGCATCGGCTACTTCGTCGTAATTGGGTTTCATCGCGTCCACAATGGCTTGAATTTGCGTGGGGTAAATACTCCACATACGCATAAACCCAAACTCATTTCGTGCTCGACTGGCATCGCTAAACGTGGTTTCTACATTTTTTAAATCCAGCGTCACGTTATGGGCAGGCACCACGCCATTTGCTAATGCAGCTGAGACAACCTCGGTTTTGGCGCGCGCTAATAGGCGGTGGTCAAATTGTCCAGGGCTGCGCATCGCGCTGGCTGGGATTGCGCCATGATGCGCGCTGACAAAATCCATCAAGCCAAAATCCAACACTTGTAACCAAGGCAATTTAGCAATGTTGTGCACTTGGTTTAATGCGCCATGGGTTTCAATCAAAATATGCACAGGAATCACGCGGCTGATGCCATTGGCTGCTGCTACTTTTTGGATGTAAGCAATCATTTCCTCGGCTTGGCTAATATCAGTACATTTAGGAATAGTGATATAGCTCAGCACGTTACCGGCACCGCCCACCAAAATATCAATGTCTTGTTTCCAAGCAGGGTGGGTGTAATCATGGATGCGAGCGCCTGCCATGTGGTATTTGTTGGCTTCAGAATTCAACACGCGCACGATCATTTCGGCATGGTCGCGCTCTTGCCCGCTGGCTGCGCCGTCCTCACAATCGCAAGTAATATCAAATACTTGACCAATGGTGTCTTGTAACCCTAGAGCCTTGAGTATCAGCTTTTCGCTCCCTGCAAAGTGCTCACAGGCAGGGATGAGCGGAAACGGTTTTTCTCCGCCAAACAAGGCCTCGCTTGGATGTGGTTTTGTTGAATTGCTCATGTTATGGCTTTCTCCGTGGCATCAAGACGGTGTAATCAAGGTCAAGCACTACATTGGGGTGGTAGCCACCCTCAGTTTTTGCCTGTGAAATTTCTGCTGGGGTGATATTTTTTAGACCCACCATGCGCAAGCGCAAAGCACCAAATTGTGGGTGATGGGCTAATTGCAAACGCTCTAGCACTTCGGTGTAGGTGTAAATCGTATCGCCGGCATAGCTAGGATTAGCGTGCGTGCCGCCATTAATCGCTAAAATTTGCAGTGCGTTTTCCAAGCCTTCGTAACTCAAAGCACGGCAAGCGGAAATGACCACGCCGCCATAGACCAAGCGTTGTTTCATGGGGTTGGTTGCCATCATATGGGCATCAAAATGCAGACGTGCATTGTTTTGATACAAACGCGTGGCAAGTGAGTGGTCGCTATCGTTAATGGTCATGCCAGCAGGGTGGTCAATGCGTTCACCCACTTGGTAGTCTTCCCAAAAGTAGTGGCCACCGGTGGCGCTCGCTATTTCATGGTGAAAGCTAAGCGCATCAGGCGCTTGCAAGTGTGCTTCACTAACGGATACTGACAACTCGGGCACGACAGTTTCGGGTGCCGGTGCATTCAAATCACCTTTGTGCACCATGACCCAACGCACCCAACTTAATACCGGCGTTTGATGTTGATTAATGGTGGTTGAGCGTACCCATACCACCCCATTTTTGCCACTCGAGTTTTGTTTTAAGCCAATCACTTGGCTGGAGGTGCTGAGTGTATCGCCAGCAAATACAGGCTGTAAAAAACGCACATCGGCATAACCTAAATTGGCGACTGCGTTCACCGAAATATCCGGAACGGTTTTGCCAAACGCAATATGAAACGCCAACAAATCATCGACCGGAGTGCTGGGATACCCTAATGAATGCGCAAATGGCGCACTGCAATGCAGTGGGTTGCGTTCGCCAGTCAGCGCAATGTACAAAGCGCTATCGCCCGTTGTGATGGTGCGTGGCGTGGCGTGTTGAATGACTTCGTTGAGTTTGAAGTCTTCAAAGTACCTGCCGCTATTAATTTTGGTATTGCTCATCTCACGTCACTTTCGCGATGATTTGTAGGCATCAATTTAAATAAACTCTTCTTCTAGTTCAGCAATCGCTTCATGCAGCTGAATCAAGCGTTGTGCGGCTTTAATGTGATGGTGTTCTACCAATTTGTCGTTCACCACCACGGTGCCTTGCCCAGAAGCGTTGGCCTCTTTTAATGCTTTAATAATTTCTCTTGCGTGCGCAACTTCGGTTGCTTTTGGCGTGTAGGCATCGTTGCAATAGGCAATTTGTGCAGGGTGCACCAGCGATTTACCATCCATGCCCATGTCGCGACCCAAGCGGCAAGCATATTCAAATGAGTGCATGTTTTTAAAATCACTGGTGATCCCATCAATCACACAGCGGCCATAGGCGCGTGCTGCCAAGATTACCAAAGATAACGAAGTGAGGATGGCGGAGCGCTCATGCGTGACATGCGCATGCAATTGAGAAATCAAATCGGATGTCGCCATCACGATACATATAATACGGTCAGATGCCGATGCAATTTCTTTTGCGTTAAGCACAGCAATCGGGCTTTCAATCATCACCATAATTGGTACATCTTTCCCGCCGGCGTCATCCAATGCTTGTTGTGCCCTTAGGACATCTTCACGTGACTCTATATTCGGAAACAAAATTGCATCAGCACCAATATTGGCCACAGCTTTAATATCATCTGCGCCCCAAATGGAGTCTAAGTCGTTGACGCGCACTACTACTTCACGTTTACCGTACCCACCTTGTTTAACTGCAGCCACAACGTTTTCACGGGATTGGATTTTGGCATCAATCAAGATGGGGTCGCCCAAATCAAGTATCACTGAGTCTGCAGCCAATGTGCGAGCGCGTTCCAAGTAGTGTGTGTTGCAGCCTGGTACATACAGCATTGAACGTCTGGGGCGTAAGCAGTATTCCATAGTATTTATCCAGTAATAGGTTGCAAATAAATGTTGATTGAAATCGATTATATAGACATCATTTCAAGTGTGTCAATATATATCTTATGTCTTATATAAGATATAAAACAGTAGACATGTGAATTTGCTCGTGATATAAATGCGTCTAACTAGCAAAGCATTCATCTTGCTGTGTCGATGCTAATTATATGAATCGCAAATAAGGGTGTTAATTAAAGCGTATGGGTCATGAAAATTTAATGCACAGGACAATCAATATGGATAAGCAATTTAATTCTCCAAGCTACAGGCCGCTCTATGATCAAATCAAGGTGCTCATCACGCAAAGCCTGATTGGGGGTGAGTGGCGCCCAGGTGAGATGATTCCAAGTGAGGTGGATTTGGCTATGCGTTATAAGGTGAGTCAAGGCACGGTGCGAAAGGCCATTGATAGTTTGGCGACTGAGAATATTTTGATTCGTCGTCAAGGCAAAGGCACATTCGTAGCAACGCATAAAGAGGATGACATTAAGTTACGTTTTTTGCGCTTGACCGCGGAAAATGGCCAAAAAGAGTTGCTGCAAAACGAGTTTTTATCTTGCGAGAAAACTAAAGCTAATGCCCATATTTCCAAAGTATTGGATATCAAGGCAGGTGCAGCCACCATTGAAGTGAAGCGTATGCTTACCTTTTCCGGCAGGCCGCTTATTTATGACCACATTATTGTGCCCGCAGCACCTTTTAAAGGTTTGAATAGCGTAAAGGTGGAAGAAAGCAATGGTTCCATGTACAGCATGTACGAGTCGCAGTTTGGCATTCGCATGATTCGTGCGGAAGAGCGCCTTAAAGCGGTGGGTGCAGAGAAAGAAGTGGCTAAATCCTTAGGTTTGCAAGATGGCTATCCATTATTAAGTATTGAGCGGGTGTCATTTACTTATGGCGATAAGCCGATGGAGTGGAGGTTGGGCTTATGCCTCACAGACGATCATCACTATATGAGCGAGCTCGAATAAAAAGTGCATATTTCATCTCAATCGCTGTGTTGCTCTCTGATTTGCTTGCTTATGTACTTTGATGTACACCGCGCATCGCAAATAAGCTCGCGCCTTGCGCTTGAGCGAACTAAGCATTTTTAAAGAATTGTGGAGTAAAGATGGACGATTTAAAGAAACGCGCGTTGGATTACCACCAATTTCCTATTCCTGGGAAGTTGAGCGTGGAGTCATCCAAGCCTTGTACGACGCAAGATGATTTGTCATTGGCTTATACGCCGGGTGTTGCAGAGCCTGTGCGCGAGATTCATGCGGACCCAGCCAATGCTTACAAATACACCAACAAAGGCAATTTAATTGCGGTAATTACCGATGGTACGGCAGTGCTGGGCTTGGGTGATATGGGTGCGCTGGCGAGTAAGCCTGTGATGGAGGGCAAAGCGGTATTGTTTAAGCGCTTTGCAGGTATTGATGTGTTTGATATTGAAGTGAATGCGAAAACACCGGATGAGTTTATCCAAACCGTGGTCAATATTGCGCCTACATTTGGCGGTATTAACTTAGAAGACATTGCTGCGCCCCACTGTTTCTACATTGAAGATGAATTAAAAAAACGCCTAGATATTCCAGTATTTCATGACGATCAGCACGGTACCGCTGTGATTGTTGCAGCTGCGTTACTGAACGCGTTAGAGCTCCAAGGCAAAACGCTCGCCCGCGCCAAGATAGTGTTTTTAGGCGCGGGTGCGGCGGGTTGTTCTTGTGCAAAGCTGCTCAAATTGATGGGTGCCACCAACATTACCATGGTGGATAGAACAGGTGTACTCGATACCAACCGTGCAGATCTGCATGACAATAATCGTGAGTTAGCAGTAGCACCTTCATCCAATAAAACCTTGGCAGACGTGATGCCCGATGCAGATGTGTTTATTGGCGTGTCCGCCAAAAATGCGCTAGATGCAAGCTTGATTAAAGCGATGGCCAAAAATCCTGTTGTGTTTGCTTTGGCCAACCCAGACCCAGAAGTCTTGCCCAGCGCTGCCTTTGCCGTGCGCGATGACTTGATTATGGCCACTGGTCGCAGCGATTTTCCTAACCAAGTGAATAACGCGCTGTGCTTTCCATACCTGTTTAGAGGTGCATTGGATGCCAAAGCCAAAAAAATCACCGATAAGATGAAAGTGGCCGCTGCCAAAGCGCTCAGTGCGCTGGCGCGTGAGCCAGTGCCTGCAGAAGTATTGGCAGCATATCAATTGCAGTCTTTAAGCTTTGGCAAAGATTACATTATTCCAAAGCCTTTTGATCCAAGGTTGATGAACTATGTATCCACCGCAGTGGCAGAGGCGGCCGAATGATTGCAAAAAAACCCATCAAGCAACGACCAAAGAATCTAAACCTGTTCACGATTCGTTTGCCGATTAATGCGGTGGTTTCGATTATGCATCGGGCCAGCGGTGTAGTGCTTTTCTTAATGCTGCCGGCCGTGTTGTGGGTGTTGCAGCAATCATTAGCCAGTGAGGCGGATTACTTGAGGATTTCAAGCGGCTTTCAGCATTGGGTGTTTAAGTTGATTTTGATTGGCATGGCTTGGGCATTCTTTCACCACTTTTTTGCAGGTATACGCCATTTAGCCATGGACGTGCACTGGATGACCAGCTTACAAAAAGCGCGATTTTCCAGCCGAGTGGTGCTGTGGTTGGTGGGGTTGTCTGTAGCGATGTTTGCTTGGTGTATTTGGTAAGCGATTATGTTGATTGAATTGTTAACAGACCGCTACCCCGGCATGCGCCAATGGCTCACACAACGGTTATCCGCTGTGGTGATGGCGTTGTACACAGTGTTGTTTGTATTGCTGATAGCACTATATCAGCCTACTAATTACGCAGAATGGCATGACTTTTTTAGTCCTTGGTGGTGGCGTTTAGCCACACTTTTAAGTTGGGTTTGCTTAATGATGCACGCATGGCTAGGCGTGCGCGATGTGCTCAAAGATTACATTTTTAACGTCACAGTCAGGTCTTATTTGCAGTTGTTAGTAGAACTTGTGCTCATTATCGATTTGACATGGATGGCATTCATTTTAGTAGAGATGAAATAACGCATATGACAGTACAACAACATACCTTTGATGCAGTAATTATTGGCGGTGGCGGCGCAGGTCTGCGTGCTTCGCTGCAATTGGCAGAGGCGGGTGCCAAAGTGGCCGTGCTGTCCAAAGTATTCCCAACACGCTCACACACTGTAGCAGCACAAGGCGGCATTGCCGCAGCCTTGGGCAACGTGGCTGAGGATAAATGGCTATGGCACATGTATGACACCATTAAAGGCTCAGACTATTTAGGTGACCAAGATGCCATTGAATTTATGTGCAAAAACGCTGCAAAAGCCATTATTGAGCTTGAGCATTTTGGTATGCCGTTTGACCGTTTGGAAAACGGCCGTATTTTTCAACGCCCCTTTGGCGGGATGACGCAGAATTTTGGTGAAAAACCCATCTCACGCACTTGTGCAGTGGCAGATAGAACCGGACATGCCATGCTACATACCCTATATCAACGCAATGTCCGCGCTAACACCCAATTTTTAATTGAGTGGTTTGCGCTGGATTTGATTCGCGATGCTGATGGCGATGTACTTGGGGTCATGGCACTGGAAATTGAAACTGGTGAATTGCACCTGATTCATGCTAAATCCACGTTATTGGCAACGGGTGGCGCAGGCAGAATTTTCCAAGCCAGTACAAATGCTTTTATTAATACTGGCGATGGTTTGGGTATGGCAGCACGAGCTGGGTTGCCTTTACAGGATATGGAGTTCTGGCAATTTCACCCCACCGGTGTGCTCAATGCAGGTGTGCTGATTACCGAAGGAGTGCGCGGTGAAGGTGGCTATTTAGTAAACAGCGAAGGCGAGCGCTTTATGGAGCGTTATGCGCCTAATGCAAAAGACTTGGCCAGCCGCGATGTGATTTCACGTGCAACCGCAACAGAAATCAAAGAAGGTCGTGGTGTTGGTAAACATAAAGATGCGGTGTATCTCAAACTCGACCATTTGGGCGAAGAGGTCATCAATAAGCGCCTGCCTGGTATCCGCGAAATTGCAAAAACCTTTGCTAGTGTGGATCCAATTAAAGACCCCATTCCTGTAGTGCCGACTGCGCATTACATGATGGGCGGCATTCCTACTAATTTGGATGGGCAAGTGGTGCTGCATGATGGCAAGACCGAACAATTGGTGAACGGCCTATACGCAGTGGGCGAGTGCGCCTGTGTGTCTGTGCATGGTGCAAACCGTTTAGGTTCCAACTCGCTCTTGGACTTGGTGGTGTTTGGCAAAGCCGCTGGCGACAAAATGTTGAGCGAGATACAAGCCAACAAAGCACACAAACCATTACCTGCTGATGCCTCAGATAAAACATTGGCACGTATGGCACGTTTAGAAAATCAACAGAATGGTGAAAGTGTTGCAGAAGTGGGCACCGATATGCGCAAAACCATGCAAAAGCATTGTGGCGTGTTCCGTTTCCCAGAATTACTCTCTAGCGGTGTTTCCGCAATTGATGCAGTAGCCCAGCGCGTGAAACATCTGCAAATTAAAGATAAAAGCAAAGTATTCAATACTGCGCGAATTGAAGCATTAGAACTGGATAACTTAATGGAAGCAGCGGTGGCTACGATGCATGCTGCGGAACATCGTAAAGAAAGTCGCGGTGCGCATGCGCGCGAGGACTTTGCAGAACGTGACGATGTGAACTGGTTAAGCCATTCACTTCATTACAAAGAGGGAAATCGATTGGTCTATAAACCAGTTCGCTTAAATCCATTGACTGTGGAATCGTTTACGCCAAAAACAAGGGTTTATTAATTATGAAATTTTCGATTTATCGCTATAACCCCGATACAGACAAAAAACCTTACATGCAAGATTATGACATTGCATTGGAGGACAGCGACCAAATGTTGTTGGATGCATTGGTGCGCATTAAGCAAGTAGACGAGACCTTGAGTTTGCGTAAATCCTGCCGTGAAGGCGTATGTGGCTCAGACGCCATGAACATCAATGGCAAGAATGGACTTGCCTGTATCACCAAGTTATCCGATTTAGATGAGCCTGTGGTGCTACGTCCTATGCCAGGTTTGCCGGTGATTCGTGATTTGGTGGTGGACATGACGCAGTTTTTTGACCACTACAACTCAATTAAGCCTTATTTAGAAAACAACGATCCGCCACCGGAAACCGAGCGTCTACAAAGCCCAGAAGATAGGGCAAAATTAGATGGTCTGTACGAGTGCATTTTGTGTGGTGCATGCACCACCTCTTGCCCAAGTTTCTGGTGGAACCCAGATAAATTTGTAGGGCCAGCTGGCTTGATGCAAGCCTACCGTTTTATTGCAGATTCACGCGATCAAGCGGAGGAGGAGCGCTTGGAAAACTTGGAAGATCCCTATCGTTTGTACCGTTGCCACAACATTATGAACTGTACAGATGTGTGTCCGAAAAAGCTCAACCCGAATGCTGCGATTGCCGCCATTAAAGATTTAAAAATAGAACGCGCTAAAGAACATAAGGATGCGCAACCAAAAACCGGTAAAAAGATATTCGGCATCAAAGTGTTATAAGGGGGAGCCATGTTAAACGCAGAAATCATGCAAGACGCAGAACAAAGACGCTTAGCATGGCGTTGCCGGCGTGGCATGCTGGAGTTGGATATTGTGTTGCAGCGCTTTGTGAGTGAGCAGTTTGGTGATCTGACACTGGCCGAGATGCAGATATTCGATGAAATGCTTGAACTCGCAGATAACGATTTTTGGGAGCTGATACAAAGCGCCGAGCAAGTGAACTATGAGGCGGATGTGCAAAATGTATTACGTAAATTAAGCATTGCCAGTCAGCAAAACACACAGGGGGAAGCATGATACAACACCATCATATTGGCGAAGAGCCGATTGCGCTCGATGCACGCGCCCTAGGCGATTACTGGCCTGGCATTCAGTTGTACTATCCACCCGTTAAATATGCCCCAAGTTTGGGTATATACGAGGACATGGACCAAGCGTCAGCACGCATGAAAAAACATGCGCACTTTACCAATGCCCATACCCTGATTTTTGACTTGGAAGACGGCTGTCGCCAAAAAGAAATGAGCCGTGAGTTGCTGCGCAAAGAGTTGCCGCAGCTCAGAAAAATCAATGAACGCGTCACCATTGCCATTCGCGCCAATTCGTTCCGTACCGATGAGTACGAGGAAGATATGAAGCTAGTGCGCGATATGGGCGAATATATTGATGTGGTGATGCTGGCCAAAGCTGGCGAGGCTTACGGCGCTGCAGAAGTCCGCGATTTGTCTAGCTTTTTAATCAGTGTGAATCCAGAAATCACGATTCAGCCGATTATCGAACATCCAAAGTCGCTCAAAATTGCACCGGAACTAATGCAATACAACACAGTGAAGCATGTGGTGTTTGGTATTCACGATTTCTCCAAAGCAATGGGTATTCATATCACCCCAGAAAACTGGATTGAAGAGCTGTTCTACTTTATTAACCAACTGCTATTTGAAGCACGTATTGCCGGTAAAGGTGTGATTGGTGGGGTAGAAACGCTGATTGGCAGCAATATCATGCCAGAAAAGTTCCTGGAGCCACATGATGTGCGCCGTTGGTTAGATTTGCATGGCGATAATGAATCGCGCGTGGTGTACAAGCATGCTTGCAAAGAAGCAGCCATGGGCTTAACTGGCAAACAGGTGATTCATCCTGGACATATTCATTTATGCAAAACCGCTTACACGCCATCTCCCACCGAAATTACGCAGAAAGTTAGCATTTTGAAGGCGGCGATTGAAGCTGATGCTTTGTTGGGTGGGGCTATTAAATTTGAGGGTGAAATGCTAGACCCACCCATGTTTGGTAAAGCATTGCAAACCCTGTTACGCGCACATGCCTTGCGTGCGCTAAAAACCAGCGATATGGAATTTGCGCTACATGTATTGCAGTTGTTGCCGGCGCAAGTGGTGCGTCAGAACTGGCCATATGGAGTACTTTTATAATGTTTACACAGTTTCCTCAATGGGTTTGGAACATTCCCGGTTACTTCAATATCGGCGTGGCTTGCACTGATACGCACCTCAACACTTCGCGAGCCGATATCGTGGCCATGATTGTGGAGGACGATGCCTTAGGTACGTCCAGCATCACCTTTGCGGAGTTAGCACAGCGTACAGATCAGTTTGCGCAAGTGCTGCGTAATTTAGGGGTGAAGGTGGGCGACCGCGTGCTGATTCGCTTGCCCAATAGTTTGGATTATCCCATTGCATTTTTGGGCGCCATGAAAATGGGTGCGATTTCGGTACCAACCTCCACCTTGCTCACGGCAGAAGAGGTGGCGTATCTGGCAAAAGACTCTGGTGCAACCGTATTGGTGACCGATGCGGCAGCTTGGAATGTAATGGCGGATGAAATTACCAAAAACACAGCCGATATTGCCAATTTAAAACACGTGCTGGTGACTCAGTTGGAAAGTGTTTCAGAGTTCAAATCTCCCGCAGGTTTAAATGTACAAGGCCTTGAAGACAGCATCTTAGACATCCAACAAGTGGAACCCGCGCATGCCACCAAAGCCGACGATCCAGCCTATCTGGTGTATACCTCTGGTACGACGGGTTATCCTAAAGGCGTATTGCATGCGCACCGTGCGTTGCTAGGCCGCCAGCCCGCAGCTCAGTATTGGTTTAATTACAGCGAGCAGATTCAAGACCGTATCATGCACTCCGGCAAGTTCAACTGGACCTATGTGCTAGGGACTGGCCTAATGGATCCCTTGTATTTAGGCAAAACAGTGATTGTGCATGAGGGCAAAAATGATGCACAAAAATGGTTGGACCTGATTAACAAACATCAAGCCACTATTTTTATTGGGGTGCCGACCATTTACCGCCAACTCCTTCAAAAAACAACCGCTACGCAGGCCGATATTCCAAGCTTGCGCCATTACATGAGTGCTGGCGAGCATTTGTCTGACGAGGTGCTGGAACAATGGCGCACTCGCTTTGGTTTGGATATTTATGAAGCGGTGGGCATGAGCGAGTTTTCCTATTACTTATCCCAGAGTAAATACCGGCCAATCCGTCCCGGTTCTGCTGGCTTTCCACAACCTGGACATGATGTGCAATTGCTTAACCCAGAAACACTACAGCCAGTGCCTGTGGGCGAAGAAGGTATGATTTGCGTCAAAGATACTGACCCTGGTTTATTTTTACGGTATTGGAATTTAGACGAAGAAACCGCCAAATATAAGCACGATGGCTACTTTTTCTCTGGCGATTACGCAAAATATGATGCCGATGGCTACATTTGGTTCTTAGGGCGTAAGGATGACATTATCAAAAGCTTTGGTTATCGCGTCTCGCCCTATGAAATTGAACGTGTTTACAAAGGGCACCCAGCGGTCGCCGATTGTGCAGCGGTGGGGGAAGAGATTGAGAAAGACAAATTGCTGGTGGTGATTTATGTGATTCCCAAAGCCGATATAACTGTAAACCCAGATGAATTGTTGGCCTATGGCAAACAACATTTGGCGGCTTATAAATCCCCCAAAACGGTGTATGTGGCCAAGGATTTCCCGCGCACCAAGAATGGTAAAATATTGCGTAAAGATATCAGCCCAACTATTGCCACTGCAAAAAGCTCAAGATGACCATCGTTAAACAAGAAGACTTTATCCAAAGCGTTGCCGACGCCTTGCAATATATATCCTACTACCACCCAGAAGACTATATTCAAGCGCTAGGTGAAGCGTATGCCATTGAGGAGTCCCCTGCTGCTAAAGATGCGATTGCACAAATTTTAACCAACTCGCGTATGTGCGCAGAAGGCAAGCGACCCTTATGCCAAGACACAGGGATTGTGGTGGCATTTGTCAAAGTCGGTATGGATGTTAGGTTTGAGAGCCAACTCAGTTTAGAGGCGATGGTGAATGAAGGGGTGCGCCGAGCTTATTTACATCCAGACAACACCTTACGCGCCAGTATTGTGAACGACCCAGCTGGGCTTCGCAAAAACACCACAGACAATACACCTGCCATTACCCATGTGGAATTGGTTCCGGGTAATACTGTTGAGGTGACGGTAGCTGCCAAAGGCGGTGGTAGCGAGAATAAAGCCAAACTGGCCATGCTGAACCCAAACGACAGTATTGTCGATTGGGTATTAGAAGTCGTGCCGACCATGGGCGCCGGTTGGTGTCCACCTGGTATGCTAGGGATAGGCATTGGCGGTAGCGCAGAAAAAGCCATGCTGTTAGCCAAAGAATCCCTCATGCAACCAATTGATATGCATGTATTAAAAGTCAAAGGCCCGAGCAACCGCATCGAAGAGTTACGCTTAGAGTTATATGAAAAAGTGAATGCATTAGGCATTGGGGCGCAAGGTTTAGGTGGCTTAACCACCGTGCTGGATATTAAGATTTTAGATTACCCCACCCATGCCGCCAGTTTGCCGGTAGCGATTATTCCCAACTGTGCGGCCACGCGCCATGTGCACTTTATCTTGGATGGCACTGGGGTGACAGAATTAACACCGCCTAATATGGATGTGTATCCCAATGTGCACTGGGCGCCCAGTGCACAAGCCAAAAGGGTGAATGTTGATAGCGTTACCAAAGCGGATACGCAGAGCTGGCAAGCAGGCGAGACCTTATTGCTCACGGGCAAAATACTTACTGGGCGTGATGCCGCGCACAAGCGTATTGCCAATATGTTGGCCAAAGGCGAAGCGCTGCCTGTAGATTTTACCAATCGTTTTATTTACTACGTAGGCCCTGTTGATGCGGTGCGTGATGAAGCGGTAGGCCCAGCTGGCCCGACCACAGCGACGCGCATGGATGACTACACCGAAATGATGCTTAACACTGGTTTGTTAGGCTCTATCGGCAAAGCTGAACGCGGCGATGACGCACTCGCTGTGATGGCGAAATATCAATCCGTGTATTTAATGGCCGTAGGTGGCGCAGCATATTTGGTGAGTAAAGCCATTAAAAAATCACGTGTGGTGGCGTTTGCTGATTTAGGTATGGAAGCCATTTATGAATTTGATGTGGTCGATATGCCTGTGACGGTGGCGGTGAGTGCCAATGGGGAATCGGTACATAAAACCGGTCCAGCGCAGTGGCAGCAAAAAATTGCTATCAAACAATTGTAAATGTTTGACTTTATGTGAATTTGGTCACATAAGCCTAAGCACTATTTGTTTTAATATGGGTCTATCATACGTATGATTGCATACGTAAATTGACTAATGAGACCCTTATGTTAAAACGCATATACTGGTTAAGCTTCATGTTCTTTTCGCTGAATCTTCATGCGGAAAGCATGTTGGATTATTTAACGGATAGCCATGGTAAATACATCGGCCCCACGGTTGAAGATCAAGTGGCGCTGATGGACAAAGACCGCAACGGATTTGCGGATGTATTTGAAGTGCGTGCTTACTTAGAAAAGCAGCACGGCGTTGGTTACCAAAAAGAATTGTTGGATAGATGGGAGGCTTCTGCCAGCGGTAAAAGCTGCAGTACCCCATTTGCCAAAGAGTTATATTCAGATAGTACAAATTAGCCTAAACACAGAGTTTTTACATATGTGAAACTTTTAACTGTTTTAGGCTGGTTTATAATAGATTTAGTTATTTTAATTCGAGCCTAAACACCATGTTAAAAGCGTATGAAGCCCACGTGCAAGAACGTGCTGCACAACAATTACCTCCATTACCATTAAATGCCGAGCAAGTTGCCGAACTGGTTGACTTGCTAAAATCACCCCCAGCCGGACAAGAGGCATTGCTGCTTGAATTGTTGGCTAACCGCATTCCTGCAGGTGTAGATCAAGCTGCTTATGTCAAAGCCGCATTTTTGGCCGATATTGCCAAAGGCAATGCCAGCTCACCACTGGTGAATGCTGAAAAAGCCGTTGCGTTATTGGGCACTATGTTAGGTGGTTACAACGTGCAAGCATTAGTGGAACTGCTGGATACCAATATGGCAGCACATGCGGTGACTGCATTATCAAACACTATCTTGATGTTTGATGCCTTTCATGATGTAGATGCAAAAATGAAAGCGGGTAATTTACACGCAAAAAAACTCATGGAATCATGGGCCAATGCAGAGTGGTTTACCAGCAAGCCAGTGTTAGCCGATGCCATTAAAGTCGTGGTGTTTAAAGTGGATGGCGAAACCAATACCGATGATTTAAGCCCAGCGCAAGAGGCTTGGAGCCGTCCAGACATTCCATTGCATGCCAAAGCCATGCTAGTGAATAAAATGCCAGATGGTTTAAACATCATTGAAACATTGAAACAAAAAGGCCTGCCGTTGGCGTATGTGGGTGATGTGGTAGGTACAGGCTCTTCACGTAAATCTGCCATTAACTCGGTGCAATGGTTTATGGGCAATGACATTCCTAATATCCCGAATAAACGCACGGGTGGTGTAGTCATGGGTGGCAAAATTGCCCCAATTTTCTTCAACACTGCAGAAGATTCAGGCGCATTTCCGATTCAATGCGATGTATCAAAGTTAAATACGGGGGATGTCATCACGATTAAACCTTACGAAGGCAAAGTATTGTCCGAGTCTGGTGAAGTGATTTCGACATTTGAGCTAAGCCCGATTACCATGCCAGACGAAGTACGTGCAGGCGGACGTATACCTTTAATTATTGGCCGTGGTTTAACCACCAATGCACGTAAAGCGCTAGGCTTATCAGAGCCAGATATCTTTATCACTGCCACGCCAGCAATTGTTTCAAACAAAGGCTTTACCTTGGCGCAAAAAATGGTGGGGCGTGCTTGTGGCCTGCCAGAAGGTCAAGGCGTTCGCCCAGGCAGCTATTGCGAACCGAAAGCCACCACCGTGGGTTCGCAAGATACTACTGGCGGTATGACGCGCGATGAATTAAAAGAATTGGCTTGTTTGGGCTTTAGCAGCGATTTAGTCATGCAAAGCTTCTGCCATACGGCAGCTTACCCAAAACCAGTGGATATTAAACTTCAACATACTCTGCCTGAGTTTATGTCTAGCCGTGGCGGCGTCAGCTTAAAACCGGGCGATGGTGTGATTCACTCCTGGCTTAACCGTATGATTCTGCCAGATACCGTAGGCACGGGTGGCGATTCACATACCCGCTTCCCAATCGGTATTTCGTTCCCTGCGGGTTCTGGTTTGGTTGCGTTTGCTGCGGCTACAGGGGCGATGCCTTTAGATATGCCTGAATCAGTATTAGTGCGTTTTAAAGGCACCATGCAGCCGGGCATCACTCTGCGTGATTTGGTGAATGCCATTCCTTATGCCGCGATTCAAGAGGGCACATTAACGGTAGGCAAACAAGGTAAGAAAAATGTCTTCAACGGCCGTATTTTAGAAATTGAAGGCTTGCCAGACTTAAAAGTGGAGCAAGCGTTTGAGTTTGCTGACGCTTCTGCCGAACGTTCCGCCAACGGTTGTACTGTGTTGCTTAACAAAGAGCCAGTGATTGAGTTCCTCAATTCTAATATCGTGCTGATGCAAAACATGATTGAAAATGGCTATCAAGATGCACGCACTTTGCAACGCCGTATCGAGAATATGCAAGCATGGCTAGCTAAGCCGGAACTGCTACAACCGGATGCGGATGCGGAATACGCGCATGTGATTGAAATTGATTTAAATGAAATCAAAGAGCCATTGGTGGCCTGCCCGAATGACCCCGATGACATCAAACCATTGTCTGCTGTGGTTGGTGATAAAATTGACGAAGTGTTTATTGGTAGTTGCATGACCAATATCGGGCATTATCGTGCGGCGGCTAAAGTGTTGGATGGCGCTGGCAATATTCCAACGCGTTTATGGATTGCGCCGCCCACACGTATGGATGAAGCACAGCTGCGTGATGAAGGCGTCTATTCCACTTTTGGTGTTGCAGGTGCGCGCACAGAAGTGCCCGGCTGTTCACTCTGTATGGGTAACCAAGCACGAGTAGCGGACAAAGCCACCGTATTTTCTACCAGCACACGTAACTTTGATAACCGCATGGGCAAGGATGCGCGCGTGTATTTAGGGTCAGCTGAGTTAGCGGCAGTATGTGCTAAGTTAGGCCGTATGCCTACGCATGCTGAGTACCTAGAAACGGTTGGCAATAAATTGGCGAATACTGCTGAAATTTATAAGTACTTGAATTTTCACCAAATGACTGAATACAAAGCAGCTTTGGATACTTTAAGCTCAGGTAAAAAAGTGATTGCCATCGCAGCGGCTGTTGAATAAGCTTCGACCTTAATCAGCAGGCTAATCGTTTGCAACCACAAGATAATAGCCCATTCGGTAAGTTTAGATGGAAAGACTGGCGTGTAATGTTGCCAGTCTTGCTATTCATTATTGCCTTGATTTATTTAGGGGTTCACTACCACATCAATTATGAGGTTATCGCCGGAGGCACTGTGGTAATCGGGTTGATTTCGGGTGTATTTGCTTGGCTGGTGGGGGTGGTAGGTCTGATCCCGATTATTGGGCCATTAATTGTAAAGGTGCTTAGCCTGTCGGTTATATGGCTATTGAATGCCCTGGGCTATATCGTTTCGTATATTGCTATTCGTCGCGGCTATAGTCAGGATGTACTTACCTACCGTGGACTTACCATTGCCTTAATCATCGGGATTGTGATCGGTTTCGTATTAGGCAGTATGTTTTCCAACTGATTTCTTAAAAATCAGCGTTGCACCTGTGCCACCAAACGCAAACGAGTTGGACATTGCGTATTCTAAGTTATCTATCTTTTGTGATTGATTAGGCACATTATTTAAATCACATTTGGGGTCTGGTTGTTCCAGATTGATGGTGGGGGGGAGTTCGTTACGTTGCATGCCCAAAAGTGTAATGATGCTTTCCAGCACACCCGCTGCACCCATTAAATGACCATGCATGGATTTGGTAGAGCTAACAGCCAGTTGGTAAGCGTGCTCACCAAAAATCTGTTTAATGGCGTTGGTTTCGGTTTCATCGTTAAATTTTGTACCGGTGCCATGTGCATTAATGTATTGAATCAATTGAGGATTTAAGCCAGAGTCATCTAATGCTTTCTGCATGGCTGCGGCTTGGCCTTCTACTGATGGTACGGCAATGTGTTTAAAATCATTGGCAGCGCCATACCCTATAATTTCCGCATAAATATGTGCGCCTCTAGCTTGAGCGTGCGATAACTCTTCAAGAATCATTGTAGCTGCACCTTCACCAATGACTAGCCCTGTGCGGTTGGCAGAAAATGGCTTGCAAGATTTACTGATATCTTCTTTATCTTCTTCGGCCAGTGTGCGAATGGCTTCCCAAGATTTAATACTGGCGTAGGCCAAAATGGCATCGGTGCCGCCGGCTAATGCTACATCAATCTCGCCATAGCGAATATCTTTCATGGCTTGGCCTATGGACACGGCGGAAGAAGAGCATGCGGTGGAAAAGGTGAGATTGGGGCCAGAAATCGAAAAATGGGTGGCAATGGCAGCAGCAGGGCTGTTGTACATACACATGAGAACAGTATAGGGTTTTAGGCGATTTTCACCTTCTACAAACAATGTTTGGTAGCCGTCTTCTACTGAATGGATGCCCCCCATACCTGTACCTACATACACACCGGTACGGTCTTTTACCACCTTATCCATATCTAAATCCGCGTGTTTTACCGCCTCTTTGCTGGCATGTAAGGCCATTTGGCCAACACGGTCTAGAATGGAGTAGTCACTCTTTTTTTCAAAATAGTGGCCTGGGTCAAAGTCTGCTTGTGCTGCTACTTTGCAGTTGAGTTTGTCTAGATATGGACCTACAAACTGTTTGATGCCGGATTTTCCGGCAAAGATGTTTGTCGCCAATTCATCAACGGTGTTGCCCAGTGGGGATACCAAGCCAAACCCGGTGACTACGACGCGCCGTTGATGCTTCATCTTTCTAACTTATTGTTTTGAAAGCACTAAGTCATGTGTCACATCAATCACATCTTGAATGGTAACTAAGTGCTCGTAGTTTTTGGGGAAAGAAATGTTGTATTGATGCTCAATACTGAATATCACTTCAAGAAAGCCAAACGAATCAATATCGAGTTCTTTGAGTGGGCGATCTGGGGATAATTTATCGATGCTAATGTTTTTTTCTTTGGTGAAAATGTCGGTCAAAAACGATTTGATTTCGTCTTTTGTGGCAATTTTATTGCTCATTCAAGGGGTTCCTTCACGGTATTCGCCTTTTGGGCTGTATTTTTTATAAATTTCTAGAATATAATGCCATAAAGCTTTGTATAAAGTGTGAGATTTTAATGGATATTTCTGATTTTGGTTTAAGTAATCATTTTAAGCAGTTATCATTAAAATATGATGAAAGCCATGAAGTATTATGGACATACTTTAATCAGAAAAACATCATTCCTTGCGCCAATCACGAGATTGTCCATGAGCTTCTTCAGCATCAGCAAGAAGTAGAAAAAACTGGCGGTGTATTGTATTCCAATGACCGCATATATCAAATTCGTTACTCCGTAGCAGCCTCATTGACCCCAAATGTGTTTAATTTGGGTGGTCATCTTGCGCTTATCCGTGAGTTGGCCATGAACAGAAATAAAGAAGCGCTACTTTACTATGCGATTAAAGGCATTGACGCTGTACATAGCAGATTGTCTCGATTCAATAACTCCCCGATTGTTAATATCACCCTAGTGCAAGGCTTGGCGTTGGGTGGTGGTTTGGAGGGTGCGTTGGCCAGTGATGTGATTATTGCCGAGCGTAAGAGCTTTTTTGGCTTTCCAGAAATTCTGTTCAATATGTTCCCAGGCATGGGTGGCTATAGCTTGGTGGCGCGTAAAGCTGGCATGAAGGTGGCCGATGAGATGATTCTTAAAGGTAAACAATACACCGCAGAACAAGCTTATGAGCTTGGGATTGTGGATGTGTTAGTAGAAGACGGCCAAGGCGAAAAAGCGGTTTACGAGTGGATTGAAAAAAACAAGCGCTACTTTAATGGTTATTTGGCTGCACAACGTGCCAAAAATAGAGTGAATCCAATCGCTTACGATGAGCTGCTAGATATTACAACAATCTGGGTGGATGCTGCACTTAAGTTGGGTGAGCGTGAATTTAGTATTATGGATCGCTTTATTTACAGCCAAGAAAAACAATATCTCAATGCACTATCACCACAAGCGCCTGCTGTGGCTGATAACGTTGTTTCCTTTAAACGCACCGCTACTTAATTTTGATTAAACTGCGTTAGGTGTGCGCAGACAGTTGTTTTTCTTCAGCAGCCAAGTAATCAACAAACGCTAACTTAGTTTTTTGGTAGGCATTGCTTGCTTGTGCATACAATGATGGCACTTTGTATATTTCATTTGGCGTGATGTCGTCCAATTCCACGCAAATTTTGCTTAACTCATCAGCACCAATATTAGTCGCACTGCCCGCAATCGCATGAGCGGTCTCACTAATGTTGGCAAAGTCTAATGCGAGTACGTAATTTTTGAGCTCGTCCAAATTCCTATCGGTGTCTTCTATAAACCCGTGAATCAGGCCAGCTACAAAGCGAGGGTTTTTGCTGATAGATGCAAGCTCTTCAAGTCTGGATGCGTTCAATACCAATTGATTGGCACCAACGCTAAATGCAACTACATCGGCATCATCCGGTGTTTGTGCGCTTGCAGAGGTAAATGCCAACACTGGAGCAGCTTCGCGATATTGTTGCTGTTTAGATTTGGCCACAACCTCTTCAATGGCAAAATTAAGCGCATCAATTTGAATTGGTTTGGTTAAATAAGCTGCAACACCCAGATCATCAAACTCAGCAATAGTATTTTGCGTTGCATCTGCACTTAAGATAATGGCTGGGACTTGTGATTGCCCTACATTGATTGCTTGATAAATGCGTAAAGCTTCTAAGCCACCCATCACTGGCATGTTGCAATCTAAAATCATCAAGTCGTAAGTGGATTCTTCTAACTTATCCAGTGCTAGCTGGCCGTTTTTCACAATATCAAATTGATGTTCACCCAGTGCGAGCATTTGAGACAAGATAAGAATATTAGTGTCGTTGTCTTCTGCCACCAAAATACGGCAAGGTTTTTTCTTGCTGGCTTGCATGGCTTTTTTGAATGAGATGATTTCTGAAGAAATTTGGCCACTCTCGTTTTCTGCTTCGACGATACCCAGTGGAATCTCAAACCAGAATGTTGAGCCGTTGCCGAGCTCACTCTCAATCCCAATTTCACCTTGCATCAGCTCAACTAGTTTTTTGGAGATGGTGGTGCCTAAACCTGTGCCACCAAATTTATATTTGATCGATTCTTCCGCTTGGGTAAAACTCTCAAAAATGTGGGGGAGGGACTCTTTAGCAATACCAATACCCGTATCTTTTACTTCAAAACGGACAGTTGCATCGCTATCTGATTGTTTGTTTGCACTCACACAAATTTTTACATAACCCTGCTCGGTAAACTTCACCGCATTACCCACTAAGTTAATCAGCACTTGTTTGGTGTGTAGCAAGTTGCCATGAAGTTTTAGTGGGGTATCTTGCGCAATTTCGTAGTCAATCGCTATCCCTTTTTGTGCAGCTTGCGTTTCAAATAGATTGACTGTGGTAAGAATTAAATTGTGCAGATAAAAATCTTCCTCGTAATGGGTGGTTTTACCGCTTTCAATTTTGGATAAATCCAACACATTGTTGACTAAATCAAGCAGCACTGTGGATGAGCTCTTCATCACGTTAAATAACGTTGCGTTATTTTTATCTAGGTTGGATGCTTCAAGTAAGCTACAAGCACCAACGATACCATTGAGCGGGGTGCGGATTTCATGGCTGATATGAGAAAGGAATTCACTCTTGGCACGGCTGGCTGCTTCGGCCTTGTAAGTGGCCTCCTTTAATCGGGAGAGCAGTGCAAGGGCGTACATCGGGATTGATACTAAGGTAAATAATAGGCCGTAAAAACCTGTCATATGGTTTTGCCAATACGGACTGTTCAAACTGGCGAAAATAAATCCTGACAAGCTTGCAATATAGGTTGCAATCAATAATTGACGGCCATAACGGAAGCCATAACCGATAATGAGCCACAAATAAACGCCAATAAAGACACCGCCAATATCATTGGTAAGGTGTACCGCGAATGATGTAGCCAACACATCAGATAGCATAGTGATTAATTGGCGATTTCTGCTTGGGGCTGAGTTTAATCTTGTGTGAATTAGAAATGCCAAAGAGGCGATGCTAAACAGGGCCAATGCAACATAAATAATCGTTTTTACTTGATCATATGACGCCGATACGAATATCAGCGTTAGGCTAATAATAAATAGCCTTAAAACGGCTTGTTGATACTCGTCACCATGCTTGTTGAACTCTACTAGTTTGATTGAACGCGTGATGACGCTGAGAACTTTTTTGCAGGGCATCAAAATGCTATTGAGAGCTAAACTCAAATTCATTTTTTAATACTCCTCAAAAGTTAATATTTTTTTATGATTTAAGCAAATGATATGCCATTGTAAAAAATAAAATAAAATTCATAAAAAACATATAGATATGATGGGTTGAAGTTGACGAGTGGGTTGGGAGAAGTAGGGAAATCATCACTAGTGACGGAAATCTAACTATTAGTCCAATTTATATTTGTTTTTTTCGATTTGGATAGCTAATTGTTTAAGGTTAATATTCAACTTGTTTTGAAGTAAGAGCTTATTTTATTTGGAATGTGACGTGTCTTAGGGGCGGTAATGGCAACTCAGGAAGAAATCGAACAACACTACGATATTGATAACGAATTTTATGCATTAATTCTTGATGACAAGTATCTGGGTTATACCTGTGGGGTATGGGATCAGGCAGATACCATTGAGCAATCTCAAGCTGATAAGTTTGCAAGGCTATGCAGATATGCACATGTTAAGCCCAATAGTAAGGTACTAGATGTAGGTTGTGGTTGGGGTGGATTATCAACTTATATTGGAGAAAACTTTAGCAACACAAAGGTGCATGGCCTAACACTGAGTACTAAGCAGCTAGAGTTTATAAAAAATGCAAAAAATCCAATTGCTTCAGTTGAACTAAGTGCGTGGCAGAGTTTTGCTGTACCAGAACCAAAATTTGATGCTGTTATTTCAATTGGATGCTTAGAGCACTTTGCCACCTATGAAGATAGTATTTCTGGTAAACAAAGAGAGATTTACAAAAAATTCTTCGATTGGTGTTTAAGTGTAACAACGCCAGAAGCTTATGTTGGCTTGCAGACTATTATTATCACTAGGTTACCTAATAATATTTCTGAATTGAGGGATTCGTGGTTAGTTCACAAGATTTTCCCTGGCTCTGCATTAGCTTCAATCAGCGATATTCAGGAAGCTGCTACAGATAAGTATGAAATTTCGGAAGTAAGCAGAATTGGTCATGATTATGTGCCAACTTTACAGGCTTGGATTGATAAAATGGTAGTCAATAAGAATGAGTTGTTTTCAATGTACGGAGAAGAGCTTTACAACCAATATATTGAATATTTCGAAGGTGCGAAAAGATGTTTCCAAACTGGCTATTTTGATTTATATCAGGTTTCGCTAAAACGTGCGCTGCCTACAAGAATTTTCAAAACATAAAAATTGAATTGTCGATTAAGACAAAGTAAAAGACTTAAATGCGTGGTTATTTTATTAAGATGGCAGAGTTATTACCTGCCATTTTCTTTTTTGCAGGCTTTGCATGGGATGCGCTCACCATAGGGCGCAACGTTGCCACTTCTGATCTATTCATTTTTACCGCGTATTTACTGGCAGCAGGCTCTTTGTTATTCATTATGAGTCGCCCCAGTTTTATCTTGGCGGATGAAGCACAGGTACCTAAACCATTCCGTTGGTTATTTAGTACGAATTGGCCGTATTTGGGGCTGCAGTTTTTCTTTGGCAGTTTGCTCAGCGCCTTATTTATTCTCTATTTTAAAAGTGCTAACCATGCGTTGGCGATCCTGATGACAGTGTTACTCGGCGTGTTGCTGGTGGCCAATGAATTTTTAGAAAATGCCTACAGGCGCTTTACACTCAGTTGGGCCTTGTTTGGGCTGTGCGCCATGTTGTTGTTTAATTTTTTGCTGCCATTTTTGCTGGGTAGCGTGCATGCCATTTGGTTTTATCTAAGCACGTTATTGGGGGCAGCCATGGTGATTTTTCTGTACTCCAAAACTCCCCAACATCTGGGCAGTATTTTGCCGGTTTGGTTGATTGCTGGCTTTTTAATGTTTGCTTATGCGATTGATATGATTCCGCCTGTTCCACTGGTGAAGCGTGAAATTGCAATTGCTTATGATGTTAAAAAAGAGGGCGATCATTACTATTTAACGCAGCAGCGTGTGGGTTGGTGGGCGATATGGAGCAAAACCAGTAACCGTCTGACTCTAACTCCAAGCCAGCGTGTATATTGCTTTTCATCTATTTTTGCGCCTTCTGGTCTTGAAACGCGTTTGTATCACAATTGGCAAAAGCGTACGGACAAAGATGGGTGGAAAAGTATCCAGCGAGTAGGGTTTGATGTCAGTGGTGGTCGTCAAAATGGGTATAGGGGGTATACCTACAAGACAAACTTATCACCTGGGAAATGGCGTGTCAGTGTGGAAACCGAAAACAAAAAAACGATTGCAGTACAACCGTTTACAGTGAGCACAGTGAGCGAGGCGACAAAGCCGCCTCGCTACGTGGTATTCAAATATTAGTGTTTGCCGTCAGAGTGGCTCATGAGTTTGTCGATATACGCAATAGATACCGCAGATGCCACAAACGTCATATGAATAATGGTTTGCCACATCATTACTTCGGTGCTTAAGTTAGCCGCATTAATAAACGTTTTAAGCAGGTGAATGGATGAAATACCGATAATGGCAGTGGCCAATTTTACCTTAAGGAGGTTGGCGTTGACGTGTGATAACCAATCAGGTTCGTCCGGGTGACCTTTCAAATTCAAGCGCGATACAAAGGTTTCATACCCGCCCACAATCACCATAATGAGTAGGTTTGAAATCATCACCACATCAATTAAACCCAATACAATCAACATGATATCCGCTTCACTGATGGTGGCGGTTTTACCCACCAAATGCACCAGTTCTACCGCAAAAAAGTAAACATAGACAGCTTGCGCAACTATTAAGCCTAAATACAGTGGTAATTGTAACCAACGGCTGCCGAATAAAATGTTGGTCATGATGCTACCTTGCTTGCGTTGGGCGCTCGTAATATTGGTTGTTTCTTGCATGGCTAATCAGTATTGAATGAAAAATGCGATTTTACCCGAACTGTGTGACTAAGTGATGGCTTAAGTAATGTTATAGCTGAGATTAAACTTGGCAGAATGGTCTAAGCTTAACTTTTGCGTAAGGATGGGCATCGCCTCTTTTAGTAAGTCAGGTAATTGCCACGGCGGGTTAATCACAAACATGCCACTGCCATACATGCCCATGCCATCTTCGTTTGGTGCTTGCACCACCAACTGAACGTCCAGCCAATCTTTAACCCCTAGTGCATGGAGTTGTTTAAGCATGTCATTGGGTTCTGGCCTCTGTAATAGCGGGTACCAAATCATATAAGTACCTATGGCAAAACGTTTTAAGCTATCTTGAATGCACGTAACCACACGTTGGTAGTCCTCTTTTAATTCATAAGGTGGGTCAATAAGCACCACGCCGCGTTTGGTTGGTGGTGGCAGACACGCTTTTAAGCCATCAAAGCCATCCGTCATTTCAGCTTTTACTTGACGGCCCAATGGGGTTAGGTTTTGCTGCAAGATGCCAAAGTCTGTCGGGTGTAATTCAAATAAACGCAGTTTGTCTTGTGCCCTTAAAAAATGCGCAGCAATCTGAGGTGAGCCAGGGTATAGCTTGAATGTGTCATTAGTATTGATTGCATTTACCGCGTCTAGGTAGGGTTTAAGTGATGCTGGCAAGTCTGGCACGTCAATCAAACGTGAAATGCCTGTTAAAAACTCAGCATTTTTCTGCGCATACGCATCCTCAATGGCATAAATACCTGCGCCTGCATGCGTATCCATCACCCAATAAGGCTTATCTTTTTGGTTGAGGTAATTAAGTACTAAGCTGAAAACATAATGTTTCAGCACATCCGCATGGTTGCCTGCATGAAAGGCATGTCGATAACTCAGCATAAGATCAATCGCAATAACAAGGCATCTATTATAAAAGAGGATGCAAATGTAAAAGTATGTTAATTGTCAGCAAATGAAGTTCTGTTGCGTTTTGTTACTTGTAGGCTTCTTTTACATAGACGACAAAAAGGATAGAGATGAAAAATACATGGATTACACTTGCAATTGCCACAGGCATTGCTATCAGCACAATGACTGCATATGCCAATCACCATGAGGGTGCCAAGCATGACCATGGAAAATGGGAAACCAAGGCAGATACCAACCAAGATGGCAAAATCAGTTTTGACGAATACAAAGTAGCACGTGACCAACACATGCAAGAACGCTTTAAACGCAAAGACACCAATAATGATGGTTTTATTGACGAAGCAGAGCGTAATGCTGCCAAAGAAAAATGGCGTGCACACCACCAAGCCATGAAAGAGAAATGCGCACAACACGCTAAGTAAGTAGGCTTCTCCAATCAGGCAGTACATTCTAAGGATGTGCTGCATTTTTATTGGCGGTTTTATGCGCTTGGGGTAGCATATGGAAATGACTACACATCACCATCATCACCCTTCAGAAGCCACAATACACCAGCATGATGAATCACATGCGCGCACACACGGCAACCCATTTCTCGTTCCATTCTTATTAATTTTAGTGTTTGCGGTGGTGGAGTTTTCTGGTGCGGTTTGGACCCAATCGTTGGCGCTATTGAGCGATGCTTGGCATATGTTTTCTGATGTGTTTGCCTTGGGCTTAGCCATGTATGCAGCACATCGCGCTAGCAAGGCACGACTCAAAAACAAGCATAGCCGGGCTGAAATAGTGGTTTCAGCCATTAATGCAGTGTTGATGTTGGTAGTGATTGTCTGGATTGTGTTGGAGGCGATTGAGCGTTTGCAACATCCGCAGTCAGTCGCTGGTGGATACGTGACATTGATTGCATTTCTGGGTTTGGTGGTCAATCTGGTGGTGGCACAACGCCTGCATCACCAAGCACATCATCATGGTGGCAAAGATAATCTAAACCATCGTGCTGCTTTGCTACATGTGATGGGAGATATTCTGGGATCTATCGCAGCCCTCACTGCAGGTGTGGTGATCTATTTTACCGGCTGGTTAGCCATCGACCCCTTACTGTCATTGGTGATATCGCTATTATTATTGCTGGTGACAGTGAGTCTAATCAAAGATATTTGGCGCAGTGCCAAAGGTACGCATGCTGGGGCATCGCATCATCACCATCACACGCATTAATGTTATTTACAATATAAAAGGAGATAACCCATGCCATACGTTAATATTAAACTTGCAGGTACTGTTACCCGTGAGCAAAAAGCAGAAATTGCAAAAGAGATAACCGAGACGTTGGCGCGTGTGGCGCACAAGCCTGCCAACTACACCTACATTACCTTTGAGGAAGTACCTTATGAGGATTGGGCGATTGCGGGAAAATTGTTAGACGAATGATGTAAGCTTTGTGGCGACACAAAGCTTGTTTCTGTGTTGGAGCTGCATAAGTGGTTCCGTTTTTTAATTTTGTGATGAAGGATTTGCATGAAAAAAGTATTACTCGCTTGCGCGTTAGCCTTTGTGGCCACTGCCAATGCCGCCATTGATGAAACCATCCGTTTGAAAGAAAGCATTGAAATCAACGCCCCAGTAGAAAAAGTGTGGGCCAAAATGGGCAGCTTTGCCGATATGAGCTGGCACCCAGCCATTGAAAAAACTGAAATCACCAGTGGTAAAGCCGATGAAGTGGGCGCTACACGTGTGTTGACACTCAAAGGTGGTGGTAATGTGAATGAGGTATTGACCAGCTTCGACGCAGGCAGCACCACCATGAAATACGAAATCACTGAAAGCGTATTGCCGGTGCGTGATTACGGCGCCACACTTAAAGTAGAATCTGCTGGTGAGGGCAAATCATTAGTAACTTGGCGCGCCATGTTTAAACGTAAAGACCCAGCAAGCCCAGGTGCGCCAGGTCAGGACGACGCAGCCGCCAAAGAGGCGATTACCGGTGTATTTAAATCTGGTTTGGAAAATCTAAAAAAAGTCTCTGAGTAATATCCTATTTGTGGCTTTATACGGTCTTGTGGCAATACAAGACCGTTTTGCATTCTTAAGCGTGCCTCTGCATAGCGACTGCTGTTAAAATGGCACGATGTTTGACCCTAAACCCATTTTAAAAAACCTGCCCAATTTGCCCGGTGTTTATCGCATGATGAATGCTGAGGAAACCGTAATTTATGTAGGCAAGGCCAAAGACCTTAAAAAACGAGTTTCTAGCTATTTCAACAAAAATCTGCCCAGCCCGCGCACCCGCATGATGGTGTCGCAGATTGCCAAAATAGAAACCACGGTGACGCGCTCCGAGGCTGAGGCCTTACTACTAGAAAATAACCTGATTAAAAGCTTGATGCCGCGCTATAACGTGCTGTTTCGAGACGACAAATCCTATCCTTATATTGCACTGACGGGCGATACCTTTCCAAGATTGGCGTTTCATCGTGGCACGCAACGCCAATCCACTAAATCCAATGGAAAGCATCAATATTTCGGGCCTTTCCCAAATGCTGTGGCTGTGCGTGAGAGCATCCAGCTTTTGCAAAAAGTGTTTAAGTTGCGCACCTGTGAGAATACGGTGTTTGCTAATCGCTCACGGCCTTGTTTGCAATACCAAATTGAGCGCTGTACCGCGCCTTGTGTGGATTACATTACCCCAGAAGCCTATGCGCAAGATGTGCATCATGCCGCCATGTTTTTAGAAGGCAAAACTAATGAGGTGTTAAATGCGCTTGGCGATAAAATGAATACCGCAGCGGCTAATCAAGAATACGAGACAGCGGCAGTGTTCCGCGACCGCATGCAAGCCCTGCGGCAGGTGCAAGCCAAACAGTTTGTCAGTGACTTTAGTGTGTCGGATGCGGATGTGGTGGCGTGCCAGAGCCATGAAAATCAGCATTGTATTAACTTGGTAATGATTAGAGGTGGCAGACACATTGGCGATAAGAGCTTCTTTCCTAAAAATAGCCAAGATGCGGAGTTGAGCGAGACCCTGGAAGCTTTTTTAACCCAACATTACACGCCACAAAATACCCCACCCATGATTGTGTGCGGTGTAGACATTGCTGTTAAAAATTACGAAGAGTTGCTGAGTGAGCAAGCCAACCGCAAAATTCGTATCATCACCAACCCCATTGGGGATAAGCGTGTCTGGCTTAAAATGGCCGATACCAACGCAGAACTTGCATTGACGCAACGTGCAGCAAGCTCTGCTAATCAAGCGGCCAAATTGCTAGCACTAAGAGAAGCGCTACATTTATCAGACACAGTTGAACGGATTGAGTGTTTTGATATTAGCCATACCATGGGCGAAGCCACGGTGGGGAGCTGTGTGGTCTTTGATAAAGGCGATATGCAGAACAGTGAATATCGTCGCTATAACATCAGTGGCATCACCCCTGGCGATGATTATGCAGCGATGCGTGATGTGTTGACCCGGCGTTATAAAAAGGTAGCAGCAGGCGAGGGTAAACGCCCAGACTTGGTGTTTATTGACGGAGGTAAAGGGCAGTTAGGTGTTGCCATTGAAGTGATGCAAGAAGTCGGTTTGGACGACATTTTGCTGGTGGGCATTGCTAAAGGTGAAGAGCGCAAACCGGGTTTGGAGACCATGATCTTCTCTGATACCGGCGAAATGCTTAATTTGGAAAGCGATAACGTAGGTTTGCACTTGTTGCAACGTATCCGTGATGAGGCACATCGATTTGCCATCACTGGGCATCGTGCTAAGCGCGCAAAAGCTCGCATCACATCTAGCCTAGAAGATATAGAGGGGGTAGGTGCCAAACGCCGCAAAGCCTTACTCACGAGATTCGGTGGTTTAGATGGCGTAAAAAATGCTAGCATAGACGAACTTGCAAAAGTCGATGGCGTCAGTCAATCGCTCGCAGAAAAAATATATGATCAATTACATTGAGTGATAAAAACATGTTGTGGAATATACCCAATATCTTGACTGTATTACGCATTGCCCTCATCCCCGTGTTCGTAGGGATTTTTTATTTGCCTAAAGATGCAATGACCTTGGCGGCATTTCCAGCGCACTGGGTAAATCTTACCGCAACCATCGTATTTGCATTAGCAGCCATTACCGATTGGTTGGATGGCTATTGGGCGCGCAAATTTAATCAAATGTCTGGCTTTGGTGCGTTTTTGGACCCAGTGGCCGATAAGTTAATGGTGGCTGCGGCCTTAATTGTATTGGTTGAGTTTGAACGAATTGGTGCTGTGATTGCCTTGATTATTATTGGGCGAGAAATAGCGATTAGTGCCTTGCGTGAATGGATGGCCAACATTGGCAAAAGTAGCAATGTAGCTGTGGCCATGATAGGAAAAATTAAGACGGCTGCCCAGATGATTGCCATTTTACTTTTACTCTATTACGACAGTATCGGACCATTTAATACCAAGCTCATCGGGCAGGTGCTAATCGTGATTGCCGCAATTTTAACATTGGTATCAATGGCTTATTATCTAAAAGCTGCATGGCCGGTGATGAAAGATTCGATGAAATAAATTGTCAAGAAAAATAATTCTTGGATTATTGTGACAAAACCTGCAAATGCGCCTTGACACTAAATTTAAAATCGCTAAAATGCTCGCTTCTTTACGGCACTACACAAGTTTTAAAGTGTAAAGACTAATGCGGGAATAGCTCAGTTGGTAGAGCGCAACCTTGCCAAGGTTGAGGTCGCGAGTTCGAGACTCGTTTCCCGCTCCAAACATTAAAAAGGGAAAGCACAATCAGTAGCTTTCCCTTTTTAGCTTAAACCTCTCAATGTTAGTTTGAGAGATCACGGCGCGATAGCAAAGCGGTTATGCCGCGGCCTGCAAAGCCGTTTAGGCCGGTTCGACTCCGGCTCGCGCCTCCAAAACTCTTAGTTTCCCAGATATACCGCTTATCCCACTCTGTTTCTCGATTTGATCGCCCATTGGTTTTAGTATGCTGTGCGTAGCTTTGCCGCAATTAGCTGGCAGTGACCGCGAATTATTGTTACATTAGTATGTGTTTGGCATTTGCAAATAAGAATTTTAATCGTACTAAACAGGTTAATCGGAATGAATTTAGAAAACAGTCAAATGCATTTAGAGGATCTGGTGGATCCGCAAGATGCAAGTTTTGATTCACTCTTGGGTTGTTTGATGTTGGCCTGCCGGGCGCATCATATCTCAACTACGCAGGATGCTGTGATTGCTGGTTTGCCATTGTCGAATGGCAAAATGACACCTGCTATTTTCAAGCGTGCCGCAGAGCGTATTGGCCTCTCTGTTTCTGTGTTTAAAAAACCACTGCAATCTATCCGCAAAGAATTTTTGCCGGTCACCTTGTTATTACACAACGATGAAGCATGCAAACTCTCCCGTATTGATTACGCCACCAATATGGCGCATGTTATTTTTCCAGAGTTGGGGGATGCAGAAACAGCCCTTCCCTTGGCAGAGCTAGAAGCCAAATATGCGGGTTACTTTATTACCGTCAAGCCCAAATATATCTTTGATAAACGTGCGCCAGAAGTCGGTAAAGTGCGCTTGCGGCATTGGTTTTGGGGCGCTTTGGCGGAGAATAAGCGCATCTACCGCGATGTGTTGTTAGCCGCCTTCCTGGTCAATATGTTTGCCTTGGCCATGCCCATGTTTACCATGAATGTGTATGACCGTATTGTGCCCAACCGTGCGATTGAAACCATGTGGGTCATGGGTTTGGGTGTGCTGATTATTGTGGTGGGTGATTTGATTTTACGCACCATGCGCGCCTACTTTTTGGATTGGGCCAGTGCGCGAATTGATGTGAAGTTAAGTGCACGTATTATGGAGCAGGTACTAGGTATTCATTTGGATCAGCGCCCAAACTCCGTTGGTTCCTTTGCTTCCAATTTGCGTTCGTTTGAGAGTGTGCGTGATTTTATTACCTCAGCCACCGTGACAGCGCTGATTGACTTACCGTTTGGCATTATCTTTATTATTGTGATTGCTTGGATTAATTGGGTGATGGTATTGCCGGTGGTGATTGGTGGTATTGTGATGTTGCTGTACGCGCTAAGTGTACAAACCAAAATGCATGAACTGTCAGAAACCATGTACCGTGCCGGAGCGTTGCGTAATGCCACGCTCATCGAGAGTTTGGTGGGTCTGGAGACAATTAAATCACTGGGTATTGAAGGCAATATGCAGCGTAAGTGGGAGCATAGTGCCCGATATCTAACCGAGGTTGGCAGTAAGTTACGCCTTCTTTCATCCTCCATCAATAACGGCTCAAACGCAATCCAGCAAACCATCACTGTGGTGTTAGTGTTATTGGGCGTCTATATGGTTACCGCAGGCGACCTCACCATGGGGGGCTTGATTGCAACCACCATGTTGGCATCCAGAGCGTTAGCACCGATTGCGCAAACCGCAGGTTTGTTGAGTCAATATCATACTGCATCCACCTCGTTACAGTCTTTGGACGAGATTATGCGCAAAACGGTAGAACGTCCTGCCGATTCTAATTTTTTATCTCGCCCCAGTTTTCGTGGCGATATCGAGTTTCGCGAGGTCAGCTTTAAGTACCCAGAATCCGAGCAAAATGCATTAACTAAAGTGTCATTTAAAATCAAAGCGGGTGAGCATGTGGCTTTGTTGGGACGCATGGGCTCCGGCAAAACCACCATCAATAAATTGATTTTGGGCTTATACCAACCGACAGAAGGCGCTATTTTGATTGATGGTATTGATTTAAGACAAATCGACCCTGCCGAGTTACGTCGTAGTATAGGGTATGTGCAACAAGACACCCATTTGTTTTACGGTACTTTGCGCGAGAATATCACCATGCGTGCCCCGCATAGCAACGATGCCGCTGTGTTAGCAGCAGCGCATATTGGTGGCATAGATGAATTTGCTAACTCGCATCCAAAGGGTTTTGATTTGTTAGTTGGCGAGCGGGGTGAGACTTTATCTGGTGGTCAAAAGCAAGCCGTGGGAATTGCCAGAGCATTTGTGACCAGCCCAAGTATTGTTTTACTAGATGAGCCCACTAGTGCAATGGACCATTCTGGTGAGGATGCCGTAAAGAAAAGGCTTGCCGAAGCAAGTGCAGATAAAACGATGGTGTTAATTAGTCACCGCTCTGGCTTGTTTGATTTGGTGTCCAGATTAATCGTGATTGATGCTGGCCGTGTGGTGGCCGATGGCAACAAACAGGACGTCATTGAGGCATTACGTGCCGGCAAAGTGGGCAAGGCATATTGATTAGGATGCATGATGCGTGAGGGGATATTTAAAAGTATTGGTAAATTCACCGGTGTATTTGGCGGTCGGCATTGGTTGGCTAAACCTATTCATGCCTTGATGGATCGTGCTGTTCCCGTTGAAACGCGCGAAGTGCTGGCTTGGGACGAAGAGGCGGATGTTGCCATTGTTGAACAAAACCCGCTCAAGGCCAGAAAACTTCTTTATACCATTCTAATCATCTTGGTCGCCCTCTTAATATGGGCGGCGTTTGCAAAGGTAGATGAAATTTCACGAGGTGATGGCAGGGTTGTGCCGTCACGCCAAGTGCAAGTGATTCAATCCCTAGACGGCGGCATTGTTTCTGAAATACTGGTGGAAGCCGGGGATACCGTTAAAGTGGCTACCCCATTAATTAAAATTGATGAAACGCGTGCGGTGTCCTCACTGAAAGAAAATCAGGGGCAATACCTAGCGTTGTTAGCAAAGGAAGCGCGTTTAAAAGCGCTGGCCAATGGCACGTCGTATAACCCACCATCACAAGTAAAAGAAGAGATGCCGCAGGCCTATGAACAGGAATATGCTCTTTTTAATGCTAGCCGTGAAGAATTAAACTCTACCTTGAACATTGCACGCGACCAAATGGTGCAACGTGAAAAGGAGTTGATAGAAGTACAATTTAAAAAAGAATTGGCTGAAAAGACCTACGAATCTACAAACAAAGAATTGCAAGCCAACAAACCATTGCTTGCCAGTGGCGCGGTGTCTGAGATTGATATTTTGAGGTTGGAGCGTGAGGCCACCAGAGCGCGTGGCGACATTGATCAATCACGCGCGCAATTAAGCCGTATTCAAGTGGCGATTTCTGAAGCTAAGCGCAAAATTTCAGAGGCTGAGCAAACCTTTAGAAGTAAAGTGCGTACTGAACTTAACGAGACATCCGCTAAAATCAACAGCTTGACGCAAACAAGTGTGGCGCTCTCTGATAAGGTGAAACAATCTACTTTGAAATCGCCCGTCAATGGTAAGGTGAGCCGCCTGTTTTTTAATACCGTAGGTGGTGTGATACAGCCAGGGAAAGAAGTCATGGAAGTGGTGCCAACCGATGATAGCCTGATCTTGGAGACCAAAGTGCAGATTAAAGATATTGCATTTATTCGCCCAGAGCAGGCCGCTATTATTAAATTGACCGCCTATGATTACACTATTTATGGCACGTTAGATGGGGTAGTGGAGAGCATTGCAGCGGATTCCACTGTGGATGACAAAGGCAATGCTTATTACATTGTCAAAGTACGTACTTTAAAATCTGAGTTGGGTAAGGGCTTGCCCATTATCCCCGGTATGATGGCACAAGTGGACATTTTAACCGGCAAAAAAACTGTGCTTAACTACCTTCTCAAGCCCGTGCTTAAAGCCAAATCTTATGCGTTTAGCGAGAGATAACAAGAACAACATTTCATGATGCAAGATATTTTTGTCACAACCTTAGCGCAACCTTTGCAAAGTTGGCAGCAAGCATTTGCAGATTGCAAATGCGTTAAAGAAGTTCCTTCAAGCCGTCAGCCTCAGGCAGAGCAGGTGATGTTCTGGTTGCATATGAACGAAGACCGCCAACACTGGATGCAGGGCGCCGTGCAACGTATTGCTGAGCACTATCCCAATGCAAAAATTGTGGTGCTGGCCAATGCACCTGATCAAGCCGAGGCATTATATGCGCTGAGTCTTGGGGCGGTAGGGTATAGCCATGCCTATGCCAGTGCAGAGGCTTTGAAAGAAATTAAAACGGTGATTGAACACGGCGGCTTGTGGTTAGGCAATAGTTTGCTACAAAAGCTGATAGAGGTTTCAACCAAGCTGACCACGACCAAAACACACCATGTAGAATCACTGCTTGATCAATTGACTCAGCGCGAGCGAGAAGTGGCGGTGGAGGCAGCAAAAGGCTTAAGTAATAAAGAAATTGCGCGTATCTTAGCCATTACAGAACGTACCGTAAAAGCGCATCTGGCCTCTATTTTTGAGCGATTGAAAGTCAAAGATAGACTGCATCTGGCCTTGATGCTCAATCAAAATTACACGCTTTAATGGCTTGAGCAGTCAATGCTAATACAAGCTGTAAACGCCATTAGCGTTCTGTTACTAAATCTCATCTAAGTTAGTTAATTACTAAATATACTAAACTTCATGCCTATTCTTGGTTAAGCTTTACCCCAGGCCCAGTGAAGCCATCAATGCCAATCTCAGTCAGTGCAGTCATTTCCGCTTCTGTATTCACGCCTTCGGCAATCGCGTAAATCCCAATCGAATGCGTGACCAAACATAAGCCACGTAACAGGGATTTATTGGCATCATGCATGTCTATGCCACGCACCAGTGAAGCATCAAATTTAATATAGTCTAAGCCTAAGTCATGTAACTCACCCAGCCTTGAGATTCTCAAATTGACATGCTCCACACCCACGCGGCAACCTAGGGCTTTTAGTTTACGGGCGAAGACTTTAAATTCATTTAGATAGTTGAATGCAGCAATTTCTGGCACCTCAAAACTTAATAAATCGGTGTTGATGCCAGGTTGTTTTAATAAGGCTTCAGCCGTTTTGAGATAAGCCTTGTCGCGCATTGTTCCTTCGGAAATATTCAAGCAAATGGGTTCCTGATGTTGTGCTAGCAGACCAACAGCTGTCTCAAGTGCAAGGCTATCGATAGATTGAATGAGGTTCAGTTGGATTGCCCAATCAATAAATTCACCGGCAGACAGCCATTTGCCATCTTCTTGTAATTGCAGACGCACTGGGCTCTCGTAATGAATCAACTCACCTTTCACAGTGAGCACAGGGTAATGTTCCAATTTAACGCGATGATGCGTGATGGCATCGCCCAGCAATGTCTTCCATTCATTGAGGTATTGGTGCTTGGTAGCGACGATGCTGTTGGCATTTACGATGCGGAAGTTTTGCGTGTTGTTGAGGTGTGAAAGCTCTAAGATGAAATCTAGCGCCTTGAACAAATGTTGGCTCTCGTCGGTAAATTTGGTTTTAGTCACTACGCAAGCAAACAACGGCGGTTGGTGTTCTGCGTGTGTCAGTGTCATGGCATCTAAAAGATTCTCTTTAAAGTGTTGTGCCAGTGCAAACTCATCTTTGGGCTGATCGCAAAACACAGCAATATCGCGTCCGCTGATACGCCCAGCAATCATATGATCATGATGGCTGGTGATGGAAGTGATGGCGCCACTGATTTTTTTGAGCAGCAGGTTGGTCTTGTGATAGCCAATATCATGATCAATATCAGCCAAGTTGCAAATGCGGATAATAATTAGCGCGCCTTCGCTAAAGCCTTCTTGGTGTAGTTTTGAGTCCACTGTGTTGGTAAAGTAATCATGGTTCATCAAGCCCGTGGCATCGTCATAGTTGATTCTCATGCGAAGTTCATCTAGACGTTCAGACTCCTTGCTGAGGTTTTCTTTAATGCGCGCAGAGAGATGATTCATCTCTTTAACCACAGCCTTAAACTCTGTGGTTTTTGGTTCTTGAATGGTGATAAATCTGCGCTCACCAATGGCTTGTGCCTGCTCTATCACTTCATCTAAGGGTTTGAGTATGCGTCTGAGTAACTGGCCACAGGCAATGTAAGTAATCAAGCTGATAGAAAGCACCCAAATCAGCATGTTTTTCAAGGCGCTCCATAGTCGGTCATACGTAAAGTTGACATCACTTTCCACATGCACTGTGCCGTATTGCGTCCATCCGGTTTGAATGTTGGATGAACCGGGGATGACTTTGATGGTAAATAGCTTTTTAAACCAATCTGGCGCAGAAGTTTGAGAGTCTGGATTGACGCGCTCGGTAATGACTTTGCCATTTGGGTCAAATAATCCGATATAGCGATAATGCCCGGCATCAAACTGCGCAGAGATAAATAAATCAATGGTGATGGGGTCTTTTTCCATCTGCGACATGGCCAGTGCGAGCACATTCGCGTTATCAAGATTTTTCTTAAGCAATTCTTCTTCTAAATACGCTTTGCTATCCAATGTACTGAAAATAAGGCTACCGCCAGCAGTGGCAATAATGACAAGAAATAAAGCGATCCTAATTTGATGTATGAGCGACATAATCTGTTCCTTCTACCTTTTATTCTATTCCATCTGCACGAATACGTAATAGCACGTCTCGCCATTTTGATAAATGTTGTTGCGAGCTGGCTTTGGGTTGTGTACTACCACCCACCCATAACCCTTTATCGTTAAAGCTAAAAATTGGGCTTAAATCGGTACGTTGTGATGCGGGCAGGATGTCCGGCGTTAAGTTATCTAAGATGAGTGGCTCGGCAGTGGGTGATTTGTAATAACTAACCACCATATGTGCTCTAACCACTTTTACATCTTGGTCGTATAACTGCGCTCTTACATAGGTTAAGCGTAATTTTTCATTGGGAATGTTGAGTGCTTTTAAGAACACGTATTTAGCAATACTAAAATCTTCACAGTCTCCAGCATGCATGCCGATAGATTCTAGTGGTGTAGCCCAGTAATCTGATGTCTTCCATAGATTGATATCATCTACAAATTCAAGTTTTTGGTTAAAAAAGCCGTTAACCGCAATGAGCTTGTCCTCGTCTGAAGCATTGCTTAGGCGCTGGATGGTTTGTTGTAGCTCTTGAATGGTTTGCTGTGCTTGATCGCCGTAGCGTTGTTTGGCTAGCTCGCTTAAGCGGTTAAATTGCACGCCACCAGCATTGAGATAGCCGGCATACGCAACAATCAATACGATGATGAGCATCGTATGATGGCGAACTGCTTTGCGAACAATACTGGCGACAGGTGTTGAGATGGCTTGCTCCAACAAAAAATGCAGCAGGGCGCTGATGCACATCTAACGCATGGCAATCGGCGTACAAGCAAAACTGCACTTATTAAAACACAGGCAAATAAAATTGCCTCTATTTTCTCAATCTACAGCAAGATTGGAACTAAGAATTAGACATGGTTTTTATGCGCATTTCTAAACTGCCGGCCTATTGGCCGTTAGTACAATATTTTTTTACGCAAAATTGCTATTTAATGCCAGTGTAGCCAATCTGGCTTGATGATTAATTACTTGGAATAAAACTTATGGCACTCATCGGAAAAGTTGTTGCATTAATAGGTACCGCTTACGTGATTAAAGATAATGGCGAAAAGCGTGAGTTACAGTTAGGCGACTCTGTCGAGCTGGGCGACACTATCCAAACCATGGCGGGTGCGGAAGTTGAGCTATCAATGGCTGATGGGCGTGAGATTCGTGTTCCACCTAATCAATTGATTGCGTTGACTGAAGACTTGGCGACGATTTTTGCCCAAGATAAATTAGAGGGCTCGGTGGATTTAGCCACCATTGAGAGCGTGGTAAAAGCCATTGAGTCTGGCCAAGATGTGAATGAGGTACTGGAAGAAACCGCGGCTGGTAATCCAGGTGGCCGAACCGTGTATGGTTTTGGCTTTGTTAATTTAATGCGTATTAGTGACGTATTAAATCAATTTAATTTTGCTTATGACTATAGCTATGAAAGTTCACTTGAAGACGATCCAATCAGAGGTCGTACGCAAGATGAACTGAATCTGGATTTAAATGCGGGTGGTTTAACGACTACTACATTGCCACCCATTGGATTGAGTTTGTCGGCGACACCTTCTTTATCAGAAGCAGGTGGCAACATTATTTACACCGTTACTTTAACGCGTGCTAGTACAGTCCCCATGACCGTGACGCTGGATAATGGTCAAACAGTCAATATACCTGCGGGCTCAACAGTTGGTTCTGTGGCATACCCAGTTGCCCCCGATGAAGACGCCTATTTAGACCCAACAACAGTGAGTGCAACCATTACCTCTGCCACTGCAGGTGCTGATGCAACAGTTATTAACACCACACCTGCTGTTACTAATATTACAGACACTTTAGATACCACCACATTGAGCTTGACCGCTACGCCTAGCGTGGCTGAAGGTGGTAACGTTGTTTACACTGCAAGTTTAAATAGTCCTGCACAAACGCCTGTCACAGTCACGCTCGCCACTGGCGAGGTAATCACTATTGCTGCTGGTGCAAGCTCAGGTTCTATCAGTGTTCCTGCCCCTGCGGATGATGTGTATGCAGATGCCTCAACAGTTTCAAAAGCCATTGCTAGCGCAGCAGGCGGTAACTTTGAAAATCTAGTGGTTGATACTACCCCAGCATCCACCAACATTACTGATACCGTGGATGTGACGACGATTAGCATTACCGGCAGCCCATCGGTCGCAGAAAATGGCACAGCCAATTACACGGTTTCATTGACCAACCCTACGCAAACCGCATTAACCGTCACTATCAACTACAGTGGAACAGCAACGAATGGTGATGATTACACTGGTGTTGCAACCGTTACGATTCCGGCAGGTGGGAGTTCGGCAACATTTAGCCTAGCCATGAATGACGATGCGTTGGCTGAAGGCACTGAGACATTGACAGTGGGAATTGGCGCTATTTCAGGTGGTAATTTTGAGAGTTTAGTGGTCAGTGCAGTCAATGGCTCTGTTACAACCAATGTGATTGATAACGATGTTGCTACAGTGAGTTTGACAGCAACCCCAACCATTTCTGAGGCTGGCGGTACCATTGTGTATACCGCTACCATTACGCAAGCACCTGTGAGTCCGCTTACTGTAACGCTAGATAACGGTGTTACTATCGTGATTCCTGCAGGTGCGACTACGGCTTCAAGTAACTACGCGTTAGCACCAAACGAAGACGTCTACATTGATCCTACGACCTTCTCTGCGACCATCACTAGCTTAACTGGTGGTGGCATTATTAGTTCCATCGACCCAACACCAGCGGTCACTAGCATTACCGATACGATTGATACTACGACAGTCAGCCTTTCATCTACCCCTAGCGTTGCCGAAGGTGGAAGTATTGTTTATACAGCTACACTCACCAACCCTGCTCAAGGTGCTGTTACTGTCACGCTCAGCAATGGCAGTGTCATTACCATTCCGAATGGAGCGACTACAGGAACAGTATCTGTTCCCGCGCCAACAGATGATGTCTATGTGGATGCAGGTTCGGTTTCGTTAACCATCAGTTCTGCAACAGGCGGTAACTTTGAAAATCTAGTGGTGAATGGCGCCCCCGCAGTTACTAATATTACCGATACTTTAGACGCCACCACTGTCACCTTAAGCTCCGCCACCAATGGCACCGCCATTACCGAAGGCGGCAGCATTGTGTACACGGCCACCGTCAACAACGCAGTGACGGGTA
>LNFM01000826.1_pt1 | contig 74778 bp, 64 predicted proteins | sample 596031 | NCBI WGS metagenome assembly LNFM01 (sample SAMN04254537, study PRJNA301005) | activated carbon metagenome | isolation source: dual media filters at the Ann Arbor, Michigan drinking water treatment plant | place: USA: Ann Arbor
AAATGACAGACGGCCCCTTCGGGGCCGTTTGTCCTTGTGGACTTCCCGCTCCAAGCCTCTTCTCTCCAGCCTGATCCCCTTTCTCGATCACGTCCATGACCAACTCTGCCACTCCTCTTGTTTCTCCAGAAGCCACATCTGCTGTCGTCCGCAAACGCCGCTGGCCTGACCTCTCGGCCTACGGCATCCATTTCGGGGTAACCACCATGCCCAACGGGGAGTCCCGATTGGTGATGGTTGACGAAGAAGCAGCCTGGCCTCAGCTGGCACGCCAGCTTGGATTCGTGCAGAGCCGCTGGCTGGGCGTGTATTCGAAATCCTCCTCCCGCCTGGACTTCAAGGGCATGTCCACCATGTTCCCCAAAGCCAGGGTTGTCGAGCTCACAGATGACGAAATCCGTGCTCGCATTCGGCCGTTGTTGTTGGCCCACCGCGACAAGCGCCTGTCGCAGCTTGCGACCAACGAGAAGCGCCTTTCGTGGCATCCGAAGAAGACACCCGTCTCGCAAGCAATTTCCGAGCAGGCGCCCGCCCCTGCAGCCTCGCCCATCAATCCAGAAGCTGCGCTCCACCAGACCATCTTTCTGGGCCAGAACTTCCAGGGTCAAAGCGTCTACGAGTCAGGCGACGGCGTCCGTTTCATCAAGGCCAACGAAGTCGTCCTGGCCAGCGAGACCCAGGCCGCCGGCCAAAGCCCTGTCTTCCTGCGCGTGGGCAGCGACAGCGACTTGGTGCAGGTCGCCGCGGGTATGGTCTTGGAGATTGCCGACGGCAAGAACCTGAAGTCAGATGACTTCATCCGGTACACGGAAGCCGCATTCGGCGTGGAGTCATCCAACGACAAGGTCACCGTCAGCCGCTTCCACCTCGCTCTTGATCGCGCCATGCGTGATCACGTTGCCGCTCTGGGTGGAGCCTCACAAGAGGTTTTCGACGCCGCGCTGCGTATGCACGATGGACGCCCCTCTTTCTGGCGTGCGGACGGCGAAATGCCCACCCCTCTGCCGATTGCCGTGGTCATGCAGGCGATTGCTAGCTCCAAGGTGGCGGCATTGGGTGGCGAAAACCCAGAACAAGACCCTCAGCTGCGCGTGGTGGACATCTCGGGCCATGCAGCTTCCAACTCCTGGACGCTGGCGTCTGAGAACGTCACACCAGAGCAGGTGGGTGAACACGACCTGGCGCTCGCCGGCATCTTCAGTGCACCGATTCCCGAGCAAGCTGTCTGTGGCATCCGCGTGACGCGCACTGACTCCAAAGCTTTGCTGGAAACAGTTGCCAAACGTGCCGACAAGGGTCTGTCGATTTTCCTGGTCACCACGCCGCGCGCGGGGCGCCTGGATACCGAATTCAAACGAGTCATCTCATCCATCGGACAGTCGCATGAAGTGATTGGCATGGTGGATCTGGACGCAGGCCTCTTTGGAGCCGGCAATTCGACCAGCTCACGCTTGATCGTCATCGGAGACAAGCGCCCTGCCCCCGACTACACCTTCTCGGTGCCCCACGAAGTTTCGGTTGTCTTCGACTACGACCGCCTGTGGACCTGGACCGAGAGCGTGAAGTCTCTTGATTCGGCCGAGGTGCTGACCTTCGGTGACGATGGCCGTGAAGAAAACCGCTGGCAGGCGCCCTACATCCCGAAGTCTCAGATCAGCGAGCCGAGCGCAATGTGCCCCCGCAACCTCCTGGGCCCGGTGCGCAAGGCACTTGCACGGGTGGTGGAGACCAGCGGCATGGACATCGATGCTTTCGTCTGCGCCAAGATGGGGTGGACGATGAAAGAGCTCGAGGAGCGCCTGGACGCCGAGCAGGTCGATGCCGTTGCGTTGGCCATCAACGCCATTGAAGGCGCGGATGACGGCTCCGTGGACTTTGAAGGCGCTGGGTTCACCACCGCCGACATGACCGGCCTGGGCAAAGGGCGCGTTGTGGCCACGGTTTGCGCCTACGCTCGCGCAAAAGGCCGCAAAGTCATGTTCATGACCGAGAAGGCCGATCTTTTCAGCGATTTCTACCGTGATGTCATCGATACCGGTGGCCGCGACGTCCTGAGCAAGCCGTTCATCATCAACAACGACCTGGTGGTGCGCGACCCCTACACCAACAAGACCATGTTCCGCTCGCCGGATCGTGAGACGGCCAGCCAGATCATGGCCTGCGGTGACTTTCCTGCTGACCATGACATCGTCCTGGCAACCTACTCCCAATTCAACCGGGAACACATCGAGTTCGAAGCGCGGTTCCGTCGCCAAGCTGCGCAGGACATGCGCGGCCTCCTGAACGGGAGCGTGACGACGCTGCAGGCGCTGGTCAACTCTGCTCATGTCTTGGGCTTGCCCAACTACCAGGAGGTGGCGGACGCCTCCAGCGCCACACTGGATGCAGGCTTCATCAAGTCCTTCGAAACCAATCAGGCGGCAGTGGCGCGCGCGGCGAACAATGAAGACATGGCGAAAGTGCACGAGCTGCGCGCCAGCTACGCGCACATGAGCAACGTCGATTTCGCAGCCGTCCTGAAGCCATTGCTGGGCAGCAGCTTCACAGCGCTCAAACACCAGTGGGCGTATTCCAACGCCCTTGAAGGTGCTTTGCTGATCCTGGATGAGTCTCACGTGGCCGCCGGCGACGCCAGCCGCACCGGCATCAACCTGCAGCAGATGGTCGAGCGCGCCGGCGGCGTCATGTACAGCAGCGCCACCTACGCCAAGGATGTGAAGAACTTCCGCCTTTACTCGCGCATGTTCCCGGGCACGCTGCGCGTGGGCACGATCTCGGAGACCCTCACCCGCGGTGGTGAGCCCATGCAGGAGATCGTATCCGCTATGCTTGCTGAGGACGGCCGGCTGATTCGACGCGAGCACGATCTCTCATCGATCGAGTTCCGTGTCACTGCGGAAACCCAGCGCCGCGACCGCAACGTCGCATGGGCCAACAGTTTTGCCGAGATCCTTGCCTCGATGAGCGACCTCTCCGGTGACCTGGGGGACATTGCCTCCAAGCTGAACGAGGCATACGTGAAGGAGGCGAATGCAAAGGCTGAGGCCCTTCACCAGTCCAACCTGTTGGTGGCCACCCAAAAAGCCAACGCCATGGGCAAGAAGCTTGGTGTCGCTGGTGGGGTAAAAACTCCCAAGAAGCCAAAGGCCATCCCGACTGGCGGCATGGGCTACACCAGCTTCGCATCCAAGCTGTACAACATCTCCCGCGCATTCAACATGTCGCTCACAGCCGACTTGGCTGCGGACAAGGCCCTGGCCGCACTCGAGAGCGGCCGCAAGCCAGTGATCACCGTCGAAAACACGATGGAGACGACCATCCGAGAGTTGATCGAGGGTGTCGATCTGGATGGGGTCATGGAAGATGAAGCTGCCGCAGCGCCGGAAAATGGTGGCGATTTGCTGGGTGGCGTGGGCGAAAACACCGGCGACCTGCCCGGTGTGGAAGGCCAGAGTCCAGCTGGGACGAAGAAGGGTCGGGGGAGTGGTCCGATCGAGCTCAACCGCCGTGTGAGCTTCAAGGACATCCTGGGCGCCTACGTGGACGCGATGTTCGGTGCCTGGGAATACACCTACACCCCTGAAGGCAAGATCCAGACGAAAACCCGCATCAAGCTGGGCACGCCCGAGATGGAGGCAGTTGCCCAGGAAATTCGCATGCGCATTGCCCAGATGGAGGAGATCCCCCTCTCCCCCATCGACCTGGTGCGCGACCGCATCGCGGCATCGGGCTACTCGGTCGATGAAATCAGCGGTCGCCAGTACCGTCTGACCGAGAACGCCGAAGGCCTGCATGTCATCGAGCGCCTGGCCAAGCGAAACAAGCAGACGCTCAAGAACGGCTTCAACTCGGGGGACATAGACGCCCTGATTCTGTCGAAGTCCGGCTCCACGGGCATTTCCCTGCACGCAAGCCGCACGTTTGCCGACCAATCTCAGCGTGTGCTGATCGAGCTGCAGCCGGCGGCTGACATCGCGCAGCGCCTTCAGTTCTGGGGCCGGGTGAACCGCAAGGGCCAGGTGTGCTCACCCATCGTGGAGATGCTCAGCTCGGGCCTGCCTGCTGAAAACCGCCTGATCGCCATGCAGAACAACAAGCTTCGCCGCATGAGCGCCAACACCAACGGCAGCGCGGACAACAGCTCGATCAACGAGAACGCACCCGACATCATCAACAAGATCGGCAACGAGGTCTGCTTCCGCTGGATGGAGAACAACGCCAAGATCGCCTCGGTCATTGGCTTCGAGATGTCCGAGATCGATGAAGAGATGCTCAAGCAGAGCACCAAGTTCGTCGACATGCTCACCAGCCGCATGATGATGTTCCCTGTGCACATGCAGGAGAAGATCTACGCAGACATCACCACCGAGTTCAACGCTGTCATGGAGCAGCATGAGCTGGAAGGCCGCAACCCCTTGAAGGCGGCCGAGTTCGACCTGCGTGCGCGCGTCAATGAACAGCGTGTGATCCAGGTGGCCACCGGCGTGGACTCGGTTTTCGACAACGCAGTTGTCGCCTCGGAGCTCGAATACGACATCAATCTGCCGCCACTTGATCCTGAGGCCATCTTGCTCGAGGCCGAGGCTGGCCGTGAAGCCCTGGTTCAGGACCACGGTGATGACTGGGCTCGCAAACTCACCGCGGAGTTCGCCAAGCTCTCGGCAGCTGCGCTGCCCGGCCTCCTGTCCAAGCGGTTCCCAACCATCGAGGCGGCCATGGCCGACGGGGTGCCAAGCAACTCGATCAGCCGCGCCTTGTACAAGGCCGAAAAGTTCGAACGCGTCCTTGAGCGCTTCACTCCGGGTTCCATCACCTTGGTGGGCGACCGGGACACCAAGGAAGAAGATGGCTTTGCATACGACCGCCTGTACATCACCGGCATCAAAGTCCCCAAGGACAATCGCTTGTCGCTGGCGGCATGGAAAGTCGTGGGCTGGTCGGCCAACAAGCGCAAACGTGTTGACGTCTCCATGGCAAGTCTTCTGAAGGGCGATCAGTACGACGTATCCGCAGCCTATGTGGACCAGTTCAAGGGCAGCAAGAAAAAGCAGGCCGAAGAGTCCCGCTACTACCAGGACACCGTCGACCGCTATTTCGCCAGGAACTCGGTCCCCTTCAGTGGGAAATCGACACGCGTTGTCCTGGCGGGCAACCTGTACCGCGCGGCCGAACTGGCGGACTCCCTCAGCACCGGTCAAACCGTCACTTATTCCGACGCCAAGGGCGTCTGGCACCATGGGGTGCTGATGCCCAGCCACATGTCGATCCGACGCGTGGGCATGCTGCCCGTGATCTGCACCGATGCAGACATGGTCATGGCCGCAGCCCAAGCGAAAGAAGACGGGATGAAGGCGGAAGAGAAGCTGAAGACCGAGACAAAAAGGAGCAGCTGGCACGCTTTTGACAGGCACATCACGGTCACGGACTCGTTCCGCAATGAGCTGACGTCCACTGGCCTGGTGCACTTCAACTACCAGCTTCGCATCACACCGCATGTGGCACAGCTCCGCGTGGTCAACGGAAAATCCTTGCGTGACGCCATGGTTGGCCACAAGGAGCTGCAGCCCTTCATGAACGGCGCCTGGGACACCTCCGGCCGGGATCTGGTGACAGCCTCCTCGGCCCCGGGCCAGACCCGGGAGTTCGTCGAAGAGGTTCTGCGCTTCCTGGAAACCAAGGGTGTCAAAGCGCTTCTGGATGGTCACATGCGGGAGTGGTACAACGAATACGTCTCGGAGAAGACGGGCCTGGCCAACACCGCGGCGCGCACCATCGAGGAAGAACTACTGGATGACACCGCCGACGAACTGACTTCCCTGATGGCATCGCCCTGATCCGAGGCGGACAGCAAAAAGCCCTGCACTGCAGGGCTTTTTTTTGGACGGGCGATACCGCTCAGGCCGCTGCGATCCGTATACCGTGGGCCGCGCAATTGCGTTCGAACATGGTGACACCGGTGTCAAGAATTGAGGACATCGTTACCAGCGCGTTCAGAAATCGCAGGCGTCTAGTAAGTGCTTTACGACCTCGCACGTCCCAAGAACATCATGGAACTCGATTGCAAGCGCCTCGCCTGAAATGGTTAGGCTGGCAGTGGAATGCTCAACTTCTGTTCCATCAAGGTGTAAAAGCGGTTGACGTCAGCATTTCCACACCAATAGGAACGCTGCCCGATGACGTAGAGACGCTTCTTTGCACGGGTCACGGCCACATTCACAAGATTTGGCTTGCGGCCAGCAAAACTTGAGATGACGCCAGGCTTGCGGGGGTCGCCGCCAAGGAGAAAAATCACGTGATCGGCCTCTTTCCCCTGAAACGTATGGACTGTTCCGCACATCTCGCCGGCATCCCGCTGGCCCAAAGATTTTGCGATTAGGCTGCGCATGTTTTCTGCCACAACCTTGAATGGGGTCACCACGTAAACACGGAGTTTTCCGTCATCATCCCGGACCTTCCGTCCAGTCAACCCGATGATTATTTCCATGGCTGCAGCGCCTTGGGCTGGGACCCAATGCCCCATTGCCCCAGTATTCGGTACATCAATCCATTCGCTTGGGGTGCTACCCACTCCTTGCTCACCAAGGGTCCCGTAGACCATCTTGTTTTCGTAGGCAATAGCGTTCGCGATTTCGAACATCGGGTTGAGACAGCGACGATGAACAACGAGCGGTGAACCCACCCAGATCCTAGTCTCAGGGTCACTACCTCCAAGGTAGGTGCCGTACCGATTTGACTGATCGGCGAGCGTCTGCACAGATGCCTGTGGGGGAACATAAGTGGCAGAAGTCCCGCAAAATCTCGACAGAGGATCAACAAGCTCGGCGGGTATGCCAACTACAGGCTCAAGCTGGATAGGGTCGCCAACAACGATGGCTCGCCTAGCCCTCCACAGCGCCCCCACCGCTTGCTGTGGCGCAGCCTGACCAGCTTCATCAATTAGGACCCACGCCAAATCCTCACATTCCACCCCTTTGAACAGCCTTGGGAATGATGCGAACGTGGTTGATACAAGAGGTACAGCGAGGAAGAAAGCGTCCCAGAGCGCCATTACGCCACCCTTGACATTTCGGGCTGGCAGTTGCCCCTGTAAAACGGACACAAATGCAGACAGCGTGGGCTTCATCCTTTTCCAAGCGTTCATCAAGAACGCTTTGTGAAGGTTCATTGACGCAATGAAGAGCTGTCGACGGGCCGCAAACAATACGTCGTCATCTTGATATGGAGATGTCTTGTGAAGCTCGTCCCTCGAATGCCCCATAAGTTGCCATGCTGGGCGAGTAACATCCAGCAAACCTTCTTTTCGCAGGACATTCTCCAGCGCTTCGGCTTTTATATCCAGTTCCCTGAGTTTCGCGCGACAAAGAGCGATAGCGGAAGCCTCCAGTTGATGCTCCCGAATAGCACTCTGATGATCTGCCAGCGCATTCCCATGCAGAAGTTTTGCGTCGTTCAAGAAGTATTCAGCCTGCTGCGTTGTCATATCAGGGCTCAGGCTGCACGCTTCAACAGCACGCTTCGCATCTTCGAACTTTTGGTTCGAGGATTGAGCCCCAACGGTTAGCTCACTCCTGCGCTTCTCCCAGGCTGTTGCAGCGAGAATCGCGACCTGTGACTCCTGAATATGTTTGCGATTTAGATCAACTCGAGTTTCAAGAACACGTTTTCGATCTTCCCAGGCTCGTACGGCTGAGCGATGCAAGATAAGCCAGATGATCCCAGGACGAGCAAGGACGTGCTTGTCCAACGCATTTCTGTCAGCGGCTTCCACTAACTTCGCTTCCTTGAACGCCTTTGATAGATTTACAGAAGTCTGCCCAGGACGTGATACTTCGTGGTTGAGGAGATTAGCGCTCATGGAATCGCGAGCTTCACGAAGAGCAAAATAGTCCACGAGTTGAGCGTGATCCGCAGTAGTCGCTTCGAGTTTATTATTTGCGCTTTCAAGATTCCGAGCTGCAAGCGTCGCCTTCTTCGTAAGTCTTCCAATCTGTTCTTCACGAGCCAGCACCTCTTGAGAAAGCTCCTGGCGTTGACCCAGTAACGCGCTGTACTCTGAAGCCTCATCTGCGAGCTTGGCGGCCGAGGCAAGCAGTTGCTGCACCAACTTGCTCGACCGTATGTATTGCTCGCGTGCATCAGCCCACTTCGGTGTCAGATCAGAATTTTGGTTGATCCACGCTTGCAAGGAGATGGCACGCAAAGGGTCTGGCTCTTCATTTGACGTCCCGTCGGCTGGCCTCATATCGGCAAACCAAAATGCATTAGCAAACGTACTTCTGTTGCTGGAATTTCCAAGGGCTGCAGATACAAGGCCCCAACTCGATGGGGTAGGCTGCCGGCTTCTTCCGGGATCAAGCACCAGGGTATCTGCAACCTCGGAAAAGTAGTCGAGAGCCAATCCTTCGTCGATTGCCCCGATGCCTGGAAGCTCTTTGCTGATGTTCTCCACTGCGCCATTGTTCGCACTGGTTGCAACGACTCCGAATCCACGTAGCGAATCGATCAGACGCCACGCGGGGTAAGCGTAGTTTTCAATCTCTAATCTTCCTGCAAACGCGTCGTCTGGACTTTCTAGCATGCACAAAACTTCGGCGCGTGTTTGGATCACATTTGCCAAGATGTCTTTCAACATGGTGGTCTTGCCAGTCCCCGGGGGGCCATTGACCGAGAATATTCCGCCAGTCTCAGCTAGGTCTCTTCGGATAGCGTTTACAGCGAATTGCTGCGCCGTTACGAGAGGGTATTTGCTAGGCCAAGCTGCCGGAGGTATTAGCGAGGGATGCAAGCCAGCCACAAGGGACGACCTGTCTTCGTCTAGGTCAACTCGAGAAGGATGCTCATTGGATTCAAGGAATGAACCCAGGGCAGCCCCAAAGTTTTTCTTGATGAATTGCCTCTGTACGTTCTCGATCTCTTCGGCGTAGAAGCTGTTGAGAGGATCTTCAAGCCGCTTGGCTCCTTTAGCTGGGATCCGCTGTGTTTGAACAATCCATTGAAGCTGCTCCTTCGGCTTCCACCCCAACAGCTCAAATGCCAGTGCAACCACCTTGTTAACATCTTCCGCCGTCACGGTGCGAAATTGCTTTTTCTTCTCTTCTAGTTTCAGCGGTTGACTGGGAACTCCTACCTCGCTCGGTTTCGATATGAGTTGCAGTTTGACCAGCAACTCCTGCATTTCTTGGACTGCGCGCTCCTGAATCCCGTCTTGGCCAAAGAAGCCGCTGAAATCGAATAGACCCCGCCGTTGTGCAATTTCCTGAAGACCACCTAGCGCCCACGGGACCGTGCTGACAAATGGTGGGCCGGCAACGTAGCCATCGGAATCGATGGGCAACACAACTGAGGCAGCATCCCCAGGAGATGACTGCTCAGAAAAGTCGAGAGCTGACGCACCTAGAGTCACCCTTACGAAGTCGACCAATTCGGCCCCACTAATGAGTCCCGCATAAAGTAAAAATCGTTTTGGATGGTTGAAGAATCGGTAAAGGTCTTCACGCTTTTTTGGATCGACCCATGGCATCTCCCCTTCTCCGATGCTTGAGGACTGGACTCGCCATATGCACCGATCTGGCATGCATTCTGGCTTTGGAGGCGTCTGGGGGCTAAGGTATTCAAATGCTTGCCACAGCTGGAGCGCCGCACGGACTTCCGAACCACTATTCTTTCTGCTCACTACAAATGACCCCATCAAAAGACGCCATGCGTAGCAGGGCAAGAAAAAGAAATCTCGGTACGTCAGGATCGGGAGGATTTCAACCGAGACAAAGACACGGCAGCCGCACTAGACCATTTGTGGGGCTGCAGACCATTTACGCTGCTGCGACCCGCTTGCCGTGGACCATGGCGCCCTCACCCTCGAGCATGGTCACCCGAAGATCAAAGATGGAAGACACACCCAGGGCGTCCGTGAGCTTGATGCGCGTGTCGATGATGTTGCCGTCGTACACGGGCCCAAACAAGCGGGAATTGGGTGACAAAGAGTCGATGTCGCCATCACCGCCGGCTGTGCGCATGGAGCTGAGGATCTCAACCAAGCGGCGCCAGGCGTCGCGGGACCCGGAATGCATCATGCCCATCAGGGCTTCGTTCTCTGCACGGCCCTCGATATCGGTCAGCACGGAGATTCGACTCACACCGGTGGCCAGCAGGGCGGCCAGGTTGCAGTAAATCCAGTCGTTTTCGTCATCCAGCCAGACAACCAGCTCGTTCGAGTTGTCAATCGCACACATCACTGCCGCGTAAGCAGAGCCCACGATTTCACACTCGCGGCGGTCGGCCCTGCGTTGCGCATTGAAACGGGCATACATCACGCTGGAGGCCAGCATGAACAGAACACCGGAGGAGATGAAGACAGCAATGTCGGTCAGGCCACGGGGATGGCCAAGAAGACTTCCAAAGCCAAACGCGACGCAGACCATCGCGGCGCCCACCATCGTGAGTGAGAGGCTGCGGGTCAGGAGCGCCATGGGTGCTGCCCACAACGCACCAACCACCACTGACGAGTTGAGTTCTCGCTCGAGCAAGAGAACGAGTGTGGAAACCAGTCCCACAAAAAGCAGCGAAAACGCTATTTCACCGACCCTGACGGCTCGGGTTTTGGTCTTCTTTGCACCAGTTTTGACCCTCATGTGCGCTCGTCTCAGGAGCGCTACTTCTTTTGGTTGAAATTGCATATGGTCAGTGTGCTCAGGATTCCTATCAAAACCCTATCTCCGGGTCTAAGCGCCCGATACCGCGAATCATCGCTCGCGTCAACGACCGTTATACATCCAAGCCATTTTTGTGCGTATGTGCTATCCTCTACGCAATACAAGTTGTCTTCAGGGCTACCGCTCTTCAACCGAATGCAAGTCGCTACACCCATCAACCTCAGTGACGCCGTGGTCTCAGACGCCTGGCGCCAGCGGGGCGTTTCTGCCTTGATCAAGGCCATGGAACGGTGTGAGCACTGGGTGGTCGACAACCAGCCCGACTACCGCGAACAGGCCGAGCAGCTGATCGACCAGGTCTGCGGCGCCCTCAACGCTACGGACCTCGATGCCATCGTCAAGGGCGTGCACGCGCATCCGTTGAAGCTGATCGGATTCATGGGCCACATGCGCACTGGCCGCGCGCTCTCGATGTTCTCGTGGCTGGTGGATCTCCACCCCGACATCGGCCGAGTGCTCCTCAGCGAGGCCCGCTTCGGCGACGACGAATTCGGCTCAATTCTCATCGAGCGCATCACGACCATGGAGCGCCAGTTCCTTCTCTCACGTGTCTTCAGCCCTGAGCGGATTGCACTTGTCATTGACCTCATCGAAGGTCACAACTCAACCACCCACTGAAAGATCGACATGAATCGAACTCGAATTTCACTCGCCTGCGCAGGGCTCTTGTTGTGTGCGAGCTACGCCAGCGCCAACACGACCAAGGCCCAGGACGATGCCGCAAATGCTGCGAGGTGCGCTGAGTTGGCAAGCAACCAGACGGCCACGTTCCAGAAGCGCCTGCAGGCCATGGCTCCATCGCAGTCCCCAACCACCTACGTTGACAACAACACGGGTGTTCGGGATCTGCTGAGCCGCATCTCCGGCGGCGGCCTCTTTTCAGGCTTCAACATCGCCTCGTACGTCACAGGACTGGCCGGCCAGCAGCTGCAGCGTGACAACTCGCTTGCGGCCAGCAGCTTCCTTGGAGGTGTGAACAACGTGTTGTCGCGCTTCAACACGCCGGGCTTCAACTTGAGCTCACTGAGTTCGGGCAGCGTGGCCACTCCCCCGTTCCAGCCCGTACAGGCCCCCGTCACCAGCTCCGCCCCCGCATCGACTTCTTCGCTGAAGTCCGGGATTGCATCGTTCTTCAGCCCATACACCCGATAAAGGAGGGATGCTGTGAGTTCACTCAAAAAAACCGCAGTGGCAACCGCAGTGGTTGCAACTGTGATCTTCGGAGCGGGTCGCGCTCAGGCGGGAGGTGACGCCGCGGCGGTCATCGGCTACCTGCAAGCCGCCTTCTTCACCATGGTTCAGGGCATGGTGAGCGACAAGATCAATGGATCGACCAACACGATCACCCAGACCTTTCGCGAAGTCATGGCTCAATCCACGGGCATGCTCAGCGGTGAGATCACCAAGTCGGCTCTGGCCAACAAGGCCGTGCTCGAAGGCATCGAAGGGATGCGCCAGCAAGAAGAGCTTCGACGTGACGCGCTGAAAATGCAGTCGTCACTCGAGATGCCGGCCAACACCTGCCAGGACATGGCCGTTCAAGACGGTCTGGCCAAGGCATCGGCCTCCACCCAGGCGGCGATGCTCACAAGTCAAGGCAAGGTGACCGCTGCCCTGAAGGGCAACACCAACACCATGAGCCTGGTGAATTCTCGTTTCGCCAAAACGAATGAGAAATTCTGCTCGGCCGAAGACGGTGCGCGTGGCTTGTGCACGTACAAGGCCGACAACGAACTCAGCGGTGCTGACCAGGAGGCTGCGTTCCTGTTTCAGGCGCGCAGCGGTTCGCGGACCTACGCCGCTCCTGAGGAGGGTCCAAGCCAATACGAAGCCACCGGTGACTACGTGGCTCGAATGGTGGTGGGCATCCCTCCAGAGCAGCTGCGCACCAAGGATCTGGACAAGACCCCCCAGGGCAAGGCCTACATCGAGCTCGTGCGCCGTTACAACGGCATGGCCTCGATGGCCGCCTACTCGCTCAACCAGATCCGGGAATCCGGAAACCCTATCAAGGGGCTCGGTAGCACCACCAAGATGGCGAATGTCGAAGGTTTCGCCCCCGAAGTGGACATGTCGATGAACGAGGCAGTGCGCCGTTTCGTGCACACCCAGTTCTCTCCAAAGGTCGTTCAAGACCTGGCGACAGCTACCCAGCCCGAGAAAATCCTTCGTGCCATGGCCACCCAGAACGCCTTTGGCCTCTGGTTGGACTACCAGGGTATGGAGCAGAACTCTCGCATGGAAGCCATGCTCGCGTCCCAGCTCGCACTGGCCGCTGAGAGCAGTCTGCGTCCCCAAATCGACGCTCAGCGCGTCGTGGCATCTCGCGCCAGCAAGCCGGCAGCGCCAGCTCAGTAAGGAGCCCCGTCGCATGAAGCATCTCGGAACAACTGCCCTGGTCATGGCGGCACTCTGTGCCCTCGTGACCAGTCCAACCGTGCATGCCCAGGCGACGTCCTCTGCGACCGTCAGGTTTGGACTCCCGCTGTCATGCCCGGCTGATCTCCTCTCCGCATCAGCTGCAATGTCCGCGTCCCTGAAGTCGCGCGGCATCCGCCCTACGGGATTTCATGTGGCGATGGCGCGCTCGGAGATGGCATCCAGCGGTTTCTCGGCACCGGCGCCAACGGACGCGTCGGGCGTGGCTGCCGCCGCCCAGGCTTCATGGTTGATGCTCAATGGGCGCGTCGTCGCCGCAAAGCTCATCAACGACGCATCGATGAAGCTGCCTACCTACAAGAAGTTCGGGGCCGCCATGGAAATGCACCTGACCGTCTTGACGCAGCCCGTCAACCACGCCTCGACGCCAGAAGAGAACAGCCAAGGCGACCATGCAGGACACGGCCATGGTGCCGAGCTGGATGAGGCTTCGAACGCGCTTCGAGAAGTGATCGGTCGAGCGGTGATCAGTGCTCAAGCCATGGGTGACGAGTACAAAAAGCCCCAAGTGCGGATGTACCTGCTCTCGCATGGGTTTCAAGATGACATCGCCCTCGAGGTTGCCACTCATGCCATCTGCGGGCTGAAGCTTCCTGGCGAGACCATCGCCAAGCTGGATGTCTCCGCCAGATTCATGGCCATGCCAGCCAAACCAGCCTCCTCCACCGTTGCCCCAACCAAACAGGTTCCCGGCTCACCGAAGCGCTGAGTTCACACATGACTTCACTGAAATCAGTCCGAAACTTCATTTTCTCCGCTGGCGCGCTTGCCCTGAGCGGTGGCGCCATTGCGCAGGCCTGCATCCAGCTTCCAGCCAACTGCCCGATTTCATCTGGATACGGGTTTCGCATCCATCCGATCACAAAGGCAAAGACGCCAAAGATGCACGGTGGGATTGATTTCGCCTGCCCCATGTACACGCCTTCCAAGGCGGCCGCGCCCGGAAAAGTGATCGCCTCCAAGTGGGACAACATTGGTGGCAACATGCTTTTCATCCAGGCGGGTGACATGCAAATGGGATACCTCCACAACGAGCAAGTTGTCGCCAAGATGGGCGCGTCGGTTCAAACGGGTGAGGTCGTGACCAAGATCGGCAACACCGGCGGCTCAACAGGGCCTCACCTGCACTTTCAGATCAAAAATGGTCTGAACAGAACCATAGACCCGATGCCTTTGTTCTGTTCGAAACCGAACATGAAGCCGGGTGTCCTGCAAGGCGATATCTCGCCGCCCGATTCGGAGCCAAGCCCTCCGACGGTCCCTGCTGACACCCCGGTCGCAGAGAACGCACCCGCGATGCACGACGAGCTCGGCATGCATGAAAGCCTTCGCACCATGCTGGCCAATGCCATCGGCGCGCGCACCTTCAATCCCGACTACCAGCACCAGCTCTCCACGCTCAGTGACACCCGGCTGTACGGCGAACTCGCCTACCTGGGCACTCTGCGTCTGCGCATGCAGCAGGAGACAGCGGCCACACGCGAGCGTGTGCTGGCCACCAATGCGATGTTGCAGGCGTTGCGGGCTGAGCAGGTGCTCAGGCCGCAGATCGACCTTCAGCGTGCCAGCGCCACGCGCGCGGCCAAGTAACCCCCGACCCCATCAGGAGAAACCCATGAGCAACGACTTTGACGATTTCCAGCCCCCAAGCGACGAGCCGGACTTCGGCAATGGAGCTGGAGATGACGGGTTCAGCGATGACAGCACAGGGGCACCCTCAAATGGCGCCTCGAAATCTGCAAATGCCTCTGGTGCAGAGGCTGAGCCGAAATCCTCGGCTGGCGCCAACTCCGACGCCGACGCCGCCACCAAAGACAGTGCGGGCGATCAAGGCGCAGCAGCAGAAGACGCCCCCAACCAGGCACCACCTGGCGGCCCAGGCGAGCCGCTGTCCATTGGCGGCCCTCACGCTGATTTCATCGACGTCCAGGGTGAAGTCATGGATGAAACCACGCTGCAGATGATCGCTGCGGCAGTTCAGGCCGACATCGGGCGCTCCAAGGCCGATTCCAACATCATCTTCAATCACGGCCCCATGGCCGAGCTCGCCAAGCAGTTCAACGAACTGATCAAGAACCAGTGCCCTCACGCAGGCGTCACGGAAGCTTTGCAGCACCACATGAACATCGCATTTCACGATGCAGCCCAGGAGTTCAACAGCGTTCTGTTCCGAGAAGACGGAACGCCGAACAACGAACGGACCCTCACAGGACTTGCAGCACGCAAAGACGCCCTGGAGGCCGCGCGCGTTCGTTTTTCCACCAATGCAGGGCAGCTCATGGGTGCCTTGAACGCTGCAGGCTACCCGATTCGTGATCTCCACCAGATGATCGATTCCAACATGACCAACCGAGTCAAACAGATGGAATCCATGATGGAGAGCAGCCGCCCGATGACGCTTGGCGACTCGTTGATCATGGGAATTCAGGACAAGTTTGCCAAAACCTTCTCCAATGGAGACATGGCAGGCGACGTGCGCGACTACAACAACCGGGTGCTGAACGACAGTCTGTTCAAGCTCAAGCACGTGAGCGCCGAGATCCGCTTCAACGCCGGCAAGCCTGTATGGGAAAGCGGTGACGGCCGGGCCGCTCAAGCCGAGGCCTCAAAGCTGCTGCGCGAGATCGAGGAGATCACCAAAGGCCGCGAGTCCAGCATCAACGCACGCACGCTCAAGGCGCACATGGATGAAGCTCAGCAGAACATCTCTGAAGCCGCAGGCCTGACCGCTGACCCGGATCTTCAAGAACGCCTCCGCGAGATCGCCAAAAACATGGCAGCGATGGTCGAGCGCATCGTGAACACCATCAAAAAAGCGTTTAGCCACCTGGACGGCGCCAAACCAACCTGATGAAATCATCAGCACGCTAACGAAGTCTCATATAGAATATCTCATACAAAAGAAACGAGGTCACACATGCAATTCGTCAAAACCCAACAAGCTCTCGCCTTCGCGCCTTTGGACCAGGCCACTCAGCAGATCGCTGAAGCCTTCGCCAGCAACCTGGAGAACTGGGCCAAGCGCCTGGGTGCCGCAAAGCGTGAGCTGAAGGCATTCGTGGACGCCAAGGTCGGCGTTAAAGTCCAGGGCATCACCGCGCGCGATCAGATGCTGATGGCCAGCTTTGGCCTGGTCTTCGAAAAAAATCCGGGTGCCGGTTTCATGCGTGCACCGAGCGAGATCGCTGAAAGCGTTCGCCGCCAAGGTATCCGCGGCGAGGTGTACTTCCCCGACATCCAGCACCCCATCGGTTCGGAGGTCATGAAACGCCTGAATACGATCTCGAAAACTGCGGCCGAGCGCCCTCTGCTCAACGGCGTCGCAGGTCTTCGCGCTGCGGCCATCGACGGCAACCGCCTGGTGTTGAGTTCGGTGAGCAAGCAGGATTCGCAGATCGTGATTCTGGCGGCCAAAGGTGCCGTCTCGCCCACAGCTGCTCTGAAGGTCATCCAACCACCGGCGCCAGCCCAAGTGGCCGATGCCTTTCTCGAGCGCGTGGCAGAAGCATCGAAGGCACAGGTTGCTGCACCACGTGCATCCCTGATGAAGCCGCCCAAGCCCTTCTGACCCCAGCAGCCGGCTTGTCGGCGCTGCCCAAAAAAAATGGACTCTTCGGAGTCCATTTTTTCGTCTGTTCAAGTGTCAACGCGGCCGGGGCTTGGGCTCAACAGGAACGAGCTTGGGGCTGTCTGAAGCCACGGCATGTGGCAGCACGTTGTACGGCTCACCATAGAACTCAAGCTTGAGCTTGCCCCCGCTCAGCCGAAGCGCGGCATCCTCGCTTGCCGAGCGGAAGTGGCCGTGGATGTGAACAGTGTTCTTGGGGTCGCTCAAGCGCCGTTCGCTGGGCTTCAAGGTGCCATTGGCAATGGCCTTGACCTCCTCAACCAGGGCATTGGTCGCACTGATCATTCCCAGGTGGGCAGGGTGTTCGACCGCGGCGCCCTCCTGCGCCAGCTTCAGCCGAAGACGAAGCGCTTCGGCCTCTCTTTCGAACTCCTTGTCGGTGAGCATCTTGCCCAGGGCAAGACCCGATGTAAATCCGTCCAATCCACTCATGATGTGCTCACTTGATCTGGCGCTTGGCCTTGAAGTCGGCGATGGTTTCTTTGTCCATGGCGATGCGCGATCCGTCCGGCGCCGGCGGCAGCCCTGCAGCGTGCTTTTTGACCTTTTCGGCCATGGTGTCAACGTAGAAGGAGTTGCGGAGCTCGGTATTGTTGGGATCGCTCAGCCGTATAGGCTTGCGGCCGTCCACCTCATCGATGATCTCGCCAACCAGCTGCCCCAACGCTTCCTTGGCCGATCGGCGGAATACCTTGGTCTTGTTGGCTTCAAAAAGCCGCTTGCGAAGATCATCAATGACCTCCCCCTGGCGGGAGTGCGAGTCGTTGACCACCTCCTGCATTGCAATGGCCTGGAGCGTTTTTGAACCGAACATGGACTTCCTCTGGATGATTCGGGTTGACGGGTGATTTTCGGACCGAAAGTCGACTTTTTACCGCGGGGACGCTGAGCGGCGCTCCAGGGCCTGCTTGCGGATCTGAGCGATCCGATCCCGCCCAGATTGCCGAGGAACGTCAGGGATCAGGCGTGTGAGCATCTGAGCAGCCATTTCCACCTCGCGCTGATCCAGGTACTTGGGAAGCTCCATCTTGCGAAGCACCGACTCCACCAGGGCGGCAGCACACACGGCACGGGCTTCCTCCTCGAGCTGCTCCGCCACCAAGGGTGCGCTGCTGAAGGTGGCGCCGATCTCGCGTGCGGCCATGATCAGCCCGGCACGGCCCTCTGCGGCCGAAAGGTCAAACTGGTCGATCCGGGAGGCCATGAGGTACTTGGCCAGCGGAACGCCCTGGTCGCAGAGTGCCTTGAAGGCCTCCGCACCGTGCTCCAGAGTGAATTCGTCCGGGTCCACGCCGGCGGGCATGGTGGCAATGCTGATGGTGCACCCATCGGTCATGGTGGGTGCCGCGGCCATTACCGAGCGCAGGGCGCCCTTTTCACCGGCGGCGTCGGGATCCAGGCAGAAGACAACGTTCTTGGTGACCTGCCAGAGCTGCTTGAAAGCGTTTTCTGAGGCCTGGGCGCCCATGACGGCCACCACGTTGTCGACGCCATGCTGGTGCTGCATCAGCACATCCATGTAGCCTTCGACCACGATTGCGCGGCCCGCCCGGCCAATCCCCATGCTGGCTTCGTAAAGCCCGTAGAGGAGCTCGGACTTCTTGAAGTAGGCGGTCTCCGGGGTGTTCATGTACTTCGGGCCATGCGGCACGTAGTCATCGGAGGGAACCAGGCGCCCGCCAAAACCCACCACGCGTCCATTTTTGTCGCGGACGGGGAAGGTGATGCGGCCGGCAAGCCAGCTTTTCTTGGTTTCCTCGCGCATGAGCCCGGCACTCTGGGCCAAGGCCTGCTGATCGGGCTTGAGGTCCATGTACTCACGTCCCCAGCAAAAGCCCACGCCGAACTTCTCCATGGTCGCGCGCTGCAGGCCGCGGGACTCCAGGTAGGCCATGGCGTTGGGCTTGCGCCCAAGCTGCTCCATGTACAGGCGTGTGGCGTTGGACAGGAGGGCCTCGCCGGTGTCGAGCGCGCGCTCCTTGTAAACGCCCAATTGCTTGCCCAAGGCGATCTTCGCATCGGTGGCCGACAAATCGTTGAGCGCTGCAAAGAGTTGGATCACGTTGCCGGCGGCACCGCACCCCTTGCAGTGGTAGATGTTCTTTTCGGTGTTGACGTGGAACGAGGCGGTCTTCTCTTCGTGCAGCATGCAGCAGCCGACCATTTCCCCCTTCCCGGCAGGCTTCAGCTCCGTGTGCTGGGACACGAACTGTGCCAGCGGGAGCGCCTGCTTGATGCGGTCAACGAGGGTGGGCCCGAGGTCATTGCGCTGAGAAGCGCTCACATGGATGCTGGTGGGGGTGCGCTGGGCTGTGGACTCGCTCATGGGGCTCAATCTATTCGGGGCACGTGCGTGCGTATGAGATATACTTTACATCATACAGCACTCACATTCAAGCTCATGCCAGATCAACGAGTCCTCGATTACTCCCGCCAGGTGGGCAACGGCGTGCGTGAGTTCAACGCCGTCATCGCACTGATTGTCGGCAAGGAATGCCTTGCAGCGACAAAGGCCGGCGACGGATCCACGGCAGTAGACCCCGCCATGTTCGCTCGCGCATGGGAGGCCAGTGGCCCCTTCCGGGATCACCTGATCATGTGCCTCGCAAGGGCCACCCGCGATGAATGGCGCCGCGACGTCGCCAGCATCATGGAAAACGAAGATGCCTCGATGCAGGCGCACGCCATCGCAAGCTCCATCGACCTGCGCTTTCGCTGCGTGCTGGATTTCGCGTTTCGGTATCTCTCCCCTCGCCATGTCTGCCTCTTGGCGGACTGCCTGGTGATGTGCTTCGAAGCGGACATGACCTCCTCCGAAGCGGTGCGTGAGCTGTCCGCCTCGGCGGGCAGGTCAAGCCGCGGAACGAGCGACCTTCTTCAGGCGCTTGTCTTGGGCGGCAGCGGCATGTACCGCTACCAGCCCGAAAAACTCATCCACCTCGGCGTCTGCTGAGAAACCTCTTCTGATCGGCTCAACATGAACCACAACGCGACGCCCAAAGACATGTTCAACGAGCTGGAGGCAGGGGGCAAGCCGGTGCAAGCGGCCTCCAGCGCGGACCACAGGGCCGAGGCGCTGGCGATTTTTGAAGGGCTTGTGGCTGACACGACGGCTGATGCGCTCAAAACTGAGCACTTGGGTGAGACCGTCACGGCCCTGAACAACCTGCCCGAGCCCATTCGCGCAGTGGTGGAGCCGATCCTGACCGAGGAGTTGGCCGAGGCTTTCGTGGACAGCATCACCCGCAAGCTCGAGGCGGGCGACCCGCTGGTTCGAACCGACATCTCGCGCCTGCTGAATTCCGCAAAGCTTGCGGCGCTGAGCCAGGCGTCCTACCTCAGTGGCATGCCGTGGCACCTCGCTACCCGCAGCCCAGAGCTGACCGAGCGTATCTCCAAGGCGCTTTGGGAAGGCATCGACCTTCACGGCGTCCACAAGATCTTCGCGGACTCAGGTGCAGTCAACCTTTTCATCGCAGCCCGTGAAGCCGATGACCCAACCTCCTACCTGCGCGCCGCCAAAGCACTGCTCGACCGTCTGCCGGCTGCGCACGTGGTGCTTGATGCCGAGATGATTACTTTCTGGAACGGTGGCGACGTGGGCGCGCGCACCGCCCTGGGTCTGCGGGGCTGCAACATCGATGTTTCCACCCGAGCCGAGTGCGCTCAGCACTCCGGCATGTCGGTGCGTGGCATGCGAGCGATCTTCGTCGACACCTCCGGCAAGCAGTTCAACCCCCGCTCTTCTGTCCAGCCTGCAAATGATGATGCGACGCCTGAACTTGCTGCATCTGTTCCCAGCACCCAGGCCAGCGACCGCCTCAGCGCCATCCGCGCACGTCAGGCGCGCGCAGCCGCACCACGCCGGGCCTGAGTTGTCGCCATCGATTGCATAAGATATATTTCAAACACACATGAACACTATCAACTCCGCCCAGTTCTCCGACGGCTTTGGCCCCGTTTCGCTCGCGCGCTTTGCCGCAGCCCCGGGTTCATCTCACGTCTTCCGAGTTCAGCACGCATTGCTTGCGCGCTGCATGGACGCCATCGTGTTTGACTCCCACTCCTACGCCGGCGGCTCCCATGAGGAGATGGCCGAGCGCGCGCTTGATGTGGCCAACTCCATGACAACCCTGCGCTGCATGCTTGAGACGCACCAGGTGCTGGAGTCCAGTCTCATGCACAAGGTCCTCGCCTCCGACCCGCGCCAGCGCCTGGCGGCCGAGCAGTTCGAGCGTGAGGCAGCCTCCGCCATCACCGAGTTCGAGAAGCTTCTCATCAGCTTCGGTGCCCCGAGCCAGATCCTGGCGCATATGACCGACTTCTCCAACAAAGCCGGCGCGGTGTTTGCACGGATCAAAGAGCGCTTCAAAGCTGAAGAGCGGGACCTGTTCCCGGTGTTTGACCGCCTCACGGCCGGCGAGGATGCCCCCATTGCTCTCTCCACCATGCCGGTGGACAACGTCACCGCGCCCACGGATTCGATCTCGCTAAGGGCTGATAAGGACTATTTGAGCCAAATTCAGACGTCTGAAGGTGGCGACGCGCATGGCGGTGAAAGCGGCCCACTGGATTCGGGTGTGACGGCTGATGCTCCGCAGGATGAATCCGCGACCGAGCAGGCACCCGAATTCAACTTCACGCTGCATGCCGGGCTGGAGTCCGAGGGCATGCCCTCTTTGTCGCCGGCACCGTCCGAGGCACTCGAGCAAGCCAGTCATCTGCCTGCCGACGTCGCACCTCACGCTGACGAAGCCCCTCGATCGGCTGGCGTTGAATTGCGCCTGGTTGGCACCGATTCCTGACCCAGGCACCGGACAAGCCCCGTGGATTTCAGTTGGCACGAAGCACAGGCAGCACGCATGGCGTGTGCCCACCAGCGCAACGACGTTGCTGAGGACTCCTATCGGATGCTCCATGCCAACCGCATGCGCATCGGCCTCTCTCGCCTCTCCATCGGGTTCCATCTGGCTCAGTTGAAGGACAGCGGCGCATGGCGCGGTCGCAGTGGTTCCATGAGTTTTCACCGATTCATGATCGAAGAGGGCCTGGAGCCCAAGTCGGCCGTCCAGTACATGGCCGTCGCGCGCGCCTACCTGATCGAACACAACATCGAGCCCAGGAGCATCGCCATGGCCAGCATGCGCCTGCTCACTGCGTGCATCCCGCGCCTGACCCTTGAAAACGTTCGGGAAATTGTCGACCTGCTGGGCTCCTTGCCGGCGGCCGAGGCGCGGCATGCGATCGAGGAGAGGTTCCCCCTTGCAGGCGAAGTTGGTGAAGTCAGCCAATCCCCCGGCCGCCCTCCTCTGTCTCGGTCTGCCAACAGGATCCTGGGTGAGCTCGATGGCATGAGCTTTGATGAGCGCCGCGAACTCTACCGCGTTCTCCACCTTGGAGCTGCAGCGGCTGCGCCCAACCCATCAGATCTTCCGGCCCAACCGGTGCAGCCCTTGTTGATGGCTTCCGATCGCTCGGCGCCGGCTGCCAACGAGCCTCCCCAACCCCTTTCCCTGTCGGCCTGAATTCAGGCCGGCTGAACCTGACTTCAAAGGAAGCTCCTCATGACCACATCAACCCCAGAAGCAACGAATTCCGGCACAGCTTCACCCGCGCGCGCCGATCACCTGGTCATCGCAGAACCCCCAGCGACGGGGAACATCGACATTGAAGGCCTGGGCATTGAAGGTGACTTCGCCGTCATCGACGTTGAGACCACTGGCCTGGACGCTGAGGTCGACCGGATTGTGGAGATCGGCATCACACGCCGCCGCGGCGGTGTCTACGAGCGCTTCTCCAGCCTGGTGAATCCGGGCTTTCCCATTCCGCCGACGGCCATGGCGGTGCACCACATCACCGATGAAGACGTGGCCGATGCGCCAACGATCGAAGAGCTGTCGGAAGACCTGCATCGCATGCTCGATGGAGCCATCCCTGTGGCTCACAACGCCGATCTGGATGCCACCTTCGTCGACCGCGCCATGGGCGTTGATGTGGACCCAACCCAGTGGCTGTGCACCTACCGCGCGGCTCGCCATCTGATGCCGCTGGCGCCGGCCTTCGGCAACCAGGTGCTGCGCTACTGGCTCAAGACCAACCCCATGAGCGAAGGTCTGGGCACCCATCGCGCCATGGACGATGTACATGTCACCGTGGAGAACCTGGGCCACGTGCTGGCCCTGGCCAAAGGCCGGGGTGTGAAATCCATCGCCGACATGCGTGACCTGTCACAGAAGCCCATCCTGGTGGAGACCATGCCCTTTGGCAAGCACGCGGGCAAGAAGATGGAAGAGATTCCGGGCGACTACTTCGATTGGGCGCTCAAGAACATGACCAACCTCGACCGCGACATGAAGGGCACGATGCTCGGTGAGATCGAGCGCCGCGCCGGCGGCCCCGGTGCTGCAGGCGCATCCACTCAGGCTGGTTCCGCTGCGCAGTACACACCGCGCATGCCATTCGGCGCCCACAAGGGCGTTGCCCTGACCGAGGTGCCGGGCGACTACTTGAAGTGGTTGGTGGGCACGAACCTGCGTGAGCAGTTGCAGAACGAGGTGACCGAAGAACTTGCGCGGCGCCAAGCCCAGGGCCAGGACGTCAAACCTGGCGCGAAGCAGCCAGCTGCTCGACCCGCGCAATCGGCTGCCGAATCAGCCCTTGCATCGATTGCCGGATCGGCCAACAAAGCTGCAGCAAGCGCGCCTCCTGCTCCTGCGCGTACGTCTTCATCTGCCCCAGCCGCCGGCGCCGCGCGCACCGGCGGAGCACAACGCGGCAATTTCTTCGCGGCCGCACAGGGTGTTGCCGACATGTTTGGGGGTGACGACATGCAGGCTCCCGCAGACGAAGAGCCAGAGCCTGAGCTCCAAGGCTCTGCCGCGCCAGCCTCCTCACGTCCGCGCCGCTGACAACTACCGCTGCAGCCGTGAAGTCATCACCTGCAGCCATCAATTCATCGGCCCCAGAACAACAAATCGAGCGCAATGCCCACCTACAAGAGACTCTTCATCGCCGAGAAACCTGCGGCCGCAAAAGCCCTGGCAGACTTCCTCGCGCGTCAGCTGGGCGTGAAGCCTGCACCTCAGCGCACCTTCATCGTCGTTGGTGATGACGTCATCAGCTGGCTGCGTGGCCACCTGCTGGAGCTGGTCGACGCGGATCACTACGATCAACGCTACGGGAAGTGGCGCATCGACGATTTGCCCATCATCCCGAATGAATTCGCCCTCCTCCCGCGCAAGGGTCGAGATGGCAACCGCTCGGAAGCCACCGCCATGATCGCCGGCATCGGCAAGCTCCTGAAGGACTGCGAGACCGTGGTCGGTTTCGGCGACCCGGACGCCGAGGGCCAGTTGATCCAAGACGAGGTGCTGCACTACCTGAAGAACCGCAAGCCAGTGATCCGTCTGTGGGCCAATGCACTGGATGACTCCACGCTCTCCAAGGCCCTGGCGTCCATGAAGCCCAACGTCGAGTACATCGGGTGGTTCGAGCAGGCGCTCTGCCGATCGCACTCCGACTGGCTCTACGGGATCAACATGACTCGAGCGTGCACGATCCACGCTCGCAACGCTGGCGCCACCTCTCCTGTCTACATTGGCCGCGTGCAGACGCCCACCTTGGCGCTGGTGGTTCTGCGTGAGCTGGACATCCTCAACTTCAAGTCAGTCGACTACTACACGCCCTCGATCTCGCTGGGCACTGACCCAGCGTTTCGGGCCACCTGGATGCCTCGGACGAACGCCAAGGGCGAGGTCGATGACCCACGAGTGAACACGGAGCGTCTGCTCACCGACAAGGCATGGGCAGACCGGATCATCGAGCTGGCAAAGAAGAGCGGGCAGGCCCGGGTGCTCTCTGCCACGACCAAGCCTGGCACAGAGTCGGCGCCAATGCCGTTTTCGCTCACGAGCCTGCAGGCGCTGTGCTCGCGGCTGTACGGGCTGGGGGCCACGCAGACCCTGGAGGTCATTCAGTCCCTCTACGACAAAAAGCTCGCAAGCTATCCGCGGGTGGACACCGAGTTCCTCCCGGAGGACCAGCACGCCGACGCGCCGAAGATCCTTGCGTCCCTGGCCAAGGCGAGTTTGCCGGTGGCTGTGGGCAATGCGCTGGGCGGCGCGCGCCCCACCCTCAAGAGCCGCGCCTGGAACGACGCCAAGGTCACCGCTCACCACGGCATCATCCCGACCCTGCTAGACAACCCCGGCGAAGTAGCCCGGCTCTCGGACATCGAGCTCAAGGTCTACCTGGAGATCGTCAAACGCTACGTGCTCCAGTTCTGGCCGCAGGCCAAGTTCATGGCCACCGAACTGGTGATGGGCGTGGGCACCGGTGAACAGCCCGAGCGCTTCGGTGCCAAGGGCCGTCGCTACACGGATGATGGGTGGCGCAAGGCTTTCGCCGAAGTCGTGGACGCAGATGAGGATGGCGCGGACAAGGGTGGCGAGCCCGTCATCAGTCTGCCCCAGCTCACGAAAGACCAGTCCGTTCCCATCACGGCCGCCGGCTATGAGTCCAAGAAGACGAAGCCTAAAAAGCGCTTCACCGAAGGCACCCTCCTCACGGCCATGGAGAACATCCATGAATACGTGACAGATCCCGAGATCCGCAAAGGGTTGCGTGAAGGCGCCGGCATCGGAACGCCTGCCACGCGCGCGAAGATCATCGATATCCTGCTGGACTCCAAGCGCGACCTCATGGTCAAGAAGGGCAAGGAGCTCTTGCCCACGGCCAACGGCATCCGCGTGATCCAGCTGCTGCCCACGAACATCACCAGCCCAGACATGACGGCCGTCTGGCAACAGTTCGGCGCCGCCGTCCAGGCGCGCGAGACGACGTACCGCGACTTCATCGCGCGCCAGAGTGCCTGGTTGACCAATCTGGTAAAGAGCTCGGCGGGGTTTTTCAACCCGTCACAGTTCCCGGTGGATCCGAACAAGCCGCAAAGAATCGCCGCTCAAGACACCGAGCACCTGTGCTTCGGTGTGGCCACCCCTGGCTGTGGCGGGACCCTGCGCCTGATCTCCGGCCAGTACGGCATGTTCTACAAGTGCACGAACGACAAGTGCGGGAAAACGTTCCGCCAGGTCGACAACAACCCAGCGGAGAAGACGCCGGGCGGCGGGCGCACTGCCTCCGCGGATGTGGAGACCTACGCGGGAGCCAAGTTCAAGTGCAAACGGTGCGAACCTGGTCAGCTGCTCAAGAAGGAGCGCAAGGACAAGTCTGGATCCTTCTGGGGCTGCTCACATTGGCGCGAAGCCGATGGTGGGTGCAAGGCGGCGTACAACGACGCGATGGGCAAACCGGATTTTGATGGCGCCAACAAGGGCAAGGGCTCTGGCGGGCGCGGCAGCTCGAATTCTGGGGGCTACAGGCCATCTCCATCCAAGGCCTGACGGGTGCTTACGTGACCTGTCATTTCGGTGGGCGCCCCACAGGAGGCGCTCACCTATCGCATTCTGTGCGTAACAGATACACTATGCGCAATCATGCGCCATGGAAATTTCTGTGGCTACGCAATTACTGGAGTCCTCATGGTCAGCACCAAACCGCCATCCACCCCCTCTACCGAAGCCAAAAAAGGGCGTTTTCGTGGGTGGCTGGGCGGGATCGCTCGACAGCAGCGTGAGATGGCCTACCCAGCCCATGTCGCTGAACTCAACCGGGATGTTTTCCGTGCCTACAAGGGCATCTTCTCACCGAGCGTCACACCCAAGCGCGTCGATCTCTTTGCAGATGCGGTGGCCAGACAAGGGCTGTCCGAGGAGTTCCTGGCCAATCAGCTCGAACGCCTGAAGAACCTTCAGATCGTCATGTACTGCATGGGTGTGGTCATCCTCGTTTACTCCGTCTGGCTAGCGGCCACATCGTCTCTGTTCTTCGGGGCCGGCGCGGCCGTCTGGGGCTTGGGAATCGTGATCCGCGGCTACATCTACGCCTACCGTGCATGGCAAATCCAGAACCGCGACCTGATTCGCCTGCAGGACGCCCTCCTCATCAAAAGCACCTACCTGGTGCTCTGACCGTTTCCATCCCCATTGCGACCTGACCCCGACGAGTACACGACCGTCAACCGGAGTTTTTGATGAACACCATTCACCCCATTGCCCGAAAACCACTGCGCGTGAATGCGATCGGCGTTCTGCTGGTAGGCCTGCTTTCCGCCGGGTTTGCCATTGCGCAGACGGCGCCAGGAGCACCCGGGAACCCCACCTTGGGTGACTTCATGCCCAAAGAGGGTGACATGAGCCTTTGGGTGCTCAGTGCGATTTTCGGAAACTGGAACGCTGATCAGCAGGTGCCCATGCTGGGCGCTGCCATGCAGCAGCTCAACATCTTCGCGCTGGCTTTCGGCACGCTGATGTTCACGTGGGTATCCGTCATCGCCACCCTGAACTCCGCACAGGACGGCGAGGTCCTTGGTCGTAAATGGAGCTCCACGTGGGTTCCGCTCCGCTTCATTGCCGGTACCGCAATGATGGTGCCGCTGACCACTGGATACTCGACCGCACAACATGCCATCCTTTGGGTGGCCATGGCCGGCAGCGGCGGCGGCTCTGTCGTTTGGGGTGCCGCTATGGATGGATTTGTGGGAAGCCAGGCGCAAACGGTTCTGCAGAGCCCAGAGTACCAGCGCAAGCTGGAGCCGCTTCTGAAGGACATGCTTCGCGCTGAGATCTGCATGGCTGCTATGGCGGATCATGAAAACGTGCCCTTCGGCATCTTTGTCACAACAGACGACATCGCAACGCCTAGAAGTTACAGCAAACAGATTCAATACGGTCGTCCGAATGGATCCGGGGGTGAAAAGACGCTATGCGGCTCCGTGTCATCGCTTCAGGCCAAGGGTCAAGCAGGTTCGGGCGGTCAATTGGGTCTGTATAACAGGAATGGCGCAGTTGGAGACTCCGTTGCAGGCACGCCTGTCGTGGGTGCCGGGGAAAGCTTCACCGCTGCTCGGCAACTGGTCAACGTCCAGACGGATGCTCTGATTGAAGTTTCACAAGGCCCTCTGAGGGCGGCGGCGGCTCAAATTGCGGCCAAGGGAAGCGGAGATCAACCAGCCATATCCGATGCGCAATACGAGGAGATTGTGCGAACGGCAATTCGCGCATCCGTCTCCACCATCGTCGCCCGATCCGGAGGCGCGATGTCAGCGGCATCACAGAGCTTCCAGCAGGGTATGACTCAATTCATCGCTGACAGTCGCACTGCTGGCTGGATGATGGCTGGCCCATCTTTCTTTCAGATGGCGACAATTCGCTCGCAGGCGAAAGACGTCTTGAACGCAGTGCCAGAGTTTTCACCTGGCAGCCTCTTCAGCGAAGAGAACATCAGTGATCTCATGCGCAAAGAAATGATCACTGATCTTGATGCTTTGTATACCCGTGTTGACAAGGGGTTTCAAGGGGACACAAACAACTTTTGGAATCCTGGTGACGAACTCGTAAAGAGCATCGGCACCATCATTGCCTTCAATCCGGAAAACAATGACCACGCTCTCGTTCAGATCAAGGAAAAAGGTGATTGGATGATGGTGACCGGACAAGGGATTGCACTTGCAGCCTACGCAGTTGACAAACTTACATCCACAGTGGGTGGCGACTCAAAGGTTGGGCAGTTGGCGACCAAGGCAGCCGGCTTATTCGGTGGAATCATTGGCGAGATAGCCAAAGGCATCCTCCCCATCGCCTACACACTTGCGGGAGTCTTGTTCTTCGCTGGTATCACCATGTCCTTGATTTTGCCAACTCTGCCATTTCTACTTTCAATCGGGGCTGTTCTCGGCTGGCTGATGGCAGTGTTCTCAGCAGTGGTTGCAGCACCGATTTGGCTGGCTGGTCACTTGAACCCTGATGGTGATGGCATTGCTGGCCAACGCGCTGCGGGTGGCTACATGATCTTGCTGGAAACGGCGACACGCCCTATCTTCATTGTGTTCGGTCTGATTGGGGCGTTCCTGATCCTTGACCCGATGTGCAAGTTCACCGCCATTGCGTTCTCTGCAACACTTAGCTCAGTCCAAGCGAATTCGATCACGGGCCTGGCCAGCATTGCCGTCTTGGTCTGCCTGTATGTCGTCATGATCTGGACTGTGGTGCGAACATCACTCACGTTGACATACGACCTCGCACAGAAGGTCTACACGTGGATCGGCGGACAGTTTGCGGGCTACGAAAAAGCAGGGGAATTTGCTCAGGGCGCCAACCAGGCCAACTCCTCCGCAGCCAGCAAGATTGCCGAAGCCAAGGTGGGCCTTGCCGCCGTCATGATGCGGCCCAAGGGCGGTGGTGGAAAACCCAAGGGCGGCTACGGCCCGGACTAGGGCTTCCACAAGCAATAAAAAAGCGGCCTCAGGGCCGCTTTTTGTTGTCAACGAAACATGCTTCCGGTATCAAACAACAACAATGAGCCGGATGCTTATTTTGGAGGCAGTCCGAGCCAGTCCTGATGGATCAACGGCTTACCAAAGCCTTTGGAAAAGATATCCACAGAGGCGTTGGATAACTTTATTTGGGCTCGTCTGATTCGGACTTGACATGATGCGAAACACCGGTTCCACGAGACGCCCGCTGGGCCTCGATCATCTCGCGCATGCGGGACGAACTGCTGTGCTGCCCTATCGTCCGCTTGAGGTCTTCTTCCATGAGTCCGCTGCGCGCGTGCTCTAGGTACCAGTGCCCATCGCGGCCGAGAGCGTCTTCAAGGTGATAGTTCTCGCCCAGGCGCCCGATCACGTGTGCCGTCTCCAGGTTGCCCATCCAATACGTGATCATCATGGGCGTGCGCGCGGCTTCGTCATTCGGATCTTGGGTGTGCAGGAGACTGTGCAGGAGCCTGTGGCCCTCCGCCTCTTCCGGCGTCATCACCCTCAGCTGCGGGCGCAGCTCATCCCACATCGCTCGCAGCGTCTCCGGTGGGAAGTCGTCGTTGGTCATGATGGGCGCGCGAGTCCTTGATGCGCCCATGCCAAGGGCCCGTCGCCAGATCAGGAGGACCTGGAGGTCGGGCCAGCGCAGGGCGTGCGCACGTATTTTCCCACCACTCATGACATTGAGCACATACGCCAGGTCGATCGTTCTCGACCAGTGACGCAACTGCTTCCACCCCTTTCCTGTATGTGATATGCTTTACGCATTGACGATTCATGGCCCAAGGCCCATTCACCTCGCTGAGGTGTTTTTTTGATCCGAAGTTGCTGCGTATGTGATATCTATTTTACCGGATATCTCACGAAGTGACAACAACGACACATGCAGGTTGAGCCAACCAGCGCACAAGGAGCCCTTCGATGTCCAAAAACACCCCTCCCGCCAGCCCCTTCGTCGAATGGAGTTCGGACGAGTGCCGTCAACACCTGCTGTTTGACCTGGCTCGCCGCTTCAAAGGGACGGACCCCGAAATCGATGCGCGCATTGACGCCAATGCAGAGCGCATCTCCGGCAAGCCGGGCATCAAGATGATCCCGGGCACGCTCAAGGGCGAGCCCAAGGTCCCGTTCTACCTCGAGGGCGAGCCTGGTGTGGGCAAGACCACGCTGATTCGCGCAGCCATCCGGGACTTCTGCGAGATCGTGGGCCTGAATCTGGTGGAAAACCCAGAAGACAGTTACCAGCTCACCCCCAAGGACTTCTACTTCTTCACCGTCAACCTCTCGGGCAAAAACTCGACGATGGACGTCGGCGGCCTGCCCACCAAGGGCGAAATGGTGCCCCGCGGCAACATGACGCGCACCAACAACGCCGGCGACTGGCTCCTGGCCGAGGTTGCTTCCCGCGCCCGTGGCATGAGCGGCCTGGCCAAGGTGGCCTGCGGTGAGGTGAGCGAGTTCGAAAAGGGCTCGCTGCGCGTCAGCGAAATCACCCTCAAGGGCGAACCGGCTCAGCTTGACCTGATTTCCAACACGCTGCTGCGCCAGATCAGCGAAGACATCAAAAAGATGGGCGCCGGCGTGAGCATGGTGCGCGCCGAAGACGAGCCGGTTGAAGGCCGTTTGCAGATCCAGGTCAAGAAGGGCACCAACGCCATCCGCATCGGCACCTACGCCCCTGTGCGCGTGGACGCATCGGTCGAGTACGTGGCAGAGATGCTGCCCAACCGCCGCTTCGCCCTGGCCACGAAGACGCCCTTTGCCCTGGTGAACTTTGACGATGTGGCCAACGCATCCGAGTCGGTGCGCAACGTGCTCCTCGAAGTGGCCCAGAGCAACCGCTACTCCGGCGTGATGGACATCGGCAACTCCATGGTGACCTTCACCGGCAACATGGGTTCCGAAGACAACACGAACACCCAGTCCGAGCAGTCCGACGCTGAAGTCACCCGGATCTTCAAGGTCCGCGTGCGCGACACACCCAAGGATTGGGCCGCACGAGTGGCATCGAAGTACGCCGAATCGGGGGACGCCCTCTTCTCCGCCTTCATCCACAAGTACGGCAACGACGACGGCGTGTTCCGTGAGCCCATTGGCGACGGCCGCAGCGCGCGCGGCACCCCCAAGCCGAACTCGCGTTCGCTGGAAAACGCCATGGCCAAGACGCTGCCCTACTTCATGATGGCCAAGGCCTCCAACGCCAGCCCTTCGATCTTCGTGAAGGAAATTGAAGACGTGGTCAAAGGTACGGCTGGCGCCATCGTGGCCACCCGCTACACCAGCTTCATGACGTCGATGCTGACCGACGCCATCCCTTTGGCCGAGCAGTTGATGACCAAGGGTGAGCTGGACATCAAAAAGTTCGAGAAAAACATCGGCAGCGAGACCAAGAGCTCCGAGCAGGACTTCGCCTTCCGCTTCGGCGCGGCCATGGCCGATTCGTTCATCGAGCGCATCGCCCTGTCCCCCGAGGCCATCAAGGCCAACGACTCCACGGACAAGACCGCTCACTCCAAACTGATCCAGGAGAGCACAGACCGCCTGTGCACCGGCCTGGCTCTGATCTCACCCGGCATCATGAACTACACGATCTCCCGTGCCATGAGCCGCATGGGCTCGATGTCCCGCCTGGGCGCCCTGGACGGCGTGGAAGTGAAGCTCAACCAGATGACCTGCGACGCCATGGCCCGCGGCTTTGCCGACTCCACCATCCGCGGCATCTGGCCCGACGCGCAAAAGGCCGAGAACGACTTCGTGAAGATGGTCGTGGGCACCAACACGGGCGGCAAGCCCAAGGCAGCCACCGCCAAGAAAAACCCCTGATCGGAAGCGGCACATGACTGCACCGATCAACACAAAAACCGTGCGCCGCGGTCGGCCCCGTCAGGCATCGGCCATGTCCTTTGCCCAGCTCGACCTCTTTGACATCGCCAACGGCGATGACGAGACCGCCGCGATGGACTTCCTCGGCCGCGCGGACAACGCCGTGGCCCACATGACCGACGTGGTGCACGCCATGACCATGAGCAACCCGCAGCTGGGAGCCATGGTTGCGGGGAACACCCACGACGTGTCGATGGCCATGTACCTGCGTGCGGGTGGTATGGATCTGGCAGAGGTTTCGGACTTCGTGAGCGAGAGCAGCGAGAACCCCAAGGCCGTCATGGCCATGGTGGCCATTGCCGACATCAGCCCGGAAGCCGCTCAGGCCTATGCCAAGGCTCGTGAGGAGCTGGGTGACCAGTTCGCCATGCCGCTGCCTGAGCATATCGACTCGGGTGAACAGCCTGGAGACCCGGAGGGCCTCCTTCAAGCCGACGGCGAAGCTCCTCTGGTGAAGAAGCGCCGCGCGCGCGGCGCCCGCACGGACAAGAAAACCGGCAAGGCACTGAAGACTGGCGACGACCTGGTCGCAGCAGATCCCGATGTGGCCGAGGTCGATGTTGATGACGATGGCCCCCTCAGCGATGAGCCGGCCTTGGCGCAGGACGACCTGGCGCGCGAGGAAGTGCTGGCCAAGAAAGCCACGGCCGAGCACTACAGGGCGATGCAGGGCCTGATGAACCGCCTGCGCGGGGACCGCTACGCGCCTCCGAGCCATGCACACGCGTTGGAGCTGGGTCAGAGAATCCAGGCTGGTGACGAAGAGGCACGGAACGAGCTGGTCGAGCGCAACACGCGTTTGCTGGTCCGCCTGGCCGCGCGCTTTCGCCACACCGGTCGGTCGCTGGAGGATCTCTTTCAGGCAGGCTCCTTTGGCCTCATCCGTGCGGCCGAGAAGTTCGACCCCACCAAGGGCTTCGCGTTCTCGACCTATGCGGACGCATGGATCCGCTCCAGCATCAGCCGTTACTTGGCCGGTGACGAGATCATCCGCACCCCCACCCACATCCGCGACCAGGAGTTCTCGGTTCGCAAGCGTGCCCGTGAAGCCACGAACGCTGGCGATCGCGCGCTGGCCGAGCGCCTGGAAGCCCAGGCAGATGAGATGAAGCGCCAGCGCCCGACGGAGAACAACTTCTCCAGCACGGACGCGAAGATCTTCGGCGAGGGTGACGACCGGACCATCAGCGATCTGCTGGCCAGCGAGGAAATGGGCCTGGACCAGGCGCTCGAAGCCAAGAAGCTCGTGGCCTGGTTGCTCAAAGCCTCCAACGGCACGATGAACGAGATGCACGGCGAGGTCTTCCAGATGCGCCTGGGCTTGCACCCCGACTACGAAAACCAGCCCCTCTCCCTGGTGGAGATCGGCGAGATCTTCCAGATCTCACGTGAGCATGTTCGCGTGGTCTTCGAGAAGGCCCTCAACGAGGTGCGCGCCGACGTGGTCCGCTGGGCCAAGGGCGAGGAGAACCTACCCGACAACTTCTTCCCCATGCTCAAGGCCATGGCCGGGCGAAGTTGACGCCAACCCCATGAACTCACGCCCTCCTCCGAGGGCGTTTTTCTTCCTCCATCTCATCAACCCACCCAAAAGAAGAACATGGGCGCACCCGAACTTTCGTCTTCATGTGCTGTGGCCGAGGCCATCAACAAGGCACGCGAGCAATATGCTCATCTCAAACGGGAATCCTTTTGGCTGAACTCTTTCGAGGAGTTCAGCGTGCTTTGGAGCTTGCGGAATAGCGATCTCATTGAGCGCGGACATCCAATGGAGCAGTGGATCTGGCGTCAGCGGAAGTTCAACCGCCAAGGGCTACTGGCCGATTGGAAAGTTGCCCTACTCGATCAGATCGGATTCCCGATGGTGGGCTCTCGTATCAGTGCCCAGGCAGACGATCTCGATCATGCGAAGTCACTTGTGGCTTTCTACCGAGAGCACGGTCACTATTGCCCTTCCGTGACCATTGGTGGAAATGCACTACGGCACTGGGTTCGCAAGATGCGGGACTCGAACGGGGCGAGGGGTCTGTACACAGGAACCGGGGAATCTGCAAGGGCTGCGGATGCGTTTGTCCGATCGGAGATTCCAGAATTCTCCTGGGCAAACACCATCAAATCGTTCCACAACAGGGCAATAGGCCTCACCCATAACGGCTACCAGAAATCGATCGGTCGAAAGCCCCACCACTATGGACCATCTTCACGGGTCGCATACGTCGTGAGGATGGCAAAAAAAGCGCTGGAACTTGGTCACTTGTGCCCGGTGAACACCGCCATCGCTGAGTACTCGGCCAGCTATGGCGAGCCTGAACTCACGGAGTTTGCTGATAGGTCGGCTTTTTTTCAGCAGCCTGTTGCGGTGCACCTCGCTGATGAGGAATCAGAAGTCGATTTTCATCCGGGAACTGCATGGTGGATCGTCGGGGCGCGTGAGGTTGATGTAGAAGGCTGCAGCCGGCTGAGAGTTCGTCTTCATTCGCAAATGCCGCCGGCAGGACAGAAGGTCTGCCTGAAAAAAGAGATCGACCTCGCCTATTCAAGCGACATGGTGTGGGGCTACACGTTCTATGGCGATCGCTACTTCGCCAGCATGCAGGACGCGAACGACCCCAGGCGCAGCGTGCTTCTCTCCTACGACGTCTTGGTGGCGGACCAGACCCATCCCAATGCACTGCCCGTCCAGTGGCTTGGTTGTGCAGACGCATCACGTGTTTTTGAGCCGTTTGACTGGGGCGCTTACACCCAACCAGAGACGATCCCGATCGTCGTCAACTCCATCGCTTACCAAGGATGTTCAGCCTTCGCACACAACTTCGAGGACTTGGCGGCCTACGTGAGTCAGCGGCACATTGAAAAGCCGGGCGAGGTTCCGCATCTTGGATGGGGGAAGGACTACAAGATGTTCAAAACGGTCGAGCATTTTGTTCGACGTGCAAGTTCCTTCGTTCTCCCTTTTTCACACGCTGATCGTCTATCCCAACTGAACTTCACCTGGGGCCGCCCAGTGTTGCATTCATCAGACTTTCCCGCGTTGAGGATTGGTCGAATCCGACGATGAGCGAGACTGGCTGTCAAAACACGTATCCAATTGAACGACTCATGAAAAAGTCATCCCTCAAGAAGCCCGCCACCCTGCCCGACCCCGTTATCGCGTCGGCCGGCGGCGCCACGGTCAAAGCATGGGTCGACAAAGACGAGTGGATTGATGGCGCCCCACCCGAAGGTGTGCCCAAGCGTTTCTTCGTCAACGCGATCGTTCAACGCGGGATTGGCAACAGCCCCATCGAGGTGGACGTTCACGGGCTGAGCTCTTCTGAGATCGCCGATCTGGCTGCCGCCCTACGGCTGGCAGCCATGACGACTGAAGGCCGTTGACACACCCGGGAGTGAGTATCAGCCCGGCCTGACCATCGTGTTCCAGTTGTGGACGGGGTCAGCAACGAAGGTGAGGCCGACCGAGTTGGCTATATCGACATCGACCTCTCCCCCTTTGGGCGCACGAGTCTCTCGATCCCACTTGAACATGGCCACCAGCCAACCACCCGGAACCGCGGCTCGATAGGTGATCACCTGGCTGGTGCGTTTCTCCGCAGGCCCGCCGGCTACGTTGCTGAATTGGTCAATCTGCTGCCAGTTGAGAAGGTCCATGCGGTCTCCGGTGTTGTGTATCGGAAGAGCCTCGCCCAGTCGGCGTCAGCGCACGAAAAAGGTCTCGAGGAAGAACTCAGTGCACACCTCTGCGGAGTTGCTCTCCTCAGGTTTGCACGGGCGCGTTCGCGTCGCGGTGATGGTTGTTCGCTCCTCCCGGAATAGCTTGTTGCCGGGGGGTTGAACCGGGATGGTGCCGACCCGTGCCAGCTTCGGGTGGCCAACAGCGCTCTCCGATGACTTCAGCACGACCACCTTCAGGCCGGCCTTGGACAGGAGCGCTCCATCAGTCGATTGGGCACTGACTAGCGGCGCCACGAGGAGAGAACCCAGGACAACTGCAAATGCACGCATCGATAACCTCCGAGTGCGTGGATTCTGGAGGCGGGAGCGCCCGGTGTGCAATCCCCCATTTGTGCAGGCGGTGCAGGCGCGAAAAGTCCGTCATCACCCCCAATTCACTTCTCGGGGTCGAATCCCACTGCGGGAATAATTCACGCGAGCGGCACATGAGCAGTCAAATCAGAGCCCGTATCAGTGGGTAATCGAGCATGATTCATATGACTTTCTCCCGCCCCGTCAAAATCGAGGCCACCAACTATTCAAGGGATTCATGAAAATCGTCTACGCAACCCTCTTCGCTTTTTCCGCGCTCATCGCATCGGCGGCGCATGCTCAGCAAAGCTGCCGATCTGACGGTTTCGGCGGCTTGCGCTGCAGCGACGGAAGCTCGACGCGGCCAGATGGATTCGGGGGGTATCGCAACAGCGATGGATCCTCAAGCCGGCCAGATGGATTCGGGGGTTTTCGCCACAGCGACGGATCTTCCACGCGGCCAGACGGATTTGGGGGCTACCGCCACAGTGATGGGAGCTCCACCCGTCCTGATGGCTTTGGGGGTTTCCGCAACAGCGATGGCACCTCGTGCAGGTCCGATGGTTTCGGCGGGGTGCGCTGCAACTGACATGCAGGGCGTTACGCCCTTACAACCGGCATGTCTTCCCACCGGGTTGTGTACGCCGGCGTGCGGCGCTCCTGCTTCATCATCCAGTTCCGCGGCTTCGCACCCAGATTGGCCGTGCCCAGCTGCAGCGTGCCGCGGCCGTACCGGTCGTTGACCTTGTCCAGCGCGTCCATCAGCCGAGGTCGCGCCGTCGGCGCCTGGTCATCCTCTTCAAGGTCGAGCTCAAACTGAACCCGCGAGGCCGGGGCCAGATCCAGCAGCATGACGCCGGCCTTCGCATAGTCGAAGCCGGGTCTGTAAATGGCTCTCAGGCCCAGCAGAACGGCCCCGACGATCGCCGGCGTGTCCGCAGAAGGGGTACGCAGTGGCACGGTCACTGAGTTGCTGTACTGGGGCGTCTGACGAAAGGGGCTCGTTCTCAGGAACACCAGGACCTGGCCAGCAGCACTGCTCTGGGCGCGCAGCTTCACGGCCGCCCGTGACGCGAAGTCCGTCACCGCCTCCTGCAGCTCCACGAGATCGCGCACAGGCGCCCCAAACGATCGGGTGCATGCGATCTCCTGCTTGTCTGGAGCAACGTCCTCGATGTCGACGCACGACTCTCCCTGCAGCTCACGAACCGTTCTCTCGAAAATGACACTCCATCCGCTGCGAGCGGCCGCGGGGCTCATGCGCTTGAGATCCAGCACCGTGTTGACGCCCTGCTCCTTCAGCTGCGCGGCGATGCGCCGGCCCACGCCCCACACCTCCCCCACGTCGGTGGAAGCCAGAAGAGCATCGAGCTGGGAGGAAGGGAGGCGGGAGAGGTCGGCCACCTGGGCGAGCTCGGGCGGGTAGCTGCCGGGTTTTCTCTCGGCCTGCTTGGCGATGTGGTTGGCGAGCTTGGCCAGCGTCTTGGTGGGCGCGATGCCCACGCACGTCGGGATGCCCACCCACTGGTGCACTCGAGCTCGGATCGCCCGCGCGCGTTTGGTGATGTCACCCGGAATTCCGCTGACATCACTGAAGGCCTCATCGATGGAGTAGACCTCTTGGCGATGCCCCAGTGCTGCGGCCAGGCTCATCATCCGGGAGGAGATTTCCCCGTACAACTCAAAATTGGGGCTAAGCGCTACCAGACCCGCACTCTCCGCCAGGTGCTTGATCTGAAACCATGGCGCGCCCATCTTGATGCCCAGGTCCTTGGCCTCATTCGAACGTGCAATCGCGCAAGCATCGTTGTTCGAAAGGACCACACAAGGACTGGATCTCAGCGAGTGCCGGAACACCCTCTCACAGGAGACGTAGAAGTTATTCCCGTCCACCAGAGCGAAGAGAGGCGCGGACATGGCCAGGCATCAGGCTTGGAACTGCTTGATCGCAGCAATCACCACGCCCCAGATCTCGATCTCCTGGCCATCCTTGGGGATGATGTCCGGATAGGTGGGGTTGGCCGCCTTGAGCTTCATGCGGCCGTTGCGCAGGTGCAGCTGCTTGCAGGTGAAATCACCATCCACCACGGCGATGACGACCATGCCGTGGCGCGGCTTCACTGCCTTGTCGACCAGGAGAACGTCTTTGTCGAAGATGCCGAGATCGCGCATCGACTCACCGCTTACTCGCATCGCATAGGTTGCCTGCGGATGCACCACCAGGCGGTCCATGACGTCGATGCGCTTGGCTGTGAAGTCAGCCGCCGGCGAAGGGAATCCGGCGTGGACGCTGGTAGCCAGGTTGAAAGCCAGCACGGGCTTGGAGTCGACGAGCTCAGGATCGCTCAGGGAAAGTTCGGACACGATGGGGCAGACGTTTCATCTCGGGCTGCCCATGATACTGTTTATTCGTACAGTACGCTCACACGACGTTTTTCCATCGAAAAATTGCTTGTGCTGAAACAGCAATTACCGGCAGACAACTGCATAGGTACCCCATAGGGCGCAGCGACTCCCTGCTGGGCTTACAGAGCCACCATAGGGACTGGGTAAAGCAGAGTGCAGGCTGTAGCCGCCGCCAGTAGCTCCTTGACCGCTCCACTGATCCACCGGCTGCTTTGCGATGAAGCTGGCGTCGTAGAGGTAGAAGCGAATGGTGTTTCCTGGTTTCGCGCCTCCAAGCGCGCCAATGGTGCTTGTTTTGAGGACTGAAAAGTATCCAGCCCTAGAGTTGTTCATCTGGGGCTGATCCCAAACCACGATATCACCGGGCAACGTCCCCAAAGGTGCCGTGCATCCGCCATTGCTGGTCAAAACCCAGGAGCCAGCGCTGCATGTAAACGCAGCAGAACCCGAACCACCCGAGGTACTCGACCTGGCATGCTGCTCACCACTATTGGCCAACGGGAATGCAGCCGAACAAGTCGCACTACCCACCCAGCTCAAGGTACCGGCAGCACATGTTGAAGCCACGCATGTCGCTCCCGCTGAAGGAGTTGCAGCCCACGTGCCCATGCTGCACGAGAAGCTTGCCGATCCGACCACCGGCTGCACGCTGTCGGTTCCAGATGCGCTTGCACCGGAGAAAGCCGAGGGGAACGAAGCTGTGCAGGTTGCACCGCCGATCGTCCAGCTTTTGGGTCCTGCTGCACACGGCGGATCTCCTGCGACAACCATGGAAGACGGCTGTGCAACTGAGTTGCTGTTGATGCTGAGGTTGGAACCCGTCGCGTTCACGGAAGCCCCCTGCTCTAGCCCACCCACCGGCGATTGAACTTGCACGGTTGAGTCCTCTGCCGGGGCGCCGACGCGTTCTTGTGCCCACACGGTACCAGTCTGTGTGTTCGACCGAATGACGATGGGAGGCGCCTCAAGAACCTGAGCCAGCAAGCTGCTGGCGATCGAAGAAAGGAGCAGAACCTGAAAGGTCTTCGAGATCATATGCATGGACTTCGCTGTCATTGCAGCTCCAGTTTTTTTTGGCTGAGCACAAAGAAATGACGCCACTAATGTGGTGTCATTCTCATATGTGATACATCCTACACATTTCTAGGTAATGTGCATGGTCGTTTCAACGGGCTCCATCGCCGCGCCAGATGACTTTCCAGTAGTAGGAGGCGAATGCTTTGTCGACAATGTTCGTGATTGGATTTGTCTCCGGCCTTGCGGCGCCGGCCTCGATCACGCTCAAATTCAAGGGAAGCCCGCGAATCCAGATGACAGAACGACCATCTGGATAGACGTCGACGCGCGCGTTCTGGTTCTTCACCTGCTCTATGACTGTCCACATGGCCCTTGGATCAACCGAGCTCTTGTCCAGGTTCGCCAGAAGCACCTCAACCACCTGGAAGCTCGCGCCCCTGGGGATCGACATCAGCACCATCCCACTGTTGGTACTGCCAGTGATCGTCCCGTAGAGGGTGATCGGTTTTTCAAGGGCGTTGCGTCCGAGTACAACCCGGTAGCTCCAATACGCCACCTGGCCACCGGCGCGGATCCGGGTCTGCAGGTCTGTGGCTCCCACCGCTTGCATCATCGGTGATGCAGGCATCGCCATGATGATGGCCAACAAGGCGGCGAGCCCCGCGGCCGTCAGCGACATCCATGCAAGTGCTGGCCGCGCCTCACGAAAGTCGTCAAACCATTCAAGAATTACCACGCAGCACTCCGATGCGGTCTTTGATCAGCAGCTTCTGGCCGCCCAGGTCGATGGTCACTTCGCCGTTGCTGGCTTGCATGAGTACGGGGGTGATCGTCTGACCATCGGCGTCGGAGAATGAGAGGCCCTGCATGGGCTCACCTTCGCGGAAGAAGGCCTCGCCCACAAAGATGCCCTTGAAGCCGTATCCGCTGATGGCGAACTTCTGGCTGAAGATTTCGGCGCGCGTGAGCTTGACGACCCTCTCCATGGCCACGAGTGCCTGCGGATCTGGCTGGGCTTCCTTGCCGAAGATGTCCTCCACGGAGCCCTCCTCCACCGCGGCCTGACGCGCCGTGGCCTGGACAACCCAGACGGGATAGATCGTGCGCTTGGCTTCCTCAACCACCGTCGAATCGGACTTCGTCACCGTCTTGATGGGTGTGGCGCGCAGCCGGGCGTTGACTGTTTCGCCCAGCTTGAACAAACCGACCACGCAAACGAGGATGGCCAGGGTGACATAGAGAACGTAGTTCCCACTCTTGATTTTGTTCATGGGTCAGCTCCGGGAAAGGAGAACACAGAATTCGCCGAGATTGGCAGTCGGCACCTTTTTGTCGCCGAGGACAACGATGTTCTTGATGGAGATATCGGGACGATCGGTCAGCGTCTTGATGCCGGCAAACAGCGTCCTGTAGTCCGGGGCGCTCACCTCCAGCGACTTTCCATCACCCACACCCTGGCTTCCCAGACAGATTTTGGTCAGGCCGATGTTGAGGTTGTTGTGCTTCACGGGCTCGACGGCCTGCACGCCCACGTCGTCGGTCTTGATGCTCAACCCCGCTGCATTCAGATTTGCCAGCTCGAGAAGACCACGAAGATCCTGAAGAGAGGTCTCTTTCGAGTAGGTCTTCCCCCAGGCCTCGATGCTCTTGTTCAGGGCTGCGAAGCTCTCGGTCCAGCGGTAGACGCTTTCGGTGACGTTGTGCTGCGCCTGGACCTTGTCCTTCATGACGCTCCAGGCACCATTGGCCTGGAATGCCGCCACCAGGAAGACGCCGATGCAGCCCACTTTGACGCGTTGCGCGATTTCGTTACTCATGAATGAAGCCCTCGACGTTGAATACCCGTTTTCCATCCTGCTCGCGCGCGCCGCCCATGGCCAGGCGCAAGGAGAGACCCGTTTGTTGGGCGACGCCCGCCATCACTGCTTCCGCCTGATCCAGGCCCGTGGCCGCCGACTTCGGCGCTGAAAGAACGAGCAACACGTCTGGTTCACGACCGCCCACACCGGATGCGTTGGCGGGAGAGCCGGGCATGGCTCCATTCGTTGCGCTTTGGGCATTCAGACCGATCTGGGCGGAGGAATTCGCGGTAGGTGCCGGGAGGTGCATTTCCATGATCCGCACCTCTTTGACCTGGGCCACACCGGCCGCGATCTCTGCCGCCTTGCGCGAAAGCACAGCCTGCTTTCGGGGCTCTTCCATGTAGAGCCGGCGTGTGTTCATGAGATCGAGGTATTCCGTGTTGATGCCGCCCTGCTTGCGGATCTCGGAGTTGTCGATCGCGATCTCGTAGTCGGCGCCTGCGGTTTGTAGACGCTGCCAACCCACGGTGACCGCACCCACATAGAGAGCGACCCCGGTCAATGCAATGCCAACTGGCACGGCGTAGCTCACGCTGTTGGTGGCTTGCGCAGCCACGCGCGAGTAGCGCAGACCACGCAAGGCGTCCCGGCCGACCCATTGGATCTCGGGCAGGTTCCACTGGGTGAGTGGCTCACCCTGGTAGAACGAGGCATCGTTGTACAGAGCCTTGTATTCCTCGACGAGCGATACCAACGAGTTTCGGAAGGTGTACGACTCGACGTGGGGCAACACCCGCTCGCTGTAAGCCTCCAGGCGGCCATCAAGGAAAACGAGCACATCCACGTTCACACCCGAGGAGGTGTGGGCCCCGCCGAAGAAGATCACGGGATCCTTGCTCTTGGTCCGGCGACCCCAGGCCAAGTACGCATCCACAGCGAACGCAAACCGCCGTCCTTTTTGGTTCAGAAGGGCCGGGTCAACGAAAACGCGCAGCTTCTTGGCGTCCTTCTTGTACTGATCCAGCAGGTTGCCGGAGGTGGCCCGGTCATCCTGGCGAACGAAGTTCTCGTGAGCACCGGAATCATCGGCCATGGTGGCAAACACCACCTCGCCGGCGATGATGGCCTTGGAGTCTTCCAGCGTTTCGAGGTCGGCCAGTTGGGCGACGACGGCATAGTCTTTTTTCATCCTGCAGTCCTTATGGCGGAGAAGATCTCCAGGTAATAGGCAGCCAAGGGGCTCGTGATCAGGAACGCAGAGACGGCAAGCGCCACCACGTTCAGGATCGCGATGAAGCGCTCCAGACTCCTGATCCCGTCCTTGATGAGTGCGGGGGCGACCCGGTTGAGCTCGCGGTCGATCTCACCGGTCTGCTCGCTCACGATGAAGGCGCTCGAGATGAAGAAGGGCCACCAGAGCACACGAGCGTCGTTGGGATTCAGCTTCTCCAGGTCGGCCGCATCGGAGAGGGAACGGTTGTTCACACCAACGTCCTTGGCGAAAGCATTGATGCTCTCCGCCAACGGGCCTGGCAGCACGGGGGCTGTGAATTTCAAGGCGTTCACGGTCGGGATGCCAGCTGAGACCATCATCGACATGTAATTCGCCCATAGGCCAAAGTACATGTTGCGCAGGGCCTCCTTGATGATGGGCACACCCAGCAGCGTCTCCATGACCATGTCCCGCGCGGCTTCGGTGCGAAGCCATGTGACCAGGAAGAACAGGCCGGCGACCACCCCAACGATCAGGAACACCCAGTTGGCGTGCACGAAGGTGGACAACATCTCGGAGAACTGGAAGACGAAGCTCGTGCTTTTCTTGCCACCCATGGACTTCGCGAGCATTGGCAGCACGAAGACCATGAAGCCCAGAAATACGCCCAGGCCGGCCAGGCCCATGCCAACCGGATACATCAGGCCCATCATCTTGCTGCGCAGCTGCATCTGGAGCTCGACGGTCTGCTCGATGCGCTCGAAAACCTCGCCGATCTTTCCCGACTCCTCACCCGACCGGATCACGGCGATCATGGTCTTGGGCCAGACCTCGCCAATCACATCGGATAGCTTGCCGCCGCCGGCCAGGAGGGCAGATGCGCGCAGCCAGAATTCAGTGTAGGCCGGCTGGAGTTGGCCCATGCGCTGCACGGCCTGTGTGATCGGAATCCCGGCATTGACCTGGTTGCCGATGGCGCCGGCCGCGGAGGCGACCTGTTGAAGTGACATCATGGTTGGGCGACCTCAGATCAGCACATCTTTGATGTCGATGCGCTTCTCGCGGAGCAGCTTCATGCTCGCCTGCAGAAGCGTGACCGTCCTGGCCTCGGCCATCACATCACGGCTGTTCTTGCCGTTGAGCATCTCGATGGCGGCATCCTTGACCTTGCGGTTGAAAGGAAGCACCTCGTTGATGGGCACCATGCCGTTGAAGCCCTCGTAGTTGCACGCCTTGCAGCCCACGGGGTTGTACCGGGCCAACTTATCGGGGAGGTCGGCTTGCTCTCCCACAGAGTCGATGTACCTGGAGAACATCTTGTAATCGGCTTCAGTGGTGTCCTCGACGGTGTGGCACGCAGTACAGAGCAGCTTGATCAGGCGCTGGGAGATGATCATGGAGATCGACTCGATCAGCTGGAAACGCTTGTCCTCGGGGACCGACTTGGCCAGCACGTCGTAGCCCATCAGGGTGTGGTTCGCGTGCAGCGTAGAGAGCACCAAGTGGCCGGTGGTTGCCGAAGCCACGCAGAGTTCGGCGGTCACCGTGTCGCGCACCTCACCCACCCAGATCATGTCCGGGTCATGGCGTTTGATGGCCTTCAGGATGATGTTGAAACGGTCCGACTCATCGGCAGCCAATTTGGCTGGTGGCGCGTTGATCTGCGTCACGCCGGGCACAAGCCGTTCGATGGGGTCTTCAACCGAAAGTCGCTTCTGGCTCTCGCCAAAGAGCTTCACGTGCTCACCGATCGCGCCAGCAATCGTCGTCGATTTACCCGAGTTGGTTGGTCCCACCACCATCACCAGGCCCTGGGACATTTGCATAGCAAAGCTCAATTGCTCGACCACGGTTGGATCCAAGCGCAGGTTCTCCAGGTTCACGGAGGCTTCCGTGCGCGGAAGCAGACGGATCGAGACCGAGGTCAGGTTTTTGATGGAGCCCAGGTGGTTCAAGGGGATGAACGAAAGCCGCAAGAAGGCTTCGCCGACCTGGGAGCGGTAGGTGATCTGGCCATCGGTGGGAACGCGCTGGACGGTGTTCGATGGGTTCGCGCCCGACTTGGACATCAACAGGTTAACGATCTGACTGGCCAGCTCCGAGGACCAGGTATCGGCCACCACTTTGGGCCGCATCATCTGGCCGAACTTGCGCATCTGAACCACCATTTCCCCGTTGGGGTTGGGCAGCAAGGCAATGTCGTTGGCGCCCTCGGTCAACGCGTGATCGAGCAATCGGCTGACGGCGCGCGCCTCTTCCTTGCGGTTTTCGCTGCTCTCGGAGTTCCAGACGTTCGCAGCCTCACTGCTGCCACCGCTGGCACTCAGGCTGTGCATCTCCTTGAGGACGGATGAAATTTCGTCACGCAGACCTACCGCGAGACCTGGCTCTTCGCCCAGCGCTTTCAGGATCGGGTCGTTGGCCCGGTCTTCGCGGCCCATCGACTTGAACTTGAGCAGCCCGTTGACGGAGGCAAATACAAGGACCGGCGAGATATTTTCGATCACCATCACGGCCGCATCACATTCGTCGGCGCGCTTGAGCGCATCGGGCTCGCGCATGACCGAATGAACGGTCATCATGCTCAAGTCTTCGTAGTGCGGGATGTTGCTGACCAGTGCCAGCATCTTCTCCACAGGAATGCCGGCGCTGGGCTCTTGCTGTGCGACCCACTGGATGACCGAAGTCGTCTCAGGGCGGCGCGCCATCGCCCGCTCCATCTGCTCATGGGTGATGTAGTTGAGGTGAACCAGCAATTCACCAGCCGGGATGTTGCGCGCCATCAGCAGCGCCTTGCACATCTCGATCACCGACTTGGGCGGAAGCGTCCATCCCAGGTCGGCGGCATGCTTCAAGGCCTCGTGGTTCTGGGCATCCTCGACAACGTGGGAGTCAAAATCGCTCATGGCGCTCTTTCTGTTTGTGTGGCCGCTGGACGGCGGTCAAAATGCTGTGTTGAGTATATCGCATACGCATGTCGCTGCCAACTTTTGATCGCGATGTTGGCGATGGCGTTGCTGGACGGCAGCAAGGTCGCTGCCGGCGGTCACAGGCCGGTGAGATCGAGCTCCGCGGCCACGCGCACGGCCTGGCCGCCTGCATTCACCAGCGGCGACTCGGACACGAGGATGACCCGCTTGTTGGAGACAAACTGGTAGCCGATCGGCCCACCCCAGATGTCGAACATGTCCTGGCACTCAATCGGGACCGAGTTCATGTAGACAAAAGTACCTGTGCAGTTGTTGGCGGCGCCCAGGTAGTTCACGAGCGCGGAGACGCGGGTGATGCTCGATGCACCAAGCGCGCCACCTGAGAAGTTGCGGTCTGGCAGCGCCTGGACGGCGTTGTAGTGCGACGCAAGTTTTTGCAGCAGCATGCTCATGCGTGCACGCTGTTGCGAAATCTGTCGATTGAAGTCCTGTCGGGACTCTTCGCGGTACCACTTGCTTGACATCTGCCCGCACCAGCTCGAGGCTGTGGTGGCAGCGCCTGTGCCGCAAGTATTGATGGCCAAGTAGTCGGTGGAGCTCAGTCCATCGGTAGGGTTGCGCATGAAAAGCGCGGTGCGCGTGTAGCGCCAGACGCCGTCATTGAGGGTGCCGGAGCGGGCATAGCCCTGCCAAGCGTCCATTGAGGATCGCAGATGTTCTTTGCCGGCCGTTGTGACCAGCGCGTTCAGGTCTGCCGGATAGGCGCCGGTTTCGCGGTGAAATTCCGCTACCGCCGACGCCATTTCCTGGACTTGATTCTCTTTGACCATGTCGCGGTAAGTCTGCCCCACCGTGCGGTAGGTGCCGGCCGAGCCATCGAAGATGGCCATCAACCAGAACCCCAGAGCAGCGACAAGCATTGGCAACATGGTCTACCTCCTGCAAGCGCTTAGATGCGCTTGATGATGGTGATGCTGCGCGAGCCCGCGCTCGGCGCGCTGTAGCTGTACGCGCCCGTGGTCGTGGCGCCTGCGGCCAGCGTGTCCGCGGTGTTGTCGTAGCGCTGAACGATGTTCAGAACCAACGTGTCGGGCACGTTCGAGTAGGTCACAGACAGTGGGGCCGTGCCGCCTCCGGTGATGGTCACCGGGTAGTTGGCGATCGAGTAGTTGCTGCCGCTGCCCAGAGAGATCTCGGTCAACGGGAGAACGCGCGATTGCGTGTAGCAGGCCTGGTAGGCGGCGTTGATGCCGGTGCCGCCGAAGACGACGTCTTCCATGTCGCCGATGGGCGTGGTGGCTACAGCCGAGTTCGTTCCGCACTGCTGGTTGATCATCTGCCAGTTTTGTGCGATGGAGTTGGCCGAGCGCACCAGCAGCTGGGCGTTGGCGCCATCACGCGAGCCGGTGATGCTTGGCGCTACGATGGCGATCAGCACGCCGATGACGGCCACCACCACAACGAGTTCGATCAGCGTGAAGCCCTTCTGGGCAGCTTTGCCGATGCGGGTGAATTTGGTACGAAGCGATTTCATCGAAAGTTCTCCTGGATGGTTGGGAGGTTGAGGATCAAGTCACGAAACGACAGATTTCTCTGCCACAACGCCTGCCGTTTAGAACGTCAGAACGATGTTGTCTGCGGCCACTGCAGTGGGTGCTGCGCCCGTGCTGACCGACTTGTTGATGCGCAAAGCGCCATAGTGGGGAGGCGCGTTGGCTGTGCCTGTGCCCGAAGGGTCGTAATCGCGGCAGTACTGGATGGCTCCGCCCCAGGCGGTGCGCGCAAACTCTTCCGGAGCCAAGCCCACGGTCAACAGGATCGTGGTGCTGGTGCCCAGCGTGTACCAGCCGTCCCGGCAACCCTGGTTTGTGGCGGGTGTGGCACCTGTCAGGGAGCCAGCCGCGGATGCGCCAAGCTGGTTGGGGAACCAGTTGGTCTGGTCACCGGCAGCGGCTGAGATCTGTCGAGCACGCAGGTAGCCCAGCATCACGTTGCGGACCTTCTCCAGGCGCTCGGTCGAGCGGGCCAGCATTTCCTTCTGCACTGGCAACGAGGAGACGAACTGGACGCGCCCATCGGTCCCGGTCGTGGCGTAGCTGGCGAAGTTGGCCGAGGTCAGCGCGGGGCTCACGCCTGGAATACCTGTTGCCGCCGTTGGGTTGCACGAGGCTGTTCCCATCGAGCACTGGCTCAGGAACAGTGCGCCGAAGTCATAGTTCAGCGTCACCAGTGGACCACTCTGGAAATAAAGCGGGATGTCGATCGTGGGCGTGGTGATGGTCTGGTAGACCCGCACCATGCGGGCGGCCGTGCCGTCGTCGTTGATCTCGTTGACCTGGACGCCGGTTTGCGTCAGTGCCTGCGTCAGGGCTGCACCTTCAACGGTGGCATCACCTGGGTTGAAGATCGTGTTGTCGTATCCACCGCCGGTGTACGGAGCCGGCAGGCGGCCGGTTGGGGAGGTGTTGCGCGCGAAGTCGCTCAGGCCTTTGGCAATCAGCTGATTGTTGAGGTTGTGCTTCTCGTTGTAGGCCTGGCGCTGCGAGGCGAGCAGCTCCCCCAAGACCGGAGCCAGGATGGCCGTGACGATGCCGATCACGATCACAGTGACCAACAGCTCGATCAGGGTGAAGCCGCGCTGAGTGGTGGTGCGAAGGGAACGTGTCTGCATGTTGGGCAATCCGGGGGTCATCGATCCAGAGGGAGTTCGGGCAATCACTTGCGCTTGTTGACGGACACGCGCAGAGCGAAGTAGTACGTCTGCTTGGTCTGCGTGGTCTGCTTGACACCGAAGATGCCGGCGCCAACAGGACCGTTTTGACCGGGCAGGCCGTTGGCATTTGTGGTGCCGGAGTCTTCGCTCTGGCCGCCGACCACCACCAGGTCACCATCACGAAGCAAAATCTCGCCGGAGAGGTTCTGGCGGGTCACGATTGGGATCGCAGTGGGCACGGTCACCGAGTTGTTGCCTGCCGTGATGGTTTGCTGGATCGTCTTGGTGCCCGACTGCAGCGCCTGGTTGAGCGTCAGCTGAGCGCGGATCAGGCCGGTGCTCACGTCGATGCGCGGGTTGATGCGCAGCTCGGTGCCGAAGTCCACCGGAATCAGGTTGTTTCGAGTGGCTGTCACCGGAGCACCGGTGCTGCCGGCCACGGCTTCCTGGCTGATCGTGTTGTAGTAGTCGGTGAACTTCTTGCTGAAGATGCCCGGCACGCCAGAGGTGGTCGTGATCAGGGGGCGCTGGACCACGCTCACATTGCCCTGCTCGGACAAGAAGGCGTTGAAGATCTGCAGCGCGTTGCGGCCGTTGTTGTAGGTGGCGCCTACCAGGGCACCGCCCACAGGCTGGTTGGGCGCCGTGAGGCTGGCCAGTGCACCGGCGGCGGTCGAGAGAGTCAGGCCACCCAAGGCATTGTTCTGGACCACGAAGCCGAACTTGCCGCTGGCAAACGAGGCAAACGCATTGAGGTCGATGCCCTCGGAATCGTCCTTGTTGGTGGTCACCAGGATGACTTCACCGGAGAAGGTGATGTCGGTGTTGTACATCTCCTGCACACGTTTGATGTAGGTATCCAGGTCGTTCAGGATCCAGGTAGGTGCCTGCACTGTGACCGCCCCGGTCTCAGGGTTGATCGAGTAGCTGCCGATCTGGCGCTTCACGAAGCCGTTTTCATCGGATGGAGCATTCGCTCCAGGCGAGCCACCGGCAGCCGAGGTCGACTGTTGTTGCGAAGGCTGCGGACCGAAGCCGGGGGGCGCGACGGGAGCAATTGCCTGCGGCAAGGGCGGCACGTTCATGCCGGCACCGCCCGCAGGTGCCGCGCCGGCGTCCTTGGCCGCCATCTCGCGCGGAACGAGCACGCTCAAGCGGCTTTCCATTTCCTTGGACAGGCTCGCCCAGAAATCATCTTGCGTGCTCACGCCGGCGCCTGCGCCGGCCACATCGGTGTTGACCTGAGTGGCACCGCCGTTGAAGGCTTGGCCACCAGTGGAGCCGGAGCTACCAGAGTTGCCCAGAGGGTCGGTGGTGGAGCCATTCGCCAGGACAGAGCCCTTGGCGGCTTCGGCCGAGAAGTTCGATTTCCTGTTGCCGATGTTCAGATACCAGCTGCGCGAAGACATCGGTCGGATCACGACCACTTTGCGAACGTCGTCGACCACAAAGTCCAGGCCGGTGGAGCCCAGAATGATTTTCAGGGCGGTTTCAGCATCCGTCTCGTTGATGCGGCCCACGAAGCTGTAGGCGTTGAGTTTGAGGTCGGAAGAGATGTTCACGCCCTGCGCGGCGAGGCTCTCGACCACGGAGGCCAAGGTGATCGGCGAGCGAACGTTGATGGAGACCTTCTGGCGCTTGAGCCACTCGCTGCCCTTGGCGTTGGCCATGTGGGTCACTGGCGTGCGGGTGCCGCGGATCTCGGTCACTCGGGAGGCAACCACCAACTGACGTGGCTGCTCCATCGCGGGCTGTGCGGTTCGCTCTTTTTGCTCGATGTCCTTTTGGACCAGGGCATGGTTCGAGGAGCATCCAGCAGCCAGAACGGCAGCGGCCATGGCCGAGAACTTGAGGATGCGGGCGGTGTTTTTGGAGGCGGCGTTCATCAGCGAATTCCTTCGTCACGGGTGATCAGGACCATTGGGGGCGTGTTGTCGGGGCGCAGCTCAGCACGGACCTTCACGTCCAGCGGCAGCGAGTTGAAGAGGCCGTAGATGGCGGTGCGGAAGTCGCCGGTGAAGCGGTTGCCCGCGTTGAATTGGTAGTCCTCGCGCTCATCCAAGCCCCAGACGAACTGCCATCCGGCGCGCTGCGACCACTCGGTCACGGCCGCGCGGATCGAACCACCGGATGCAATCACCCAGACCTTGTCGTCCGACTCGGGCGGAGAAATGGCTTGCGCGGCGAGCTCCGCGCCCTCCTGGCCCAGGCGCGCGATGCTCACAGGGGCGCTCGAGGAGGCGGTTGAAAACTCCACAGTGCTACCCACCACGTTTGGGGTCACAGGCACGCCCAGCAGAGCAAAGGTGCGGCCACTCTTGACAGTCAGGTCGCGCGGCAGACCGGTGATGGGACGGTTCGTCTTGAGGATGGCGCTCTCACCCACGATGGCCAGCACCGTCAAGGCACTCAAGGCCTCCTGCAGACGGGCCTGCTCAACGACGCCACTCGTTCCGATCTGGGATGTGGCCAGACGCATGTTCACAGTTGCCGGAGCTGCCGCCACGGACACATCCGCCTGCTGAGCGGCAGCGCCAAAGGAGGCCAGCGTGGCCAAAGCGGCTGCCAGGGAGGAGGAACGGGTTTTCATTTGGAAGCTCCGGTGGAGACACGCAGCGTGGTGCCGATGGTTGCGAGGTCCATTTGGTAACCGGCCTCGACGAGTTGAAGTTGGATCTGCTTGGCAGCTCCGAGGAAGTCGCCAGCAATCACCGAAGCTGGGCGCAGAACTGGAATGCGATCGAATTCGTAGCGCAGGCTCCAGCCTTGTTCGCGCGCCCAACGCCGCAGCACGCCTTCGACCGTTCGGTCGGTCACGTTGATGCCCCAGAAGCGGGGTTCGACGCTCGCCGGCTTCGTGACCACGGGGGCCGAGATCGGGGATGCGGTGATGGGTGCCATGGCCTGCGCACGTGCAGCCAAGGCGGGTGAGGCAATCACAGCCGGCAACACAGGCATCGGCGCGGCAACAACGGGGGCAGCAACAACTGGCGCGGCCACCACCACAGGGGCTGGTGCTGGCGCGGCGACAACAGCAGGCAACGGTGCTGCCGCCAATTGAGGGGCAGGCGCCGCCGAAGAAGTGATCGAGGGTGCAGGAGCCTGGGCAACCACCGGGGTGCCAAAGCGCAATGCCGCCGAGGGGATGCCACGGCTGATTGAAGCGGCCTCGAGCACCTGGCGAACCGCGTCAAGTGCCGAGGGGGATGCGCGGAAGATCACGATGTTGTCCAGGGCCAACGATCGGACCTCGGAAGCGCCAGAAGAGGTGAGAGACTTTTCGAAGCCGCCGCGATCCGATGCCAACGCCGAAGGGATGGACAACGAAAAGGTGCGCGTGCCGTCGATCACCAGGAGCCCGTCTTTGACCATCCAGAAGAAGTCGTAGGACTGGCCGAGTTGGTTGAGCACCTGCTCCAAGTTGCCGCGAACACCTCGAACAGCCACATCGGATTTCTTGTCGCTGAGCGGGGTCCGAATTGATGTGCTCAGGCCTTTGTCGGCCAGTGCAAGGTCCATTGCCATCTGAAAAGATGCGCCGGTCATGGACAGCGATGGAACCTCGATCTGGCTCACATCACCACCAACGGGTTCGGTTTGGAAGATAGTGAATATCTCATTCACAGTACGCGGTGCTGATTTGATGGCCACGGTCTCCAGACGAGGAGTTCCTTGGGCATGAGCCGGCGCGGCAAGCGCCATGGCCATGGTGGCCAGGGCGGATGCGAGCGCAATCCGGTTATGCATGTGATGTTTCAGGTGCTTCATCTTGAGGGGTTCACCACGTCGTTCGGTTACTGATTTGCGTAGAGTATATCTGCTGCACACGTCGTTGACAACAGACAGACGCGAAGTTCTCGGGTATCAGACGGATTTCGACATGCGTGCCTGTGTCGGAAATCACACAATGCGAGACGCCAACAGAGAATGGACAACTCACTGCTCGGTCTGCCGCAGGCGCAACAGAGAAGAACCAGTGCTTACCTCCCCTCGAGCGCCAGGCTTGGCCGACATCGAGCCTGCCTGATGGCTCAGCTTTGCAATGCGCTCCTGAAGGACTGTCGCTTCTTCAATCCGATCCCAGTGCCTCATCAGAGTCAGGCGTGCGCTCTCGATGAGCTTTTGGTTCTGCAGCTCCTCGCCTTTGGCGATCAGCGACTTCACTGCAGTGGCCGGGTCTCCCTGGATGCTGTGCTTCAAGGCTGCCTGGGCAAGTTTCAGAACCTGGGCGTGGGCACCACGAAGCAACTCAACATGTGCCGGATGCACCCAAGCGGCCCGGGTGAGCATCTCGGTGGCGCCGTTGGTCCCGCAAAAACGCATGCCGATGTCGGTCATCACCGACTCGGAGGTGGCCATGACGATGCCGCGCGCGGTAAGCGTCGAGATCGTCGTCACCAGGTTGCAAGCTGCTTCGAAGTCGAAATCATCGTCATGGCGCATGCCAGCAAGTGCCAGCAGCGGCTTGAGGCCATCACTGTCGCGCCCCTCGTTGAATGCGACCAGAGCGCTGACCACCTTGCTCATCCTTTCGAGTCGCACGCTTTGGGGCTGACCGGCTGCCGCGTTCTGCATGACCTTGGAGCACCAGGCGAGGTCTCCGGACTTCTTGGAGCGGAAGCTTGTGAATGCGAGAACCATCAGGGATTGATGGTCGAACAACCTGGAGCCGGCGGCTCGCTGGCTGACCTTCAGCAGATCTGCGCGCGCGTCTTCATCGTGTCCAAGATAGAAGGAGACCATGGCCTTCTTCTGTGCCCGCAGCACGGAGCCCGGCGTGGAGCGCAGGGACATTTCGTAGCAGTCAAGTGCTTGTTCCATATTACCTGTCTCGATGTGTGCGTGTGCCATGACGTCAAACGCGTCGGCGTAGTTGGTGTTGCCCTGGACCAGTTCTTCCAGAGTGGCGATGGCAGCCATGGGCTGCCCCATTTCGAGCTGGGAGCGAGCGATGCCGAGCTTGGCCCAGGGGGTGGTTTTGGCGTTGAGGATGGTTTTGTAGAGCTCCACCGTCTCGGGCAGCCGCTTCAGTCGGAGCATCAGCTCGGCGCCAATACGAGCTGAGAACAGCCAGAAATCTTGCCGCTTTTCGTAGCGCTCCATGCACATCCGGGCTGCGCGCTCGAAGTCCTGGGCGTCGATGGCCTTGAAGATGGGGGCCAGCACCAGCTTCCTGCGCCTGGCAGTGAGCACCCGATCGAAGAGAGCCGACGCCTTGTGGGGCTTGACCAGGAAGCCATCCAGAGCGGCCTCAGCTGCCTCGGCGACATCGCCGGCCGTGGCGGCAGAGGTCAGCATGATGAAGACCGTGGAAAACGGAATGATGGCTTCGCGCCTGAGGTCGTCCAGCAGCGCCTGGCCAGCCAGCGCCTCGTTGTCGAAGTGTTGCTCGCAGATCACGAAGTCGAATTCGCGCTGCTCCAGCGCCACGCGCGCCTCGGAGAGCTTGGCGCACTGGACCACCCGACCCACACCGAATTCGCGCAGCTGCTGGGTCAGGATGCCGCGGGAAAGCTGCGCTGGGTCGATGACAAGCGCGGTGGATTTGCTGAAGTCACGAAGCTCCAACTCCTGCGCAGCCGTGAGCGGGGCCTGGGCAGCAGCATTGGCTCGTTCAATGGTCTCTGTCACGGGTTGCCGCTCCTTGAAATGGTCGACATCTCCCCGCGATCAATCACTTCGGCGCACCGAAGCTGTGACAAAGTGCCGAGTTGTCGGCGTAGAAGATATCTGATATGCTTTGATTGTAGCCCACTGAGGGCTATCTGGCAGCGGAACCTCCCCACTTTTTTCCGCTGTTGATACCAATCGGGCCATGCCCATACACCCAAGGACTCGACATGCTGCATCTCAACCGCGTTCAACTGATTGGTCGTCTCGGTGAGGACCCTGCTCTGAGGCAGGTGGGCGACCAGAAAATGGTCACCTTGGACATGGCGACAACCGAGGTATGGCGTGACGCCGCTGGTGAGCGACGTGAAAACACGGTGTGGCACCAGATCGAGTTCGTTGGCCGCCTGGCCGAGATCGTTTCCGCCGGTGGCTACCATGGCGCCCGGGTTCTTCTCGAGGGTGCGCTGGTCACTGAGTCGATGGTCGATGCCGATGGGCGCAACCGCCGCGCCGCCCTCATCAAGGCCAAGTCCATGCAGTTCCTCGACCCCCGCCGCGCTGCCGAGATCAAGCCGGCTCCAGCCACCCAGGATCCTGCTGTGCTCGCCCAGCAGACGGCCAATGCCGGTCGCATCCCACCTGACCTTGATACGAATCCGGTTTCTGAGCCCGAAGCCCCGGTGGCCGCCCCGGCAGCCGCAGCAACCCCTGCTGCTGCTCCATCTGCTGCTCCAGTGGCTGCACCCCCCGCTGCTGCAGCGCCTGCGGCTCCCGCGCGCCGCTTCGTTCGCCCGGGCACTGCTCCTGTCCAGACTCAGGCCCCAGTAGCTGCCCCGGCAGCTGCGCCGGCGGCGGCACCCGATGCTGCTCGAGCCCCTGCACAAGCAACCGCGCTGACTCCCCCTGCAGCGCCCTCCCCCGCTCCTGCCGCACCTGCCCGCCGCTTTGTGCGCCCAGGCACCGCAGCCCCTGTTGCCGCCCAAGTGGCCGCCCCGGCTAACCCTCCTGTTGCCGCTCGCGCTCCCGCGCCGGTGGCCTCAGCGCCGGCCGCCGCACCTGCAGTCGCCGGTGCACAGCCCCGCCGCACCTGGGGCCGCGGCATCAATCAAGCTGCTGCCGCCGCCAACTCCTGATCCCGCAACCCCGAACTCGACTGCGCCCATGACGCCGGCTGCCGCATTGCCTCAGCGAAAGTCTTTGTTCGCGCGCCAGCCGGAACCCTTTGTGGAGCCTGTGGCGCAGCGCGCGCCGGCCGGCACCAAGAAACCCCGCAAGGCGCCAGATCCCGTCGGAAACGAGCTCGGTCGCCTCAAGCGCCTGGGCTTCAGCACCCTGGCCGAGTGCCTACTGAGCGCACCGAAGGAATACAAGGACTTCACCCAGCCCCAGGAGGTCGTCAAACCGGGTGAGCACCTGGGACGCCCGGTGTACTTCGTCCTGAAGATCGTGGGCCGGTCGATGTTTGATCGCGACGGCAACGAGACGCACTACCCGCCCGTTGCCTTTCGCCTCCAGCTTGACTGTGTTGATCGCAGGGGTTCGCCCCTGCGGGTCACCGCATTCGGCAACGTCTGGCCCTTCGTGGAGCTCGACCCCGACTCCCTGCTGCACGTCCATGGCGCCTTGGAAGAGTTCCGGGGCCAGTTGTGCCTGGTCAACCCAGTGGTTGTTCACCCGAAACAGCGCGGCACCGTGGCCACGATCTACAAGGGCAAGCAGGGCCAGGTTTCTGGTGACGCACTGGCCGCCGGCGTCGAGCGGGCCCTGAACCGCCTGGATGAAGCCAGCGTGCTGCTCCTGGCGCAGGCCGGGCTCAGGACATCCGAGTTCACCGCCCACTACAAGGTGGACGACCCCAAAAAGCTGCTGTACGCGCTGCACCGCCCGAAAACCCTTGCCCAAGGCCTGCGCGCGCGCAATATCGCGCGCCAGATGGCGCTGGACACCGTGGTGCGCCGCGCGGCAGCGGCCAAGTCGCGCCCGCCTGTTTCCGGCTCTGCCATCACCATCGACAAGGACTTTCTGGCCTCGCTCATCGCCGACCTGCCCTACCCGCTCACGGGCGACCAGGACAGGGCTGTCAACGAGATCGTGGACGACCTGAGGAGCGCATTTCCGATGCGCCGCCTGCTTTCTGGTGACGTGGGCACCGGCAAGTCGATCACGTTCATGCTGCCAGTGGCTGCAGCCTACGAGGCTGGTGCCGAGGTGGCCATCCTGGCGCCCTCCCAACTGGTGGCCGAGCAGCTGGCGCGCGAACTTCAGGAGCTTTTCCCCGGGCTGCCGGTCTGCCTGGTTCTGTCGGGAGCCAAGATCGGTCAGGGTGTCTGCGTGGGAACGACGGCCCTGCTCTCTGCAGCCAAGCGGGCGAAGAAGGTGTTCCAACTGGTCGTTGTCGACGAACAGCACAAATTCAGCGTCGAACAGAAGCTCGCCATGGTCGCTCGCGCCACCAACCTGCTTGAGGCAACGGCCACGGCCATCCCGCGGTCGCTCGCCCTGGTCAACTTCGGCGGCATGGATGTCTCGCTGCTGCGCGACTCCCCGGTGGTCAAGCACATCGACACCGTGATCGTGAACGATGAAGTCATGTCTGATGTTCATGACTTCATCACCAACGACATCCTGAAGCACGGTGGCCAGCTGGCCGTGATCTACCCGCTGGTGAACGACGCCGCAGAAGCTGAAGAAGGCGCTCGCCCAGCTCCGCGCCCGGCCTCCAAGAGTGGTGAGGGTCTTCAATCGGTCACCGGTGCTGCCCAGCACTGGGAGCGCCGCTTCCCCGGCCGGGTGGGCGTCCTTCATGGTCAGATGACGACCGATGAAAAAGGCGCCGTGATTGCGGCCATGCACGCCAAGAAGCTCAGCGTCCTGGTGTCGAGCTCGGTGATCGAGGTCGGGGTGACCCTGCCCAGTCTGCAGGCGCTATTGATCGAGTCCCCAGAGCGCTACGGCGTCTCCCAGCTCCACCAGATGCGGGGGCGCCTGGCGCGAAAGGGTGGAAACGGCACCTTTTTCCTGCATGTGGGCGCCAATGTCCAGCCTGAGGCCATGGAGCGACTGCGCTTGCTTGAGCAGTGCGGCGACGGGTTCGCGCTGGCCGAGCGCGACATGGATCTGAGGGGCTTCGGCGACGTGGAAGACGACTCGGCTTCGCAGACCGGTTCGGCGCGCACCCTGTTCCACGGTGTGGCGCTGACGCACAAGGAAATCCGCGAGACGGCCTTGAACATGGGACTTGTCGTCTGACGGACTGAATGGCTTCGGCGGTGCACCGCGTGTTGTCGCTGAAGGTCCGATCCGATATCCTTTTGTGTATATCTCATACACACGGAAATCGGACCATGGGCATCGAATTTGACGACGAATCGCATGACGGCATTGAGCAGTCTGCCCCCCGGGCCGCCGGACGGCCCCAAGCTCTGCGGGTCGTTGATCACCGCACCGACGATGACTTCATCGACGTCGACGGGTCCATGCAGAGGATTGAGCGCCACGAGGTCCTGGAGCCTGGTCGCTACTGGCGTGTGAAGGTTGAGGTCAAGAGGTCGCTGCCCCGCTATACGTCTTACCACCGTACCTTCCACGAGGGTGATGCGCACCTGCTGCTGTCGGTACATGAGCATGAGGGCAAGGTTCACTCGGTGGACGTCCTTGAACATCCCCGCGATGGGGGTTCCGATGTTTTCACCTTCCTGATCGATGAATTCATCGAAGGGTGGGAGCCGATCGATGATGCCGAGGCTGACGCCATCCGCGCGCGCGAACAGGCAGAGCTCATGACCAAGATCTCGGACGTGCAGAAGGAGATGGCCGAGGCCTCCGTGAATCCATTGGCGCTGCCAGGCGTTCGTGAGGCCGCTGAAGAGGCTGTGCAGGCGTTCGCGCAGCAAGAGGTTGCCAAGGCCCAGGCCGAGACCCAGTCCGCTGAGAAGCGTGATCAGGACATTCGACGCATCCATCGTCGAGCCGGGCGCCGCTCGGCGGCCAAGGGCAACCCCATCGCGATTCGCCGCAGCACCATCAGCGACAGCGTTGACGTCATGATCTCCGAGGGGATCAGCTCCGACGGCGTGCGCGACCTCAGCATTGAAGCTGGGCGTCGAATCGCCATTGCCACGGCTGCCTCCAAGTGGCTCACCGACCGCACCAAGGTGATGTCGGAGTACATGAAGGCGCTGACGCCCTACTACGCCGAGAAGCCTCAGGTCGCCCTGGCCAAGTCGCGTGACGCCATCACCTTGGTGAAAACGCTTTCCCAGGGGATCGAGTCCCTGAAGCTCTACACCGGCGACAGCGTGACCGTGGTGACCCTGGCCACGGGCAAGGATGCGCCCACGGACCTTCCGTTGGCCTTGATTCAGGGAAAACGCTACATGGATGAAGAGCTTTCGACGTGGTCGCATGTCGAGGATGACTTCGACTACACAAGCCGTGAAGTGTTCTTCGAACAACTAATCGCCAACCGCAAGCTGCTGGACCAAGTGCTGCCATTGGGCAGATGTGTCGTGTCCATGGCGGTGACGCGGCGAGATGTCGACTACGGGCGCGAGACCCACTGGTACGACGCATTGATGAAGAAGCTGGCGAACCAGCAGGTGTTCCTGCTCGTGAGCAACGGCGAGAACATCCACGTGGTGTATTCCGAAGAGCCATCGCATGAAGCGGCGCGCCGGCTGTTCCCCACGTTCGACGAAATGGACGCCCCTTTCTGCGGCGTGGACGGAACCAAGATCGGCCTCAACGACATCCGCTTTGCGAAATCGAAGGAGCGTCACGACGACCTGGCCTTGGTCTACAAGCGTTTCCTGATCCTGCTGTGCGGCCTGGATCACCGGGATCAGCTCTTTGGTGACTTCTACCCCCGCGAGCTCGGCCTGAAGTTCATGAGCCGCGAGTTCCAGCAGCAGTACTTCCGCTTCATCGAAGACGAAAACCATGCGGTGATGCTGGACCATGGCAACGTGGTGCCCGTGGAGGACTGGATTGCCGAGCGCAACAGCTTCATCCGCTCTGGCTCGCGCATCGTGCTGGCCACCGGGGCCACGATGGGCAAGGTCACCAAGGCCGTCTCCGGCCGCAAGTCGATGCGCCTGGCCATCGAGGCCATGCGCGGTGAATTCATCGCGACGGTCTCGAAAGGCTTTCACCGGGTGCAGGTTCCATGCGTCGACATCAATGAGCCACGCGACAAGATGATGGCCACCGCCTGGCTGGACGGCCCCGACTACCAGAAGGAGCATGGGAACTGGTACCTGTGCGTGGACAGGGTTCAACTCTCAGAGGTCCGCTCGTACCTCTACAGCCGGCGCCACCGCACCAGCAACATCTCGTGGATTCGGACCCTGCGGCGCGTCGAAGAGGTTTTGATCCAGGACGAAGCTGATCAGGCGGAGCTGAGGGCCTACCTGCGCGCTGCGGCAGTGGACAACAAGGTGCTCTCGGAGGAGAAGGTCGATGGCGCCATTGAGGATGCGATCGCCACCTGGCGAGCTGATCGACGCGGTATTGCGGCTCCATCGCTGAGTGAGATGTCCCAGGTCAATGAGATCCTCACCCTCATGTTCCCCAGCAAAACGCTGGCGGAGACGATCGAGGCTCAGGCTTTGGCGCTGGCCGAGGCTCTGGGAGAGGCACCACTGCGTCTGGTGCGTACCGGCAAGACGAGGCTTGCGCTGTACACCGTTGCGACTGATAAGGATCGCGCGCCCTACGGCGATGCGCTGCACTGGGGCTGGGTGAAGCGGCACTCGGTTGCCATGAAGAAGAGCAAGCTGGAGAGCACATCCAGTGCTTTGGTCTGGATCGAGCAAGCTGTGCAGAGCTCTGCCGAGGAGGTGGTCATCGAGTGGCCAGCCATGGCCGCCTGGCTGCAGCCCTGCGCAGAACCTGCGCGTCTGAAGGACGTTGCCGCGTTTCTGGTGGACCTCAAGGCCGCCGAGCGCTGGAAGGATGTCCTGCTCGCTGGGGCTTCATCTCCAGGCGAAGGCAGGATTGACGAGGACACTTTTTCAGCCGTCCTTCGCGGGTACCGTGAAAAGGTCGTGGGCAAAACCTACTACTCGGAAACCTATTTTGCGATCCCCGTGGCGGTGTACCAGCGCACCCTGGAGTCGAGTCCTGTGTTCATCTACGCAGAGTGCCTCGCACCTCGTTTTGTCTACACCTATGGCTCGCAGGAGCAAAAGGATCGATTCCGATCCATCGCTCATCGCTCGAATGCATCACGCCACGATCTCTCAAGTCCTGTTGAGTGGAAACTGGCTGGGATGAAGCGCCCGATCACTTCGGTTGTGAATCAACATGAGCCGGCGCTGGAGATCGTGCAGACTCCGTGGTGCTTTGTTGAGACCCACCCCCGCGGAGGGAGGACGCGCAAGGAGTTGACTACTCCGTTTGGCTTTGGTCATCGCACGACACGCCGACAGCGACGTGATGATGGTGGCAAGCCCCAGGTCGAGCGAGAGCAGCATTTCCCCGTCTCCTTGAACAGGGCTTTCGAAAACCTCGCCGGCGTGAACCCTGCCTTGCGGCGCTCCTTCCACAAAGCGCTCCCCGAGCGCCTTCGTGACGCAGAACGTCCGTTCGGTGATGGGTCTCCAGAAAAGATCAAGGCGGTACGTGAGCAGCGCTACGAGCCGAAGAGACCGGGCGCTTTGGTGCTCTCCCCCCTTGTGTGGAACCACGAGCAAGGACGCAGCGTGGCTAACAAGGTTTTCAGGAGTCGCCAGAAGGTCTGAGCAGCCGCTAGGACTTACTGCGCGGCGCCGGCGGCAACGGCTCCAGCCGCTGGCTGCGTGGTCTGGGATGTTTTTACCGTCCCAGGCCCTGGCGGAAATGGGGGGGCATTCAGGAGAACGTCACCGATGATCATGTTGATGGTCTCCTGGGTGCCTCCCAGGGTGTTGTAGATGCCCAATACCCTGGGCACCGGATCTTCGGCGTCGTAGACCTTTGCTTTGATGGCCGAGAGGGCGATGATGGCGGCCTGAATCGAAGCGTCGTTGATGGAGCTGGGCATGGGTAACAGATCGGTCGTGGTGCGCGAACCGATGCCCATGTTCTGAACGATCAGGGTGCCAGTGATCTGTTCGGCCTTGGCCGCTGCGCCCAAACCAAACAGATTACCCAGGTCAACTTCGCCCTTCAAAACACGGATTGATGCCGTCATTCGCAAGCCAATGCCGATGTAGATGGGGACAGATGCATTGACCTCATCGGCCTTCGGGCTCAGAACTGCAAGCTTCTTGCGGGTTGTTGAGTCTGTGTATGTCTTGGCTGGAAGCACCTGGGTTGTGTACTTCATGTAGTCGACGATGACGACGTAGTTGCGGTTTGCTACGCCGGTGCGAGCTGGGCCGAACGTGATGCCGCCCTCGCGCAGCTCTTCACCGATGGCCATGCGGATCGTTTCGTCCGGAAGCAGCTTCAACACGGCCGCTTTGTCAGTGACTGTGGTCTTTACCGGCATCGGGTCCAGCGGGTAGTACCCGAATCCAATTCCTGCATCTCCGACCTCAGCCTTGGTGCCAGATGGCGAGGGCCCCGAGGCGCAACCGGCCAACACCGAACAAACGACTGCGGCGAACAGTAAGAACGCTTTTTTCATGGCTTTTCCCCCGGTGTGCGCTGGCAAGATGGCCCACTCACCTTCCCCCAGCCGGAGATTGCGTCTAAATCCTCAGCCCATCCATCCCCCAAATGTGGGAAGCCGACGAACAGCGGCGGCTCTTGCGTTCCGTTGTCGCCATGGGTTTTTCCAGATATCTTTGTGTGTAACAGATATCCCCGAGCAGCCGACACAACTGGACGAACAGCATGAGGCCATACACACCTTTGACGAATGGCGGCCGAACAGTTGGTGGTCAGGACATTCACCACAAGACTGCCGACCAGCCCCGCGCCGCGGCGAAGAAGGCGTCAAAGGCTGCGCGCCACAGCGCGCGACAGGATGCCCGTCGTTCGATTGAGACATCGGTGATGGAGTCGCAGGCAGCCGTGGCTCCTTGACGCTGCGTAGCATAGAAAATCATCTCAACCGACAACTGAAAGCAGCACATGGCCGTCAAATGCACTGGTGAACAGTTCAAACGCTTCTACAGCGACCCCAGATATTGGACTCACACCGCCGACGTGACAGATCCGTCCACTTGGCACGACGACGAAGTCATCCTCATCGACGGCAAGGAGAAGGATGAGAACTTCGACATGGCAGACGTTGCAGATGACGCTCAGGTATCGGTTGAGGGTGGCATGGTCTACGGGCCAGTGGTTGGCTCCGAGGAGCCCGCCCTGGACAGCTACCTTCGTCGCTGGTTGAAAGAGCAGACCACGACCAGCTTTGTGGTCAGCTGTGACAAAGACAAGCTCGATACAGTGAAGGCGGCTGTGAAAGCCGCTGGCGGCAAAATCGCCTGATCGAGACGCCATGCTCATCGACTTCCAGCGCTACTACGGGATGCTTGCCCGCAAAGAAGCCATTCCTGAAGAGGATCTCGTTGCCCTGCTCAGGGCGGCATCCAGCCTTCAGAATGGGCTCGCCTACCTCGCGTCGTGCCAGGCCGCGACTCTGGAGGGGCTTCCTAAATCCGCCAGCAAGTCGTCCGTGCAGCGGCACGTGGCCATTACGAAGACCTTTGCTGAGGTGATGGTTGGCGACACATCCTCAATCCGCTACCCCGAGCGGTGTGAGGCAGCACACGAACGCTGCCTCAAGGCCCTCAAGGACCGTACGGAGAACTCATGACCCACGATCCCTTTCGCCCACGGCCTGGCCCCGCTCAAGCCATCTACGACGCGTTTCAGATCGAGGCTTCGAAGCGCAAGACGCGCCCAGGCCTGACCTGGATTGATCTCGAGCGTGGTGCTGTTCAGAGCGCGGCAAACGAGCAGGCTCGACAGTGCGGCTGGCCTATTCCGACCGCCAAAGCTGTGGAGCTGGCCGAGTGTTGTGCTTGTGGCCACGTGGACTACGGGAGCAAGTGGGCCCACTACATAGTCGACCACATGCGCAAGGAAGCGGCGAAGGCGGTCCTTGCATGAGCCCCGCACCCAAAGCAAAGCGAGCCCGTACCGAGGTCAACATCACCAGGATTCGCCCGGCGGGTGAGCGCGAGCAGGTGGTGACATTGACCGGTGGCAGCGGCGCCTACCGACGCAAGCCCTGTGGCCCGTGCCCATGGGTTGTAGAAAACGCTGGGGACTTCCCGGCGGAAGCCTTCGTGCACTCGGCTGGCACCGCGCACGACCTGAGCACCCACCGATTTGCCTGTCACGAGTCAGGGGTTGGCAACCCAGCGACCTGTGCCGGGTTCCTTCTGCGCGGCGCCGACCACAACCTCGCTGTGCGACTGGACCGCATGCATGGTCGGATCCAGAACGACGTGCAGGAAGACGGACGCGCGCTGTTCGAGGGATACCGCGAGATGGCCATCGCACATGGGGTTGACCCCGATCACCCGGCTCTCAAGGAATGCCGGTAGGCCTTTTCTTACTACAAACCTATTCCTCAAGGACTTCAATGCTTCGGATCGCCAACTTCCTCATCTGCTTCAACGTCCTCCTCCTCTTCATTTATGGATGGGCAAAGATCGACTTCGACACTGCATGGATGCTCGGCTCTCCACTGAATTGGCCATGGTGGGCAGCTTTGGCGGCCCTCGCTCCGTTCATCCTCATGGCGCTGGCTATCGCAGTCAGTGCACTCACTTCCAAAAACCGCGAGTCCACGCGGGCGAAATGACACACAGCGTCAACACTGAATTGCCCGAGATGGCCGCCGAAGACCAGATCCAGGTTTCCAATGACGGTGGCACGGTGTGGGTCCATTCGCTCACAGATGGAAGCACCGTCGGGCGCTTCTCCAAGCAGTTCGGCATCGATGTGCACCGCACGATGACGGATCAGATGGCCGGTGGGGAGCAGTGCTTGAGCTGCAGCCATGAGCCAGCAGGCCCTGAAGCCTGGCGCCACTTCGTTGAACTGATGAAAAAGCATCATGAAGTCACAATCCCCTGGGATCTGATCAGCTTCCCAAGCCTGGCTCCCCGTTTGTGAGGATCCTTTGAGCGAGGCCTGAGAAGCAAAAATGCAGCCGCTGATCGATTCGGATATCTTGTGTATGTACTACCTCATACACAGGCTTACCGATGGATTTCGCCAGCAACCAGACCGCATTCGCCCAGATCGACCTCTTTGAGGAAGATTTCACGGAGTCAGTGGTTTCGACCTTGACGCCGGTTGCATCGGCCGTCACGCGCATCTCGGCTGTGATCCCCGTTCGCCAGGAGGACCCCGTTGTGCGTGCGCAGCGCCGAATCCGCTCGATCATGCTCGAGGGACACCCGATTATTTATGCATTCTCAAGCGGGAAGGACTCTAGCTGCCTGGTGTCCTTGGGATTGGATGTCGCGCGTCAGATGATCTCCGAAGGCATCAAACCAACACCTCTCACAGTGGTGCATTCGAACACGGGAATCGAACAGCCTGAGGTGTCTCGACTGGCCACCGAAGAGATGCGGAGAATGCGTGCTTACGCCAAGGAACACGGCATCGAGCTCACGGTTCGCGTTGGCAAACCCACCCTGAGTTCCACCTGGCAAGTCAAGACGATCGGCGGCCGGGGGATTCCAAGCTTCCCCGATGGTCAGGGCTCGTGCAGCCAAGACCTCAAGGTTGCACCCAACACACGCCTGTTGAAGATCGCCATGGCCGAACTTGGAACCCGCCCTGATCTCAAGGCGCCAGTGGTAATGACAGGCGTTCGCATGACCGAGTCGGCGGCGCGCGATGTGCGCATCGCCAAGCGCGGCGAAGTCGCGGAGGGGATCTGGGAAAACGATCATGGCCAGCTGCGCGCTTCCCCCATCCTTGATTGGGAAACCGACGACGTGTGGACGTACCTTGGCCTTGCGGCCGCAGGCGAGTATTCGGCGTACAGCAAGTTTGAAAAGGTGATGGAGCTGTATGCGGCAGCGGGGGGCAGCTCCTGTGTCATCGTGGCCGACATGAAGACTGCCGGCAAGACCACGGGGTGCGGCGCTCGCACCGGCTGCTACCTCTGTGTTCGCGTAGGCTCCGACCGATCGATGGAACAGATGATCGAGGGCGACCCAGCGCGCTACGGCTACATGAAGCCCTTGTCTGCATTACGCGACTTTGTTGCTCACTCCCAGTACGACTGGAGCCTGCGCCAGTACATCGGCCGCACGATCGATGAAGACGGCTTCATCAAGATCCAGGCGGACACCTACTCACCTCAGATGGTGAAGAACCTGCTTGGCTATGCCTTGACTGCCCAGATCGAATCGGGCGTGCAGATCATCGACTACCAGATGCTTGTCGCGATCGATGCCAGGTGGTCCTTATATGGTCTATGGCCACCGTTTGCGGGCTTGAAACTCTTCTTCGAGGTGGAAGACGGGCTGCGAATGTACCCGCCGACCATTGAGCGAGTGCCCAAGACACCGCTGCCGGTGCTGGGCAAGCTGTATGTGGGAAACAGCTGGTCGGAGCTCAATGGGCCTATGTACGGCCTGCGCGACGCCGTGCGAGAGATGCATGCGGAGAGCTGCGGGCTGGAGATGAAGGTGCTGAAGAACGGGCAGCTGGTCATTGATGACGAGTCCCCTGATGGCATCGACGTTGATCCCGAAGGTGCCATGGATTTTGTGGAGTTCTTCGGTCGCGAGATGGTCAAGGCCCACTGCCGTGATGACCACCACGACTGGGCAACCGGGTATCTGACCTACCTGCAGTACGGCACCGTAGCGATCACCAAGGGCAAGTCGAAACAGATCGACGAGACCCTTCGCCGGACCCGTTGGCGCCAGGAGCACAACCTGCACGGCCAGCAGGATCTCAACGATCTTCGCGAGCGCATCGCTGTGCAGAATGCCCTCTTCGCTCCTGAGGAAGAGGTCAAGCAAAATGTGGCGGTGGCGATGGCAGCTCCGATGGCACTGTCAACTGACGATCTGATCTCAGCGGCCGAGGTCTTTGAAGAGGCCCCTGACAACGACCTGGTAGCAGCTGCCGCTGAAAAGCCAATGGCACCCGCTCCGAGGATGGCGCGTTTCAGATAACACCCTTCGACCATTGAGCGAGTGAACCGGCCGTCTGGCGTACGTATCGCCAGGCTCCGGCTCGTGCGGATTTACTGCTCCATCATGCTGTTTTGGTGATGTTTGAGCCGGGAAACACGGCCAATTCGCACGTTCGGAAATTTCATCGCACCCCAACGGTGCCGATATAGGTGATGGACGTATCTCCTGCCGCAGCCTGACCGGGCGCCGGGATGACGCGATTCTTTGACGCAACCATCCCGTAACTCATCATGTTCGACAAAATCAAAATCGGCCAACGGCTCACACTGGGCTTTGCCAGCGTCCTCGTGCTGCTGGTGGCACTCACCGCCATAGCCTGGTCCAGCCTGCAAACTGCTCACCAATCCACCGCCAAGGTGATCGAGATGGAGCGCCGCGCTGCATTGATGGAGGAGTGGCTGGCGAGCACCCGCTTGAACATCAACCGCGTTCTCGGCGTGGCCAAGTCGGGCGCCAACCCCGAAGTAGACGCTTATTTCAAGCCCCTGATTGCGCAGACCACCGAACGCATCAACGAGCTGCAGAAGGCGCTGGATGAGAAGATCACCAGTGAACGTGGCAAGGCGCTCATGAAAGACATTGCAGATCGGCGAGCCGAGTACATTGCCGTGCGCAAGACCTACTTTGAAACGCTCAAGGGCGGGGACATTGCTGCGGCAACCCAGCAGCTCGATTCAGCGCTACTGCCTGGGGCCAATCGCTACACCGACTCAATGGTGGAGTTGCAGAAGTACCAACGGGAGCTGGCCACAGTCGCGGTGGCTGCTTCCGAGCAGACAGTCAACCGCCAGTCGATGGTCATGATCGCCCTGGCTGCGCTGGCGGTGTTGATCGCCAGCCTGGTGGCCTGGCGCATCACAGTGTCGGTGACCACGCCGCTGCACGAAGCCGTGGACATCGCCTCGGCGGTGGCCGCTGGCGATCTGAATGGCACCGTGCAAACCACGCGCAAGGACGAGCTGGGCGACCTGTTGCGCGCGCTGGCCGAGATGAAGACCTCGCTGATCCAGACTGTGGGTCAGGTGCGCAGTGCCACCGACAGCATCAACACCGCGTCTTACGAAATTGCCTCGGGCAACCAGGACCTGAGCGCCCGCACCGAACAGGCCGCGAGCAACCTGGAAGAGACCGCTGCGAGCATGGAACAACTCACCAGCACCGTGCGCCAGAGCGCCGATGCAGCGCGTCAGGCCAATCAGCTGGCCGCCAGCGCTGCCGAGATCGCCGTTCGCGGTGGGCAGGTGGTGGGCCAGGTGGTCACGACCATGGACGAGATCAACCACAGCAGCAAAAAGATCAGCGACATCATCGGTGTCATCGACGGCATCGCCTTCCAGACCAACATCTTGGCCTTGAACGCCGCGGTAGAAGCCGCGCGGGCCGGAGAACAGGGCCGGGGCTTTGCGGTGGTGGCGGCCGAGGTGCGCAACCTGGCTCAGCGCAGCGCGCAGGCGGCCAAGGAAATCAAGGGTCTGATCGGCGCGAGCGTGGAAAAGGTGGAGGCAGGCTCCCGGCTTGTCGCCGACGCGGGACAGACCATGAGCGAGATCGTAGGCTCGGTCCAGCGGGTGTCCGACATCATAGGAGAGATCTCGGCAGCGGCTGGTGAGCAAAGCGACGGTATCGGGCAGGTCAACGTGGCGGTGACGCAGCTGGACCAGATGACGCAGCAGAACGCTGCCCTCGTGGAAGAGAGTGCGGCCGCCGCTGAGAGCTTGAAAGACCAGGCAGGCCGCTTGACCGAAGTGATCAAAGTTTTCCGAATCGAATCACGACAGGCCTAACCCGGTGCGGGCGCCGTGGTGACAGGTGCCGAGGGTGACCGGGAAAGTTGCCAAGGCAACCCTCATTCCATCTTCAAAGGCCGCGTAAACCGTGGCCTTTTTCCTTTTTGTTTCTAGCGAAGTGGCCATGTGCGTTCAAGACATTTTTCTGATATCTTTTACGCACAACTACTTTCCCATCTTCGAGGTCCAGCCATGGCAAAACGATTCACACTGAATTCAAGAGGGCACATTTCCACCCACTACGACTCCTTTGAAGAGGCGTATCTCGAGAAGTGGAGCGGTGCTGTTTTCATCGTTGTCTTTTGTGCAGCGGCAGCGGCGACATTTGCGCTCCTCGGGCTTCTACCGGAGCTCATCAGCTTTCAGGTGCCAGCATGGCTCCGCTTGATCGCTGGCATTGCCATCGGATTCATTGCATGCGTCTTGGTCTATCCTTTTGTGAAGTTCATCGTCTATGGAATGGCTACACTTCTGTCGATTGGAGCGATCGCCTTGGTGGGTTGGGTACTCATGCTCTTTGTTGGCTAAAACCGCTCCATTTATCATGGCTCGAAATTAGGAGGTCCCATGAGTGATAAACCAGTTGTCGACTCACGAGCACATGCAGAAGCGGATGAGCTTTTCGCGCTCTACTTCCGTTTGTTTGCGCTCATGGTGCTGACTGGGCTGACCGGGCTCCTTGTTTTTGGCGTCGGCTACCGCTTCTTCCCCGGTCCTATCTCGATTAGTAAGATTGCCTATATGGAGGCCGTCAATCTGCACACGTGGCTCGCTTTTGGAATTGTGGTGATCGGTGCTATCGGTATCTGGTTCATCACAAGGTCAACGCGATGAATCAGCCAGGACTCAAACAAGGTGTCGTGAAAGATGAATGATCGTCAATCGCACAACTCAATTGCGCATGATGAAGCAGGTGAAATCTCCTCACTCCTTCTTCGCTTTTTTGCTCTCATGGTGTTGACTGGCGTGTCCGGCGTTCTGATCTTCGGCGTCATCTACCGCTTCGACCCGCTACCATTTTTGTTCAATGGGAGCACCCCTGCTGCAACCATCGACATGCTTGCCTGGTCTTCGGGCGCATTCGGATCTGTCGGTGCGTTCGGCCTATGGTTCATGATGAAGTCGCACCGTTGACCTGACCCCGTGCTACTTGGTGCGGGTCGCCGCGCTCCGTTGTCGCGGGCGATTCGAGTGGATATCTTTTATGCATGGTATCCACGACACACACCAAACAGTCCGCCCTCCTCTTTCTCGGTGCGTTCTTTGCAGCGCTGATCTGGAGTGCTGCCAGACCCTCGATTGATGAGGCCTCCAGGGCTCCTTCAGGCGGCCGCGAAGTCGCCGGCTTGGTCCAAGTTCATGATGCGGCTCCATCGATGCCGCGAACCCTCTCCGCATTCATTGCCAGCGAGTGGCGCATCCCGGTGGAGCAATCGAAGGCACTGGTCCGCAAGGCCTTCGCTGCCAGCCAAGCCTATGACCTCGACCCTCTGCTCATTCTGGCCGTCATGGCACAGGAGTCCTCGTTCCGAAACTTCGGCAATGCGCACGCGTGGCTCCGAGATCCTGACGCCCCAGTAAACCCCCTTGCGGCCCACGGCCCGATGCAGGTGGCCGGCCGTTGGCACCAGGAGAAGATGCCCCGCGACGCCGACGGAGCGATCCGCCAGACGACCCTGGAGGAGAACGTCCGCCTCGGCGCCTGGATCCTTCGCGAGTACATCGAGGCAGATCGCGGCGACCTGCGCGCTGCGCTGCAGCGCTACAACGGAAATCGTGCAGATCGGGAGGCTCGCTACGCCAAGGCAGTGTTCGCGCACCTCAAGAGCCTGGAGGCGGCCCTGAGTGGCGCATCGGACGTTGCAATGACCGAGATCGGCGCAAGAACACGATAGCGCCGGCTTGCGTCTTTGGAGCTCAGCCCCGGGCGGGGTTCACCGGGTTCATATCTGCCGGCTTGCCGGTAACATCCTTTTCAAGAACACCAAAGGGGGCTCCATTGACTTCACGACTTCGACGCATGCTGCTGGTCAACACCCGCACCAGTGGCAGCGCCACCTCCGCCAGCATCAATGAGGTGGATCCGCGCGGTGGCGCCGCAGTCACCGGTGAAAACTCCGTCGGCAAGACGACCGCCCTGGAGTTGTTTCCGCTTTTCTTCGGTGCTTTGCCCAGCCAGATCACCGAGACAGTGGGTGGACGTGAGCCCATGTTGAAGTTCGTGCTGCCGATGCCCCAGAGTGCGATCGTTTTTGAGTACCAGCGCGGCAATGATGAAGCGCACGACGTGCATTGCGCTGTCCTTCGCCGCACCGACAGCGATCACCGGCCGGTGTTTCGCCTGGTCAAAGGTCCATTCCGCGAGGAGGCCTTCACGCGGTTGAATGAAGGCGGCGAAAACACCTTCTGCGACGACAGGCAGATGGCTCAGGCGTTCGAAGACATGGGTGTGCAAGTCTCCCAACTGCTCGACATCGCCGACTACCGAGCCGTCATCCTGGGACATGAGGCGCGCACGCAGGATGCGAAGAAGCTGCGAATCTTGAGCACGGTCTACGGATTCGGCTCGCGATTGACTAACCTGGACAGGCTGATCGCCGCGGTGGCCAAGGAGAAGGTTGACTTCAAGGATTTCGTGCGGCTGGCCATCACGATTGTCCAGGAGCGGCTGAGCTCTCATGGCGACTCACCCAGTCGCCATCGCGTAACACTGCGCCAGAGCAAGGAGCAGATCCAGCGCTGGCTTCGGGATCGGCAAGCGCTCGAGATGGCTTTCGGCATGGCCGATGAAGTTGAGCTGCTGAGAAATGCCGGCCGGGAGCACACGCAAGCCGAGGCGGATCTCAGGGCCGCGCGCCAAGCCATTGCGCCGGCGCTGCTCCTGCGACGGGATCGGCTCACCGAGAGCAACAGGCAGCTGAGCAGGAAGCAGTCTGAGCGCTCTGACCACGAGAACACAGCCAATCTGCGGACTCAGCAGTTGGGTGAGGCTGCCACGACTGCAGGTCGGCTGCTTCGAGATTCCAACCTTGCCATCACCAACGAAGAGGCACGCCGAGCCTCCCTGTCCTTGCACGAGGTGCAGGCATGGAGCGCTGCCGTCGAGAAAATCCCGCAGCTTCAAAACGACCATGCGGCAGCGAAGGCACAGATCGAGATCGTCAGCGGTCAGGCCGGTGAGATCAGCGCCAGGTACGCCACCCTCATTCACAACGCGGAGCTCGTGGCCACCAATGCGGCAGCAGATCTGCGCGCGGGCAAAGAAGACGCCCGCTCGCGCAGCACTGCTGAGGCCGCGCGGCTGAATCAGGTCCACGATCAACGGGTTCTTGAAGCCGAAAATGAATTCAACAGCAAGAGCGATGAAATCAGCCCCAGGCTGACGGAGGCCATCGAATCCAAGGCCAATCTGCGGGCGCAGATCGCGTCAGCTCAGGCCAGTGCAGCAAGTCAGCAAGCCCTGGATCTGGCGCGGAAGGCTGTCTCCGGCGCTCAGGACGACAAGTCCACCGCGGTTTTCAAAGCCGGCGAAGCGGCGCTGAAGGGCCAGGTGGCCACCAGCGCATTTGCCGAAGCCGAAGCTGCGGCCGCCAAGGCGGCGGACAAGGTCGTGGAATGCGAGCGCGCGCTGGCAGCCGCGCAAGCGATGCTCACCCCTGCCGACGGTAGCCTCTTGAGCGCACTGCGCGAGAGCCCGAACCTCGAGTGGAAGTCGACTCTGGCCAAGATCATTGACCCCACGCTGCTGGGCCGAAGCGATCTCGCTGCGACCTACATCGCAGACGACGCCAATGACACCGCCTACGGGTGGCGACTGAACACCCAGGGCCTCGAGACGGCCGCCTGGACCGATGACCAGTTGCTGCGTGATGCCCTGATCCAGGCTCAGAACACAGTGGCGGCTGCACGTGAGAAGTCTGAAGCCGCCCAGGTGGCGATGTCGAGCGCCGGGAAATCTGCGCAAGCGCTTGCCGAGGCGAATACGAATGCCCAGGCAGAAGCGAGAGCGGCGGACTCAAAACTGGAAGCCCGCAAACACGCCTTGGCGGCTGCTCTGTCGACCTGCGATCTCGAAATCAAGGCGCTCAAGGCTGATGGCCAGAGGCAGCTTGATGCCCTCGAGCGGGAGTCCGGCGAGCTTTCGACCCAGTTAAACAACCTGCAAACAGCCCATCGGGCGGCTCTGAGCACCCTGCGACAAGGCCTGCGAGCCGCCCTGGGTGAGAACGACCGAAAGCTGAACGAGGAGCTTGCCGACATCGAAAAGGCGGCCGTGGCCGCGGTGGCCGCTGGGCAGGTCGAAGTGACCCGTCTTCGCCAGGAAATGGAAGCGGACCAGCGGCGCGCCGGCGTCGATCCCGACCGCCTCAGGGAGCTGAACAAGCGGGTACACGACCTGTACCAGGAGATGGTGACTGCTGAGAATCGCCGTCCCACGGTCGACCTCTGGCGCGCCTGGTTGGGTGAAGGCGGCGATCAAATTCTGGCCAGCCTCATCGAGCGGCGTCGTCTTGCTTTCAACGAAAACGACCGCGCCAACAATGAACTCAGCACCCATAACGCTGAAGTCAGGCGAAAACAGGATGAATTCACCGCCGAAGTCGATCGCCTGGAGAAGTTCTCCAAGCAACTGGGCCAAGAGGTTCAGGAGCTCGCTGAGCTGCTGAGTTCACTGGGGCTGCCCGAATTCAGCACCCGCCAGGTGGACCCTGAGCAAAGCGTGGAGGACATCAAGGCCGACCTTCACCGGGCTCAAACCCTGCTTGAGAACTGCCAGGAGAAGGTGAGCCGGCGGTATCTGCACGTTCGTGACGCCCTCACCGGCAGCACCAGTGCGGTTGCTGAGTTCATCCAGACCCACCTCGCGGCCCTCGCCGAGGGTGCCAGCCGGATCCGCGCGGCCGAGGAGATCTGCCTGCTGCACAAGGAGCTGGGCCGCCAGGTGCTGCCCAACGTCATCAACGAAGCTTCGGTCATCCTGCAGCAGGTTCAGCAGTTCCGCAGCACCATCACCCGATTCGAGGCGGAGATCAAGCGATTCAACAACGAGTTCCAGCGGGGCCTGAGTGTGGCTCACTTCAAGCGCATCCACGACTTCAAGGTGGCCATCGTCTCCAACTTCTCGGACCTGGACCTGATGAAGGAGGTCAACGAGATCGAGCGCGTGGGCCGCGAGCACGAGGCCAAGATTCGGATCGGTGACGGAGACAAACTGCCGGACGCGCGCACGGCCGGCGCGCTGACCAAGTTCCTGGCGCTGCTGCGCTCTGACTCCACGGTCGAGCTCGACCTGGCATCGCACGTGGTGCTGCGGGGCAGCGTTGAGATCAACGGGGAAACGCGTCACTTCAGCCGTGAGGCCGACCTGGAGCACATCTCCTCCAACGGCATCAACGCGATCGTGCTCATCACCTTGCTGGTGGGCATGCTCAACATGATCCGCAAGGACGCCGACCTCTCGGCAACTTCAAGGGCCTCATGGACACCTTGCGAGAAAACCGCATCGACCCTGTGACAGCATCGCCCAAGCTCACGCCGGCGGACTTCCGTCATTTCCAGAAGTGTTACGTGTTTCGCGACCGGGGATCGATCGGGCTTTTCGCTCCGGCGCAGCGGCGCCGAACGAGGGCTCCACTGACCAACGAAGGAGCTGGCCATGAAGCCTGAAACGCTGCACCACCTGCTCGGCGGGCACTTCATCTGCCAGTTCGCCTTCCCTGAAGCGTATGAAGACCTCACCTCGGCCGGCGTGCACGACCAGGTGGACACATGGCTCTCCAGTTTGGACCGGCGCCTGGCACGCCTGGGCGATGACGGGGCTTTCTACGTGGCGCCGCTGCAGGTGCACCGTGTGGAGGACGTCAACAAGGTGCGCTCGGACCTGATCCGCTTTCGCGACAGCTACGGCCTGCTCACGCAGATGCTGAACCTGGTGCGGCTGGCGAAGGACGGGTTCCGCGGTGTGCCTGGTGAGTTCGTTCAGCTCGCCGAGATCGTCATGCGGGTCAACGAGGACTCCACACTGGTCGCCCAGCTTCGAGAGCTGCGTACGGGTGCCGACTCCCGGTGGTCCAACCACGACCTGCTGCGCCGGCTTCTGGAGAAGCTCAAGTCGGACGGCTACCTCATCGTCTCCAACGAGGCCAGCGAGATCTATCAAGTCACCGGCAAGATCGACCACCTCCATGCCGTGTTGCAGTACCTGGTCGAGCACGTACCAGAACTCTCCGAGGCGCCACTCGAAGAATTGGGTGAAGCTGGTGATGAGGCGGATGGAGTCGTTGGATCTGCCGGCCAGTCGGACCTGCTTCGCCACGCCTCCCAGGAGGGCGCCGGTGAGTGACCCCATGAAGCCGGGCCAGGGGCAGGCGCCCAATCACATCCAGCGGCTGCTCAAGGCGCTCTCCGATCACAGCGACCTGGTCGGAGACGCCATGCGGGGCCCGGTGGCCACCGGGGGCAAGCGGGACAAAGGGGTGGAGACGCTCATCAGCATGCGTGCGCTGATGCCGGTGGACGAGGACACCTACTACCTCAACCCCCTGCTGCGTGAGTTCATTGGGGACTACGTGGTGAGCTACGGTGCGTTTCGCCAGCTCACTCGGCTGGACGGCCCCATCCGCCAGCTGCGCCTGGAGTTCGACGAACTGCGAGAGTTTCGCCGTGAAGGGTCGCACCGCGACTCGGAAAAAGCCATGAACCGGCTGGAAGAAGCGGTGGTCCGGATCGGGTTCTACATGGACCAGAACCTGCAGCTGCTCAGCGCCAAGGTCTCAACCAACTTCGGCGATGTCGACTCGGTGGCCGGCAAGATCCGCGAGAACCAGTTCTACTACGGCGAGGTCAAGAAATTCGGCCAACAGATCACCAGCCTGGAGGCCAAAGCCCAGGAGATGGACAACGAGTCCCTGGGTGACAGCCTGCGCGAGGTGCACCGCCTCATCAACGTGCGCATCCTCTCGCGCCTGCGCGGCTGGGCCGCCCGGATCGCCGACATCCAGCGGGTGGTCTCCAAAAACCTGTTCTCCCTTCGCCAGCTCGAATCCAGGCAGCGCAACCTGGCGCGCGTGTCGCTCTGGCTCTCCAAGAACCGGCTGAGCGAAGGCTTCGAGGTCGACGTCACACCCGAGGTGGC